>Ga0207695_10008290_pt1 | contig 13033 bp, 15 predicted proteins | sample KBSC54metaG_FD_184354 | JGI IMG/M metagenome (GOLD analysis project Ga0207695, IMG submission 184354) | Corn rhizosphere microbial communities from Kellogg Biological Station, Michigan, USA - KBS C5-4 metaG (SPAdes) (version 2) | ecosystem: Host-associated > Plants > Roots > Rhizosphere > Soil...
ACGAGCCGCAGATGATCGACGCCGCCCTGAACGCCGGCGCGGCCAACTGCCTCAAGAAGGGCGTCGGGCTCGACGAGCTGATCGACGCGATCCGCTCGGCCACCGTCGCCTGAGCCGTGAATGAACGGGGTCTGACCCCGTCTATTCAGCGCTACTCCGTCGAGATGAAGACGCTCTTCAGCTCGGTGTTTCCGGCGAGCGCCTCCATGCCGAGCTCCTTGCCGATGCCGGACTGCTTGTAGCCGCCGAACGGCGTCTGCACGAACACCGACGAGTTGGTGTTCACGCCGAGCACACCCGTGCGCAGGGCCCGGGCGACGCGCAGCTGGCGGGCGCCGTCGCGCGTCCAGAGCGACCCGGACAGGCCGTACGGGGTGTCGTTCGCGACCTGCACGGCGTCGGCCTCGTCGCGAAAGGTGATCACCGAGACGACCGGGCCGAAGATCTCCTCGCGCGCCACCGTCATGTCGTTGCGCACGCCCGCCAGCACCGTCGGCCGGTAGAAGAACCCCTCCGAAAGGGCGCCGCCGGGGCGCTCGCCGCCGGTCACGACCCGGGCGCCCTCGTCGATGCCGATGGCCACGTAACGCTCGACGGTCTCGCGCTGGCCGGCCGAGATCAGCGGCCCGATCTCGGTCTCCGGGCTCTCGGGCATGCCCACGCGCAGGTTGCGGGCGGTCTCGGAGTAGCGCTCGACCACCTCGTCGGCCACCGACTCCTGGACGATCAGGCGCGAACGGGCGCAGCAGTCCTGGCCGCAGTTCTCGAACACGCCGTACGGCGCCATGCGGCCGACCTTCTCGAGGTCGGCGTCCTCGAAGACGACGCAGGCCGACTTGCCGCCGAGCTCGAGCGTGACCCGCTTGATGCCGTTCGCGGCGCGGCGGGCGATGCCGGCGCCGACCTCCGTCGAGCCGGTGAAGCCGATCTTGCCCACCCCGGGGTGCTCGACGAGCGCGTTCCCGACGGTGCTCCCGGGCCCGGGGACGACGTTCAGGGCGCCGGCCGGGATGCCCGCCTCGATCGCGAGCTCGGCATAACGGAGCACGGAGAGCGGCGTCAGCGAGGCCGGCTTCAGCACCACCGTGTTGCCGGCCGCGAGCGCGGGCGCGATCTTCCAGTTGGCGATGTTGAGCGGGAAGTTCCAGGGCGTGATGAGGCCGACGACCCCGATCGGCTCGCGGAAGGTCAGCGCGACGCCGTCGCGCTCGACCGGGACGGTGTGGCCGAAGAACTTGTCGACCGCGCCCGCGTAGTAGCGGATCACGTCGACGATCATCCCGAGCTGGCCGCGGGCGTCGCCGATCGGCATGCCGACGTTGCGGCACTCGAGCAGCGCCAGCTCCTCGGCGTGGCTTTCGACGAGCGCCGCGAACCGGTGCATGTGCCGCCCGCGAGTGACGGGCGAGAGCGCTCCCCACGTCTCGTAGGCCGCCGTGGCCGCCAGGACGGCGCGGTCGACGTCCTCGACGCCCGCCGATGCGACGCTGGCGAGGCGGCTTCCCGTGGCCGGGTTGGTGACGTCGAACGACTCCCCCTCGGCGGCGGCCACCCGGTCGCCCCCGATGACGAGCCCCTCGACCGCCGCGCTCACGCCGCCGCCAGCCGGTAGGTGGTCGCCTGCGCGACCAGCTCGCGGAAGAGCGGCGCGCCGCGCACCTCGTCCTCCTCGGGATGCCACAGCACGCCGATGACCAGGCGCGCGCTCGGCAGCTCGATGCCCTCGATCGTGCCGTCGCCGGCCCGGGCGCTCGGCCGCAGGCCCTCGCCCAGCCGGTCGGGCGCCTGGTGGTGGCACGAGTGGGTGCGCGTGCCGGCGCCGAGCACGTCGGCCAGGCGCGTCCCCGCCGTCACCTCGACGTCGTGGAAGGTGTACGTCCCCGGCGGCCCCTTGTGGGTGTCGCTGCCGAGGTGCTGCACGAGGTCGCCGCCGAGGGCCACGTTCAGAAGCTGCATGCCGCGGCAGATGCCGATCACCGGCATGTCGCGGCGGATCGCCTCGCGGATCAGCGCCAGCTCGGCGCGGTCACGGCCGTCGTGGAAGCCGACGCTCGCCGGATGCGGCTCCTGGCCGTAGAGCGCGGGGTTGAGATCGGAGCCGCCCGTGAAGACGACGCCGTCGAGCAGGTCGAGCAGCTCGGTCGAGCCGTCGACCGGCGGGATCACGACCGGGAGCCCGCCCGCGGCCGTCACCGAGCGCGGGTATCCGGCGGGCGCGAGCACGCTCTGGAAGTCGCGCCACTGGCCGAACGTGACCGGCACGTCGTAGGCGCTGATCCCGATCACCGGCCGCTTGCGATCCATCCCGGGTGGAGTATATGAATAGCCAATGCCGCTTTCGCTGGACGAGCTGCGGGCGGACGTCGAGTCCGGCGCGGTGGACACGGTGCTCCTGGTGATGACCGACATGCAGGGGCGGCTGACGGGAAAGCGGCTGCACGCGCCCTTCTTCGTCGACGAGGTGGCCGGCCACGGGGCCGAGGGCTGCAACTACCTGCTCGCCGTCGACGTGGAGATGAACACGGTGCAGGGCTTCGCCATGTCGTCGTGGGAGACCGGCTACGGCGACTTCGTGTTCCGCCCCGACCTCGACACCCTGCGGCGGGTGCCGTGGCTCGAGCGGACGGCGCTCTGCGTCGCCGACCTCGAGTGGGCCGACGGATCGCCGGTCGCCGCCTCGCCGCGCCAGATCCTGCGCCGCCAGCTCGACCGTCTGGCCGAGCGCGGCTGGCACGCCAACGTCGGCTCCGAGCTCGAGTTCATGCTCTTCCGCGACAGCTACGACCAGGCCCGGGAGAAGCGCTACCACGACCTCGTCACCGCGAACGCCTACAACGTCGACTACTCGATCCTGGGCACGACGATGGTCGAGGACGTGATCCGGCCGATCCGCCTCGGCATGGCGGGCGCGGACATCCGCGTCGAGGACTCGAAGGGCGAGTGCAACTTCGGCCAGCACGAGGTGAACTTCCGCTACTCCGACGCGCTCGCGATGGCCGACAACCACTCGATCTACAAGAACGGCGCGAAGGAGATCGCCTACCTGCACGGCTGCGCGCTCTCGTTCATGGCCAAGTACGACGAGCGCGAGGGCAACTCGTGCCACATCCACATGAGCCTGTGGGACGCCAACGGCAGCCTGTCGCCGGGCGAGGACGGCCACGGCCACAGCCCGGTCTTCGAGCACTTCATCGCCGGCCAGCTGGCCGCGACCCGCGAGCTGGCCTACTTCTTCGCCCCGAACGTCAACTCGTACAAGCGGTATGCCTGGGGCTCGTTCGCGCCCACGACGCTCGTCTGGGGCGTCGACAACCGCACGTGCGCGTTCCGGGTGGTCGGCCACGGCCAGGGGCTGCGCCTGGAGAGCCGCATCGCCGGCGCCGACGTGAACCCGTACCTTGCGTTCTCGGCGATGATCGCCGCCGGGCTGCACGGCATCGACAACGAGCTCGCGCTGGAGCCCGCCTGCCCGGGGAACGCGTACGACGCGGACGGCAAGCCGCGGCTGCCGACGAGCCTGCACGAGTCGATCGCGCTGCTCGAGGGGTCGCAGATCGCGCGGACGGCGCTCGGCGACGACGTGGTCGACCACTACCTGCACTACGCGCGGACGGAGCAGCGCTCCTTCGAGGCCGCCGTCACCGACTGGGAGCGATTCCGCAGCTTCGAGCGGATGTAGTGATCGCCCCCGGCGGGGCCGGGGGCGATCGCCGTCCTTACAGCGACTTGCCGTGCGGGCGGCGCATGATCCGGTTGATCACGCGCTCACGCCGCTCGCGGCGGCGCTGGTCGCGCAGGTTCCGGGCGGCCCGCATGAAGTACTCGTGCTCGGTCTCAGGGCGAGAGCGCGAGAACTGGCGCTCTGAATAGATCGGGAACATGTTAGTCATACCCCTATTGTAGCGTGTGCGTATGACCTGTCGACCCACTATTCGTTCGCCAAATACCCCTTTTGGGTGAGGAATTGTTGAGTTTCGGAGAAGGCCGCGTTACGCGATGGTGATCTCATCCGAGAGGTACACGTCCTGGATGGCGTGGAGCAGCTCGATCCCCTCCGCCATCGGCCGCTGGAACGCCTTGCGGCCGCTGATCATGCCCATGCCGCCGGCGCGTTTGTTGACGACGGCCGTGTAGACGGCGTCGTGCAGGTCGCTCTCGGCCGACGCGCCGCCCGAGTTGATCAGGCCGGCCCGGCCCATGTAGCAGCCGGCCACCTGGTAGCGGGTCATGTCGATCGGGTGGTCCGTCAGGAGCTCGGAGTAGACGCGCTTGTCGGTCCTTCCGAACTTCAGGTCGAGGAAGCCCGGCGCGGCCGTCTCGGGGGCCTTCTGCTTGATGATGTCGGCCTCGATCGTGACGCCCAGGTGGTTGGCCTGGGTGGTGAGGTCGGCCGCCATGTGGTAGTCGGGGCCGCCGTCCTTGGCCGAGAAGGCCGGGTTGCGCAGGTAGCACCAGAGCACGGTCGCCATGCCCAGCTCGTGGGCCGCGGCGAACGCGGTCGACACCTCCTGGATCTGCCGCTTGGACTCCGGCGAGCCGAAGTAGATCGTGGCGCCGACGGCGACGCAGCCCTGCTCGCGGGCCTGGCGTACCGAGCCGAACATGATCTGGTCGTAGGCGTTCGGGTACGACAGGAACTCGTTGTGGTTCAGCTTGAGCAGGAACGGGATCCGGTGCGCGTAGCGGCGGGCGGTGGCACCGAGCGCGCCGAGCGTGGTGGCGACGGCGTTGCAGCCGCCCTCGATCGCCAGCTCGACGATGCGGGCCGGGTCGAAGTAGTCCGGGTTCTTCGCGAACGACGCCCCGGCCGAGTGCTCGATGCCCTGGTCGACCGGCAGGATCGACAGGTAGCCGGTGCCGGCCAGGCGGCCGTTCGAGTACAGCGTCTGCATCGACCGCAGCACCGGTGTCGGCCGGTCGGACATGGCGACCACGCGGTCGACGAAGTCCGGGCCCGGCAGGTACAAGCGCTCGCTCGAGATCGTGCTGCAGGTGTGCCCGAGGAGCGACTCTGCGTCGTCGCCCAGGATGGATTCGAGCTGGGCGATGTCCGATGCGGGTGCGATGGCCATGGGGCTCCTCTCTCCTCGCCCGTGCAGGCGAGTCGGTGTAGTTCGTCACATGTAGCTTAGGCCGCTCTCAGTCGCCCGCGGGCACCTCGACATGCCCGCCGAACTGCTTGCGCATGGCCGAGAGCACCTTGTTCGCGTATGTGCCCTCGCCGCGCGAGCTGAACCGCTCGTAGACGGCCGCCGTGAGCACGTAGGCCGGGATGCCCTCCTCGATCGCCGCGATCGACGTCCACCGGCCCTCGCCCGAGTCGGACACGCGACCCGAGTACTCCTCGAGGTCGCGGGACTCGTGCAGCGCGGCGGCGGTCAGGTCGAGCAGCCAGGAGCCGACGACGCTCCCGCGCCGCCACACCTCGGCCACCTCGGCCGTGTCGATCGTGTACCGGTAGAACTCGGGATGGTCGAGCGGTGCGGTCTCGGCGTCGTGCAGCTGATCGCGGGTGCCGATGTCCGCGTTTTGCAGGATGTCGAGGCCCTCGGCGTAGGCGGCCATGATGCCGTACTCGATCCCGTTGTGGACCATCTTCACGAAGTGGCCGGCCCCGTTCGGGCCGCAGTGCAGGTAGCCCTGCTCGGCCTGGGACGGCTCGCCGCTTCGGCCCGGCGTGCGCTCGGCCGCCCCCACCCCCGGGGCGATGGTCGCGAAGATCGGCTCGAGTCGCCGCACGACCTCGTCCTCACCCCCGATCATGAGGCAGTAGCCGCGCTCGAGGCCGAAGACGCCGCCCGACGTGCCGACGTCGACGTAGTGGATCCCCTTCGGCCCGAGCTGCTCGGCCCGGGCGATGTCGTCGCGGTAGTAGGAGTTGCCGCCGTCGATGATCGTGTCGCCCTCGTCGAGCAGCTCGGCGACGTCGCCGACGACCTTGCCGGTCACCCCGGCGGGCACCATGATCCAGACGGCTCGCGGCCGGTCGAGCTTGGCGACCAGGTCGGCGGCCGACTCGGCCCCGACGGCGCCCTCGCCGGCGAGCGCCGCGATCGGTGCGGGATCCTGGTTCCACACCACCATCTGATGCCCGTCGCGCATCAGCCGGCGGGTGAGGTTGGCACCCATCCGGCCCAGTCCGATCATTCCGAGTTGCATCGCGCTCTCCGATCCTAAAAAGGCGACAGGGTCTCCGGCCGAGGCACCATAGCTACGATCGGGGCGATGCCGGAGATCGTCCAGGCCGCCCGACCTGACGCCGGGGCGGTCGCCGGGTGCGTCCGCGCCGCCTACGCGCACTACGTCGAGCGCATCGGCCGCCAGCCGGCCCCCATGACCGCCGACTACGAGGCGCTGATCGACGCCGGCGAGGTGTGGGTGGCCCGGGCCGGCGACGGCGTCGCCGGCGTGCTCGTGCTGCGGCCGCAGCCGCCCGCGCTCCTGCTCGAGAACGTCGCCGTCGCGCCCGACCGCCAGGGCGAGGGGCTGGGGCGGGCGCTCGTGACGTTCGCAGAGGATCGCGCCCGCGCCGAGGGGCTCGCCGAGGTCGTCCTCTACACCAACGAGCGCATGACCGAGAACCTGCGCTTCTACCCCGCGCTCGGCTACGTCGAGACCGGCCGCGCCATGCAGGACGGGTTCGCGCGGGTCTTCTTCCGCAAGGCGGTTTGACGGAGGACGTAAGACGGATGACCGGCCCTGTCAACAGGCGCCGCGTCCGCTACCATTTGCGGGCCGATGCCACCACCCTCCGTTGCATCGGCACGACCGATTGTGCGTTCGCCGGCAGGCTGAAGGAGCCCACCCTCACAGGGCCGGCGGATGGGGTCGGTCGAGGGGGCCGCGACAACCTCGCGGCCCCCTCGCGTTTCCTCGTGGTTGATCGGTAAGTCCCCGCGATGTCCCGCTATGGCACCCGGTGGCGCATCGTCCACGCGCAGACGAGCACGAGCGCCAGGAAGCCGACCGGGATCACGAGCGTCATCCACGCGCCGGCGTTGTTGTCGTTGGCCAGGGCGATCAGATGCATGGTCGCTCCCGTCTAGGCGAGGTAGAACAGGACGGAGAAGATCGCGAGCACGACGGCCAGGAACCACCAGTAGAGCAGGCACGGCGGCACGCTCGCGCGCAGCCGTTGTCCCGGCTCCTGCACGGCCTGCGTCTCGAGCCAGTAGAGGCCGCCGAGCAGGTGGACGAGGTAGACCGCGATGAACCCGATGAAGACGCTCCCGATCCCGCCCGCGTGGCTCGGCGAGAAGCCGGGCCGGAACACCTGCGAGGCGGCCAGCACGGCCGCGACCAGGCCGACCCCGAGCGCGGCGAGCGCCGGGGCGCGGAACGCCGCCGGCCCGCTCGCCGCCAGGCGGCTCGCCGCCACGTGCACGAGCGCCGCGGTGGCGACCACGAGCACGAGCACGACGAGGCCCATGATGCCCGACGGGTTCTGCCCGTGCGGGTTCCACATGTGGTTGTTGTTCAGCGCGCGCAGGTACAGGTAGGCGAAGACGAAGGCCAGGAAGAGGAACGCGTCGGCCGCCACGAAGAGCCGGCCGGCGGTGGACTGGTCGCGGATGTCCAGGTCTTCCGCGTCGCCGACGATCGGGTTGAGCTCGGCCATCGCTCAGTCCCCCGCCGACGGGACGACTGCGGGGCCGAGCTCCATGACCGGCGGCGCGGCGGGATCGCCGTACTCGTACGGCCCGGCCAGGATCCGCACCGGCCCGTCGAAGTTGCCGACGGGCACCGGGGTGGGCAGCTGCCACTCGAGCGAGCGGGCCATCCACGGGTTGGCCGGCGCCGGCACCCGGGAGACGACGAGCGACCACACGAAGTTCCCCAGGAACACGAGCATCGACCCGCCCAAGAGGAACGCCGAGATCGACACCCAGTCGTTCAGGAACTGCAGGTGCGGCGCGTAGGTCGCGGTGCGCCGGGGCATGCCCATCATGCCGACGGCGAAGAGCGGCAGGAACGTCGAGTTGAAGAAGATGAACGCCGTCCAGAAGTGGATCTTGCCGAGCGTCTCGTTCAGCTCGACCCCGGCCATCTTCGGCAGCCAGTAGTAGATGCCGGCGAAGAAGGCGAACACCAGCCCGCCCATGATCGTGTAGTGGAAGTGGGCCATCACGAAGAAGCTGCCGTGCAGCGTGACGTCGCTCGGGACGTCCGAGAGGTACACGCCCGAGAGGCCGCCGATCAGGAAGTTCACGAAGAACGCGAGCGCGAACAGCATCGGCACCGTGTATCTGATGCGCGCCCGCCAGAGGGTCGCGATCCCGACGAGGAAGATGAAGCCGGTCGGCACCGAGATCAGCTCCGTCGTCAGCATGTAGAAGGGCCGCAGGCTGGAGTTGATGCCGCTCACGAACAGGTGGTGCTGCCACACCATGAAGGAGAGCAGCGTGACGCCCAGCATGCCCGACACCGCCAGCCGGTAGCCCCACAGCGGCTTGCGCGCGAACACCGGCAGGATCTCGAGCACGATCCCGAAGCCCGGCAGCGCCAGGATGTAGACCTCCGGGTGGCCGAAGAACCAGAACAGGTTCTCCCACAGGAACGGGCTGCCGCCCGTGGAGGACGAGAAGAAGGCCGTCCCCGACGTCCGGTCGAGCACCTCCATGAAGGCTGCCGCGAGCAGCATCGGCGGGCCGAGCAGCATCAGCACGGACGTCGTCAGCATGCTCCAGACGAAGATCGGCAGCCGCGCCCAGGTCATGCCCGGGGCGCGGTGATTGAAGACCGTCACGAGCATGTTGAGCGCGTTCAGGATCATTCCCAGCCCGACCAGGGCGAACGAGAACAGGTAGCCGTCCATGCCGATGTCGGCCTGGCTCGCGAGCGTCGGGTAGCCGGTCCAGCCAGTGGGGAAGCCGCCGTAGGCGATCGTGGTCGTCAGGATCAGGCCGGACAGCGGCAGGATCCAGAACGAGAGCGCCTCGAGCCGCGGGAACGCCATCCGCTTGCTGCCGATCATGAGCGGCACGAAGTAGTGCCCGAACGGCCCCAGGATGATGCTCGAGACCATCATGATCATCATCGACCCGTGCAGGCCGACGATCGTCAGGTACTGCCCCGGCGAGAACGTCGGCGTGGTCGGGTGCAGCAGCTCGGTGCGGATCAGCATGGCGTTCAGGCCGCCGATGAAGAAGAACACGCCGATCCCGATCAGGTACTGGTTCCCGATCACCTTGTGGTCGGTGCTGGCCTGGGCGTAGCGGCCCCAGCCGGTGCGCGGGGCGACGTCGCGGGCGGAGCGGCCGAAGAGGCGCGCGATGGGGTGGTTGAGGATGCCCAGCCCGCCGAGGTAGCCGAGGGTGCCGAGCGAGTAGCCCAGGAGCACCGCGATGTCGTTGTAGTCGATGTCGGCTGTCCAGTCGAAGCGTGAGCCCATGCGGTGGCCGATCCACAGGCCGACCGCATAGCCGACGACGAGCCCGGCCAGGCCCCACAGAAGGTTGAACGTCAAAAGGCCGCTGCGGCCGGTGCCTGCGGGCGCCGGCGCGGTCGCCGGTGTCTCCATCGCGCTCATCCGCCCCTCTCCAGTGGTGCCGGGTAATAGACCTTGGCGTACGGCGGCAGGTAGTGCGTCGACGGCGCGTTCGCGATCCGCTCGTGCGCGATCCAGTGCGCCCAGCCCGCCCTCGAGAGCACGTGCCCCTTGGCCGCCATCCAGCCGTGCCAGAGGCCGCACAGCTCCGCGCAGCGGATCTGGAACAGGCCGACCTTCCTGGGCGTCGTATACGCGATGTTGTCGGCGCCCGGCACGGCGTCTGCCTTGACGCCCAGCTGGTAGGCCCAGAACGAGTGGATCACGTCGATGGAGGTGACGTTGAACTCGACCGTGCGGCCGACCGGGAGCGCCAGCGCGAACGTCTCGACGCCGCCGTACTGCGGGAAGCGGTACGTGAACTGCCACTGCTGGGCGATCACCTGCACCACGAGCGGGTTTCCGCTCGGGCGCGAGATCGGACTCGGCCCCTGGCCGCCGCCCGCGCCGGCGCCGGCGCTCGAGTCGGGGGCCTTCACGAGCTCGATCGTGCCGAGGATGGCAAGCACGATCACGATCGATGCCGTCACCCCGACCCAGCCTGCCTGGAGGCGGCGATGCCCGCGCACCGGCGGCCCGTCCTGCAGCGGGCCGGGCGGCTGGCGGAAGCGCACCAGCGCGTAGACGAGGAAGGTGATCACGCCGACGCCGATGGGCGTCATGATCAGCGCGAGCACGTTGTTGATGTGCGTCTGGTCGGACGCGGTGTTCGAGAAGTTGCCGGGTGGCATGTGCGGCGCCACCAGGAAGCCGACGATCAGGTCGGCGACGATCGCGAGGGCGATCCAGATGGCGCCGGCTCGGATCAGATGCGCGCGATCGTCCATCGGGTCAGACGACCTTGAGGAACCCGTCCATCCAGCCGACGGTCTGCATCGGCCCGCCGAACCCGTAGAGCCAGCCCGCCGCACACGGCACGAAGCACTGCCAGCGGTGCAGGCCGGGCTTGCCCGTCCTGAACTGGAAGACGATCGTGTTGTGCGCCTGCGCGAGCGTGCACGGGGTCACCGCGCACTGGTTGGGGGCGTCGTCGGCGACCCCCTCGAGCGGCACGCTCACCCCGAGGTCGGGGATCGTGAAGGTGTGGGACGCGTCGTCCGGGTCGAGCACGTGGTGGGGCTTCCCGTTCACCGTCATTGTCCCGCCGATGATGCCGCGGGGCTGGCCCAGGAAGGGATTGCGCAGGCCGCTGTCGCCGTCGTACTGCAGGACGGTGACGCGCACGATCGAGTTCGCCGGCACCTTCCAGATCGTGCTGTGCACCCACTGGCCCTGCTCGTTCTTCACGAGATAGGACACCCAGTCCGGGTGCGGCTGGTGGCCGTACGAGGCGACCGTCTGGACGGTGATGTTCGTGATGCCGGCGGCGCTTGCCTGGGGCACCGTGGGCGGGAGGGAGATCGCGTAGCCGACCACGTACCACACGACCAGCGCGGTCACCACCACGGTGCCGCCGAGCGTGCACAGGATCCTCGCGGACCGACTGATCGAAACCTCCCTCGGATTTGGCGGCTGCAATGCTCGATCGGGGCACGTGTTCCGTCAAGCGCATGTCATCTCCCTGTCATGTCCAGGCGGCGAGGGCAGGCGTATGCTTTCGGCGTCGTGCGGATTCTGCTGGTCGAAGACGAACCTCTGATCGCGGGCTTCGTCAGCCGCGGACTCCGGGCGGAGGGCTACCTGACGGCCGTCGCGGCGAGCGGCGACGAGGCCGTGGCCGAGCTCGGAGAGCGCGAGTGGGACCTGGTCGTGCTCGACCTGAAGCTGCCCGGCGTCGACGGGTTCGGCGTCCTCGCCCGCGCAATCGCGGCCGACCCGTCCGTGCCGGTGCTCGTGCTCTCGGCGCAGAACGGGGTCGCCACGAAGGTCGCTGCGCTCGACGCGGGCGCGAGCGACTACCTGGCCAAGCCGTTCTCGTTCGACGAGCTGCTCGCGCGCGTGCGCGCGTGCCTACGCCGGGGTGCGCCGTCCGGTGCGTCCGGCCGGAGCGCGCAGGTGATCCAGCTCGACGCGCGCAACCGCCGCATCACCCGCCGCGACGGCGGCCGTGTGCAGCTCTCCGAGCGCGAGTGCGCGCTGCTCGAGTACCTGCTGCGCACACCCGAGGAGGTCGTGTCGCGGGAGCGGATCCTGAACGCGGTCTGGGACTACCAGTTCGACCCGCGGTCGAACGTGGTCGACGTCTGCGTCGCCCGGCTACGGCGCAAGCTCGACGCCGAGGCCGTGATCGAGACCGTCCGCGGGGGCGGCTACCGGCTCGTCCCCTGCTGAGCGCAGGCCCGGCAGGCGCACCTCGAACATGCTGCCGGCGCCGGGCCGGCTGTGGACGGAGACGCTGCCACCGTGCGCCTCGGCGATCGCCTTGACGATCGCGAGGCCCAGGCCGACGCCGCCGTGGCGGCGGCTGCGCCCTCCATCCACCCGGTAGAAGCGGTCGAACACCCGCGGCCGCGCCTCCTCGGGGATGCCGTCGCCGCCGTCCCCGACCCGGATCCGCAGCGCCCCGCCCTCGGCGACCGCGCCGATCGCGATCATCCCGCCCTCCTCGGTGTGCTGGACGGCGTTCTCGATCAGCGCGTCGAGCGCGAGGGTGAGCTGGTCCGAGTCGACCGAGATCGTGGCCGGCGGCAGGTCGCCCAGCCGCCAGTCGCGCTCGGCCGTGCTGCGCCAGCGCTGGAACGTGCGGGTGAGGAGGGCCGCGACGTGGACCCGCTCGCGCGAGCCGGGGGCCGCCGCCGCGCCGGCCGATTCGAGCAGGAGCAGGCGGTTGATGACGCGCTCCATGCGGCCGAGCTCGCCCAGCACGATGTCGGTGGTCTCCGCCAGCTCCGCGGGCTCGGGGCGCGGGTTCCGGCCGAGCAGCTCGAGATGGCCGCGGCCGATCGTGATCGGAGTGAGGAGCTCGTGCGAGGCGTCCGACAGGAACGCCGACTTGCGCTCGACGTCACGCTCGCGCTCGGCGGCGAGCGCCTCGGCCACCGCCTGGGCCTGCTGGCGGCGATGGACGTGGTAGACCATCGCGACGAACATCAGCGTCATGAGCGGCACCTCGGTGATCTCCGGCGGCTCCTCCCAGTTGCGGTAGATGCCGAAGGCGGTGAGCACGCCCGTCGAGATCGTCACGAAGAGGATGCCGAGCAGCGTGGCCCGTCCCCGCCACGCCCGGAATCCGTAGAGGATCGTGAACGACACGTAGATGAAGTGGAACGGGACGGTCTCCCAGCCCTGGCCGTACCGGACCTCGATGATCGCGAGCATCGCGGCCAGGTTCAGCACCGCGAACGCCACCCATACGTACTCGAGCCGGGAACCCGACTCGATCCACGCGCGCCTCGGCCGGGTCACGTCACGACCATAACACTCAGCTGGGGGCGGCGATCCCGAGCACGACGGTCAGGATCAGGAAGATCCCGAGCACGGTGCCCATGATGCCGGTCGCCAGGCCCCAGCCGGCGGCGTCACTGCCGTGCAGGCCGGGCGTGCGCG
>Ga0207695_10008292_pt1 | contig 13029 bp, 11 predicted proteins | sample KBSC54metaG_FD_184354 | JGI IMG/M metagenome (GOLD analysis project Ga0207695, IMG submission 184354) | Corn rhizosphere microbial communities from Kellogg Biological Station, Michigan, USA - KBS C5-4 metaG (SPAdes) (version 2) | ecosystem: Host-associated > Plants > Roots > Rhizosphere > Soil...
ACGAGACTGTACCGGAGCCCGACGGGACGCCCACTCCGAATCTCGGATTACCTGACGACGCGGTGATCGTGGTCGATAACTCAGCGGGCGGCGGGCCCACCGGCGCGGTGTACAAGGGTCTCGCGCTCGCGACCCGGACCGTCGCGTCCACGCCCGGCGTGCCCTTTCTTTACGCGACGAATTTCCGCACCGGAAATATCGACGTCTTCGACGGCACCTTCACCCAGGTGACGGTGCCCGGTACGTTCACCGACCCGAAAGTGCAGCACGGTTACGCGCCGTTCGGTATTCAGACGATTAACAACCAGATCTGGGTGACCTACGCGCTGCAGGACGCGGCGAAACACGATCCGGTGAACAAGCCCGCGCATGGCTTCGTCAGTGTGTTCGACACCGACGGCAATCTGATCAGTCACTTCGCCCAGCACGGGCATCTCAGTTCGCCGTGGGGGGTTGCGCTGGCGCCGGCGAGCTTCGGCAAGTTCGCCAATGACATCCTGATCGGGAATTTCGGTGACGGTCGGATCAATGCGTACAATCCGACAAACCGCCACTGGCTGGGGATGCTGACGGATGGCAAGGGAAAGGCGATCGTCAATCCCGGGCTGTGGTCGGTGACCTTCAGCGGCGCGATGGGCTCAACCGCGGTGAACGCCAATCCGGATACGCTATACATCACGGCGGGGTTGCTGGGTCCGACCCACGAGAATGCGGGTTTGTTCGCGACGATTGCGCCGAATCCGTAAGCCTCGAATCGATTACCGGTGGAGGGCGCGCTGTCGATGGACGGCGCGCCCTTTCTACTAGCGATCAATCGGTCGAGTTCGCCCGCGAACCTCATCGGCGCGCGCACGAGGACGACGCGGCGCCGACGACAATGATCGCGCAAACGAGCGACGCGAGGATCTCGCCTGGACTGCGCGCCTTGAAAGAAAGCGATTACCTCTTGAATGGGCAGGGGCGGGGCAGATAAGTTTCACTATGCAACCGTTCGACGACCCGCCAGAGCCGGGTTGCCTCAGCGGATTTGATGGCCTATAAGAGGCGCTGGATCACGATGGCGCAAGCGGAAATCAGCACTTCGCAGCCGGACTCAATCGGCGATATCCTCCACCGGGCAAGTGCGGGCGAGCGCCTCCGTGAGGCCGACGCGATTGCGCTTATCGAATGTTCCGACGCCGAACTGCCGCGCCTGATGGCCACCGCTGCCGCAATGCGCGACGCCGCCAAGGGCCGCGACGTCACCTACTCGCCAAAAGTCTTCCTGCCAGTGACCAATCTGTGCCGTGACCGCTGCACCTACTGCACCTTCCGCAAGGACCCCGGTGACCCCGGCGCATGGACCATGACCCTCGATGAGGTCGCCGAATGGTCCCGGCGCGGTCGTGACCTCGGCTGCATCGAGGCGCTCATGTGCCTCGGCGACAAGCCTGAAATTGCCTTCAAAGAATATCGCGAAACCCTCAAGGGCCTCGGCGTCGCGAGCACGATCGAATACGTCGCACGCGCCTGCGAAGCTGCGCTTGCCCAGGGACTGCTCCCCCACACCAACGCCGGCATCATGTCACGCAACGAGATGGCGATGCTCCGGCCGCTCAACGTCAGCATGGGCCTGATGCTCGAAAGCGTGTCGCCGCGTCTGCGCCAGCGTGGCGGCGTCCATCAATGGGCCCCCGACAAGGACCCCGCCGTGCGCCTGCGGATGATCGACGAAGCGGGCCAACTGCGCATTCCGTTCACCACCGGCATTCTCATCGGTATCGGCGACACGCCCGCCGAACGCGCGCAAAGCCTGATCGCGATTCGCGCCAGCCACGAGCGCTATGGCCATATCCAGGAAGTCATCATCCAGAACTTCCGCGCCAAGCCAGGCATCGGCATGCAGGATGCGCCGGAACCAGGGGCGCTCGAGATGGCGCGTGCCATCGCCACCGCCCGCCTCGTGCTCGGTCCCGCGATGAACGTGCAGGCGCCGCCCAATCTGTCGCCGCACGAAATCGAACTCTTCCTCAACGCAGGCATCAATGACTGGGGCGGCATCTCGCCGCTCAGCCGCGACTACGTCAACCCCGAGGCGCCGTGGCCGCACCTCGAACGGTTGTCCGAACGATGTGCGCGCGCCGGCTTTCACCTAATTCGGCGGCTCGCGATTTACCCCGAATACATCAACGACGAGTGGGTTGACCCGGCCATCCGGCCGGCCATCGACCGGCTCCGCGCTCGAGTTGGAGCGGAGGTCTGATCGTGAATCTCGATCAAATTCGCGGCTTTGTGGACGATATCGAAGCGACGCCGCTGAACGTGCTGATGGCCCATGCATCAGCCGACATTCGCGCGATGTTGCTCAAGAGCCTCAACGGCGGCGAGTTGACAGCCGACGAGGGCCTCGCGATTTATACGGCGACCGGCGACGATCTCCGCGCCGTCATCAAGGCCGCCGATCTCGCGCGCGCCGAAGACGTCGGCGAGGAAGTCACCTACGTCGTCAATCGCAATATCAACTTCACCAATATCTGTTTCGTCGGCTGCCAGTTCTGCGGCTTCAAACGGCAGAAGTGGGAGTCCGACGCCTACGACCATTCGGACGACACAATCCTCGCCAAGGTCGCCGACGCGGTCGCGCGGGGGGCTACCGAGGTCTGTATGCAGGGCGGCATCAATCCCGATATGCCCGCCTTCAAGTACCGCGATCTCCTCGTCGCGATTAAGTCGCACTTCCCCGATATCCACATCCACGCGTTCTCCCCCATGGAGATCATGTACGGCGCGCGCCGCACGCGCATGGAGTATCCCGAGTACATTGCGATGCTCCGCGACGCCGGTCTCGGCTCGATTCCCGGCACCGCCGCCGAAATCCTCGACGACTCCATCCGCGAGGTCTTGAGCCATAAAAAGGTTGACGTCGCCGCCTGGGTCGATATCGTCACCAGCGCCCATGCCCTCGGCGTCCGCACCACCTCGACGATCATGTACGGCCATCTTGAGAGCCCGCGCCATGTCGTCAATCACCTCGACCTCCTGCGTACGATTCAAAAGCGCACCCGCGGCTTCACCGAGTTCGTGCCCCTGCGGTTCATCCACGAGAACACCGTGCTCTTCCGCCGCGGCCTCGTGAAAGCCCAGGAAAGTGGCCTCCTCGACCTCCAGATGTACGCCTTCTCGCGCCTCTTCCTGCGCGGCCTGATCGACAATATCCAGACCTCGTGGGTCAAGCTCGGCGTTGACCTCGCCGCCGTCACCCTCAAGGCCGGATGCAACGATTTCTCCGGCACCCTGATGGAAGAGAGCATCACCGCGCAGGCCGGCGGCACCGCCGGCGAATTCGTCGCGGTCGATCTCATCGAAGACAAGGCGCGCGAAGCCGGCCGCGTCGCTGTCGAACGCAGCACTTTGTACAAAAAACTCTACGGCAGAAAGGCTCCCAATGGCGCGCGGCCGATCGTCCCCTTCCCTCAAGCCCTCGATAACCACGCTTGCGGGGGGAGTGGGGGCGGCTAAGTTTCTCCGCGGCCTCGTTCGCCGTATCGATCCGCGCGATCTCGCCGTCGTCGTCAATACCGGCGACGACGAACATTTCTATGGCCTCCACGTCTCGCCCGATATCGACACGGTGATCTACACCCTTGCCGGCGTCATTAATCGCGAACACGGATGGGGCCTCGAGAACGAGAGCTTCAACGCGCTTGACGCCCTCGGCCGGCTCTACGGCAAGCCCTGGTTCAACCTCGGCGACCGCGATCTCGCGACGCACCTCTATCGCACCGAGCGGATGCATAGCGGCGCGCGCCCGACCGACGTCACCGCCGAACTCGCAGCGCGCTTCGCCGTCAAATCGCGCATCCTCCCGATGAGCGACGACCGCGTCCACACCTTCGTCAAACTGAAAGGCCGCGAGGCCATTCCATTCCAGGAATATTTCGTGCGCGGACGTGCACGCGGCGCCGTCGAGGCGATCGAATTGCGCGGCGCCGAAAAAGCGCGCCCCACTCGCGAGGTCCTCGATTCCATTTCCCGCGCCGCCGCGATCATCATCGCGCCCTCCAATCCCTTCGTCTCGATCGGCCCGATCCTCGCTCTTTCCGGGATGCGCAAAGCCCTCACGGCCGTCCGCTCCCGCGTCGCCGCCATCAGCCCGATCGTCGGCGGCAAAACCATCAAGGGCCCCGCCGACAAGATGATGCGCGGGCTGGGCCATCAGGTCTCGCCGCTCGGCATCGCGCGCCTTTATCGCGATATTGCCGGTCTGATGATCATCGACGTCATCGACCATCGCTATCTCGAACCCATCCGCGCCCTCGGCATCAACGCCATCGCCACCGACACCGTCATGACCACGCCCGACCACGCCGCCCGCCTCGCGGACGTGGTGACGCGCGCGCTTGAGGTGTAGGCTTTACTCCGCATGGCGTCACTTACGCTCACGGCTATCGAAGGCATCCCGATGATTATGCCGGGCGACGACCTCGCCGAAATCATCGTGCATGCCATGGAACGCATGGACCTCCGCCTCCGCGACGGCGACATCCTCTCGATTTGCCAGAAGGTCGTCTCCAAGGCCGAGGGCCGCCTCGTCAACTTGAACAGCATCGAGCCGTCGCCCCTCGCGCGAAAATTCGCCGAACGATGGGACAAGGATCCGCGCGCCGTCGAACTCGTGCTGCGCCAGACCAGCCGCATCGTGCGCATGGACAACGCCGTCCTCATCGTCGAAACCGGCCCCGGATGGGTCTGCGCCAACGCCGGCATCGACGAGTCCAACAGCCTCGAAGACGACCGCGCGATCCTCCTGCCCGAGGACCCTGACGCGTCTGCCTCGAAGCTTCGCAGCGACCTCAAACGCCTCACCGGCGCCGCTATCGCCGTCCTTATCACCGACACCTTCGGCCGCCCGTGGCGCGACGGCCTGACCGAAGTCTGCCTCGGCATCGCTGGCCTCGATCCGATGCTCGATCTGCGCGGCACTACCGACTTGGGCGGCCGCGAACTCCACCATACGGTCATCGCCATCGCCGACGAACTCGCCTGCGCCGCGGGCCTCCTGATGCCAAAGGCCGGCGCCACTCCTGCCGTCCTCATTCGCGGCTACCGCTTCAAGCCCGCCGACGGCAGCGCCAAGGCGCTCATCCGCCCGGCCGCCTCGGATCTCTTTCGCTAGGGCATCGGAATTATTTCGTGAAAAATCCGCAAACCGCCGGCGCCGTCGCCGCTTCCACCGCCGAGGCCCGCGACCTCACCCTTCCGGTCAAGGCCGACCTCATCGCCGCCGAGCAAAAACTCGCGCGCCTGCTCGATTCCAACGAGGCCCTCATCGGCGAAATCTGCCACTACCTGGTCGATGGTGGCGGCAAACGCCTGCGCCCGCTCTTCATCCTGCTGGTCTATCGCGCCTGCGGCGGCGTCTCCGAAAAAATCCAGGACGCGATCGACGCCGCCATCGCGCTCGAACTGATTCATTCCGCCACCCTGCTCCACGACGACATCATCGACGGTGGCCTGCTCCGCCGCGGCAAGCCCTCCGCCTTCGCCCGTTATGGCTTCGCACCTTCGCTGGTCGCCGGCGACTTCCTATTTTGCCGCGCCTTCGAACTCTGCGGACGCTTCGACGAACGCCTCGTCCGCACCGCCGCCCAGGCCTGCATCCAGCTCACCGAGGGCGAAGTGATGGAGGGCCGGATGCGCCATAACGCCGCCGCCACCATCGACGACTACATCGCGGTCATCACGCGCAAGACCGCCTCGCTGTTTGCCGCCGGCGGCAAGGTCGCCGCTGACCTCGCCGGCGCCGACCAGAAAACCATCGCCGCGATGGAAACGCTCGGACTCGCCATCGGCCTCGCCTTTCAGATGATCGACGATCTGCTCGACGTGCTCGGTCCTGAAGAAAAAATCGGCAAGCCGGTGGGCTCCGATCTACGCGCTGGGATCATTTCGCTGCCGGTCGTTCTCGGCGTCCAGCACAACACCGAATTCGCGCGCAACTTCCGCGCCGGCACGCGCCTGGAAGGCGCCGACTTCGATCACGCCCTTCAGCTCATGCGCGATCCCGTGATGATCGCGCGCGGCCGCGCGCTCGCCACCGCGCAGGTCAATCGCGCGCGCGACCTGCTCGCCCAGCTCAAGCCGTCGACTTATCGCAATAGCCTCGCGGCCTTGATCGACGACCAAATCGACCGCGAAGATTAACGACAAGATCAATCGCGGCGTCCTGTCGGCACCAGATATCCATCTGCTATTCGGGGATTGCTGTAGCCTAAGCGCTCCGAGTAGTTAATGGCCATGGTTGAAACTCATTCGGTCATGACGATCCAGATTCAGATTCGCCGTCTCTTGTTACCGGCAATACTCTTGATAGTTGCGGGATTGGGCCTCGCGGGATGCGCTTTGACACAAGGTCAGGTCGACATTTCCTACGCCCCATCTGATTCAGGCGGGACCACGAAAATTGCCGGGGCTCAGGCGATTGCGGTTAGCGTCTCAGTCGATGATGAACGCACGACTAAAGATACGGTCGGTCATAAGTCAAACGGCTTCGGCATGGAAATGGCGCCAATCAAATCCAACAATGACGTGCCGCAGACCCTGCAATCGGCAATCAGCACCGAACTCAAGAACCGCGATTTCACAGTAGCCCAGGCGGGAGTGCCCGTCGCTGTGACGCTGACGAAATTTGACAGCCGATTTCAGACCGGTTTATGGTCAGGCACTGCCAAAGCCGAGGTCGTGATGAATGTTACGGTCAAAGACCTCGACGGCAATATCGTTTACACAAAATTGATCGATGCCGAAGGCCTCAACGAGGGAATCGAACTTGCCTCGGCCGATAATGCTCAAATTGCGCTTGACCGAGCCCTGCAAAAGGCCATGGCAGATTTGTTTGCCGACAACAACTTTATCGCCGCGCTGGAAACGGCAAACAAGGGCGCCACTCTTCAAGCCAAAGCGGCGCATTCGGACCGGGTCGCCGCGCCTCTAATATCTGGATCAACTGCGATTAGTCAGCCAGTGGCCGTTCCCTCTCAATGACCCTTCCGATTCCGGCGGCGCTTGGGTTTGATCCTGATCTCTTTATGCTCTTTCTATCATCCTAAGCAGCGCGAAGGATCTCGCGCAGTCCCCCGCGCACTAAAAGCGGTGAGCAGGTTCCTCCACTTCATCGGCCAACGCTCGCGACGCTCGACCTACAGGTTGGTCTTGTAGTCCTGCTCAACCATTTCGTCGATCTGCTGCGCGACGTCCGCACCCGCATTCATCTTGCCCGCCAGGTATTTACCGAACGAAATCTTGATGCGCGCGGGCCACTTCTCATGATTCCACAACTCCGACCGGATAAAGGCCTTCGCGCAGTGGAAGAAACACTCGCGGACCGTCACCCGAATCGCAATCTGGGCGGGCTGTCCGCGCGCCGCGAGCCGCTCCAGTATCGCCGGGTCAACCACCAGTTCCGCAGTCCCGTTGACGCGCAGCGTCTCGTTCGTCGGCGGCATGATAAAGAGCAACCCCACGCGTCCGGTCGCCAGGATGTTCTCCAGCCCAAATAGCAGCTTGTTGCCCTTGCGATCGGGAATCAGCAGCGTATTGCGATCCTCGATCACCACAAAGCCCGCTCCGTCGCCCTTTGGCGAGGCGTCCTGATTGCCGTCGGCGTCGGCGGTCGCGAGCACCAGGAATGGCGCGCGGCGGATAAAATCGGCTGCGTCGTCGTCGAGCGCGGTCATCAGCTTGAGCGGCGTGATCTTGCCGGGCATACCCATCCTGGCGCGCAATTGTTCGACGGTCGTGATTCGATAGTCGGTTGAATTCTCCATCTCCAAACTCCTCCCCGATAAAGTCAGCCTAGCCGATAAGCACGACCAAGGGAGCATGTAGAAAGCTGTTGAGAAACTCAAAACTTACAGTTTAACTGAAACCTCATGGAGGTTTCAGGCTTCCCCTTAGCCGCAGACGACAATGCACCGCTACGGTCTCCGCGACAGTTCGCTCTTGTCGAAATCGCACAACTTGGCCGGCTAACCGAGCATCGCGAACGTCAAACACTGAAAGAAATGAGCGGCTTGATGATGTTGTCTTCCTTGGTCTCCATCATATGGAACGCGCGCTCGACCTGGCTGAACGGAAACCGATGTGTCGTCATCGGCGTGGGATCGACGCGGCCATGCTCGAGCAGTCGCAGCAACCGCGAAAGCCGCTCGCGTCCACCCGGACATAAGGCGGTGCGAATCGTCTTGTCGCCCATCCCCAACCCGAACTCGGGAAGCGGGATTTGTAGCATGTTCCCCGCCTCGCCGTGGAAGCCGACATTTGAGATCACGCCGCCTGGCTTGGTCGCCTTGATACAATTCTCGAAGGTGACCGGCATTCCGATCGCCTCGATCGCGCTATCCACACCGATACCGCCAGTCGCTTTCATGATCTGTTCGATGGTGTCGCCCCGCGTCGGATCGATTACGAGGTCGGCGCCGAACCGTTTGGCCAGCGCCTGCCGATCGGGCTTCGACTCGACCGCGATTATCAGTCCCGCGCCGAGCGTTCGCGCCGCGATCGTCGCACTCAAGCCCACTGGGCCCTGCGCGAAGATCGCCACCGTTCCTCCGACCGGTATCGCCGCGTTCTCGGCACCCGCGAATCCGGTCGAGAGCATGTCGGTGGTGTAGAGCGCCTGCTCGTCGGTAAGCTTGGCCGGAATCGGGACCACGTTGAAGTCCGCGTCGTTGACCAGGAAATATTCCGCCAGGTTGCCGTCGCGCACCGGCCCGAACTGGTAGCCCCCGAGCATCCCGTTGCATTGCGAGGTGAAGCCGCGCTGACACGCGTCGCAGCGCCCGCACGGCGTTATCGCGCATACTGCGACGCGCTCGCCGGGCTTGCAACGCGTCACGTTGGCGCCGACCTTATGCACCACACCAACGCTCTCATGGCCGAGGAAGCGCCCCTCGGCAAACTCGATTACGCCGCGCACATTATGCACGTCCGAGGTGCAGATCAGCGAAGCGGTGGTTTTGATCACCGCGTCGTTCGGCCCGGGCTCGGGAATCGGTTTATCGAGCACGCCAACTTTGCCGATCGCCAAAAATGCGAGTCCCTTCATGTTCCGCACCTCGTCCTTACGCCCCGAAATAGTATGCTGGCCGCCGCGCCCCTCTGCTTCGCGATTTCCGGCGGCGTGCACGCTCAATAAGCCCGTTTGCCCTCCTCCGTCAAGCACACGATCTTCGGGCTTTTGCGCAAAGTTCATCCTGCACGCTCGATCCACTTGCGTAAATCGGGCGTAAACTACTGACTTGCAGCGTTAATCCCTGCGGACTGCGATCAAAAAACGTCCCGATTTATTACGCTTTCCGTTGGCATTGTTGATGCACTTTCATGGTCGGTGAGGTGCGTAACCATGAAAAGCATATTACGAATGGCCATCGCTGCCTTCTTCGGTCTTGCGATGATCGCGCTGCAGGGATGTTTTTACTCATCGCCGGTCCCTTCGTATGGATATTACGGCAGAACCCCCAACTACTATTCGGGGCCCGCGTACAGGACTTACGGCAGTACCGTCGGGTCGTGTAATCACCGCAACGGCGCCTGCATAGTGTGCGATAGTGACGGTCATCATTGCCGTCCCGTCCGCGACTAGTCTCCAAGGTGCGCGCGGCAACCTGAAAGCCGCGCGCCCCCACCCACACATCACGCCCTCCGACCGTTTCACGGCGTGCAACGCTCAGTCGTTCCCGCGTCACGCGCGCGCCACCGAGCGAAGTATCCACCACCGCGCCAGACACCCGCGGCTGAAGTCGTCCAATATGCACAGCACCGTACGCACAGCACCCGGAAGTCTCTTCGATCGTTTGACGGAAGCGAAAGAAAAGCGAATAATGATTCGCTATGGCGACGGCGTTACCATTCCTCGCAAACGAAGCGGCACTCCTCGCCACTTCCGAAACGATTCGGCAACAGCCGCTTGCCGTGCGGCCCGAACCATCACTTAAACTTAAAGATTTACTTGAGATAACTGGCGTCTTCCGCGGGCGCGAACTCACCCGCAAGGAGCGCCGCCTCCCCTGCGGCATCGAGCCCCTCGATCGCCTGATCGGCGGCGGCATCGTGCGCGGCCGCATCAGCGAAATCATCGGCAATCCAGGCGCCGGCAAGACCTCGCTCGCCACCGCCTTCGCCGCCGCGGTGACCGCTCGCGGCGAGGTCGCTGCGTGGCTCGACGCGACCGGCTGTTTCGACCCCGCCAGTATCGCCGCCGCGGGCGTCGACCTCGCGCGGATATTGTGGGTCGCGACGCCCATCAATCTTTCCCCGCGGCGCCCCGCCGGCATGGCCGTACTCAAGGCCGCGGAATGGATTCTAACCGCCGGCGGCTTCGGCCTGCTGGTCATTGATTGTGCGGGGGTGGACGATTTCAATCACCGCGCCTTCACGCAAAGCGCGGCACTGCGGCTGGCCCATGGGGCGGAACGCAGCGGCGCCGCCGTAATCGTGATCGCTCCCCATCGCATGTGCGGAACCTTCGCCGCCCTCAGCCTGATGTTGAGCCGCAATCGCGCATGCTTCAGCCGCACCTGCGGCGGCGCCCCGACGCTGTTCGACGGCCTCACGCTCGAGGCGCGCATCGCGCGCAACAAGCTCGGCGGTTCCGGCGGTGCCGTCATCTGGAACGCGCTGGTCGAACCTCCGACCGCGATCTCATCCGCATCGCAGTTAACTGCGCCGCCTGCGTCCGCATCCGCACCAGGCGCCGGCCCGCGCGCCGCCGTACGTTGAGCGATGGGCATTGGCGATGGCCTCCGGCGAATTTCATGGCGTAGTGTCCGCGCCCCATCATGCACGAATCGCGTGCCTGCTGGTTGCCGATTTTCCGCTGGCCGCGATCATCCGCGCAAATTCCGAATTGCACGATCGCCCTTTCGCGCTCATCCGCACCGCCCGTGGCACGCGATGTACTCCGCATAGCGAACTCAGCCAGGTCTCCGCGCAGGCGCAAACGCTGGGCGTGCGCCCTGCAATGACGGTCGCGCAGGCCCGCGCGCTGATTCCCGATCTCGCGATACTCAATCCGTCGCCCGCCGCCGAACGCGCTGCCGCCGACGCCCTGATCGATGTCGCCGAATCGATTTCGCCAATAGTCGAAGAGGGCGCGCCCGGATGTGTATGGCTCGATTTGACGGGGTCCACGCATTTCTATCGACCTGCAAACGGCCACCCAAAAGACGTTGACGAGACCGGCGACACGCACGAGGAATCGATCGCGGCCGAACTCGTGCGCCGCGCGTGTCGCGTCGGACTCGAAGCGGCGGTGGGCGTCGCCGCGGGCAAGGAAATCGCGCGGCTGGCGGCGCGCTGCGGCGGCGCGCGCGTAATCGAGGCGGGCCGCGAGCGCGAATTTCTCGACTGGATGCCGCTCGACCTGCTCGGCCTCGGCCGCAACGCGCGCGGCGACGACCTCGAACTGGTGCTGAAGCGCCTCGGCATCCGTCGCCTCGGCGAACTTGCACGCCTCGATACGCGTGCTGTCGGCAGCCGCCTCGGCATCCGCGGGGCCGAACTGATGCGCCTCGCGCGCGGCGACGATTCCGCACGCCTCGCGATGCGGTCGCGCACGGAGGTTTTCGCCGAATCGCTCGACCTCGAATACGGCATCGAGACGATCGAGCCGCTGGCCTTCGTGATGCGCGCGATGATCGCGCACTTGACCGAGCGGCTGCAGATGCGCGGGCTGGTCGCCGGCGATGTCGCACTGACGCTCGGCCTTGCCGATCGCCGGCGCGACGATCGCCGCGTCGCGGTCGCGGCGCCGACGCTTGATATACGCGCGCTGCTCACGCTGGTGACGCTGCACCTCGAAGCGGCGCCGCCGCCGGCCCCTGTCGAGTCAATTCGGCTTGCGCTCGGGGCGCGCGTGGCGCGCCCCGCGCAAGCCGACATGTTCCTTCCTCCGGCACCCGCAGCCGACCGGCTCGGGGCCGCCATCGTGCGTATCGCGGCGCTCTGCGGTCCCGAGCACGTCGGCCGCCGCGAAGCGGCGCAGTCGCATCGCCCGGAGGCGATGCGACTGCACCGCTTCGCCCCGCCGCCACCCACGCCGCCTACGGCGGCGTGGGTGGCGGCGGGACCGGGACGGGCGACGTTGGCGGTGGCGGGCGCTCCCGCGCCCGCCACCGCCAACGTCGCCCGCATCGTCATGCGCACCATCCGCCCCGCCCCGCCGGTGGAAGTGATGTGTACGCGTGAAGCGCCCGAATTCGTGCGCGGCACGAACGTCTGCGCCCGTGTCGTCTCGGCCGCCGGCCCCTGGCGCCGCCAGGGCGAATGGTGGGCGAGCGCCAACGGCGACGACGATGCTTCGCTCACGGACGCCGCCGCACCGGCCGCCTACGCCCGCGATTACTACGACCTCGCGCTCGCCGACGGCGGCGTCTATCGCGCCTATCGCGACCTCAACTCCGGGCAATGGTTCATCGACGGACTTTACGATTAGCAGCGTGGCCAGCCGATCCTCATACGTCGAACTCAGAGCGCGCAGCGCGTTCAGCTTCCTCGAAGGTGCGAGCGCACCCGAAGACCTTGCCGAAAGTGCCGCCGCGCTCGGCTATGACGCAATCGCGCTTGGCGACCGCGACGGGCTTTACGGCGCGCCACGCTTTTACCAGGCCGCGGCCGGCGCCGGCATCAAGGCGATCGTCGGCGCCGAACTGCTGCTCGACGATGCGAGCCTCGGCCTCATCGCGCCGTCCGCAACGCCCGCGCGGCTATACATGCTGGTCCCGGATCGCGAGCGCTATCGCAATCTGTGCCGCATGATCACCGCCTCCAAGCTGCGCCCGTTGGGCCTGGACGCGGGCGGCACGCCGAAATATCCCGCCAAGGGCGAGAGCCGCATCACACTCGCGGATCTCGAACGCTTCGGTACGGGAATGATCTGCCTAGCCGGCGGCGCCACCAGTCCGCTCGCGCGCCGGCTGATTCGCGGCGCCGACCCGCGCCCGCTATGCGATCGGCTCGGTGCGATCTTCGGCGCAGGCAATCTCTTTATCG
>Ga0207695_10008298_pt1 | contig 13015 bp, 8 predicted proteins | sample KBSC54metaG_FD_184354 | JGI IMG/M metagenome (GOLD analysis project Ga0207695, IMG submission 184354) | Corn rhizosphere microbial communities from Kellogg Biological Station, Michigan, USA - KBS C5-4 metaG (SPAdes) (version 2) | ecosystem: Host-associated > Plants > Roots > Rhizosphere > Soil...
TGACCTGCATACGGCTGGGGGATACTCCTTTTGACTGGAGGTATTCGCTGACGGAGTAAGCTCTTTTCTTTGACAGCTCCATATTGAAGTCGGCGGGACCGGTGTCATCTGTGTGTCCTTCGATGAGAAGATTGGTCTCGGGATATTTTACAAATACGCCTGCTACTTTTTCGAGATTGGTCTTCGCGACCTCGCTAAGAGCGGCGGAATTGATCATGAACAGCAGTCCGGAGTTGAAGGTCATCTCGATGCCTTCGCCCACTCTTTCGACCTGTGCATCGGGCACCGCCTGCTTGATCTCCTGGGCCTGTTTGTCCATATGATGACCGATGAGATAGCCTGCTCCACCGCCTACGGCTGCGCCGATGAGGGCTCCCCATACTGAACTTTTTCCTCCGCCCCCGATAAGGGCTCCGGCGGTGGCTCCGGCGGCTACGCCGATGCCTGTGCCTTTTTGGGTGTTGTTGGCGCTTTTACAATTTGTCAGAAGGACGGCGATAGTGGCGGGTATGAATATCCATTTTGTACGCATGATCTCGTGGTGTTTTTCAATTGATAAAATGTGGTGCGTTTATTTGCATGTGGTGCATCTACTTGCAGATGGTAGCCTGCACCAGATCCACCTGAACGTCCCGGAGTCCTTTGGACTGGGCGGTCTGTATGCTGCTGCAAAGTGTCTGCTTATCGGAAGCGCTGATCTTTCTCTTTAGTACAGCGGCATCTTCGGCGCCGTACTTTTTTTGGTATTGTTTTATCAGGGTGACGGTGCGGGCTTTCCAGGCTTCTCCATCATCTTTCCCTTTGGAGATGGCCTCGTCGTAGTTGGAGACGGCGGTGGACAAATTGCCGGCGGCCACGTTGATATCCCCCCGCTGCATGTAAAAATTCAGGTTGGTATTGTCGGTATTGATGGCTTCGCCGATGTGCTGGAGGGCGTCGGTGTACATCTGCTGCCTGGTCTCCGCCTCGGCCATCTTGGCGTAGATGGTGGCGCGCTGGGCGGTATTACGATTTTTAGCGGTCAGGTTTAGCATGGTATTGAAGTCCGCCCGGGCGTTGTCGGCCATGCCAAGCCCCAGTTCCGCATTGGCCCTTTCGAAGAGATTGTCGAGGCTGCTGCTGTTGGTCTTTAGCCCTGCGTTGGCGGCCGTGAGCGCGTCGTTGTACTGACCGAGGCCGTTGAGGGAGGCTGCCTTACCAGCGTAGCCTTTCTCTTTCGCGTCATAAGCGTCACATTTTGAGAGCACTTTGTTGAAATTGTCCAGGGCGGCAGTGTAGTTGCCCGCCTTGTTTTGGGACTGGCCGGTGTTGATCATGTCATAACAGTTGTTGGACATGGTAACGAGGCCGGATTTGCAGTGGGTGGCTGTCAGGGACAAAGCTAAAAGTCCCACGGATAGCAGGTGATTTTTCATGGTTAAATTATGACCGTTCGCCGAGGTTTGGATCGAAGAACCGGGTTTGTGGTGCAAATTTAGGACGAAACATCTAATTCATAAAAAAGTTAAATGCACCGGCTGTGAACATGAAAAATTGGCTTATATTGTATGACTGCAACCCCACCCAAACTAGCTGCTGCCATGAGAAAGAGTGCGATTGTTTTTGTGACCGCCATATGCGCATTTATCCGTGTATGTGGACAATTCCCTGACCTTAGCGGGCATACTATCCTCTCTGAAGGCACCGTCAGGTTCAATTACCAATGTGACGGTCTGGAGAGCTTTACCAACGGATGTAATTTCGAGGCGCAAAAAATGAAAATGGAGGTACCACCCTGGATGATACCGGGCCGGTGGCATTCCTATTTTATGGTCGATGGGCAGAACAGCTATGTTGTTTCTTCACCGGCGGACCTGGTGCATAATTCTGTTATCGACATCCGGCATGACGGGACGGGGCCCCGGGATGTATCCACTCATGCCATCTCGCGCTATGGGAATAACTGTCCGGGTATACAGGTGGATAACTGGTCGCGGGTTTATTATGCCATCTACAGCGCGGAGTATTTTGTCCATCCGGAAGTGGGCGCTGTCTCGCTGGGATTTCTGCACGGTGAGAACAAGGATGTATGTCATGACGGCAATGACTGTTACAATACCATCAACCGCGACCCTGCCAATGTCTGTCCGTTCAGCGGCGACTACTGGCCCCGTTATAATTCATTTGTATGTGCGGCATGGGAGCCAAACAACCAGAGTACTAATTGGGGACAGGAATATTTTTCCAACGATATGGGCCCTGTCACCTGGCCATCCACGGGCTATCTGCAGCCGGATGGGATAAAGGCAACGACGGGTGTAAACCACCCCACCTCCATTCAGTACAATGGATATGTGTATGTGTTCTATCACGATGCGGGTGCGTATATGAAGTTTAACCCGCATGATGAAGAGGGCCGGCATGAAGGCATCAAGGTGGTGCGGGCGACCCTGGACAGTGCATTGAACCCGTATGCCTACCGGGCGTATTATCGGGACAAGGATGGCAACGAGCAATGGAGCCCATCATTGCCTGCGGGCTTTACCAAGGAGCGGCTGCTGGATTTCCTGTCGGCAAAAGGACCTATGAGCACGGACCTGATGGGGGATGAGGGAAACAATGCGTATGGCAATCTGCGTTTTGCCGTGGCGCGGGTTCGGAATACGGACTATTTCATCGGCGTGGAATCATATATCGACTACAGGGACGGGCATAAGTACAAGACGGCCCTGCGATTTTCGAATGATCTGTTGCATTGGACGGATCGTGTCCGGATCATCGATGAGGCAAAGGATTTTAAGAGCTCGCAGATGAACTATCCCATTCTGCTCAGTGCGGACGGCTGGTCCAACAGCGTGGTAGATGCCAATGATTTTTATATATTAGGTACTGCTGCTGCCATCTCCAATGTGGTTTATAAAATGCATATCCTCCTTCGTTCCCCATCGGCCCTGATCCAGACGCTGAGCCTGGCGGGTACGATCTCTCCCGGACCAAGCGGTCCTCTGTCGGTGACGGCGGTGTCTCCCAATCCGGGACATGGTCTTTTCCGGCTGAGCTATACGCTGGGGGATTATTCCATTGTCCGGGTGGGTCTGCTGGATATGACGGGCAGGCGACTGCGGAATGGCAGTCCTGTGCAAAGGGCGCCGGGAGCCAATACGGAAATGGTGGACCTGAGCGGGCAGGCGCCGGGTGTATATATCATGGAAGTGATGGCGGGCAGCAACAGACAGGTGGTAAAGGTGCTGGTCCAGTAAGAAGTGCGGGAGATCGTGCCCCTCTGATTTGGCCGGCATTTTGTATAGTATAAGACGTGACACTGATAAACTTCTCCACAAAAGAAAAGGTCCTGTATGGACTGTCGGCTGGGTTCTTTTTTACCCTGCTGTTGCCGGACATGCCGGTGTTCAATAATATATTTATAGGCGGGTTATTTGTCTACAGCTGGTTTTATAACAAACCAACTGAGAAGTGGAGGATGCTGGGGCGCCGGAAGGAGATCGTTTTCATGCTCCTTTTCTTCTGTCTGCATATTGTCAGCGTCTTCCTTTCTCATAATAGACAGGAGGCATTCAGTATGCTGGCGCTGCGGTCGCCGCTGCTGATCTTTCCTCTGTCCCTGGGGCTTATTTCTATCCGGGATGCGGTAAAGGACAGGATCATACATGCGTATGGCGCTGCGATCTCGCTGGGGGCGTTGGTATGCGTAATATATGCGTGTATACGATATGCCCGGACGGGCGATGGGGTGTACCTCTACAACGACAGTCTGACGGATGTACTGAGTATACAATCTTCGTATTATGCCCTGATGGTGCTGATGGCGGTGGCGGGTCTTATCTACCTGATAGGGAAAGGGTATTTTTCGGGCAGGCTGGGTAGTTTTGTGCGTGGGGTCATCGTGCTGCTGCTCATATTTCATTTTATGCTGGCCAGCAGGATCTCCATTTTCCTCCTTTATACGGGACTGCTGATCGTCGCGGGGACTTATATAGTTCGCCATCGAAAGACGGCGCTGGCCATATGGCTGGTCATTGCCCTGGTGGCGGGTCTGGGGTTGTGTATGAAGGTGCTGCCAAAGACAATGAACAGATTCCGGGAGTTGGAATATCCCTCTTATTCCTATACCCGGGTAGCGCCGGAGAGTCATTACAACGGAACGCTGACGCCTGATCAATGGAATGGCGCCAATATCCGGCTGGCAATTTGGAAATGCGGATGGGAGATGGCGCAAAGGCACTGGCTGACGGGTGTGCAGCTGGGGGACAAGCAGGACAGCCTGATGGGAATGTACAAGGAGAAGGGTTTTGAGTTTGCCCTGGAGAGGAAGCGGAATTTTCACAATAATTATCTGGATATATATTGTGCATTTGGGTTGGTGGGGATAACTCTCTTCGCGATCGGCTATCTTATCATTCCCCTGTGGCGGGCGGCGAGGGCGAGAGACATGCTGGGGCTGGCGTTGCTGCTTGCCATGGCTGTGAGCATGGGCGTAGAGTCGTATTTCGACAGGAGCCTGGGATGTTTGCTGATGGGATTCTTCTTTTCTTTTATTGCTGCGTACAAGGGGGTGACTGCGGACAAGGAAGCGGCGAGCCCGGTCTCTTAGGCGTTGTCCTTTAGATAAAGATCGATGGCTTCCCGCGTATCCCCTACGAATACGAGCTGTCCCTGTCGCATGAAGGCGGCGCGTGTACAATATTTTTCTATCACATCCATGCTGTGGCTGACGAGTACCACCGTCTTGCCTGCTATCCAGCTGGACTCGAAGACCCTGATCGCCTTTTCGCGAAACCTTACATCTCCCACTGCAAAGATCTCATCGAGGAACATGATATCGGCGCCGGCATTGACGGCTATGGAAAAAGCCAGTCTGGCCATCATGCCGGATGAAAAGAATTTTACCTTGGTATCCACAAATTCCCTGATCTCGGCAAAGTCGACTATGGTGTCGAAGAGGGAATCTATCGTCCGTATCTTCAATCCCAGCACGGAGCTGGAGACATAGATGTTCTCGCGTGCGGTCAGTTCCTGGCTCATGCCTACTCCCAGATTCATAAGAAGTGTTGTCCCATAGATGTCGATATTGCCTGTGTCCGCGGGATATACTCCGGCGAGCAGCTTGATGAGGGTGGATTTCCCCGAACCATTTCTTCCAAGCAGGCCGATGCATTCGCCTTTGTATACTTCCAGGTCCAGGGTGCTGACGGCATGGATATTCTTGCTGCGCGGCGGGTTGAAAAGATTGAAGAGGCGATGCTTTACGGTGTTGTGACTATCCTCTGAAATATGGAAGGTCTTACTGATATTTTTGGCGCGGATGGCAACGAGTGGGTTTGTCATGGATCATAGTTTTTCGGCGGCCTTGGAGCCAAGCTGGTTCAGCAGGGTAAGACCAATGAATAATAAAACAATGGCATAGAAAAGGTCGAAGAACAGGAGCCCGTAAGAGGGGGGACTGTGTTCCATCATAACCCGCCGGGCATTGATGATGATGCCGGCGAGGGGATTGGCGTAGTCGAAGGCGGGTAAGGCTTTCTTGAACACATCCAACTTGTAGAAGACGGGGGACAAGAAAAGCAATAAGGACACGAATACGTTCCAGATCTGATGAATGTCCTTGGCTACTACGTATATGTTGGACAATATTAGGGATACTCCCATTGCCAGGATAAAAAGGTTGATAAAAAGGGGAATGATCCAGAAATTCTGCCAGGACAGTCCGTGAGAATCTTTTTCAACGAGGGAGTAAAATATCAGGAACATGAAGAAATTGAAAAAGAAGCCGATGGAGTTGCTGATGATGGTGGAGAGATAGATCTCCAGCTTGTTCATATTGCTGTATTCGTACAGGTACTTTTTAACATGCAGGATCTGTACGGTGCCGGTGGTAGACTCCACGAAAAAATTCCATAATATCAGCCCGATGAAAAGATAGGAGGCAAAGGCGGGCACACCCTGTTTGAGTATTATCTGGAAGACGGTATAATAGATGGCGATGTCCATAAGCGGCTTGATCAGCGCCCAGAGAAGACCGAGCTTGTTCTCGTAATACCGTAGTTTGAACTCTATCTTGGCCAGCAGCCAAAGTCTTTCCAATTTGTTGGTGCGTTGTATCCAGTCCTTGACTATACGAATGATCATGTCAGAGATGCAATTTGTGTTTTATAGATAGGGCCAACTTTTTCAAGCGGGGGCTCTTTTTTACTACTGTCTTCAAATGGCGGGTGAGTTTTGCATCCCTGTCCTGGACCGTGGTTGGGTGAACACCGAAAGTAGGGTTGTCGAACTGATATCCTGGGCCATTGGCATTCAAAAGGTGAATGACCTGTGTGGCGAAGCGGGTAAAATAGTCGCTGTGTTTGTCTGCTATATAGCGATTGGAATAGAGCAGCTTCTCCCGGGTGGCTTTGCGGAACATAGAATCCTTTCGCACGCGATAAAAGAAGAGGGGTTCGGGTATGATGACGCCATTGAGCCCATGTCGCATCATGCTGATGACGCTGTCATAATCTTCCAGTCCGTAATCGACCCTTTTATCGTTGAGCCCCCCGGCCAGAAAGGCGGCGCGTTTATATACGAGGCTGCTGCTGTTGAGGGGATTGTGTACGAGGGCATAAGGAGGCTGCGGAGTGAATGTCGGCCAAAGCTGGTGGCTGTCGCCGAAATACTGTGTCCATGCGCCTACAAAGAATACATTATCCTTTTGTTGCAGGATATGGATGGCTTTTTCATAGTAGGTGGTAGCCACTTTGTCGTCGGCATCCAGGAAGGCGAGCCAGGTACCGTTGGCGATGGACGCCCCGTAGTTGCGGACGCTGGCAAGGCCCTGATTCTTTTGCCGGATGATGGTCAGCCTCCTGTCCGACAACAGTTCATCCAACACCTGGATGCTGTGCTTGTCCGTGCTGCCGTCGTCGATGACAATGATCTCTTTATGCGGATAGGTGGTATTGAAAAGGGAGGCAAGACACTCTTTTATATAGGCTCCCATATTGTGGTATGGGACGACGATGGTAAGCAGGGGTGTCGGATTTGTCGGTTCGGTGATCATGAAGGGCTCCTGGTGTACGAAAGGGAAGTGCCGTGTGGGTAAAGGATCTTTGATCATCTCGTGGAGCAGGTCCAGCTTTTGAGGGCCGATGGCGGGATAGCTGTATTGGGTGTGGATCTTTTTGCTGGCGTTTGCGCCTATCTCCTGTATCTCTTCGGGGGAGAGGGACAATATTCTGGTCAATTGCCTGGTGAAGGACGGAGGATCATTATGGTCAAAGAGAAATCCTGTCCGGCCTTCTTCGATGATCTCGGATTGCCCTCCCTGGATGGAAGCAAGGACGATCTTGCCAAGGCTCATCGCTTCCAGTACGACATAAGGCATATTGTCGACGATGCTGGGGACGATGACGATGTGCGCATATTGCAGGGTGTCCTTTATCCAGTCGGGACTGATCCTGCCTGTGAATTGCAGCAGGCCTTTTGTCTCATAATCCTTGTATTTTACTTGAAGCAGCTGACCCATGGTGCGCTGTTCGGGATGGAAGACGATGTCGGTGCCTCCCACTATCTGTAATGGATGCAGGAAGCCTTCATCCCACAACGTTGCGAAATACTCCAGGAGCTGGAAGCTGCCTTTTTGAGGAGAAAGCTTGCCGTAATAAATTAATTTCCCGGGTATATAGGATGACTTCTGTACCACGGGCAGGTCCGTCGCATATGGATTGGGAAGCACCTGGACGGGAACCTGGGTGATGTCCATGTATTGTTGTATCTCACGGACGAGGAAGTGAGAGGGTGAGATAAGAAGGTCGGCGGCCCTGATGGCCTGCTTTTCCATTTCACATGTCCAGAAGTCGGGGAAGCGGTATACGGGCACACGATTATAGTCCAGGTAGATGAATGCCGGTGAGTGTAGGGTGATCAGTATGGGCACGTCCTTTACGAATGGGTAGCCGAGGTGCTTATACTGGGTAAGATAATAGGCAATGCCGAGATAATCCTGGGATTCGATGACGTCTGGAGCGCCATCTTCGAGGATGAGGGTCTTGACGATGTCGGCAAAGGCATAGCTCAGACGGGCGGTATGCCCCAGAACATCCGTCAGGTGGTTCCTGTCTGTATGAAACCGTACGATCCTTATGCCGTCCTTTAACTCTTCCTTTCTGTCCCTGACTGTGTCATCGGAAATGATAATGGTGACCTCGCACCCCAATACCTGCATCATGCACGCGGTGTGATAGCAGTAGGTGCCGATGCCTCCTCCGTAAAAGGGCGGATATTCCGTTGTCAGTAGCCAGTACTTCATGAAACGTGCTTTTTTGTGGAAGATATATGATCATATATCCGGTGGGTACGACGTCGAATGGTATTGAGCAGGCTCTTAAAAGATCTCTTGCCTGTCAGCACTTTTATCAGCTGTCCAAACTGTTTGTACCAGCGTGGCAGCGCTTCATATTCCTGCTGGTACCAGTTGAACAGGGTGTCATAGTCGTCCTTGTATTTGCTTCGTATGATATCGATGGTGGTCTCGGCGTTGCGCAGCCTTTCTTCCGTGACCCTGTTCTTATTGCTGAGCAGGTCCAGCTTCTTTTGAAGCTGCCGGCGTTGCAGTATATGTACCTCCAGCAAGGGGTGATCGAGCAGGAGCTCATGACAATATTGATCGAGGGATTGTTCGAGTGAAAGCGTGTCCAAAAAATCCCTGCCGTTGATAAAAAAGAACTCTTCCGTCATCGTATGGGCCTGGAAGATGAGGCGGTCCGCCCTGACAGGGATCTGGTCCTGGCTGGTAAGGATGCGTTCTATATCGGGAACAAGACAGGCGATCCTGTGCCAGCCCTGTTGTTCCAGGGTGGTCCTCAACGCCGGGGAGGGCGGGCTGTTAAAGGCGATGAGGGGTGAGCCATCCATGGTGATATAATTTCTGCTGCACAGTAAAAGAACAATGTATTCGATGAGGGAAGGGTGTGGGGAGGAGGATAAATGCAGGATAAAGGGTCTGTCGCCCGTGGCCAGATGATGCAGCAGGGTGGGACTGGGAAGGTGCCGGTGGTCGAGCTGTATTGCCAGGGCTATATTCCTATCGCCGGGCAAAAGGGTAAGATCGAGATCTCCTGCCTGGACGATCAGCATACAGGCATAAGGCCGTGGGCGTGCCGGGGCCTTGTGTATAGGATCGATATGGTGTATGCCTTTCATATTCCTTCAATAGTATATCCCTGGTGTTCCGCGATGAAGCAGAAGAGTCTTTCCCAGCTATGTGTATAGGTCCCATATTGCAGGTCCATGACATTGCCTTCTTCGAGCGAGGCCCGGGCTTCGAGAGCCGGATGCCTGGAAAAGAAGTCTTCCATTATAGCACTGCGACAGACAAAAATGGTACCAGCAATGAAATCATATCGCTTGCTGTGCAGGTCGTATTCTTTTATCAGATCCTGCAGCAGGCTGTCGTTGGTGGTCTCGAAGCTGCTCTTTCCGTGGTCGAACTCGTTCTTTAAAAATTTCCTGGCACCTACTACCCCTATCCGGCTGTCGTTGTCCAATTTTTGCAACACTTTTCTCAGGCCCTGTTCGCTGAACGGGCTGTATAAGGTATCGGACCAGTAGGATGCATTGATGGTCTGGGGGCTGACCTTGTCATGCAGCATCCCGATGTAGGTCGTCTTTTGACAGCAGCGGAGATAGTAGCAAAGGGCAATGAGCTTGCCGCCTATGTCCTTCCCTTTGTTGGGGACCTTGAGCCGTATGATGTTGTGAAAATGGCCGGTGGAGGATAGGGTCTCATCCAGGACATCGTCGTGACAGGCTGTGAGGATGATCTGACGGGCCTGACGAAAGGCGCCGCTGCACTTTTTTTCCAGGGTCTGCCAGGAGCCCGGATAGTATAAATGTATGAAGAGTGTGAGTCCTGTCATATCAATTCATTTTTACGACGGTGTACTTTTTAGACGCCGGGCCGGGGACATGACCGGGTCCGGAGACTTGGCCGGGTCCGGAGACCTGGCCGGGTCCTGCTTCCATCAGGGACATCCATCTGCGGGCGAATTTTTCCTGCGTCAGGTGTTCTTCATAAAGCTTCCGGGCATTCTCTGCTATCGGGATGAGCAGGCTCCGGTCCTGCACGACCCTGTCGATGATGCCGGCCAGGACGCGACAGTCTCCGCTGGAGAAGACGAATCCATCCCTGCCGTGGGTGATCATCTCGGCAAAACCTGTGTGTCTGGAGACGATGCAGGGCTTGCCAAGACAGAGGGCTTCCACGATGACGACGGGAAACGGGTCGTCGCGGGACGGGCAGACTATGACGTCACTCCGGCGCATGAGGTCGAGACATTGCGGATGGGAGGTTTCTCCTATGAGTCGTATGTCACAGATGTTTTCGAGCGCCTTGATATTGTCCTGCAGTTGCTGGCAGAATGCGGGATCATGTGGCCGGCCGGCGATGCATATCTCCATTTTGCGAAGGGTGTCGGGAGACAAACGTTGCAGGGCCGCTATCAGCACGTCCTGTCCTTTGCGGGGTTCGATGGAGCCGATGATACTAAGTGTGAACTTTTCGCCCTTCTCGCTACGCGAGCCAGCGGCCGTGTGTTCTTCCCGGATGTCGGGATATCCATAATACACTTTCTTTGGCCGGGGATGGAGGGGGCGGATGAATTGCAACGCGTATTCGCTGGGAGCGACGATCTTTTCGACGAGCGAAAAAGTATCGAGGAAGCCGGGAATATGTTGCATGGAACCTATGAGCTCTGCTTCGTGGATCCACCAAATGGTGTCGACGAGCCGGCTGATCTGGCGTGCTGCGGGCCAGGTGATGATGGTATTGCAGACGATGTGGTCGAAGTTCCTGGCAAATCTTGTAAAGCTTTCATGCTGGCGAAGCAGCAGGGTGTCGATGATGACGATGGCGCCTGCCGAGAGGAACATGTCTTTGGCGGGGCCGTCCTGTTCGCAGATGACGGTGACAAAGGAGCCTTCCTGTATCATCTGCCGGCATAATTGGAGCAGCATGATGGGGGCGCCGCTGAGGGAAAGGTCGTGGCTGACGAGTAATACGTCGGCCCCCCCCTCGGCTACCACCTTCGGGGGACTGTACAGGCGGTAGGGTTCGGGTGAGTCGTGATAGAGATGGTTCCGCATGGAGATGGTAAAATACGGGTCGCCCGCCAGCCGGTCCGCCCAGCGGCGTAACAGGTATATATCAGCCTTGTCCTTTGTACGGGGTGGCTGCGCGTATTCATGGTCCCGGAGGGACAGGTGGCCGATGTGACGGAGGGTGGCATAGGGTGTATAGACACAACGCAATCCTGCCTCGAGCAACCGGAAGGAAAGGTCAACATCTGAATGGGAGCTGGGTGTGTTGATGGGATCGAAGCCGCCGATGTTCTCAAAGACCTCTTTTTTTATCGCGAGACAGGCGCCGGACAGGATGGTGACGTTGCGTACCGACTGCGGAAAATTGATATAGGCGGTAGAATCTTTCGGGTAGCCATGGAAGGTAGTTCCCGTGAGACCTCTGACCCCGGTGGCCATTCCGGCGTACTGGATGCTGTCGTCCTCATAGACGAGCCTGGGCGATACGCCACCTACACCCGGCATAAAAAGATATTCGATGGTATTGTCCAGCCAGACATCTTCCAGCGGCCGGACGTCGTCGTTGTAAAAGATCAGGATCTCTCCCGAGGCGGCGGCGGCGCCGGCATTGCACTTGTCGGAGAAATTATAGGGTTTATCGTAAGCTACATAGACGGGCGCCCGGTGGGCCAATCTTCCGGGTGAGGGGGATGGCAGGGGTGGAGGAGCGGCGATGATGCGGGAATTGGTCACTACCACTACCTCGACGTGCTTATAGGCCGTGTGAACGTATAGGGCGTGCAGCGTGTCTTTCAGGTGATCCCATGCATCGGTGGGGATGATGATGGATACCAGGGGTTGGTGATCCAGCTGGATCTTTACCTTGTTGGCGGTGGGCAACGCGGAGACCGCGGCCGGGATGCCTCTTCTTTTCATAGCGTCCTCCAACGCTGCAATATTGGTGATACGGGCATGTGGTTTTTCTCCCTGGGAGGATGATCCGGCTGTCATGCGCCAGTGATACAGGACCTTTTCGACGTGCCGGATACGGGTGGTCTTTTCCACTGCCCGCAGCATGAGGTCATAATCCTGGGAAAGGTCGTATGCCGGGCGGAAGAGGCCCACTTTGTTCAGCAGAAAGCTCTTTTTGTAAAGGGTGAGGTGGCCGGAGTACATCATGTTCAAGAGTAGTTCCGGACTGTAGTCGGGTTTGAAGAAGGGGTCGCTGAGATGGCCTTCTTCATCGACCTTGCATTCATCGGTGTAAATGATATCGACGTCGCCGTGGCGATGGAGGTTTTGTACTATTTCAAAAAGAGCATCGGGTGTGACCTCATCATCGTGATCCATGAGGGCGATGAATTCCCCGTCGGCCATGGCGATGGCGGCGTTGGATGCCTGTGAGATCCCGGCGTTGTTGGTCAGACGGGTGACCCTGATCCTGCTATCGTCTTCCAGGCGGCGGAGCAGTTGCACCGTGCCGCTGTGGGTGGACCCGTCATCCGCGATACAAAGCTCCCAGTTGGTATACCACTGACCCCGGATGCTGTCGACGGCTTTTTCCAGCCAGCGGGGTGGGGTATTGTACACGGGCATGATGAATGATATTTTGGGTGTCCATGTAAAGGCGCGGATAAGGGCGGCGACCTTTTCGGGGTCCTCGTTATGCGACGTGGACGGGGGCATGCCGGCGGATGTAAAGGGAGCAAGTGCGGGGCGCGTCATCAGTGGAAGGAGCGCTTGTCTGGGATGCAGAAATCCGGACAGGCCCCGTGATGTGAAGGCGCGCAGGACGGTGGAGAAGGTCTTGCGAAATCCTTTTTCCTGCAGGGATGCCAGCAGGCTGGCGGTGAGATATTTTCCGCTGGTCTGTGCCCGGGCGAGCCGGCGTTGCAGGATCACGCCCGCAAGGCTGCGCTGCTCATAGCTGCGCTGGTACCAATCTACATGTTGCCGGAGCATG
>Ga0207695_10008299_pt1 | contig 13015 bp, 7 predicted proteins | sample KBSC54metaG_FD_184354 | JGI IMG/M metagenome (GOLD analysis project Ga0207695, IMG submission 184354) | Corn rhizosphere microbial communities from Kellogg Biological Station, Michigan, USA - KBS C5-4 metaG (SPAdes) (version 2) | ecosystem: Host-associated > Plants > Roots > Rhizosphere > Soil...
CTGATGAAGCACAGCCAGCGGGCGATTCGTCTCGACCGCCAGGGCAATGACGCGATGATCTTTATTGTGGCCGACCAGTCGGGCCGAAGCGACTGGCTTATTGAGCTCGAGGGTCAAATCCAGGGTGGATCCTTCAACGGCACTTAGCCTGCGGGTGTCACTAATGTGCCGGTTCGTCTCTCCCGTATAGGCGGGGTAGACCAGGTCCGCGTCCGCGCGCTGCAAGCGCGGGTAATCGAACACGGTAACCTCGTAGCCGCGCGTGTCGCGGCCCGCGTAGCTCACCCGATAGCTGAAGTTAGTGCTCACCTCGGGCACCGTGCCGCCGAACATGGGATCGGCGAGGCTCTTGACCATGGGGATATGGACGGCTTGCGTAGGGCTACCGAGCACCATTTCGACGCTCGCCGGCAAGGTCCCCGAGAAACGCGCCAGGACCACCAGGGCGCTGCCTCGTTCCATACTGATGTCTCCAGGAGTGACCATGACCGAGGAGTCGTCCCGCGCCATGAGGAATTCAGAGTGCACGCGGGTGCGCAGCTGAAATAACACCAGGACGAGGATAATCAGCGAAGTCCAGTGCGCCGTTCGCGCGAAGGTCAAACGCCGGTCGGAGATGGTTTGCGCCCAATCGCTGCGCTCTTGATGACTCAACACCTCGGCCAGCAGGCGCTCTTGCAAATAATTGAGACCCCTACCATCGCGTGAAGCCTGTTGCACGGCCGTCAGCAGACGACCGTCAAGTTCGGGAAATTGGTCCTCGATTTGGCGCGCGAGGTCTCGCCCGCTGGTCGGGGTCGGACGCTTGGAGGGCACGGTAAAGGCCACCAGGAAAAGGGCGACCAGGATAATCAGCGGCAGAGAAACCCAGGAAGACCACCCGCTGTATCGCTGGAAAATGACCAGAGCCAAACCCGTCAGGGCCGCGATCGCCCAACTGCGGGCCAGACGACACCAGAATTCCAACTGCTCCTGGCGAGCAGAGAGGGTCGCCAACTTTTGTCCCAACATTTCGCTCATGAAGCTCCTCCGCTACCAGAATTTGAAGCCACTGCGAACGAGCCCGCCGTGCGCGCCGCGCGACCCGCCAGCCACGTCTCCGCCAGGACGACTCCCACCGCGAACAGAATTATCCAGCGCCACAGCTTTTGACGGTTTTCCAGCTCCGAATTCTGAAGTCGGGATTTTCCCTTTTCGGTGGCGGGCAGAGCGGAAGCCTGGCTCGCGAGCGGCACGCCCAAACGTTCGAACTCCTCGACGGCGAACGGAGTTGTGCGGCTCTCGGTGGCCTCGAGATTCACGGCGAACCTTCTGGAGGTCTGCCCGGAGGTCAGGCCGTAGATGCCCGGCGCGAGAGTATTTGAGTAATTGGTCTGACCCGCCGGAATAGGTTCCTGGTTCCCGGCGGGAGAAGTGACGGTCCAGCGCGCGCCTTCACCGGCCTCGACGCCTAAAGGCACAGTGTCCCCCACATGGTAAAGAGTAGGGACAGCCAAAGGCGCTCCGCTACTTTCCAGGATCGAATAGACGAGCGGAACGAACTTTGTTGAAAGGGCAAGCTGGCTATCTTCCGGCTGCCACCCCGAAGCCAGGACCAGGATCCGCCCGGCCCCAACAGGGATCTCAACCACCGCCGGGTCCCCGCTGTCGAATTTCGCCAGAACGCGCGCTTGGGGTATCGAGTCGACCTCCAGGCGACGATATTTCCAGAAGTGGATCTTGGTAAAATCGCTGAACCGCGGATCCGCAAATGGAGCGAAGATCGAATTCCGAAAGTCGATTTCACCGAGCATCGCATACTTCATCAGCCGGGCCTCGGACGTGGGAAATTGGCCGACACCGACAAGTTTCGCCAGCGTGCCGCTGATCGACTCGTTTTTGGCCAAACACAAGCAGGTTTTCCCGGCGAGCACCTGGGCCCGCAAGGCTTGCGCCGACTCCTCCGATAGGGGATCCGTTACCACGATCAGCGAGGCGCTATGGATGTCCGCCGTCGCAAGCGGCGCGGTGAGAGGCGGGGCGTGCAACTCAACCACCTGCCGGCTGGTTTCCTGGAGGGAACGTTTCAAGAAATACAGCGGCTGTTTGGGATCCACCGCCGAATCGTTGCCCAGGTAGAGAACCTGCAAGCGAGTTTGCTCCAGTGGCAAAGTGAACGCCACATTATCAAAATCATCCTCATCGCCGTGCAGCAGGACGCGGTTGAGCATGGGCTGGCCGGGGATCAAGGGCACCGAGAGGACGCGGCTTTGGCCAGGGGGCACGTAAACGTCCAGCGGGGCACCCGCGAAACCGGGCCGATCCGGGGCGGCCCAACCGACTTTGAACTGTTCGAGTTTGGAATCGCTCGTGTTACTGACCCGGACCCTGATCCCTTCCGTGCTGGGATTGCCGCCGGGCGCCTCATCCACCGGTTGGATGGAGGCGTTGCTCGTGTGCTTCAGTTTCAACGCTTCGACCCTAAGCCTGACCTGGCGGGGCCACTCGTAGCCCTGCAACCGTTCCAGGCGGCTGCCCTCCTGCAAATCGCTGATGAGGACAATTTCACCGGACGCGCCCACCGACTTACCCCCCGCATCCGCCATGGTCTCGGCTGCCTGGATGAGGGCGGCGTCCAAGCGCGTCGAGGCCCAACCCGGACCCGTTTGGGCCAGCTTCGCCTCGATTAAAGCGGCGCGTTCACTTGCCGGGGCTGAATTCCACTGATCAAAGGAAACCAGCGGGGTTAATTGGCGATCGAAAAGCAACACCGCAACCTGGTCGGCCGGCGTGGTCTGGCGAACGATAGCCCGCACCCGGTCGCGCGCATCCGACCACAGGTTTGCCCGGCGCATACTGGCGCTTTGATCCACCAGCAAAATGAGCCGCCGGGCCTTCGAAGGCGGAGGCAAATTCGCTTCGGTCTTAAAGAACGGCCGCGCGAAGCCAAGTGCCAGCAGGCACAACACCAGGCACCGAAGCGCCAGGAGGAGAAAATGCTCGAGTCGACTCCGTTTCGTAAGTCGCGGGGGAGTGGGGAACAGGAACATCAGGGAGCTGAATGGTGTATGCTCGCGGGTGGTTCGTCGGATTAAATGGAAGATTACCGGCAGCGCCACGGCGGCGGCGCCCAACAGAAAAAGTGGAGCCAAAAAACTCATGCCGAGGGTGCGGGCGATCCTCGGGCCGAGGAGGCGCGCAGGATGTGGCGGCGACGTTGCATTCTTTTGCGAAGAAAATCGAACAGAGCGAGCTCCAGAGGTTGTTTGGTGGACAACTGGTGAAAGGCCACGCCCAGCCTCTGACAGGCCGTCCGGAGTGCCGCGCAATGAAGCTCTAAGCGCCGCTGGTATTCCTTCCTCGCAAAGCGGGGATCGATGAACAAACTCCGGCCGGATTCGAGGTCCTGGAAAACGGTCGGTTGTTCAAATTCGAAGTTCAACTCGGCTGGATCCATGACTTGGAACACGACCAGTTCGTGTCCGCATGCGGCCAAGGTGGTCAGGTCGGAAGTGAAGCGGTCCAGTGGAGCGAGGAAATCCGAGATGGCCACCACGAGGCTGCGTTTGCGCACGATCTCAGCAAGTCGTTTGAAGGGAGCACCCACGGTTGTGCCCTGGCCTGCCGAGGGCTTATCGAGGGCGAGCATCAGGTTTCGCAAGTGGCCGGTCCGGTGGCGCGCCGGCAAATAATCGCGGGTTTGTTCGTCAAAGGTCAGCAAGCCCACCGCGTCGCCCTGCAAATAAAGGAAATATGCAAGCGTCGCGGCGAGTGTGGCCGCGTACTCTCGTTTGGAATACCCGGTCGAGCTGTAGGTCATGGATTTGCTGGTGTCGGCCAGCAAATAACAACGGAGATTGGTTTCGTCCTCGAACTTTTTGATAAAGTAGCGATCGCTTCGCGCAAACACGCGCCAGTCCAGGTAGCGAGGATCATCCCCGGCCGTGTATTGTCGATACTCGGTGAACTCGGCGGAAAAGCCATGAAACGGGCTGCGATGAATGCCAGTCCAAAACCCCTCGACCACCACGCGCGCGCGCAACTCCAGGTTCCGAATGCTCATGAGCGCCTGGGGATCCACAAAACCCGTTCCGGTCAACCGCAGGCTCGCGGACGAAACAGCGGGACCCGGCTTGCCTGCGGAGGGCGTCGTTTCGCCAGAACCCGGCACCGCCCTTTTCGCCGGCGCGATGGCGCGGCGCAGAAAATCGGCCACACGGCTGGCGCTGAGGGCGGATGGGTTCACGGCTTTATGGTCTCGAGCAGGCGACCGATGATGTTCTCCGGGCCGATCCCCTCAGCCTCCGCCCGGTAGTTGAGCAGGATGCGGTGACGAAGCGTTGGGTAGGCGAGGGTGCTGATATCCTCCACCGTCACATGGCTGCGTCCTTTTAACAGCGCGCGCGCTTTGGCTCCCAGGATGAGGAATTGGCCCGCCCGCGTGCCGGCCCCCCAACTGGCCCACTCATTGATGAAATCCGGTGTGCCGGGCTGGTGCGGCCGCGAAGCTGCCGCCAAGCGCACAGCATAACGCACCATCTCCTGGGCCACCGGGACCTTGCGCACCATCTGATGGAAAAGCAAAACATCATGCCCGGTAAACAAGGCTGTGATGGGGGAAGGATTGCCGGCTGTAGTCCGGGTAACCACGGCGACCTCGTCATCCTCGGGCAGGTAGTCCATCACCACATTGAACATGAAGCGATCGAGTTGAGCCTCGGGCAACGGATAGGTGCCCTCCATTTCGATCGGGTTTTGAGTCGCCAGGACGAAGAACGGCTCGTCCAGGACATGACGAATTCCGGCGGCGGTCACCTGGTGCTCCTGCATCGCCTCGAGCAAGGCCGCCTGGGTCTTTGGCGGAGTGCGGTTGATTTCATCGGCGAGGATCATGTTGGCAAACACCGGCCCCCGCACGAACAGCATCTTCCGTCCCTCGCCCGTGTCCTGCAGGATTTCCGTGCCGGTGATGTCGGCGGGCATGAGGTCCGGTGTGAACTGAATGCGCTGGAATTTGAGATGAAAGATCTGAGCGATAGACTTCACCAAAAGCGTCTTGGCCAATCCAGGGGCGCCGGTAATGAGACAGTGCCCACCGGCAAAGAGTGCGATGAGAATCTGCTCAATCACTTCCCTTTGCCCCACGATCATTTTGGCCAATTCCGTCTCGATTTGCTGACGGCTGCCGGTCAAGCGTTCCACAATGTCGCGTTCGATCGCCAGCGAGGCTGCGGTGGCGGGTTTCGGAGAGTCTTCGAGAAGCGTATTCATACAGTGTTCAATGCGTCATGAGGTAAAAAATGATATTGACCGCCAGAGGATAGGCGCGCTTTTCTGAGAACTCGTGGAAAAAGCCGTCTTCCTCGCCTTCCCGCTCCCAACCATCGCCATTATCGCAGTTATGAGTGGCGATAATCATGATGTGGCCGCGGTCGTCGAACATCGCCCGCACGTGCATGTCGTGGGCGCCTCGCCCCTGACGGTCGAAATTATCATAGTCGTCGTGGTTGCGTTCCCAGGTGATGCCATATTCCCAGCTCCCGGGGATCAGGCTATCGATTCCTTGCCGATAGTTGGGTGTCTGCAGCTTATTCTTGGGACCCTTAATATCGAAAACGCAGTGAAAAAGCTGGTTGGTCATGTCCAATTCCACGAACTCGCGCTGCGGAAAGACCCGCTTGATATTCCGCTCGAAATTGTCCCATTGCTTTTGGCCCCAGAAGTCGTCGGCCATCAGCACCCCGCCGTTTTCGATGTATGTGCGAAGAACCGGGATTTCCTCCTCCTTCAACTGGAGCCCGCCCGGCTCGACCATATAGATCCAGGGGTAATCAAAGAGAGCGGGATCGGTCAGGCGCAGCACACGCGCGTCGGGATCGGTTCGAAGAGACGTGACCTGCTGCAGGCGGTAGGACAGGTTCAGGTCGCTATCGGGAAAGTCGGTGATCCACCCGATCCGGCTGGATGTATAAGAGACTCCGGGACCATCCGGCGCACGCCGATAAATCACGCGCACGAAGGTAAAGACGTCCTTCTCGAACCCGGGATCATTCGTCCAGGTGGGCGTGCCGGTACTGTGCTCGGCGATTTCGCGGGCCGTTCGCACCGTGTCCACGTTGACCGAGACATTCTCCTCGGTGCTGGTATAACCGGTGTCGCCGCCGCCGGAGAAGCCGCGTCGCAGCCATCGTTGCGCCAGCGCGGCCCCCAGAGCCAGGGCAGAAAAAAGGGTAATCAGGGCGACCTTTTTCATTGTTCGATGGCAGGAGCGGGTGAGGGATCGGTCTTTGCCGGTGGCATTTCATGGTTGATCCGCAAGAGCAACTGCAAAGCCGCCTGGTAACGCGGAGCTTCCTCGAGCGCCTGCAGCACCTGGCGCCGAGCCTGAAGGTCGCCGACGCGGAAAAGCAATTGAGCCAGCTGAAAATGGACATCAGCGGGATCGGGGGGAGTCAATTGAAGGAGCGCTCGATAAGCCGCGATACCGTCGGCCGGCCGCCCCAGGTGATCGCTCGCTTGCGCCAGGAAGTGGTAAGGCAGAGGGCGTAAGGGATTCACCGCGAGATAACGCTCGGTATTTTGCAGCACGTTGGACCAATTTTGATCGGAGGCGGCCATCTCCATCAGACGTTGATACGACGTAATCGCTTCATCATCCTGGCGGGCGACGCGCACCAACAACTCCTTCTCCGCATTGGTTTCGCCGAGTTCACGATAACGGATGCCAGGAAGCGCCGGTCCGCTGTCCGCTCCGGTTTCGCCCGGATAAAGCTCGTTCAGTTTCTCGAGGGGGATCTTCGCCGCCTGAAATTCCTTCTGCGCAATGAGCTTCCGGGCCTGTTCGGTTAGCGCGTAATAATTGGTGGGGTGAGTGGCGGCCCAGGTGGCGAGCGCCTCCTGGCCCGGCGAAGGCGATCGCGAGCGACCACGCCGCGAGGGACGCCTCGGCAAAGTGGGTCCGGCACCGTTCGTACCCGCCGGAGAGTCGCCGAGCGCAACGAAGCCCTGGGCCGCCGCGGGCTTTTGAAAGTCAAGCCCGGGAGCCAGGCTTTCGGCCCGCTCGCGAGCGAAGCCAGCGAAATCTTTCTCCAGCCTGGCAATGGCAATGGTGTGATGCTCGATGGCCTGGTTGATTTCCACCCCCTGGCCCAAATCATGGAGAATGGCCTTCATCGACTCCAAACCAAATCGTTGAACGATGAACTCGACCACCAAAGAAGATTCATAGTAGGCAAACTGGAGATACACGGGCGACGGCGGGGCCAAAAAGGCTCCGCTCAGCTCCGCGATGGGAGTCAACTCGCCTCCCAGGACCATCTCTCGATATTCCGGGGTCATGCGCTGGCCCCAGGCCGGATTGGCCTGAGCTTCTTCAAATACGGAAATCCCCTCGCTCAGCCACCTGGGCATTTTGTTGCGAGTCAACTGGAGGGTGACCACATGACAGAACTCGTGCCAGAGCACGGCCTGCCAGTTCACGGGATGGTCAAACTGGGCCGCCGGGCCATTGGCGGTGATAAGGTTACCGAAGCATACCCCCAGATAGCCGGGATTGCCGGGCATGCCAAAGGTGCGGACGGCGAAGTCTTTCTGTTCATGGAAGACCTCGACAATGGTCGGTCGGGCGGTTTCAAACCCGTATTTCGAGCATAGATTTGTCCTGGCCTGATCCAGCAACTTCAAAACCCGCGCTCCATAAATGGCAGCTTCCTCGCTGTTCATGCGCAGCACAAAATCCTGGTTGGTGAGAGTCGAGAACTTCCCCATCGTGTCGTGGAGCGTGGTCAGATTGTACGACTCGACATCATAGGCATCCTGCTTTTGCACCTCGTCGGCCAGCTTCCAGCCTTCGGTTTCCTGCCCCAACCGGAGCAGATCCTGCGCAAGCTGTGCCTTGGCGGGGAGATAATCGGGATCGAAAGCCAGGGCCTGCCGCTGGTGGCTGGCACCTTCCTCAAAACGGTAGTTTTGTGAGAGCTTAAGCCCGATCAGGTGCTCGACCCGTGGGTTGTTCGGCCAGAATTTGAGGGCTTTCTCGCGTGCGGTTTGTTCCCCTTCGGGCTGGTTCTGCAACTCGGCGAGCACGGCGCGGTAAGCCCAGGCATCCGGGTTCCACGGGTTCACTCGCTCGATGCGCTCCAGTAGTTTCCCAGCTTCCGAGTAATCCTCGGCATCGATGTTATGATCCACCAGCAACAAAAGGCAGCCCACATGGTTACTGTTCCGTTCCAGAGCGGATTCCAAAGATGAGATCATCAAGGCGGCATTGTTCGGGGCGTAGGCCTGCGCTAACCCGAACAGGAGGTCCGGATCGTCGGGCACCTGGGCCAGGCCTTCTTGAAACTTTTTGGCGGCCAATGCGAAATCGTGTTTGTCCAGCGCCAGTTGACCGGCTGCCAAAAAGACGTCTCGCAGCTTGGGATTCGATTTAAGGGCCGCGTCGAAGATGCGGTCCAGGACTCGCTTGGGATCGACGCCCATCAGCAACAAGGTCTTGCCCGAGATGACTAATTCGTCGGCATCGGAAAAATCCGAGGGGTGACGCCAGACGATTCGGCCGATGGTATCAAGCATTTGCCGGGCGGCCTGGACTTGGCCGTTGGCGAGGAAGGCCTCGCGTGCCTGCCAGCAGAGCCGGATGTTTTGGCGGTGGGCCGCGAGGGAGTTGGTGATGGCGGAGCGGGCTTCGGGATATTGCCCGGTGCTGAGGAGCGCCTGACAAAGGAGGATGGACCAATCCTCATCGTTCTCGTTTTCCTTGAGCGCCTGCCGCGCCAAAGAAATGCACCCGGGGTAATCCCCCGTGAGTAGCTGGGTGCGGGCATCGGGTAAATCGGCCGCGAGGGTTGAGAAGGAAGTGACCAGGACCAGCACGATGCCGAGCCAAATCTGGGACCGCCGTTGGTATCGGCGGCGTTGCGGTATAGCTACGCTGCTCAAGTGAACTGCGCAATCTAGTCTATCTATCGCCACTGCTCAAACCAGGAATTATCTTGTCACCCCATCACTTCGAAAAGATTTTAAGCTCGAGGGTGAGAGTCGTTATACGCCTTTTTGAGACGTTCGGTCGTGAGGTGAGTATAAACCTGGGTGGTGACCAGGTGGGCGTGGCCGAGCAATTCCTGAACACTCCGCAAGTCGGCGCCCGCATCCAGCAGGTGCGTGGCGTAGCTGTGACGCAGCTTATGTGGGCTGATCGCGGGGTCCAGACCAGCCATGGCTAAATATTTCTTGAGCCGCAATTGCAGGTCACGGGCCGAAACGGTCCTCAATTTGGCGGAACTCGCGAAGAAGACAGGTAACGACCCAGAAGGGACCTGGGGCAGCAGCTGCCAGTAATTGTCAATGGCATTAAGCGCAGGCTCGCCAATCGGAATGAGGCGCTCCTTCCGGCCCTTGCCCCGGATACGCACCAGGCGTTCTCCCCCATCGATGTCCTCTGCCCTCAGCCCGCACAGTTCGCTGATCCGAAGCCCGCAGGAGTAAATGGTCTCCAGAATCGCCACGTCCCGGTAACAAATGACGCCCGCGCGCCCGACGGCAGGTTTTCCCGTGCCTTCCCACGGGATCAGCTTGAGGGGCGCAGTCAGCAGGTCCACCATTTGTTGGGCGGTCAGGAATTTCGGTAAACGACGGCCCAGCTTCGGGAGGGCCAGGTTTTTGATGGGCGACGCCGCAGTGACGCCATGTCGAATCAGGAACTTGTAGAAGGTGCGAAGAGCAGAGAAGCGGAGCTGGATAGCGGCCCGACCAAGGTTGTGACGTCCGAGGGAGCGCAGGTAGGCGCGGAAGTCATCGCGCTGGAGCCCATCCCAGGCTATCGGCCGCTTCCGGTCTTCCGTGTGCCAGCGCTGAAATTCCTCGAGCGCCTGGCGGTAATTGCGCTGTGTGTAGATCGAGGCGCCGCGATCCACGGCGAGGTGCTGGAAGAACTTTTCCATCCACGGATCCTTCGGCGCGGAGGCAATTTCTTCTTCGCAGGGCATAACAACTCGACCAGATCAACAGGCGCCCGGCCGGAATTCAAGGCCTTTGACGCAGCAAACTGCGAATCGGTGGGTGGAGCCGGGGTTCAGGCCTTGGGGCTCGGCTCGATTTCTCGAGGTGGGAAATCGAAGGTAACTTTGCCGTCCTCGTCCATCACGAGGTGAGCGGGGAACGGGCGTCCGGCTTTGGAGATAAACTCCTTCAGGAGATCGGTGCGGCCTTGGCCGAGCAGTTTTTCTGCCTGGGCACGGTCAATCGGTTGCTGCAAAATGACTTTGTTGATCTTGAACTTGCAGGGGCGTTTGTCGGCCTGGGACTTCTCACAGAGGTAGGCCGCTTCCGTCTCGAACACCTTCCCTGAGCACTTGGGGCACGCCCCGAGGGACTGCTGGCCGGAAAAATCAATTTTGGGAGCCGGTTGCTTCGGTTCGCCGGCGGGCGCGCCGGCTTTCTTGGCCTTCGCTGGCCGCGGCTGGAACTCAAAGCCCACCGCACCCTCTTTCAAAACCAAGAAGGCTTTGAACGGGCGGCCCTTTTTCGAGATGAACTTCTCCAACAAATCCGTCTTGCCGGTCGTCAGCAGCTTCTGCGCTTGAGGGCGCTCGACCGCTTGCTGGAGGATGACCTTGCCGACGCGGAAATCGCAGGACCGATTGGGGCCAACTGATTTCTCGCAGACATAGCTCATGGGCATTTCAAAGACCCGCTGCTGGCATTTGGGGCATTGGCCCACCGCTTCCTGCCCGCTGAAATCGACCTCGGCCGCCGCTCCTTCTCCGTTGCGCTGGTCCTGGCCGAAATCGAATTCCACCTTATTCTCGGCATTCAGCTTCAGCACCGCGGCAAATGGCTTGCCCATGCGGCTGCGGAATCCTTGCAGCGGCCCAAGCTGACGAGCAGAGATGAGCTGGTCGATTTCCTTGGCTTCGAAAAGACGGCCGGAAATGATCTTCCAAATCGAAAAATCACATTTGATGCACTGGAACGCTTTATAGCGTTCGTGGACCTCGCCACCGCACTTGGGACAAGGCTGCTGCAGCACGCCGAAGTCGCCCGGGATAGTGTCGAGCTCGAATTTTTTTGCGCGATCGACGATGTGGCGGGTGATCTCGGCGATGCCCGTCATAAACTCAGCGCGGCTTTTTTGCCGGCGCTGTACCTGTCGCAACTGAAATTCCCAATCGCCGGTGAGTTCCGGTTTGGTTAGTTCGGGAATGCCGAGCCCGTTGAGCAGCTCCATCAGCGAAAACGCTTTGGCCGTCGCCTGGAGGTCCTTGCCCTGGCGCAGCAAATACTGCTCGGAAATGAGACCCTCGATGGTCGCCGCCCGCGTGGCCGGGGTACCGAGGCCTTTCTCGCTCATGGCCTCCCGCAGTTCCTCGTCTTCCACCAACTTGCCGGCGCCTTCCATTGCGCTCAGCAGGGTGCCTTCCGTGAACCGCGGTGGCGGCTTGGTCTGGCTTTGCTTAACCTCGATCCCAGTCGTCGATACCTGCTCATTCGCCTGGACGGGAACGAGCGTAGGGGTGTCTTCGCCCTGAGCTTCGCGGCCATACACGATCATCCATCCGGGGTTGACCAGCACCTTGCCGCTCGTCTTGAAAGGTTCGCTTTCAACCCGGGTGATCCGCGTCGTCTCCAGAAACTCTGCGGCTGGATAAAACACCGCCAGAAACCGCTTGGTGACCATGTCGTAAAGCTTCTGCTCCGCCTCGCTCAGCCCCTTGGGAGCTTCGGTGGTGGGTATAATGGCGAAGTGGTCAGAAACCTTCGCATTGTTGAAAATGCGTTTGTTGGGCCGGACCCATTCGTTCGTGAGAATGGTCTGGGCAAATTGGCGATAGGCGGTGTCGCCTAACATGCCCAGCGTGTTCCGAACCGAGGCCAGGTAATCTTCCGGCAACGCGCGCGAGTCGGTACGCGGATAGGTCAGGACCTTGTGGCGCTCGTATAGCGTCTGGGCCAGTTTGAGGGTCCCGGAAGCGCTGAAGCCAAACCGGCTGTTGGCCTCGCGTTGGAGGCTCGTTAGGTCGTAGAGCAGCGGCGAGAGTTGTGTGCTGGGCTTGCTCTCCTCGGTAACCACACCTGGCTTTCCCAGGCATTTTTCGCGGATGGCCTCCGCACGCGCACGGTCCCATAACCGTTCGGGCTTAACATCCGGGTCCCCATCCTTTTCGGGGCGAACAAATTTTTCGTCAAACCACTTGCCCGGGTACTCCCCCGCGCCGGCCAAAAAGGTGCCGATGACCTCCCAGTAATCACGCGGAATGAAGTTCCTGATTTTGTGTTCACGCTCGACCACGATTGCCAGGGTAGGCGTCTGCACGCGACCCACGGTGGTCTTGAAAAAGCCGCCGGACTTGGAATTGAACGCGGTCATGGCCCGCGTCCCGTTGATTCCCACGAGCCAGTCCGCCTCCGAACGACTGACCGCGGCGTCCGCGAGGGGGATCATGTCGTGGTCCTCACGCAATTGCGAAAAGCCATCACGGATGGCGGCCGGGGTCATGGACTGGAGCCAAAGCCGCTTGACGGGCTGATGCGACTTGGAAAATTTAACGATGTTGCGGAAGATTAACTCCCCTTCCCGCCCTGCGTCGCAGGCATTGATGAGCAGGTCGATGTCTTTTCGCTTGAGCAACTTTATCAGGCTGCGCAGCCGCGCTTGCGTTCTCTCGATCGGCTGCAGGTCGAAATGCGGCGGGATGACCGGCAAATGTGCGAAGGACCATTTGCCCTTGGCTGGTTCAACGCCTTCCGGCACCACCAGTTCCAGCAAATGACCAACGGCTGAGGAAAGGACATACTGGTCACTTTCGTAGTATTCCTCATGCTTCTTGAACCCGCCGATGGCCCGGGCAATATCGGTGGCAACGGAAGGTTTCTCGGCTATGATCAGCGCCTTACCCATTTGAATATTAGGGACTTACAAAAGACGACCAAACCGGCCTGTCTCGAGCAAGACGCTGGAAATTGGACCAAAGGCCCGCCGATGTCAAAGGTTTCATTCGGGTCATGGGCACAGAAAACCCGGCGTGCTGACCCTTTT
>Ga0207695_10008302_pt1 | contig 13012 bp, 10 predicted proteins | sample KBSC54metaG_FD_184354 | JGI IMG/M metagenome (GOLD analysis project Ga0207695, IMG submission 184354) | Corn rhizosphere microbial communities from Kellogg Biological Station, Michigan, USA - KBS C5-4 metaG (SPAdes) (version 2) | ecosystem: Host-associated > Plants > Roots > Rhizosphere > Soil...
CATGCAGCAGAAGCACCGGCGGCCGGGGCGCCTCGCCGGGCGCGCGGAAGACTGTAACCTCCACATTCCGCTCCCGGGTGGGCAGCACCATTTTCTGTCCCGCGATATCGGCGGCGAAAGCGGTGGGTGCAAGCAGGAGCAGCCAAGCGGCCATCACGGCGCGGAAGAGGCGGAGCATGTCTTGTTTCCCCCTGAAGCAGCCGCAAGCTTATATCACGCTCGGCGCTTCACAGATTGACCGCCAGGCTGAGGGTGCCGAACTGATCGAAGCCGGCCTGGGTGCGGTATTCCCGCGACCGGATGACGTGAACGAAGGAAAGGCGGAAGCGCTCGAAATCCAGCGCCCCGCCGAAGGAGACTTCTCCCACGAAATTCTCCTTGTCCACGCTGCGGCTGTCTTCAAAGCTGTTGCCGTCGAGGAAGAGATTGCGAACGACCGCCCGGCCCTGGATGCCGGCGAAGATGTAAGCGCCCAGGCCCGGCTTGGGATCGTAATAATAGGAAGAGGGACGGCCCGGTTCGATCTGGGGTGGTCCGCTGTCGTTCGGCATATTGATGCCGATACGCGCCACGGCGCCGGCGCTGGCATAGTCGAAGACATTGCCTATCGCGCCGCCCGCATTGCTTTTGATGTCGAAGGCAAAATCTCCGGGCATCGCCAGGGATACGGCCTGTTGCGTCACCTGATACGACACCACCAGGCCTGGCTCGTCGCGCAATTGGGTGTGCCATCCTTGGGGAAGCGCAAAGCCGCGTAACCGATGGATCAAGTCCTGGCTGTCCGCCGCCAGCGAAGCCGGGCCGATCATGCCGAGTTGGACGCGCAGCTGTTCTTCGGTGCGGGGGCCGGCGGAGGTAAGCGCCAGCGCGCCATACAGATATCCCGCATAAGGCCGCTGTGTTAGGGGCGGATCATAGGCCGCCGTGTCTTCGGGCGTGAACATCATCTGGCCCAGGCTGTAATTCGCGCGCGTGAAATCGCGGGGGAACAGGTTGGGGGCCAGGCCGGCGAGAAATTCCGGAAGCCGCTCCGAAGCGCTCCCCGTGGGACTCCAGTTGAACTCTATGCCGTTGGTGTAGTCGCGGTCTGTGCGATAGAAAAGATCATTCTCGAACACCGTGGTGAAGGTGCCGGACGGATCGGCCGCGCGGGCAGGGACTGCCGCAACCATCAGCAAGGCGCCAAGAAGGGTGCACTGGCACGCGGGCCTCAAGCATCGCTTCCCGAGTAAGCCCGATTTTGCAGGCCGCGGTGAAGGACCTTATCCGCCGCGATGATCGCATCGGGCGCGATATCGCCCAGATGCTCCAGCCGGTCATAAAGGGGTGCGAAATCCGCGTCGGCGGTCTGGTGCAGCAGCTCTTCGAAGCTGTCGATCACGAAATAGCTTTGCTGGTAATCGTCGATGCGGTAGCGGGTGCGCATCACCCGTTCCAGATCGAAAAGAATCCGGTTGGGCGAATTGCTTTCCAGGGCGAATACCGACTCGCCGAAGCTGGAGAGAATGCCCGCGCCGTAAAGCCGCAACCCGTCCTGTTCGCGGATCAGGCCGAATTCCACCGTGTACCAATAAAGCCGCGCCAGCTTCTGCAAGGAGTGGAAGGTGATCGCCCGAAGGCCGCCAAGCCCATATGCCTGCATGTAATCGGCAAACACCGGATCGCTGAGCAGCGGCACATGCCCGAACAGATCGTGAAAGACATCGGGCTCCTGGAGGTAATCGAGCTGCTCCGGCTTACGGATGAACCGTCCGGCGACAAAGCGGCGGTTGGCGAGATGGTCGAAAAAGACTTCGTCGGGAACCAGGCCCGGAACCGCAACCACGCGCCAGCCGGTCAATTTGTGAAGACGCTCGGATAATTCTTCGAAATCCGGAATTCCCGACCGCGACATGCGCAGATTTTCCAGCCCGCGCAGGAACGGCGCGCTGGCGCGTCCTTTCAGCAAATGGATCTGGCGGGCATAAAGCGTGTCCCAGACCGCATGCTCTTCCGCGGAATAGCTCTTCCACGCTTGCGGAATGGTCCAATCGAGCGCGGTGCCGGGTGGGCGTGTTGCAAGGCTGGCGGTCATGAGCCTGTCTCCATTCATCGCATCCTACGCCCGGAGACGGAGCGAACAAACCCGCGGCCACCGCGTGACAGCGTTAACCGTTGGACATGCCGCGGCATGACTATTTCGCGCTGGCCAGGAGAAGCGAGGTTTCCGTCGCCGCAATCCCTTCGATCAACCGGATCTGATCCAGCGCTGCGCTGAAATCCGCCAAAGTTGCAGTGTTGATTTCCGCGACAAGATCCCAGCGCCCATTGGTGGTGTAGACCCGCTCCACCTGCGGGAACCCGTTCAGGGCTTTGATCACTTTGCCCGATTGTTCGCCCTGGATGGCAATGGACATCACCGCCCGCACGCGGCCTGTTTCCAGTTCGGGCGCGGTGCGCACCGTGAAGCCGCCAATGGCGCCCGTGGCCAGCATCCGGGCGATACGGTTCTGCACGGTTCCGCGTGAAATCCTGAGCTTTTTCGCCAGTACCGCCGCGGGTTCGCGGGCATTGGCGCGCAGAAGTGCCAAAAGCTTGCGATCGATTTCGTCTGTCATATCGCTATCAACACCTGGCATAACGCCAATATTCTGGCGAATTATATCAGTTTGATGGCTTTCCGCTAGCCGCCGGCCGCGATTGGATTATGGGGCGAATCTGGGGACTGCGATGACCGACAAGCCACTGTTTCTGATGACCGATGCCCGCCATTTCGGGGTGACCTACCAGATCAATCCCTGGATGCGGCCCGATGCCTGGAAGGCCGATCCCGCCGCATTGACCGCTGCCGCCGCAAAAAGCGCGTCCGCCCTGCGCGGCGAATTGGAAAAGGCCGGCGCGCGCGTCGAAATCGTCGCCGCGGTCGAAGATCTGCCCGACCTGGTTTTCCCCGCCAATGCCGCGATCGTGCTGGACGGGCGCGCGCTGGTGGCGCGCTTTCGCCATCCCGAACGCCAGGGCGAAGAGGCAGTGTTTCGCGATGCGTTTCTGGCGCTGAAGGCACGCGGCTTGCTCAGTGAGGTGATCGAGTTGCCGGACGGCGTCTTGCAGGAAGGCGCGGGCGATTGCATCTGGGACAAGGATCGCGGCTTCTTCTGGGCCGGTTACGGACAGCGTTCCACCGCCAATTCTCTTGCCGTGATCGAAACGGTGTTCGGCCAGCATGTGGTGGGGCTCGAACTGGCGACCGACCGCTTCTATCATCTGGACACCTGCTTCTGTCCCTTGGCCGGTGGGCGGGTGCTTTATTATCCCCCGGCCTTCACGCCCGAGAGCCTGGCCATAATCCGCAGCCATGTGCGCAAGGAAGACCGGATCGAAGCGACGGACGAGGAGGCGGCAGCCTTTTGCGTCAATGCCGTCAATATCGGCCGTCATATCGTGATGGCGAAGGCGCCCGAATCCCTGCGCACCAAGCTGCGCGCGCTGGGCTACAGCATGGCCGAAGTCGATCTGGCGCCGTTCATTCTTTCGGGCGGCGGGGCTTATTGCATGACCCTGCGCCTGGACCGGCAGAGCGGGAACCAAGCCGCGATGCGCGCGGCGGAATGAGGACATCATGAATCACTTCGCGCCACGGACGTTGCAGAGCGCCGAGGATTTCATCGCCCGGGAAACCGAATTCGGCGCGATGAATTACAGGCCCCTGGATGTGGTGCTGCGGCGTGGCGAAGGTGTTTATGTCTGGGATGTGGACGGGCGGCGTTATATGGATTGCCTGTCGGCCTATTCCGCTGTCAATCAGGGCCATTGCCATCCGCGCATCCTGGCGGCGCTCACCGAGCAGGCGTCCCGCCTGACATTGACGTCGCGGGCCTTCCGCAACGACCAGCTGGCGCTGTTTTACGAAGAAGTCTGCGCGCTCACCCGGGCGCACAAGGTGCTGCCGATGAATTCCGGCGCCGAAGCGGTGGAAAGTGCCCTGAAACTGGCCCGCAAATGGGGTTATGCAGTGAAGGGTGTGCCGGCGGGCCAAGCCGAGATCATCGTCTGCGCCAACAATTTCCATGGCCGTACCATCACCATCGTGGGCTTCTCCAGCGATCCTGGCTCGCGCGAAGGCTTCGGGCCTTTCTCGGCGGGCTTCAAGATGGTGCCGTTCGGCGACAGCGCCGCGCTGGAAGCGGCGATTACACCCAACACCGTGGCCTTCCTGGTCGAACCGATCCAGGGCGAGGCGGGCGTGATCATTCCCCCGCCCGGATACCTAAAAAAAGCGCGCGAGCTCTGCACCCGCAACAATGTTCTGTTCATCCTGGACGAAATCCAGACGGGCCTGGGCCGCACCGGCAAGCTCCTGGCCGAAGAACATGACGGGGTGGAAGCGGACCTTACCATCATCGGCAAGGCGCTGGCCGGTGGCTTCTATCCGGTCTCGGCGGTGCTCTCGAACAATGAGGCGATGAGCGTCCTGCATCCGGGCGAGCATGGCTCGACCTTTGGCGGCAATCCGCTCGCCTGCGCGGTGGCGCGAATGGCGCTGAAAGTCCTGGTCGAAGAAGGCATGATCGAGAATGCGGCGCGGGTGGGCGAACGGCTGAAACGCAATCTGGAAGCGATCCGCTCCAATATGGTGAAGGAAGTGCGCGGAGTGGGCCTGATGCTGGCGGTCGAGCTGGATCCCGAAATGGGCGGGGCGCGGCCGGTCTGCGAGGCGTTGCAGGCACGGGGACTTCTGGCCAAGGAGACGCACGACCACACCATCCGGATTGCGCCGCCGTTGATCTTGACGGACGAACAGGCCGACTGGATCGGCGATCAGTTCAAAGCCGTGCTGGCGTGAACCTGGCCGGTCCCATTGCGGCGCGTTCGGGTATAAATACGCCCATGTCCGCATCTGCGACCTGGGATCTTCTGGATGCCGGAAAATATCGCGACGAGCGCGAGGCCGTCGCCGCGCTGCTGGCCACGCAGCCTTTGCCGGCCGCCCTGCGAGCGTCAGTCAAGGACACCGCGATCGGCCTGGTTCGCCGGGCGCGCGAGATCACCCGCCGCCAGGGTCTGGTGGAAAGCTTTCTGGCGGAATTTTCCCTCAACACCCAGGAGGGCTTGGCGCTGATGGGCCTGGCGGAAGCTTTGCTCCGCACGCCCGACACCGCGACCCGTGACCGGCTGATCGCTGAGAAGATCGCCGCCGCCGACTGGGCCGCGCATCTGGGCCAGTCCGACAATCTGTTCGTGAACGCATCGACCTGGGGCCTGATGCTGACGGGCCGCTGGGTGGAGATCGACGAAAGCGCCGATGGTCCCGGCGTGATCCGGCGTCTGGCACTTCGCGTGGGCGAGCCCATCGTCCGCACGGCGGTGGCCCAGGCGATCCGCATCATGGGCGAACAATTCGTGCTGGGCCGCACCATCGAAGCGGCGCTGGCGCGGGCGGCGCGCGAAAAACTTCTGTGCTCGTTCGACATGCTGGGCGAGGGGGCCCGGACCGAAGCGGACGCGGCGCGCTATGAGCAGGCCTATGCCGATGCCATTGCGGCGATCGGTCGGGCCAAAACGAAAAATGACGGGCCGGAAAGAGGCCACGGCATTTCGGTGAAATTGTCGGCGCTGTCGCCCCGCTATGAAGCGACCCAGGAACAGCGGGTCTGGGATGAACTCTATCCCCGCCTGTTGCGTCTTGCGGGCCTGGCGGCAGAGGCCGACATCAATTTCACCTTGGATGCCGAGGAGGCCGACCGGCTGGTCCTGTCGCTGAAGCTGCTGGACCGCCTGGCGCGGGAAGAGGTTCTGGGATCGTGGCGCGGGCTGGGCCTGGCGGTGCAGGCTTATCAGAAGCGCGCGCCGGAGGTCATCGCCCATCTGGCGGCGCTGGCGCGGGACAGTGGTCGCCGCCTGATGGTGCGCCTGGTCAAGGGCGCCTATTGGGACAGCGAGATCAAGCGGGCACAGGTGGGCGGACGGCCAGGCTATCCTGTATTCACCACCAAGCCGGCGACGGATCTGTCCTATCTGGTCTGCGCCCGGGCCTTGATCGATGCCGCGCCGCATCTCTACGGCCAGTTTGCGACCCACAACGCCCACACGCTGGCTGCCGTGCGTGGCATGGCGGGGAATGTGGGCATCGAGCATCAGCGCCTGCACGGCATGGGCGAAGTGCTTTACGAAGCGGCAGAGGAGCAGTTCGGACCTTTGTCGTTGCGCACCTATGCGCCGGTCGGCGCGCATGAGGACCTTTTGCCTTATCTGGTGCGGCGGCTTTTGGAAAATGGCGCCAACACCAGTTTCGTCCATCTGCTCCTGCACGATGAAACGCCGCCGGAAAAGGTCGCTGTCGATCCGGTCGCGCTGGTGGAAGCGCAATCCGGTCCCCATCCGCGCATTCCCCTGCCGCGCGACATGTATGGCGACCGCCGCAACAGCGAGGGGCTTGATCTTTCCATCGATCCCTTGCGCGAGGATTTGCGTGCTGGTCTGGCGGCCCTGCGGCCCGGCGATGGACGCCCGATCATAAGCGGCGTGCCGCTGGCCGAAGGATCGCCTGAGACCGTGCGCAACCCCTTGGATCTTTCCCAGATCGGGCAGAGCGCCGAAGCCGGCAAGGCCCAGATCGAGTCCGCGTTCGCCGCGGCCGCCCGTGCCCAGCCGGAATGGGATGCACGGGGTGGCGCGGCGCGCGCCCAGATATTGCGCGACATGGCCGATGCGCTCGAAGCCAATCGCGGCCGCCTGATCGCGCTGGCGGTGCGCGAAGCGGGTAAGACCTGGCCCGATGCCATCGGCGAAGTGCGGGAAGCCGCCGATTTCTGCCGCTATTATGCCTTGCTGGCGGAGCGCGATTTTGGAACGCCGGCAACCCTGAAAGGCCCCGCCGGCGAAACCAATGCGCTGGAGCTGCACGGGCGCGGTGTCTTTGCCTGCATCTCGCCGTGGAATTTTCCACTGGCCATTTTCACCGGTCAGATCGCGGCCGCGCTGGCGGCCGGCAACACGGTGCTGGCCAAGCCGGCCGAACAGACACCGCTGATCGCCGCCGAAGCTGTGCGGCTGTTCCTCGGCGCGGGCTTGCCCCCGGACGTGCTGCATCTGGTGCCGGGACGAGGCGAAACGGTCGGTGCGGCGCTGTGCGCTCATCCCAAGCTGGCGGGGATCGCCTTTACCGGCGGCACCGACACTGCGCGCGCCATCAACCGGGTTCTGGCGGCGCGAAACGGAGCGCTCCTTCCCTTGATCGCAGAAACCGGCGGACTCAACGCCATGTTCGTGGACACCACGGCCCAGCGCGAACAGGTGATCGATGACGTGATCCTGTCGGCTTTCGGCTCGGCGGGGCAGCGATGCTCGGCGCTCCGGCTCTTGTTCCTGCCGGAGGAAACGGCGGACGCGATGATCGAGGGTCTGAAGGGCGCGATGGACATTCTGACTGTGGGTGATCCGTCCGACTTCGCGACAGATGTCGGGCCGGTGATCGACAGCGAAGCGCGCGCGGCGCTGGACAAGCATCTGGTCCATCTGAAAACCACGGCGAAGATTCTCAAGGAAGCCAAACCCGTCATCGCGGGCCCGCTTCTGTTCGGACCGGTGATGGCGGAAATCGCGCTGGCGCAACTTCCAGACCGGGAGGTCTTTGGGCCCATCCTGCACGTGGTGCGCTACAAGAACGACGAGTTGGAACAGGCCGGGCGCGCCTTGGCCGAAAAAGGCTATGGCCTGACATTGGGCATTCATTCGCGCTTGGCGAGTTTCGTCACGCGGGTGCGGGCGCTGGTCCCGGCTGGCAACATTTACGTCAACCGCTCGATCATCGGCGCGGTGGTCGGCGTGCAGCCTTTCGGCGGCGAAGGCCTGTCCGGCACCGGTCCCAAGGCCGGCGGGCCCCACGCGCTTGGCCGCTATGCCGTGGAGCGCGCCGTCAGCGTGAATATCGCGGCACAGGGCGGCGATCCGGCGCTGCTGAATCTCTGACGCATTCCTAGCGGGGAATTTCCACCGCCATCGCCGTGGCTTCCCCGCCGCCGATGCAGAGGCTGGCGATGCCGCGCTTCAATCCCTTTGTTTTCAATGCGGATATCAACGTGGCGAGGATGCGCGCGCCCGATGCGCCGATGGGATGACCCAGAGCGCAGGCGCCGCCATGCACATTGATGCGGTCCGGCGTGATATCGAGTTCGCGCATCGCCACCAAGGCCACCACCGCAAAAGCTTCGTTGATTTCGAACAGATCGACATCGCTTGCGCGCCAGCCGATGCGGTCCAGCAGCTTGCGCACGGCGAAGACCGGCGCGGTGGTGAACAGCGCGGGCGCCTGGGCGTGCGTGGCGTGACCGACGATGCGGGCAATGGGCGCGGCCCTGGCCAGGCTCTCCCGCGTGAGAACCAGCGCCGCTGCGCCATCGGAAATGGAGGCGGAGGAAGCGGCGGTGATGGTGCCGTCCGGCGCGAAAGCGGGCTTGAGTCCGGGAATCTTCTCCGGCTTGGCGCGGCCGGGCTGTTCGTCGACGCGGATGATCTCTTTGCCTGTCGTCACCGGCGTGATTTCGGCGTCGAAGGCGCCTGAGATCTGCGCCGCCCTGGCGCGTTCCAGCGAGCGCAAAGCATAAGCGTCCTGTTCGGCGCGGCCGATCTGATAGGCGCGCGCCGTGTCTTCGGCAAAGGCGCCCATGGGCTTGCCTTTGTCATAAGCATCTTCCAGCCCATCCAGCAGCATGGAATCCAATGCCGCGTCATGGCCGAAGCGGGCGCCCTTGCGATGCCGCGCCAGAAGATATGGCGCGTTGGTCATGCTTTCCATTCCGCCCGCCACGATGCAATCGGCGCTTTCAGCCTTCAGCATGTCGTGCGCCAGGATGGCCGCCTGCATGCCCGAGCCGCACATCTTGTTGATGGTGGTGGCGGGCACATCATCGCCAAGGCCCGCGCCTTTGGACGCCTGGCGCGCCGGGGCCTGGCCCTGGCCCGCGCCGAGCACGCAGCCCATGATGGCTTGATCGATGCCGGGCGCGCCCGCACGGGCGACGGCTTCGCGGATCGCGGCGGCACCCAGCTCATGCGCCTTCACATCGGCGAACACGCCCTGTAATCCGCCCATCGGCGTGCGGGCGAAGCCGGTGATCACAATAGGATCGCTCATGGACCATCCTTTTCCAGCGCGCGGGCGATCACCAGCCGCTGAATGTCGGACGTGCCTTCATAGATCTGGCACACCCGCACGTCGCGATAGATTTTGGCCACCCCGAATTCCTCCAGATAGCCATAGCCGCCCAGGGTCTGGATCGCGCCGGAGCATACGGTTTCGGCGGTTTCCGACGCCACCAGCTTGGCCATCGACGCTTCGGTGAGGGCGGGCAGGCCCGCGTCTTTGCGTGCCGCCGCATGCAGAACCAGCTGCTCCGCCGCTTTCAGCCGCGCCGACAGATCCGCCAGGCGAAAGCCCACCGCCTGATGCTCGATGATCAGCTTGCCGAAACTCTTGCGTTCTCGGGCATAGCGAATGGCGATGTCCAGCGCCGCGCGCGCCATGCCGATGCTCTGCGCCGCGACGCCGATACGGCCCGCTTCCAGATTGGCCAGCGCGATGGCATAGCCCTGTCCTTCCTCGCCGAGCCTCAGATCGCCTTCCAGCGCCAGATTGTCGAAGCGGAGCGCGCAGGTGTCGGACGCGGCCTGGCCCAGCTTATGCTCCACCTTGTCGACATGGTAACCGGGGCGGTCGGTGGGAATGAGAAATGCGCTGATGCCGCGCTTGCCCTTGTCGGGATCGGTCACCGCGAAGGCGAGGGTGAGGCCCGCGGTCTTGCCCGAGGAGATGAATTGCTTGGTGCCGTTCAGCACATAGCCATTGCCCTGGCGTGTGGCGCGGCTCTTGATCGCACCCGCATCCGACCCCGCATCGGCTTCGGTCAGCGCGAAGGCGCCGATGGTCTTGCCCGATACCAGGCCGGGCAGGAAACGCGCGCGCTGGGCCTCGCTGCCGCTCCGTACCAGGCCGGAGGCAACCAGGCTGTTCTGCACGCTGACGATGGTGGAAAGCGGGCCGTCCGCCGCCGCCAGCTCGATAAGCGATATCGCATAGGAGACGGTGTCGGCGCCGGTGCCGCCCATTTCTTCCGGCACCACCATGCCCATCAGGCCCAGGGACGCCAGTTCCTCGAACAATTCGCGAGGATAGCCGCCCGCCTTCTCGAAATCCCGCGCCTTGGGACGAATGCGCTCCTGTGCAAAAGCGCGCACGGAATCCTGAATGGCTTGTTGGGTTTCGTTCAGAAGCATGAGCACCTCGCTACGCCAAAGCTTAATCCCGTTTGCGGGCCCGCTTCCATGTCAGATCGGCAGACGGGTCGTGTTCTTCACGCATTTCAGGGCGAAATGGGAATGGACTTCCGCCACGCCGGGAAAATGCAGCAGCACCTTCTTCAAAAGTTGCTCGTAAGCATCGATGCTGCCCACCACCATGCGCACGGCATAATCGCTTTCGCCGCCCATGCTGAAACATTCCACGATTTCCGGCCGCTCCTGCGCCGCCTGCTCGAAGGCGTTCAGTGTGTCTTCGTCATGGGCTTTTAGGCGGATATTGGCCAGCACGGTGACGCTGAGGCCCATCACCTCTGGGTTCAGGATCACGGCCCGTTCGCGAATGGCGCCCGTTTCCTCCAGCTGTTTCACCCGCCGCCAGCAGGGCGTGTGCGACAGGCCCACAGCCTGCGCCAGATCCACCATCGAGATGCCCGGCTTATCTTGGAGATTTCGCAAAATTTTCAGATCGATATCATCCATGGAATGTCGTCCTAAGATTTATTGATCTTGAGGAAGGATATTCCAAAATATGGCCATAGGCAGCAAAAAAAGCAATTTTTATCCCGGCCCGTCATGACACCCTTATTGGCGCTGTTCGTTTAGACACCAAACGCGTGGGGTCGCTGCCGTGTGTCCTTTCGATCTTTATATTCCCGAACCGTCCGCCCGGCCGGGCGACAAGCCCGACTTCAGCCATCTGGTGATCCCGCCTGCCGGCGCCTTGTCGCGCCCGGAGCCGGATGCCGCCGCGTCCTCGGAAATTTTTCGCGAAACCGCCCATGGACTGGTCCGGGTACTGGACGATCAGAGCCGGGCCGTCGGTCCCTGGGCGCCCAAAATCGCGCCGGAGCATCTGCGCCAGGGTCTGCGCGCCATGATGCTGACCCGGGCTTTCGAAGACCGGATGTTCCGCTCCCATCGCCAGGGCAAGACCAGTTTCTTCATGAAATCCACCGGCGAAGAAGCCATCGGCGCCGCCCAGTCGATGGTGCTGGGGCCGCGCGACATGTGCTTTCCCACCTATCGCGTGCTGTCCTGGTTGATGGCGCGGGATTATCCGCTCACCGATCTGGTCAATCAGATTTTCTCCAACGAAAAAGATCCGCTCAAAGGCCGACAGCTCCCCATCCTCTATTCGGCGCGCCGCTATGGCTTCTATTCGCTGTCCGGCAATCTCGGCAGCCGTTTCGGTCATGCGGTGGGCTGGGCGATGGCCAGTGCCTATAGGCGGGACGACAGCCTGGCCCTGGCCTATATCGGCGAAGGCTCGACCGCTGAAGGCGATTTCCACGAAGCGCTGACCTTCGCTTCGGTCTATCACGCGCCGGTCATTCTCTGCGTCACCAACAATCAATGGGCGATCTCGTCCTATGCCGGCATCGCGGGCGCGGACGAGGCCACCTTCGCCGCCAAGGCCGCCGGTTACGGCCTGCCGGGGCTTCGGGTGGACGGCAATGATTTTCTGGCGGTATGGGCGGCGACGGAATGGGCGGTGGCCCGCGCCCGCGCCAATCTCGGCGCCACCCTGATCGAATTCTTCACCTATCGCGTGGCGGCCCATTCCACCAGCGACGATCCCACCCGCTACCGGCCCGCCGAAGAAGCGTTGAACTGGCCGCTGGGCGATCCCATCCAGCGGCTCAAGGCTTATCTTTCCGGTCTGGGTGAATGGGATGACGCGCGCCATACCCAGTGCGAGGCGGAACTGACCGAAACCGTGCGCAACGCCGCCAAGGCGGGCGAGGCGGTGGGCACCCTGGGCAAATCCAAGCCGCCGGTTTCCGAAATGTTCGAAGGCGTGTTTGAGGCGCCGGACTGGCGCGCGCGCGAGCAGCGCGGCGAGCTGGGAGTCTGACCATGGCCACCATGTCCATGATCCAGGCGCTCAACTCCGCCCTCGATGTGAAGCTGAGCCAGGATCCCGATGTCCTGATCTTCGGCGAAGATGTGGGCTATTTCGGGGGCGTCTTTCGCGTCACCGAGGGTCTTCAGAAGAAGCATGGCGAAAAACGCTGCTTCGACACGCCGATCTCCGAAGGCGGCATCATCGCCACCGCCATCGGCATGGGCGCCTATGGCCTCAGACCCGTGGCCGAGATCCAGTTCGCCGATTACATCCTGCCGGCTTTCGATCAGCTTGTGTCCGAAGCGGCGCGGCTTCGCTATCGCTCGGGCGGCGAGTTCTGGGCGCCCATCACCGTGCGCGCGCCCTATGGCGGCGGCATTTTCGGCGGCCAGACCCACAGCCAAAGCCCCGAAGCACTGTTCGCCCATGTCACGGGGCTCTGCACCGTCATTCCATCCAACCCCTATGACGCCAAGGGCCTTCTGATCGCCGCCATCGAAAGCAATGATCCGGTGATCTTTCTGGAGCCCAAGCGGATCTATAACGGCCCGTTCGACGGCCATCACGACCGCCAGGTGAGGACCTGGGCCACCCATCCGCTCTCGGATGTGCCGGAAGGCCATTATGTCGTGCCGCTGGGCAAGGCGGCGACGGTGCGCGAAGGCCGCGCGGTCACGGTGCTGGCCTATGGCACCATGGTGCATGTCGCCAATGCGGCGATTGAAGAAGCGGGCATCGATGCCGAATTGATCGACCTGCGCTCCATCGTGCCCCTGGATGTCGAAACCATTGTGGCATCGGTGGCGAAGACCGGGCGTTGTGTGATCGTGCATGAAGCCTCGCGCTTTGCCGGCTTCGGCTCGGAATTGTCGGCTCTGGTGCAGGAACGTT
>Ga0207695_10008309_pt1 | contig 13007 bp, 16 predicted proteins | sample KBSC54metaG_FD_184354 | JGI IMG/M metagenome (GOLD analysis project Ga0207695, IMG submission 184354) | Corn rhizosphere microbial communities from Kellogg Biological Station, Michigan, USA - KBS C5-4 metaG (SPAdes) (version 2) | ecosystem: Host-associated > Plants > Roots > Rhizosphere > Soil...
ACGTTGGCCGTCGTGAAGATGGTCGTGATGAGGGCGCCGAGAATCAGCCCGCGTATCGTCAGCTCTTTTGGTTTCACCGGCTAAAACTTACGCGTAAACGGGCGGGTGGGGAGAGCCACGTAAGGGGCAGCGGGAGGGCCGGTCGAGCGCCGCCGGGCGACCCACGGGCAGCTAACGCGTATCGGCTCCTGGCCGCTTGCTGATAAAGACGTGGGTCGCGCGCTCGCCAGCGATGCTTTCCGTACATTCATAACCCAGAGCGCGCGCGTCTATGCCGTTCCAGAGATTCTCACCCGATCCGAGCAGCACCGGCCTGACAGCGAGGTGCATGTCGTCGACAAGTCCGGCAGTCAGAAATTGCCGGACCGTCGATACACCCCCGCCGAGACGGATGTCGAGACCACCAGCTGCGGCAGTCGCCTTTTCCAGCGCTGCGTGGATACCGCCGGTGACAAAGTGAAACACCGTGCCGCCGGCCATTTCGAGCGGCGGCCGCGGATGATGCGTCAGGACGAAGACAGGCGTGTGGTACGGCGGCTCGTCGCCCCACCATCCTTTCCAGCTGTAATCAGGCCACGGTCCGCGCACGGGACCGAACATGTTGCGTCCAAGAATCCACGCACCGATTCTGTCGAAACTTCGCTCGGCGATCCCGTTATCGATTCCCGTTTCACCATCGCCCTGGCCCTGCATCTTCCGCCACATGCGCGTGGGAAAGAACCACTCCATCAACTCTGGACCATTGACGCCGAGCGGATTCTGGAGATCCTGGTCGGGGCCGGCGCCGTAACCATCAATGGAAATTGCGAAACTCAGGACACGGAGCTTGGACATCGTCATCCTCATTGTTGGCCAGGCTGACAAACTAGCTGATGCGAACGCAACAACCAACCGCGGTCGCCGTGCCCTTTTGAAACATGCACAGCGCAAACCTTCTGCTCGTTACCAACACCGCGGCTCGTTTTGACCTGGCGGTCTGAAGTGACGAGCGGCCCTCCCCGAGTGTGCGGGGAGGGCCGCTCTGTTCTCATGCCCCTGTGGTCGTCCGGGTGGACGTCAATCGTGCTTGACCAGCCCGGTCAGCGCAATGCGATACTCCTTCGCCTGCGCGTCGTACGTCACGCGATAGCTGGTTGGGAAGTATCCTGCCTTCGGGTACAGCTGCGGCGTACGCACTGGCGAGGAGACGTCAGGCTTCGTCAGCAGGAATGCGCGCGTAACCATCGGCTCATAGAAGATGAACTGGCCGTTCCACGATCCGTAGATGAACGTCTTGTCGAACGGACGATAATTTTCCGGATGACCGAGCAACGCCTGTAGCTCTGGAGAAAGCATGTCCTCCCAGTGCAGACCCATCATAGGTACGGCAACGTCTGCTGGAGTCTGGCCCGGACCTGCCAGCGGATTGTACGCCGGCGGCACATAGCCATCTGTAGGGAGGTTGTTCGCTTCCATGGCGTAGTGTGGATCGCTTGGCGTTATTGCGTCGCGCTCCGCCCGAGTGATCGTGTAGAAGTGGAAGTCGAAGTGCGGTACCGTGTATACACCCGCTGGTGGATGTCCCTGCGGATTCCAGTCCAACTCGACGAGTTCGTATGGGGCGGGCGCCTGCACAGGCAACGGAAGCAGATACATGCTGCTCGCACTACCGCCGGGAAGTCCATCGAGTGCCCGTTCGCTGAGGGCGATGCCCAACTCCACTGGCGCCTGCTTGTCCCTGGCGTTCGCCACCACATAGGCGCGCGCATTGCCGTTGCCGAGTTTTACTGGTGTCCCGTATTGCAGATGCGTGCCGGGAGAAGTCGGAGAAAGGACGTTGCTGCTTGGTGATTGCACCGCCGTTGTCGCGTCGGGTGAGCACGCCGCGAGCGTCACTACACCTGCCGCCAGGAAGGCGGAGAGTCGAAACTCAAACGCATGTTTCATTGTTCGTCTGCCGTTGAGATGAAATACAGATCTCGCCCGGACGCATGATCGCCCGACGGGGCGAATCTGTTGTATTCAAGCTATGTTCCACGCGACGATGCACAAGGTCGCGTACCGACGTCAACGAACGTTGTGCACCGAATCGCGCGTGAACGAGCGCAGCCGAACCTGAAACATCACCGGCCAATATTTCCCCGTGAGAAGAAGCTGCTTTCCATCCGGCGCCAGCGCGATTCCGTTCATGACTTCAGCGTACGCCGGACGGTCGGGATACAGATCCGCAAAGTCGATGGTCTCCCGCACGTCGCCTGTCGCTGGATCTATCCGGAGCACCCAGTTGGACTGGTACACGTTGGCGAACAGCTCGCCGTTGACGTACTCCAACTCGTTGATCTGATACAGCGGCGCACCATTGTCGCGTACGTGCACGACTCGTTGCACCTTGAACGTTTCCGGTGACAGCACACGCAGCGAATCGGAGCCATCGCTCATGATCAGTGACGTTCCGTCGGTTGCGAGTCCCCACCCTTCACCGGGATAGTTGAACGAGTCGCGGGGAGCGAGTGTAGCGACATCGTAGGTGTACGCCACACCGGCCTTCCACGTGAGCTGATACAGGCGACCATCGAGCAAGGCGAGTCCCTCGCCAAACCGATCTGCGGGGAGCGCTCTCGACTCCAGCACTCTGCCCGATTTGAGATCGACTCGTCGCACATCGGAGCGGCCGTTGAGTCCGGTGCTCTCGAAGAGTACGCCGCCGGCGTAGAGAAGTCCCTGCGTGTAGGCGGAAGAATCATGCGGGAAACGCGCGGTTATCTCGTAGCGCGTTGGCTTGTGGCCCTCAGTGCCGCGGCATGACGCGACACCGAGAACGGTCAGGGCTACGATCAGCAAGGCAGAACAAGGACGTGTTGCACGCATGCAGGAAAATTTACGTCGTGACATTACGCCTGGGATCACGCGCTGGAAACTCGCCGCGACCCCTCAGAGTCAATCGCCTCCCGCACCGAATGCAACGACCTCGGCACGGTGGGCCTCGTGTTTCCCATGGCGACCGGCGCAGGCGCATTCACGGTTACAGCAACGGCTCGATCCGATAGCGGATCCGTCGGCGCTTCCGCGAGTCAGGCACCTTGGATCGCTGGCACGTGAACGGCGATTGATCAAGCCGCCCGGACTACCGCGGCCGTTCCGCGATCACGTGTGCATCTAGGGGTTGCTTTCGGCATCGCCACCGCAACGCTGTTCGAGCAGCGCCAACTCTATCCCGTCGTAATAATGAGGCGGCAGTCCCGGATTCCTGGCGAGGCGGCGCTGGCCCATAAGCTCGAACCCACACCGCTGGTAGTACGCGACAAGCGCGGTGTTGCTCGCCCACGTATCGATGCGGATACCGGCGCGCCCGAGCCGACGGCACTGTGCGCGTGCCCACATCAGCACGGCATCGACCAGTCCGCCGCGATATCCGGAGACCCTCGCGAGACGGTGCAAGTAGATGTGCGCACCACGCTCCTGCTCACCCCAGATGGCCGCATCTTCGTACGCCACGGTGAAAACCCCTGCGGTCGAGTCCGCGTCTACGATGCGGAAGAGGTTCCCGGCCTCTATTTCGCTGAGGATTGCCGCATCTGTGAACTCCGGCCAGACGATCGCGTTCTGCTCGCGCTGTGTCGTGCGTGCGTCCGCGTAGGCGGCGCGCACGACGGGAAGATCGACGGGTGTGGCGGACTCTACTCGCATGGCTGGATCGAGCGATATGGTATCACGCAGTGGTATCAGGCAATGGTGAAGTTAGTTGCCGCCACACGCGTATCGGGCTTCGTACTTTGTGGCGTGAGTGGTTACATCCAATTTTACCAAAACGGCTATTTCAACGAAACACCTCTCCACGTAACTTCCCGGCGCTGCAATCCGGCATCGCTTAAACCATAAGCCGACAGCGTGAGTGAAAATACATGGGAGGGACCGTGAGTGACGTATTCAGACATTGTAGGCTTCTTGTGCTGTCGTGTAGCATGGCTGTCATATTGCAGCCTCGCCTGGGAGTTGCACAGCAGAATTCAGTCACGTCGAAAACAACTCATCGACTCGCATCTGCGGAACGGGATGGGCAACACGATTTCGATTGGGACATCGGCACCTGGAAGACGCACCAGCGACGCCTCCTGCATCCACTGACGGGCTCGACCACGTGGGTCGAGTACAACGGTACTGACGTGGTTCGCAAAATCTGGGAGGGCGCTAATTCTGGAGTAGTGGAAGCGGATGGTCCGTCAGGCCACCTCGAAATCTTCACCCTGCGCCTTTACAACCCGCAAGCGCATCAATGGAGTATAAGCTTCACCAATCCTTCGACCGGCACGATGAGCATACCTTCGGTCGGTGAATTCAAGGATGGACGGGGCGAATTCTACGATCAGGAAACGTTTAATGGGCGAACCATTCTTCTTCGATTCAACGTCTCAGACATTACTTCGACGTCGTGTCGTTTTGAGCAGGCGTTCTCGGATAATGGAGGCAGGACATGGGAAACGAACTTCATCGTCACAGAAACACGCGTGAAAGATGAACCGCATACGGCGCAATGAATTCTTGGCAACAACCAGTTCGCTCAAAAACTGGTGTCACGGCCGCAAATCCGATAACCCAGGAACCTGAGATACCAGTGCAAATCCAAAATCACTCCCAGCGGAAAACCCTGGTCGAGAGTGCGGTGTACGCGGCGAACAGAACGAGCAACGCCGTGACGTTCACCCAGTGTGCGCTCCAACCGGATCCATCCCACACGCCCTGCAGCAGTGCCACCGCGTGTGTCGTCGGGAATAGATACGCAAACTCGCGGAGTGCGCGCGGGAATCGATCCAGTGGATAGAAGAGTCCCGACAGCGCGAGCATGGGATAGAGTACCGCCGCGCTGATGGGCTGCGCGAACCGCGCTGTAGGCACCAGGCTGGCGAGGACGAATCCAAGCGAGAGGATGCTGAACGTGCCGAGCACGACGGCCGCGGTGAAGCTGAATACGTTTACACGCATCACGCCCGGGAAAAGGCGCCGGCCGGCGAGCATGAGCAACGCGAGGCTGGCAACCGTGAACACAAGCTTCACAGTCACCTGAGCACCCATGATCGTCACCGGTGAAAGCGGCGTCGAGCGCAGGCGTTTGAGGATGCCGCCTTCTCTGTATATGGATATGATCGCAACGAGCGACTGCACCGCGCTGATCGCGATCAATATCGCCACGAGGATCGCCACGTTGAATGGGATGTCGACTCCTGGTGTGGCCATCGGTTTGCCGACGCCGAAGGCGCGTCCCAATACCACGAAAACCAGCAGCGGCACCAATAGCGCGCCAACGAACCCCATGGGTTCGCGCATGAAGATCTTGGTCTCGAGCCAGGTGAGCTTCCAGAAACCACGCAGCAGCGGCATCGTCAGTCCCTGATCCCGTGGCCGGTCAGCTTGAGGAACACATCCTCGAGCGTCGGGATCTCGGTGCGGAAACCACGCACGCGAATGCCCTCGCGCGCGATGACGTTGATCACTCCCGTCACGAAGTCGTCACCCGTGCCGTGGAGCGTGTACGTCACTCCATTACACTCGACGGCGCCCAGTCCCTGCATGCGTTCGATGACATCTGCGTCATCGCTCGTGAAGACGGCAGTCCGCTCCGGGCAGTGCTTCTGTACCAGCTCGGCGGGCGTGCCCAACTCGATGATGCATCCGTGCTCGATGATGGCGACGCGATCGCAGAGTCGCTCGGCCTCTTCCATCAGGTGAGTCGTGAGGAACACCGTCGTGCCACGGTCTCTGATCCCGGTTACCAGGGCCCATATCGCACGACGCGCCTGCGGATCGAGTCCGGTCGTGAGCTCGTCGAGGAACACTACCCCGGGTTCATGAATGAGCGCCAGCGCGATGAAGAGCCGCTGCTTCTGTCCGCCCGAGAGAGTCATGAACCATGAGTCGCGCTTTGCTGCGAGTCCAAGGCGGTCGAGGAGTGCATCGGTATCCACCACGCGGGGATACAGCGACGCCCAGAGATCCACTGCCTCCCACACCTTGATTCTTTTCTGGAGCTGTGCCTCCTGATGCTGCACGCCGATCCGCTGCCGGAGGGCGTTGGCGTCGCGCTGTGGATCGAGGCCGAGTACCGAAATGGTCCCTGCGTCCGGAACGCGATTGCCTTCCACGCATTCCATCGTGGTCGTCTTGCCGGCGCCGTTCGGACCAATGAGTCCGAAGATCTCGCCCTCGAACACTTCCAGCGAAACGTCTCTCACGGCGGTAGTGCGGCCGTAACGCTTACCCAGTCTCGAGACGGAAATGACTGGAATCACGTTGGATCTTGCATCGTCCGTGTCAGTTGCGCTGCTACGTCATCAATCTGTCGCCTGCGTAGCCTGGCCCAGCTCGGGAGTCGTAGTACGCCGTTTGCGAGGAAGACAGCACCTATCGTCCCAAGTGAGGCAATCGAAGGTGCTGCATCCGCAATCGTGCCGTGCGACGCGACGACGAAGCCGACTACTGCAGACATTCCGAGCATCAGCGTGCCGATGGCGGTGGATGCGCGTGCGTTGCCCTTGAAGGTGCCGAGTCGAAGTTGATATCCCGTTGGCGTAGGCTCGAGCAGCGCGTGCAGGTTACCGTTGCTCCATTCGCGCATCGAGCCCTGAGCGCGCACGGTACCGCGCGCACGGAATACTTCACGGAGCTGCACGACCAGAAGCTCCCATTCGGTATCCGTGAGATTTCGATCCAGCGCGACCGTGCGCTCCACCGCGATGGGCAAACCTAGAAAGGTCTGCGGCACCGCCGCACTGCGCGGTCGATCCAGCGACTGTGCGGCACGCGAGACGGCCGTGGGCGAGATTCCGACTTCGCGAGCAATATCCTGCAGGTCGTGGAGCGTCAGTCCGTCAGCGCGACCGCCTGGCAGCGTGCGCGACTCGGAGCCTTCCGCGGCCGCACGGAAGATCGCCGCGACCTCGTCTTCATTGTAGTGGCGGTCCGGCATGGTCGTTCAGCTCCCTCCAGTGAGGCCTCTCTGCCCGTAATACCGAGCTCATGTAATCAAGCATCCGGATTGCCCGGCGTCCACGGTGAAGGCCGCGTCAGGGGTGGCCAGGTGGGGCGCCGGACGTGACTCGAGTGAGACAGGCTCTTGGGTGACGCTGACGGAGGCATTGCTGGAGCGTGCCGCGGGCAGCTACGTTGCACCCCCTGATCCGCCCATGGACAGGGTTTCCATTCGATCGTCTGGCGCGCCGTGCGACATTCAACCAGATGGTTGACAATAGACGGAACCTGACCATATTCAACCATATGGTTGAACATTCCCGGCACCTCGACCTCGTATTTCACGCCCTGGGCGACCCCACCCGCCGCGGCATCCTGCATCGCCTGGCCAGACGCGAGCACACGGTTACGGAGCTCGCCGAGCCGTACGCCATGTCGCTCGCTTCGGTGTCGAAGCACATCAAGGCGCTCGAGCATGCCGGGCTCGTAACGCGACGGGTGCGTGGACGGATTCATTACTGCCGTCTGAATCCGAAACCACTCGAAAAGGCCGACGGCTGGCTCCGGGCGTACGAGCGCCTGTGGGATCTCAGACTTTCGCGCCTCGAAGAGTTGCTGCGCCATCCCGACGAAACGACAAATCCCTGACCCGCAACCGCACACCTCACCAGAGACAATCCAATGCCATCCTCCACCGACCGCATCGAAAAGTCAGTCGTCCTTTCGGTTCCTCGCTCACGCGTCTGGCGCGCACTCACGGACGTCCGCGAGTTCAACAAATGGTTCGGCGTCGAGCTTACCGCGCCCTTTGTACCCGGCGCCGTCATCGACGGACACATTACCAATGTGGGTTACGAGCATGTCGTGATGACAATCCGGGTCGAAGCAGTCGAGCCGGAGCACACATTCTCCTTTCGCTGGCATCCGAACGCAATCGACATGTCGGTGGACTACACTGCCGATCCGACCACGTTCGTCGCATTCACGCTCGAAGACGTGCCTGAAGGCACTCGGCTCGTCGTAGTGGAGTCAGGTTTCGACGCGTTGCCAGAGTCGCGCCGGACGCCTGCGTTCACCAGCAACAGCAAGGGCTGGGAGGCGCAGATGCAGCGGATCGCGAAGTATCTCGCGGAGAATCCCGGGCCGTCAGTCGCCTGATGCCAATGTGACCCGTTCGGATCGCGCGGTGAACGATCCGAACGGGTCACACATTGTTCACTACAAATGTGGGCCGAGCAACAGCGGGTGTGCCTTACGCAAGCCAGCCGTTCTTCGTCGCCTTGCTCGCGAGCAGCGCCAGTCCCAACGCCACGATCAGCACAATGCATTGCAGTATGACCGCCGTCGATCCAGCCTGCGACATCGCGCCGCTCATGCCGAACAGTGATATGTCCTGAAGGATCACGCCGAGCAGTGACAGCACCAGCAGTGGATATGCCCATCGCTTGCTGAGGATCAAGCCGATGCATCCAAGCGCGCCTGCACATACAGCAACACCGGTCGCCGCGACCGACCAGGCGGGACGGGCCGCATACATGGCCTGCTGCGCCGCGCTCAGCTTCGCGACATCTTCCGGCGTGAGACGGAGATCCATGACAAACGCGGCAACACCGATCAAGTTCCAGATCAGCGCAACGATACCAACGGGCTTGAGCCACTTCGGTGATGCAGTCATATCTCGATCCCCCTGGGTGTGAGTACGTCGATGATTTCCTGCGGTCCAACCGTAAGGAGCTACGCGAGCACCTGCGCGCCGTTCCAGTCCAGCGCTCTTGCCATCGTCCGCGCATTCTCGAAGCGACCGGCCGGATCCTTCGCGAGCGCTCGCATGAGTATGGCGTCGAGTTCCGGCGGAATATCCGTGACGTGGGTCGATGGCGCCGGCGGCGTCTCGTAAAGATGCGCCGCGAGCATCTGCATCGAATTCCGTCCGGCGAACGGTGAGCGACCGGTAACGAGAAAGTATCCGAGTGCGCCGAGGCTGTAGATATCCGACGATGCGCTGATCTCGTTCGGGTCGCCACACTGCTCCGGGCTCATGAATTCCGGAGTTCCGACGATCATTCCAGCCTGCGTGAGCGTCGCACCCATCGGATCCGCACTGCCTGCACCGCGGGCTGTCACCAGTCCGAAATCGAGCAGCTTCGCGACGTCCGGCATTCCACCGCGATTGCCGAGTATCACGTTGCTCGGCTTGATGTCGCGATGCACGAGTCCGCGACCGTGCGCTTCGGCGAGCGCGCCGCAGAGCTGCGTGAGAACGTGAACGGCGCGCGATACCTGCATTGGACCGTCGCGCTCGACAATCTTCTCGAGCGTTTCGCCGTCGAGCAATTCCATGACACAGTAGAACGTACCGTCCTCGGACCGGCCATAGTCGAAGAGTTGCACGGTGTTGGGATGTGTGAGCTGCGCAGTCGCCTGAGCTTCGCGCTCAAAGCGAGCGAGCGCATCCGGACTGCCCGCCTGCTCCGCGCTGATAAGCTTGATCGCGACGGGACGGCGGAGCATCCGATGCTCACCGCGGAACACGTCACCCATGCCGCCTGAACCAAGCTGCTCGCCGAGTACGTATTGTCCCAGTTCGCGCTCTGCCGCCTCGCGACGCACAACGATCTCGTATCGATACGACCCAAACCAGATGATGAGCCCTGTGAGCGTGAGCACAGTGACCTTGAATCCAAACACGATCGGCGCGATCGGTATTGGAAGCATGCCTGTGACGAGCGCCCACACATCCGGCGCGAGCCCCGTCATCGCGAACAGCGCCATCGCAATCGCCGTTCGCCGCGCAGGATTCGGAATGAGCACGCCATACGCGACCATCAGGAATACCGCAAAGCTCGCCGTCCCCAGCGCGATGTCGATCGGCGCCTTCGAATACACGTCCTGCAGCGTCGAGTAGTCAAAGATGTTGAGCGCGAGGAAAAGTCCTGCGCCGAAGGTGAAGATGATCGCTTCGTAGAGACGTAGCCTGCCGAGTGGCCGCGGCGAGCCGGGCCGAAGCAGCTGCGCTGCGATCACGAACAGGACAGCTACAATTGCATAGAGGTATGATGACCCCGCCGAGAGTGGTGCGGTTGCAGTGCGCGCGCGCATGATCGGCGAGAGTGTGCCAAAGATTGCGCCACCGGCGTTGTATGCTGCGCACACCCAGGCGACAGCGCGGAGCCTTCGCTGCAGCGTGGCGCGCAGCTCCTCACTGTTGCTGAAGTCGTCGCGGTGGGTGCCGGCGCGTCGGAAGCGGGCGGCGAGCATTGGGGTCGGCATCGCCATAATGATGCATCCGAACCCGGTTTCCGGCGAGGAGTCACCCGCCGTTACAACGCCTATCCCTCAGGTAGTCGCAATCAGAAACGACTCTCCGCTCGACGGCCGCAGTCCGTCGGTGCGGCCGGCGAAGTAGCGTTGGGCAAGATCGGCCGCGGATACATGAGCGACCGACGCGAAGCCTGCGTCCCGGGCCGTCGCCAGCATCTCCGGCGGAGTGAAGAAGCTGAGGAAGGGTGTCCCCGAGTCGCGCGCGTTTTTCTGGACTTCCTTGTGCTGCTGCCGCTCCTCGCCCTGGGTGAGCTCCGCGGGCAGAAGAAACGTCATCGCCAGCGTTGAGCCAGGGGCGAGCGTCGTGAGCCGGCGCAGTGTAGCCGCGACCGCATCTCTCGTCAGATACATCGTGACGCCGGTGCATGCGACCACCGTCGGCAGGTTCGCATCGAAACCCGCGTCATCCGCGAGCCGGTCCCACCAGTCATCGCCCGCCTCGAAGTCGACCGGCACCAATCGCAGCCAGTCTGGAATGCCGAAGCCAAGGTCGATCAGGCGCTCCCGCTTCCACGCCTGCGTCTCCGGCTGGTCGATCTCGAATATCCTTATGCGCGAGGCGATCTCCGGCCTGCGCTGGGCGAAGGTGTCGAGTCCGGCGCCGAGTATGAGGTACTGTGTGACGCCGAGTGCGACCTGTTCCGTGATAAGGTCATCCACGAAGCGAGCGCGCGCGACTATTCCTGCCCGGAAACCGCGCGTGCCTTCAGCATCCCTGTCTGGCCGGCTGCGCCAATTGTCGTGAGGCGCAACAAGTTCGAGACCGATGGTGTCGTTGATGACGTGCGGAGATGCATCGACCTCGACGTGCAAAGCGCGCCACAACGCGACGCGGACGGCAGAGCTGTCCGGGGCCACTGTTGGTTTTTTCTGCATATTGAAAAGAAGCTAATCGCTCGACTTGGCGATCAAGCGTCACAGCCACCGACGTACGCGTGCCCGATAGCTTGTGTATTCGTCGCCGAACAGCTTTGCGAGCGCGCGCTCCTCGGGTGCGATCTGGAAGCGGCCCATGTAGAACACAAAGGCAACCAGCCCCAGCAGCGCCCATGCCGAGGACAGGAATACCGCCCAGGCCGCCAGAGTCCACGCAAGGCCGACGTACATGGGGTTGCGCGTGATTCGAAAGACGCCCGAACTGACCAGAGAAGATGCCCGCTCCGGCGTCGTGGGATTTACCGTCGTTCGCGCTCGGCGAAACGCCGCGACGCCAGCAATGCTGAAGCCGATGCCAATCAACGCCATCACTGCAGTTGCAGTGAAGCGCAGAGTGCTGGACAGATGGAGCAACGGCGCGAACCGCGACGTGCCCCACATCGCGATCGCGATGACTGCTGCAACCACCGGAGGTGGCACCTTTACTTCGAGTGATTTCATGGACGCGCTCGCGATGGGGGTAAGATCGGTTCAAGCGCCAGATTGCACCGCCCGTCTCACCGGACGAGCGCCGATCCGTTACGCGATGTGAAACCGATCGAGGTAGATGATGATACCAACGATGGCCTGCACCGCACTCACAGCGAGCCACGTGACAGCAGGACGATCGCGCCAGAGCCACCGTCCGAGCGCCACTATGATGACGCCGGTGACGATGAGAATGAGGAAGAAACCGAACACGTGGTGCGTGTATGCCATGCGGCTTCCGCCAATGGCGTTCGCGGCGAGCAAATGCCCGAGCAGGCCAACTGCGAAAAGTGCGACGACGAGACCGCGCAAGAGCGGACTCATCGGACCCTTCATGCCACTGGAAGCCGGAACCTCGGACGGATTGGACATCACATCTCCTTTTGTGAGAAATCGGATCGGCGGATCTCCGCAAGATACCGATCGCGCGGCGCGGGGATGCGGGGATACGTCGCGTCTACATGGTCCTGCACCGCATAGCGAGCCACCCGCTCGCCACGGCCGTGTCCACGTCGGCGACCAGCAACCCGTCCCTGCCGTACGGCTGCCACGCAAGCACGGTCCCGTCGGGATGCACTATTGCCGACGTCGTCGGCGATCCGCCGCTCGCGTAGTTGACGCTCGCGAAATAACAGCTGTTCTCCGCGGCGCGGCACAGCATCGCCTTCTCGTGAAACGTGTTAAGGGGATCACCGAAGCTGCTCGGATGATAGCCACCCGGTTCGGCCTCGGCGAAATGCGGATGGAACACGATGTGCGCACCGCGCTGCGCGGACCAACGCACCGTCTCGGGATAGCGCCACCCCTCGTGGCAGATAGCCACGCCGAACTTCAGCGGACCAACCTGGAAGCACTCGCGCTGGATACCCGGCGTGTAGAAGCTCTCCTCCGACGGGTCCAGCTGCACCTTGTCCTGGAAGCCGGCAATCGTTCCGTCGCGGTCGATGACCAGCGCAGTCAGCCGCGGCGCGCCGTCGACCACGCGTTCGGTTCCAAGCACCACCGCGACGCCCGTATCTGCCGCCACGCTGGCGATCGCTGACCACCCGCGCTCAAGGAAGGCCTCATCGATCGGTGGCACCATCCTGCCAATCGCACGATAGCCCGGAACGTAGCACTCCGGAAAGCAGACGATGAGCGCGCCCTCGACCGACGCCTGCTCGACAGCGGCCTGGGCGAGCGCAACCGACTCATCGGGCGTGGCCGCGTACCGCAGGTTGGCGAGTGCAATTCTGACTGTACTCATTTCGGACTTGGTCGAATGATCAACTAGTACACCATGGATTCGTGGCTGTCACGGCGAAACGCGGCACCGACTTCCTGTTTGGTGACAGCATGCG
>Ga0207695_10008310_pt1 | contig 13005 bp, 13 predicted proteins | sample KBSC54metaG_FD_184354 | JGI IMG/M metagenome (GOLD analysis project Ga0207695, IMG submission 184354) | Corn rhizosphere microbial communities from Kellogg Biological Station, Michigan, USA - KBS C5-4 metaG (SPAdes) (version 2) | ecosystem: Host-associated > Plants > Roots > Rhizosphere > Soil...
GCGGCGGTCCTGCCACACGATCGCGTTGTACACCGGCTCGCCCGAGATGCGGTTCCACACGAGCGTGGTCTCGCGCTGGTTGGTGATGCCGATGGAGGCGATGTCGGCCGCGCCCAGTCCGGCCTTGGCCAGCGCCTCGCGCGCGGTGGCCAGCTGCGACTGCAGGATCTCCTTCGGGTCGTGCTCCACCCAGCCCGGGCGCGGGTAGATCTGGCGGAACTCGGCCTGCGCCATCGCGACGATGCCGCCCTTCGAATCGAACACGATCGAGCGCGAGCTGGAGGTGCCCTGGTCGAGCGCGAGCAGAAAGGTGGGTTTCCTGTTGTTCATGATGCTTCGTCGTTGCAGTTCACGAGCGTGACGTTGGCGTGCGCCAGCAGCGCGGGGAAGGGCTCGGGCGGCGCGCCGTCGGTGAACAGCATCTCGATCTGGTCGAAGCGCGCCATCTCCACCATCGCGGGGCGGTTGAACTTGCTGTGGTCGGCCGCCACCCAGACCTCGCGCGAATGCTCGAGGATGGCACGCGCCACCTTCACTTCGCGATAGTCGAAGTCGCGCAGCGAGCCGTCGGCCTCGATGCCGGAGATGCCGATCAGGCCGATGTCGACCTTGAACTGGCCGATGAAGTCGACCGTCATCTCCCCGATGATGCCGCGGTCCATCGCCCGCACCGCGCCGCCGGCGACGATGACCTCGCAGTCCGCGTTGTCCGACAGGATCGCCGCCACGTTGAGGTTGTTCGTGATCACGCGCAGGCCCTTGTGGCGAAGCAGCGCACGCGCGATCGCCTCGGTGGTGGTGCCGATGTTGATCAGCAGCGACGAGCCGTGCGGCACGCGCGCCGCCACTTCGTGCGCGATGCGCTGCTTGGCCTGCGCGTTGAGCTGCTGGCGCTTGCGGTACTCGATGTTCTCGGTGGTCGAGCCCGGCATCCGCACGCCGCCATGGAAACGCGTCAGCAGCCCGGCGTCGTTGAGCTGGCGGATGTCGCGGCGCACCGTCTGCAGCGTGACGCCGAAGCGCTCCGCGAGCGCCTCGACGGTGACGGTCTGCATGCGACGCACCTCCTCGATGAGCTCGAGCTGGCGCGGAGAGGGGTTCATGGCGAGCGAATCTAAACGATCAAATGCGAATCGATTCCAGGGTTTACCTTGAGATAAAACGAAAACAAAACGAACAGAATCGCTGCCATTCGAACTCAACCTGAACGTGCGTCAAGAACGCGGAAAGCACCGTGCAATCTGCCTCCCTCAACCCCGGCCGGCGCTCCAGCGCGCTCCCGACCCAGTGCGACGTGCTGGTCGTCGGGGGCGGAATCAATGGCGCCGGCATCGCGCGCGACCTCGCGGGCCGGGGCCTGCAGGTGGTGCTGTGCGAGAAGGACGACCTGGCACAGGCGACCTCGTCGTCCAGCACCAAGCTGATCCATGGCGGGCTGCGCTATCTCGAGTACAACGAGTTCTCGCTGGTGCGCAAGGCGCTGGCCGAGCGCGAGGTGCTGCTGCGCAGCGCGCCGCACATCATGTGGCCGCTGCGCTTCGTGATGCCGCACGACCCCGGCATGCGGCCCGTGTGGATGATCCGCATCGGCCTGTTCCTCTACGACCACCTGGCCCGCCGCGAGGTGCTGCCCGGCTCGCGCACCGTCGACCTGCGCCGCCACGCCGCGGGCGCGCCGCTGCAGCCGCGCTTCACCAAGGGCTTCGTCTATTCCGACGGCTGGGTGGACGATGCGCGCCTGGTGGTGCTCAACGCCATCGACGCGATGGAGCGCGGCGCCACGATCCTCACGCGCTGGCACTGCCGCGACGCGCAACGCTCGGCCGACGGCTGGCAGGTGACGCTCGACAGCGCCGACGGCGCGTTCCACACGCTGCGGGCGCGCGCGCTCGTCAACGCCGCCGGGCCGTGGGCGGCGCAGTTCCTGTCCGAGCACGCGCACCTGAGCCGGAGCAAGTCGCTGCGGCTCGTCAAGGGCAGCCACATCGTCGTGCCCAAGCTGTTCGACCACGGCCACGCCTACATCTTCCAGAACCCCGACAAGCGCATCATCTTCGCGATCCCGTACGAGCGCGACTTCACGCTGATCGGCACCACCGACGTCGAGCACAACGGCCCCGTGGGCGCCGCGAAGATCGACGAGTCGGAGATCCGCTACCTGTGCGAGCAGGCGAGCCGCTACTTCGCGAAGGCCGTCGCGCCGGCCGACGTCGTGTGGACGTACTCCGGCGTGCGCCCGCTGCTGGACGACGAGTCGGGCGACCCGTCGGCCGTCACGCGGGACTACTCGCTGGACCTCGACTCGGCCCAGGCCCCGCTGCTGACCGTGTGGGGCGGCAAGATCACCACGTTCCGCCGCCTCGCGGAGGACGCCGCCGACCTGCTCATGCAGCCGCTGGGCGTCGATCCCGCGCGCGGCCGCTGGACGCACGGCGCCTTCCTGCCCGGCGGCGACCTCAACAAGTGGATCGGCCCGGCGCGCCGGCCCGACACCGACTTCGAGCACTTCGAGCAGACCGTGCGCCGCCGCTACCCGCAGTTCGACGCCGCGGTGCTGCGCCGCCTCGCGCGGGCTTATGGCGCGCGCATCGACCGGGTGCTCGCGGACAACCCCGGCGCCGAGGTGGCGCCCGGCCTGTTCGAGTGCGAGCTGAAGTACCTGCACGACCACGAATGGGCCCGCAGCGCCGACGACGTCCTGTGGCGCCGCAGCAAGCTGGGCCTGCATTTCAGCGCCGAAGAGCGCGCGGCCGTGGCCGCCTGGTGCACCGCGCACTGGGCCGGCACGGCCGCCACATCGACCCCGGAGACCGCATGGAACTGATGCTGGAACGCATCGAACAACGAGCGGGGGCGCTGATGCACCTGTACCCGCTCGATCTCAGGCTCGTGCCCAACGCGATCACCGTCCTGCTGGGCGCGACGCAGGCCGGCAAGACCACGCTGATGCGCGTGATGGCCGGCCTCGACAAGCCGCACGCCGGCCGCGTGCTGGTGGACGGCGCCGACGTGACGGGCAAGCCGGTGCGCGAGCGCAACGTCGCGATGGTCTACCAGCAGTTCATCAACTACACGTCGATGACCGTGGCCGACAACATCGCCTCGCCGCTGCGGCTGCGCAAGGAATCGGACATCGCCCGGCGCGTGCTGGAACTCGCGCGCAAGCTGCACATCGAGCCCTTCCTCGAGCGCATGCCCGGCGAGCTGTCGGGCGGCCAGCAGCAGCGCGTGGCGCTCGCGCGAGCGCTGGCCAAGGACGCGCCGCTGATGCTGTTCGACGAGCCGCTGGTCAACCTCGACTACAAGCTGCGCGAGGAACTGCGCGACGAGCTCTCGGCGCTGTTCGCGGCCGGCCGGTCGACCGTCGTCTACGCCACCACCGAGCCCACCGAGGCCCTGCTGCTCGGGGGCTACACCGCGGTGATGGACGCGGGCGAGCTGCTGCAGTACGGGCCGACGGCCGAGGTCTTCCATCGCCCGAAGTCGATCCGCGTGGCGCGCGCGTTCAGCGATCCGCCGATGAACCTCGTCACGGGCGAGGCCTGCCCGCAGGGCGTGGCGCTGCCGGGCGGGGCCGTCCTCGCCCGCGCGCTGCCCGCAGGCGCCGCGGGCGCGCTCACGGTGGGCGTGCGCGCGGGGGCGCTCGGGGTGCGCGAGCGGCCCGGCGACCTCGCGCTGGCGGGCGTCGTGGAGCTGGCGGAGATCTCCGGCTCGGACACCTTCGTGCACGTGAAGACCGCCGTCGGCGAGCTGGTGGCGCAGCTGACCGGCGTGCACGTGTTCGCGCTCGGATCGAGCATCACGCTGTACCTGCATCCCGGCCAGGCCTACGTGTTCGGGCCTGACGGCAACCTGCTGGTCGCACCGACGGAGAAGTCATGACAACCCCCACGTTCACGTCGTTCACTGCACCCCGGCGGGGCGCAGCGCTTTCTTCGGGCGGCCGGGCGGAGCGCTGAGATGTCGCGCATCGACCTCGACCTCGCGCACGCCTACAAGCCCGATCCGAAGGCGGACGACGACTACGCGCTGCTGCCGCTGAAGATGACCTTCGAGGACGGCGGCGCCTACGCGCTGCTGGGCCCGTCGGGCTGCGGCAAGACGACGCTGCTCAACATCGTCTCGGGCCTCGTCAAGCCGTCGCAGGGCACGGTGAAGTACGACGGCAAGGACGTCACCGGGCTCACGCCGCAGCAGCGCAACATCGCGCAGGTGTTCCAGTTCCCCGTCATCTACGACACGATGACCGTGGCCGAGAACCTGGCGTTCCCGCTGCGCAACCGCGGCGTCGCGCGTGACCGCATCAGGGAGCGCGTGGGCCGCATCGCCGAGATGCTGGAGATGAGCCACCAGCTCGACTCGCGCGCCGCGGGCCTGGCCGCCGACCAGAAGCAGAAGATCTCGCTGGGCCGCGGTCTCGTGCGCGAGGACGTCAGCGCCGTGCTCTTCGACGAGCCGCTGACCGTCATCGACCCGCACCTGAAGTGGCAGCTGCGCCGCAAGCTCAAGCAGATCCACCACGAGCTGAAGCTGACGCTGATCTACGTCACGCACGACCAGGTCGAGGCGCTGACCTTCGCCGACCAGGTCATCGTGATGACGCGCGGCCGCGCGGTGCAGGTGGGCAGCGCGTCCGACCTGTTCGAGCGCCCGCAGCACACCTTCGTCGGCCACTTCATCGGCTCGCCGGGAATGAACCTGCTGGCCGCGCGCTGGGGCGAGCAGGGGCTGGAGGTCGCGGGACGCACCGTGCTGGGCCGCGCCGCGCCCGCCGCCGGCGCTGCGCAGTCGGCCACCTTGCTGGGCGTGCGGCCCGAATACGTCACGCTGGCCGTGCCCGACACCCCCGGCGCCGTGCCGGTGACCGTCGACCAGGCGCAGGACATCGGCACCTACTGGCTGCTGTCCACGCACGCGGCCGACGGCACGCGCATCCGCGCCCGCCTGCACCCGACCCAGGCCATCCCGCGGCCGGGAGAGACGGCCTGGCTGCAGATCAACGGCCCGCACACCTGTTTCTACGCGAACGACCTGCTGATCCCGCAGGCGCTGGGAGTCCCCGCATGAAGCCCGTCAACCAGAAAGCCTGGCTGATGATCCTGCCCGTGGTGATCTGCGTGGCGTTCTCGGCCATCCTGCCGCTGATGACCGTGGTGAACTACTCGGTGCAGGACATCATCTCGCCCGACCGCCGCGTGTTCGTCGGCACCGACTGGTTCAAGCAGGTGATGCGCGACGACGACCTGCAGGGCGCGCTGATGCGCCAGATGACGTTCTCGCTGGCGGTGCTGCTGTGCGAGATCCCGCTGGGCATCGGCCTGGCGCTCGCGATGCCGGCCAAGGGCTGGAAGTCGTCGGCGGTGCTGGTGCTGGTGGCCATCTCGCTGCTGATCCCGTGGAACGTGGTCGGCACGATCTGGCAGATCTTCGGCCGCGCCGACATCGGCCTGCTGGGCGCGTCGCTGTCCGGCCTGGGCATCGACTACGACTACACCGGCAACTCGACGCACGCCTGGCTCACGGTCCTGGTGATGGACATCTGGCACTGGACGCCGCTGGTCGCGCTGCTGTGCTACGCCGGCCTGCGCGCGATCCCCGACGCCTACTACCAGGCCGCCAGCATCGACGGTGCCAGCAAGTTCGCGGTGTTCCGCTACATCCAGCTGCCCAAGATGCGCGGCGTGCTGATGATCGCGGTGCTGCTGCGCTTCATGGACAGCTTCATGATCTACACGGAGCCCTTCGTCCTGACCGGCGGCGGCCCCGGCAACGCGACGACGTTCCTGTCGCAGTACCTCACGCAGAAGGCGGTCGGCCAGTTCGACCTCGGCCCGGCCGCCGCGTTCTCGCTGATCTACTTCCTCATCATCCTGCTGCTGTGCTTCATCCTCTACAACTGGATGCAGCGCGTGGGCACGGTCTCGGAAGGAGAAACCAACCCATGAGCCCCCACGTTCGTTTCACTCACTGCCTCCCGAGGGGGCGCGCAACGCCCGCCGGGCGGCCGGGGGGGCGCTGCCATGGATGACCGCAAGTTCAGGAAGCGCACGCTGCTGCTGATCGCCTACCTCGTGTTCGCGGTGCTGCCCGTCTACTGGATGGTCAACATGTCGTTCAAGACGAACGAGGAGATCACCGCCTCGTTCAGCCTGTGGCCGCACCACTTCACCTGGGACAACTACAGGACGATCTTCACCGACGAGTCCTGGTACTCGGGCTACGTCAACTCGCTGATCTACGTCGGCATGAACATGGCCATGTCGCTGCTGGTGGCGCTGCCGGCCGCGTATGCGTTCTCGCGCTATTCGTTCCTCGGCGACAAGCACGTGTTCTTCTGGCTGCTGACCAACCGCATGACGCCGCCCGCGGTGTTCCTGCTGCCGTTCTTCCAGCTGTACACGACGCTGGGCCTGATGGACACGCACATCGCGGTGGCGCTGGCGCACCTGCTGTTCAACGTGCCGCTGGCCGTCTGGATCCTCGAAGGCTTCATGAGCGGGATCCCGCGCGAGATCGACGAGACCGCCTACATCGACGGCTACTCGTTCCCGCGCTTCTTCCTGACGATCTTCGTGCCGCTGATCAAGGCTGGCATCGGCGTCGCGGCCTTCTTCTGCTTCATGTTCAGCTGGGTCGAGCTGCTGATGGCGCGCACGCTGACCAGCGTCAACGCCAAGCCCATCGTGGCGGTGATGACGCGCACCGTGTCGGCCGCCGGCATGGACTGGGGCACGCTCGCCGCGGCCGGCGTGCTGACCATCGTGCCGGGCGCGATCGTGATCTGGTTCGTGCGCAATTACATCGCGAAGGGTTTCGCGATGGGCCGCGTCTAAATCCGGAGGTTCGAGATGTTCGATTGGATGGCCTGGACCCTGCCCGTCGCGGTGTTCTTCAGCAGCATCGTCCTGATGCTCGTGGGAATGACGTTCTGGGAGATCAAGTCGCCGACGACGTTGCGCCGCGGCTGGCTGCCGATCGCCACCACGCGCGGCGATCGCCTGTTCATCGGCCTGATGGCGGCCGCATGGGTCAACCTCGGCTTCGTGGCCGTGAGCGAGAAGCTCATGACCTGGTTCAACCTCGAGGCGGAGCCGTCGATCTGGTGGAGCTTCGGCTTGTCGATGGCGCTGCTGGCGCTCGTCATGCGCAAGGGCTGAAGATGACGACCCCATTGGCTACGCTCATCGCCCCCGGGGGGCTGGCCGGCTCGCTCCGGAGCGGCCGCGCGCTCGCCGGCTAAACAGTTCAGAGGGACCGGCTCATCCTTCCCAGCCGGTGCCGTGGGAGAAGACGGGAAGGCACACAGGAGACACACATGAAGATGCGCATGAATGCCGTGGCCTTCGCCGCTGCCGCCCTGGCTCTCGGCCATGGCGCGTGGGCGGGCGAGGCCGAGGCGAAGAAGTGGATCGACAACGAGTTCCAGCCGTCCACGCTGAACAAGGATCAGCAGATGGCCGAGATGAAGTGGTTCATCGACGCCGCCGCCAAGCTCAAGGCCAAGGGCGTGACCCAGATCTCGGTGGTGTCCGAGACGCTGACCACGCACGAGTACGAATCCAAGACGCTCGCCAAGGCGTTCGAGGAGATCACCGGCATCAAGGTCAAGCACGACATCATCCAGGAGGGCGATGTCGTCGAGAAGCTGCAGACCTCGATGCAGTCTGGCAAGTCGATCTACGACGGCTGGATCAACGACTCCGACCACATCGGCACGCACTACCGCTACGGCACCGCGATCGCGCTCACCGATGCGATGGCCGGTCCGTGGAAGGAGTACACCAACCCGGGCCTGGACCTGAAGGATTTCATCGGCACCAGCTTCACGACGGCGCCGGACGGCAAGATGTACCAGCTGCCCGACCAGCAGTTCGCCAACCTGTACTGGTTCCGCGCCGACCTGTTCGCGCGCAAGGACCTGCAGGACAAGTTCAAGGCCAAGTACGGCTATGACCTGGGCGTGCCGCTGAACTGGAGCGCGTACGAGGACATCGCCGAGTTCTTCACCAACGACGTGAAGACCATCGACGGCCATCCGATCTACGGCCACATGGATTACGGCAAGAAGGATCCGTCGCTGGGCTGGCGCTTCACCGACGCCTGGCTGTCGATGGCCGGCGAGGCCGACATCGGCATCCCGAACGGCCTGCCGGTCGACGAGTGGGGCATCCGCGTGGCCGACGACAAGTGCACGCCGGTGGGCGCGTCGGTCGAGCGCGGCGGTGCGACGAACTCGCCGGCGGCGGTCTACGCGCTGACCAAGTACATCGACTGGATGAAGAAGTACGCGCCCAAGGAAGCCACGGGCATGACCTTCGGCGAGGCCGGCCCCGTTCCCGCGCAGGGCCAGATCGCGCAGCAGATCTTCTGGTACACGGCCTTCACCGCCGACATGACCAAGCCGGGCCTGCCGGTGGTCAACGCCGACGGCTCGCCGAAGTGGCGCATGGCCCCCGGCCCGAACGGCCCGTACTGGAAGCAGGGCATGCAGAACGGCTACCAGGACGTGGGCTCGTGGACGTTCCTGAAGTCCAACGACCCGAACCGCGCCGCGGCCGCCTGGCTGTACGCGCAGTTCGTGACGGCCAAGACCACCTCGCTGAAGAAGTCGATCACCGGCCTCACGTTCATCCGCGACTCGGACATCCATTCCGACTATTTCACGAAGAACGCGAACCGCTACGGCGGCCTGATCGAGTTCTATCGCAGCCCCGCTCGCGTGGCCTGGACGCCCACCGGCAACAACGTGCCCGACTACCCGAAGCTCGCGCAGCTCTGGTGGAAGAACGTCGCCGTGGCCGTCACCGGCGAGAAGACACCGCAGCAGGCGATGGACAACCTCGCCAACGAGATGGACGACGTGATGGCCCGCCTGCAGCGCGCCGGCATGGCGCACTGCGCGCCCAAGCTCAATCCGAAGAGCGCGCCGAGCAAGTGGCTGTCGACCAAGGGCGCGCCGTGGGCCAAGCTGGCCAACGAGAAGCCCAAGGGCGAGACCATCGCCTACGACACGCTGCTGAATGCGTGGAAGGCCGGCAAGGTCCGCTGAGTTCCGACGGGTTGTCTCCGTGTCCGGCCGGCGGGCCGGACCTCTCGAACGCCCCGGTCGCCGCAAGGCGTCCGGGGCGTTATTCTTGGATCCCTGCCGGCACGCGAGGGGTCCGGCACCTCCTCGAATCGCGCCGCGGTGCCGCGGTGCCGCCGTCGGCAGTCGCGCTGATCGCGATTCGAGGCAATGCCTGACCCCGGCCCCGGCGGATGGCCCGGTGTCGACGACCCGGTGTCAGGCATTGCCTTCATCCGCGAACGGATCACCCGCTGATGGCCGGCACCCTGGCGCGGATGAAGGAGATGCCAGACCCCTTGCGCGCATGCCGGCCATCAGCAAACCATTCTCGAGTGCCGATGAAGATCACCTTCCGCTGCGACCCCGCGCTGATCGACCTGCTGCCGCGCCCCGTGCCGGCGCGCATGGCGCTGCCCGACTGGCTGCGCGCCATGGCGCCGCGGGTGCCGTCGGCCGTGCACGGGCGCGAGATCCGCACCGTCAAGCAGTGCCCGCCCTTCGTCGACGCGATGCGCCACGGCGTGCTGCTGGTGCTGCCGTGCGACGTGCGGGTCGAGCGCGGCATGCGCTTCAGCTGGGACTGGCCGCTGCCGGCGTTGACGGTGGAAGGCCATCCGCACGCACCGCTGAGCTTCCACGTGCCCGAGCAGATCGCGGGCTCGCCGCTCGCGCACGGCCAGCGGTCCGCGCTGAAGTTCAACAGCTTCTGGACGGTGGAGCTGGAACCCGGCTGGTCGTTGCTCGCGATGCATCCGTTCAACCGCGACGACCTGCCATTCCGCACCGTCACGGGCCTGGTGGATGCCGACCGGTTCAACCAGGTCGGCATCAACTTCCCCGCGGTATGGCTGGACGAGGACTTCGAAGGCGTGCTGGCCAAGGGCTTGCCCGTCGCGCAGTGCTGCGTCGTCCCGCGCGAGGCGCCGGAACTGCAGTTCGAGCCGATGGCGCCGGAGCGCGTCGCCGGCTACAACGACGTCGCGGCCCGCATCATGGCGGGACCGGGCGTGTACCGCAAAGGGTATCGCGACAAGGAAGGACGCGGCTGACCATGCGACTGCCTGCCTTGGCCGCCATGGCCGCCTGCGCCGGCTGCGCCGCGCTGGCCAATGTCACGCCCGTCGGCGACGGCGCCTACATGACGGTGGTGCGCAGCAACGACGTCAACGGCCGCGTGCAGGAGCAGCGGGCCAAGGCGATGTCGCAGGCCACCGCGTTCTGCGCCGAACGCGGCGCCTCGGTCGACGTGATCAAGACGGTGGCCGACCCACCGCCGCCCGGGCAGGCGCCGTCGGCCGAGGTCGACTTTCGTTGCGGCATCGGGCGCTAGCCGGGCCGGTGCGCCTGGTTGCCCAGGGCCCGTTCAAGACGCCGCCCGGACTCTTGCAACTTCTGCCGGGCTTCGAAATTGCTGCTCGACGGTCCGCCCGGGACGGCCGGGTTCGCGATCCCCTTGCCGGCGGTCGATCGCGCCGTTGCGCCGATGGTCGACAACTGCCCCCGCGCTGCGTCCGAGCCAGGCTTGCAGGAGATCATCGGCAATTTCTGCCGGTGGCCGCCGCATCCTCCGGTGCCGCGCCCGCCGGGACGAACCACGGGAGTCCGCGATGCGAACCAGATCGACCCTTCGCGCCGCCGCCATGGCGGCGGTCGCCCTCGTCCTGACCAGCCCCGCCGCCGCGGCGACCTACGACCTGGAGCTCGACGGTCTCGCGCAGTACTTCCCCATGTGCTATTGGGACATCCCGACCTGCACGACCGGTCAGCCGCCTCCGGTGGAATACGAGTGGCGCGGGCAGCTCGAGCTGACGTTCGACCCGCCGTCCGATCCGGCGGCCGACCCCACGCAGGTGGCGATCTGGCTGCGGGCGAATGGCGGCAGCTTCAGCTTTGCGACGCAGGACAGCGAACTGCTCAGCTCCCAGGTCACGATCGTGAACGGACGCGTCACGTCGATCGATGCCATCCTGCAGTCGCCCTTCAGCGACTACCAGTCGATCGACTTCGTCGGCCTGGCGATCCAGTTGGAAGACCCCGGGTCGCATCATCATGGCGGGACGACCTTTACCGGCACGCTGACCGCCGTGCCGGAGCCGGCGGCAACGGCCCTGACGGGGGCAGGCGTCGCGTCGATCGCGGGACTGGCCTTCCTGCGCCGCCGGCGGGCTCCCAGCACTATGACCTGACGTTGAACGGCCGGGCGAGGCGCCGGGTCGACTTCGTCGCGGAGCCGCCTCAGGCCGGCAGGGCGCGCAGCTCGGCACGCAGGTCGTCCAGGTTCAGCCAGAGCCGCCCGGTGCCCGGCGTGGACAGCGCGTGCGCGATGCGGCCGAAGGTCTGCTCGCGCAGCCGGAACGCGCGGCCGTACGCGCGCAGGGCGTCGTCCAGGCGGCCGCTTTCCTGCAGCACGATGCCGTAGTTGACCAGCGCGTCGACGCGCTCGGGGCTGGCGGCCAGCACGCGCTCCAGGGCCGTGATGGCGCCGTCCAGGTCGTGCAGGTCCTGGCGCGCGAGCGCCGCCTTGAACCAGGCCTCGGGCTGGTCGGGCGCGAGCACGACCGCGCGTTCGAACGACTGCGAGGCGGCGCGCAGGTCGTGCTGCGCCAGCGCGATGTCGCCCATCACGAGCAGCGTGGGCACGTGGTCGGGCCGCAGCGTGAGGCTGCGCACGGCGTGCTCGCGTGCCGCGGCGACGTGGCCGTCCTGCAGGTCCAGCACCGCCAGCAGCTGGTGCACCGCCGGGTGCGGCTCGAACATGGCCAGCGCCTGGTCGCACACGATGCGCGCCCGCCCCGGCTGGTTCGCGTTGACGAGCCGGATCGACAGCGCGATCAGGTCGGTGATCTGCGGGGCGTGCGGGAGCTGCGGCGTGACCATGGGTGCATCGTAGTCGCTCCGGCTACGATTGGCCCTTCATGCAATCCGGCGCCCAACCCCGATGAACGAGCTCGAGACCTCCTGGCGCGACACCTGGCAGGCGCTGCGGCTGCCCGCCCCCGGCGGCGTGCTGCCGGCGCTGCTCGCGCGCTGGGCCGAGCCGCACCGGAAATACCACACGCCGCAGCACCTGCGCGAATGCCTCGCGCTGTTCGACGCGCATCGCGGGCTCGCCGGGCACCCGGGCGAGGTCGCCATCGCGCTGTGGTTCCACGACGCGATCTACGACACGTCCCGGCACGACAACGAGGCCGCGAGCGCGGACTGGGCGTGCCGGGTGCTGCGCGACGCCGGCGCGGCCGGCGGCGTGGTCGCGCGCGTCGAGGCGCTGATCCTGGCCACGCGCCACAGCCAGGTGCCGGCGACGGCCGACGAGGGCCTGCTGGTGGACATCGACCTCGCGATCCTGGGCGCGGAGCCCGGCCGCTTCGACGAGTACGAGCGCCAGATCCGCGAGGAGTACGGCTTCGTGGCGCAGGACGTCTTCCGCGCCAAGCGCGCCGAGATCCTGCGCGGCTTCCTCGCGCGGCCGGCCCTGTTCGCGACGGCGGCCATGCGAGGGCGCTTCGAGGCGCGGGCGCGTGCCAACCTGGCGGGCGCGATCGCGACGCTGGACTGAATCGGTCCGGGCGGGCCTCAGGGCAGCTCGACGTACATCAGCGGGGCGATGCGCATGTCGCCGACGAGCTCGAACTGGCGCGTGGCCAGGTCGGTGCTCATGCGGTCGCACCAGGCGGCGCTCTCCGCCTCGCTCGCGCCGGGTGCCGGCATCACGGTGGCCAGGCGCTGGCGCGCGGTGGCGCGCAGCGTGTCGCGCTGTTCGCCGGTGAAGCGCGTGAACGAGATTCGGTTGCTGCGGTCGAGGATGTCGGCGTTGCGTTCGCGCCAGTAGCGCACGCCGCCCTGGTAGCGCTCGACGAGGGCGGGCCGCAGGTGCGTGCAGGTCTCGACGAGCGACTGCACGAAGAGCTGGTGCACCAGCACGGTCAGCACCGCGTCGG
>Ga0207695_10008314_pt1 | contig 13003 bp, 14 predicted proteins | sample KBSC54metaG_FD_184354 | JGI IMG/M metagenome (GOLD analysis project Ga0207695, IMG submission 184354) | Corn rhizosphere microbial communities from Kellogg Biological Station, Michigan, USA - KBS C5-4 metaG (SPAdes) (version 2) | ecosystem: Host-associated > Plants > Roots > Rhizosphere > Soil...
ATAATAAGAGAGTATTTTATATTCCTGCACAATGTTGTGATCAATACAGTTTGGTACTTGATGAAAATTGTAGCGTGATAGGTCATCCCGATGGTGGCATTGCGGGCGGTGGTGATGGAAAGCCGGCAAATTTTTTTAAAGACGCAACGGATTCTGTAACAATTTGGAAAGATGACAGGTAATCGGTTAAACCAGGGTTTTGTTAGTTCTGAAACATGTTCCCTTAAATATGGCAACGGTATGTTTGCGTTGATTGGTTATTGTAATTTGATATAGTCCTGTCGATTTCCCGTTATGTATTTCTTTCGCTTCTGCAGTAAGTTCATCTCCCGGATGCACTGGTTTTAAAAAATTAATTGAGGTATCCAATGCTACGGATAAATTATTGCGGCTGTTGCAGGCAAAAGCAAAGGCGGTGTCGCCTAACGAAAATGCAATTCCTCCATGAACGATACCCAGGCCGTTGATCATTTCATTTCTTACCTTCATTTTTAATTTACTATAACCCTCTTTTATTTCTATGATTTCTATGCCAAGCCATTGGCTAAAAAGATCATCTTTCATTACTTGTGCAATGACCTCATTTGCCAATTCATCTTTTGATATCATATTCTAATATTTAATCTTAAACAACCTCAAAGATTATTCGCCGGTAAAATTTGGTTTTCTTTTGTCCAGGAAAGCTGCCACGCCTTCCTTAAAGTCTTTAGATAGTGCTGCTTCTTGTTGCAATTCATCCTCCACCTGTAACTGTTGTTCCAATGTATTTTCAATTGACCTGTTAAGTGCCTGCTTCGTGTACGCCAAACCTTTAGTTGGCATTTCAGCCAGCGTGAATGCAATTTTTTCAGACTCTTTCTTAAAATTTTTATCTGCAAAAAATTTATAAATCATACCGGTTCGCTCCGCTTCAATTGCAGAAATTTTATCTCCTAACATCATGAATGCACTTGCCTTTTGTATTCCTATTAAACGAGGTAAAAAATAGGTTCCTGCGTTGTCGGGTATTAATCCAATCTTGCTAAATGCCTGGATAAAGAATGCAGATTGAGTTGCAATTACCACATCACAACATAGCGCAATGTTGGCGCCTGCTCCAGCCGCTACGCCATTTACAGCGGCGATTACGGGCTTATTTAAGTTCCTGATTTTAGTAACGATTGGATTGTAATGTTCTTTTAAAATTCTTTCCATGCCAGGCCCGTCAGGATCCGTTATTACTGAAAGATCCTGCCCTGCACAAAAAGCCTTGCCTGCGCCGGATAGATAAACACATCTTATGCTGCTATCGTTTTCACAATCCTCTAAGACCTTTTGAAAAGCCAATGCCATTTCTCTGTTGAAGGCATTGAATTTTTCAGGGCGATTAAAAGTGACGAATGCAATGTTATTTTTTATTTCTGAAAGAATAGAAGACATTTCAAAAAGTATAAAGTGATATTTTTATTTCCGTTATTACGGAAAGTTTTTTATCGGCAGTAAGCAATGGTAGTTTGTAGGCAAATGCTGTTGCAGCAATTATAGCATCTGGTAATTTTAAATTATACTTTCGGCGAAAATTGATGCAAGCTGATTTAATAACAGGGCTGTATTCATAAATAGTAAATTCCTGAATGATATCAGTTATTTTTTCTTCTTGCCCCTTAGTGTATTTTTTTGCAGATAAAAGTTCGAGTTCGGTAATAAACGAGATAAATATTGAATTCTGATCGAATAATTCTGCAATGGCCGAATCTCCTTCTAATAGATAAATTATGATATTAGTATCAGATAAAATCATGGCCATTCATCTCTCAATTTGCGTTGAATAGCAACTGCGTCTTCTTTAAAGACACCTTTTAAAGCTCCGCAATATTTCATAAAACTTTTTTGTTTAGACTTCAAAGGTGTTCTTTGTAAACGATTTATTTTTTTTTGTTTTTCTTCTTTTGAATCACTTTTTTTTATAACGACTGTCATAAAACCACTTTTTTTAAAGATACAATTACTTAGTGACATTTAAAATAATCAAAGGGCTCCAGGCAATCGTTGCATTGATACAGCGCCTTACATGCAGTGGATCCAAACTGGCTGATGACTTTTGTATTTTTCGAATGACAAAGCGGACATTCAACTTTTAATTCTTCCAGATATTTTTGATCAAAACTTTTCTCCACTGGCGGAGCAATTCCGTAAGCTTTTAATTTTTCTTTTCCCTGCGGTGTCATCCAATCGGTGGTCCATGCAGGAGAAAGTTGTTGTGTAATCTTAATATTTGTAAATCCATTTTGTAAAAGTGACATTCTTATATTCAGTGATATCACGTCCATTGCCGGGCACCCACTATAAGTTGGCGTTATGAAAACTTCAATGTTATCATTATCTATTTGTACGTCTCTTATAATTCCCAAATCAATAATCGATAGAACCGGAATCTCGGGATCATAAATATCTTCCATCAGGTTCCAGATGCTATCTGTAGTAATATTTTCTTTTAGTTTTTCCATAATCATCACCATTCACAGCCGGGGTAGGCTCTTTGTAAGAACTGCATTTCTGCAAGCATATAGCCAAGATGTTCTGTATGAACTCCATTTTTACCACCTGTGTTCATCCAGGTATTTTTATTTTCGGGATATTCTAACGTTGCTTCTTCCAAAACAAGTTTTACTTTGCTATTCCAGCTATTTCTTATATCACTAACGTTAACGCTTACATGAGTATTTAAAAGAGATTTTTCATATTCAGTCGGTAAAAACATTTCGCCCGTAAAAGGCCAAACTTCTTCCAATGCTGCTTTGATTCTTTTATTACTCTCTTCAGTTCCATCTCCAAGGCGAATAACCCATTCGCTGCTCCATCTAACGTGATAGGTTACTTCTTTTAAAGATTTTTCTGCAATTTCTGCCAATTGCTTATCGGATGAATTTATTAATTGTTGAAACAAATAAAATTGCCAGGTACTGAATAGAAATAATTTCATGATTGTTTTTGCCCAATCGCCATTTGGAATTTCGGCAATTAAAAGATTTTTGAATTCTCTTGTATCCCGCAAATAGGCAAGTGAGTCTTCGGTAGCGCTATCCTTTCTTAAAGTTGCCGCATATTGGTAAAAATTTCTTGACTGGCCTATTAAGTCGAGAGCAATATTACTTATGGCAATATCCTGTTCCAGCATTGGTCCATGGCCCGTCCATTCACTTAACCGATGCCCCATTAAAAGATTGTTATCAGCAAGATGAAGTGTATAGGTAAATAGGTCGTTCTGCATAGGATGTTACATGTATTTCAACTCATCAGGTAAATTATAAAAAGTTGGATGACGATAAATTTTATCATTGGCAGGATCATAAAGACTTGCCGCTTCATCAGGATTGGAAGAATGAACGTACTTTGATTCAACAACCCAAATGCTAACACCTTCCATTCTGCGGGTATACACATCTCTTGCATTTTCAATCGCCATTTGTGCGTCCGCAGCATGAAGGCTTCCCACATGCTTGTGATCGAGACCTTGTTTGCTTCTTATAAAAACTTCCCAAAGAGGTTCGTTGTTATTCATTGTTTTAGTTTTTAGGCCACCTGCTTTTTGTTTTTCTTTTCGGCATAAGCCAGCGCTGCCTCTCTTACCCATTCTCCGTTTTCATGTGCACTAACTCTTGCGGCTAAGCGCTCTTTATTGCAAGGACCATTGCCTTTAATTACATTATAAAATTCATCCCAGTTAATGTCTCCAAAATCGTAATGTTGCCTTTCCTCGTTCCATACAAGTTTTTCATCGGGAATGGTAATTCCCAATATATCTGCCTGCTCTCTACAAACATCAACAAACTTTTGCCTTAGTTCATCGTTGCTAAATCTTTTTATTTTCCATTGCATACTTAGTGCGGAGTGTGGAGATGCATCATCGTTTGGGCCGAACATCATAAGGCTTGGCCACCACCATCGGTTCAATGCATCCTGCGCCATTTCTTTCTGTTCTTTTGAACCTTTACAAAGGGTAAGCAAAATTTCAAAGCCCTGCCGCTGGTGAAAACTCTCTTCTTTACAGATTCGAATCATTGCCCGTGCGTATGGGCCATAAGAAGCACGGCATAACGGAACCTGGTTCATAATTGCCGCGCCGTCAACCAGCCAGCCAATTGCGCCAATATCAGCCCAGGTTAGTGTGGGATAATTAAATATAGATGAGTATTTTGCTTTACCGCTTAGTAGCTGATCAACCATTTCCTCTCTCGCAATACCCATAGTTTCTGCAGCGGCATATAAGTATAGGCCATGACCAGCCTCATCCTGAACTTTCGCAAGTAAAATAGCCTTTCGCTTTAAAGTCGGTGCCCGCGTTATCCAGTTGGCCTCCGGAAGCATGCCTACAATTTCGCTATGTGCGTGCTGGCTTATTTGCCTTATCAATGTTTTACGATAATCCTCCGGCATCCAGTCTTTGGGTTCTATTCTTATCTCCTCCGCTATTTTACTGTTAAATATTTTTCGTAATTCTTCTGTTGCCATCATAATGAGATATAAGTTAAAATTACAAATTCGGAATTGCAAAAACTAACAAGTGTTAGTTAAAAATGCAGAAATGGAATTCTACTTGCTATCAAAATCAACTACCACTTTTTTGCTCCTCGGATGCGACTGGCAAGTCAATATAAACCCTGCAATTACTTCGTCAGGTTCTAAACCATAATTTACCTCCATTTCAACTTTGCCTTCAACAAGTTTTGCCTTGCAGGTAGTGCATACGCCACCTTTGCAGGCAAAAGGTAAGTCAGCGCCTTGCGCCAATGCGGCATCCAGGATTGTGTTGCTTTCGTAGTCAAGGTTGAAGTTAAAACTGCGGCCATCTGATTTTATAGTAATCTCACTTCCTTCGGCCTTCTTTATTTTTGCGTCAGTATCAATGGATATGTTTTTTCTTACAGGCGTAGTAAATAACTCGAAGTGAATTTTACTACTTTCAATTTTATTACTTTCTAAAAACCTTTTCACGGTGAAAGTCATTTCTTCCGGGCCACATATAAAGAATTCATCGGTGTTCTCATAATCGATCAAGGCAGAAAGACGCTTACATTTCTCAGCGTCTATTCTTCCATAATTTATTTCAGCCTCTGTTCTTTCCCTGCTCAAAACATGGTAAATTCTAAAGCGCTGCAGGTATTTATCTTTCAATGCTTCAAGCTCTTCTTTAAAAATTATTGACGATACATTCCTGTTGCCAAACACAAGCGTTGCGTGGCTCGCGGGCTCCACCAAAAGAATTGTTTTAATTATAGAAATTACCGGAGTAATGCCACTTCCCGCTGCAAAAAAAACATAGTTCTTTTTGTTAGTAATATTTATCTCCGTAAAAAAAGTTCCCGTTGGTGGCAGCACATCAAGTATATCGTCTTCTTTAAGTTCGTCGTTGGCAAATGATGAAAAAGCGCCGCCGGCAACTTTTTTTACTGCAACTCTCAATTCGTTATCAGGCGGGCTGCTGCAAATAGAATATGAGCGCCGTATCTCTTCCCCATTTATTATTGATTTGATGGTGATGTTCTGGCCTTGCTTAAAAAGAAAATCAAACGTTAATTCACGCGGAATTTCAAAAGCAATAGAAACACAATCGTTTGTTTCCCGTCGAATATTTTTAACCCGCAGCTTATGGAAATGTAAGGCCACCTTATTTATTTTTTAATCCCTCAATCAAAATTTGAATAATGTTTTCCTCAATTAATTTTGCGTCTACTTTCCTGCCCGACTTTTGCCAGTCTTCAATTCCATTAATAGCAGATAAAATGGTGTGTACCGATATAGTAGCATTGACCCGGCGAATTTCCTTCTTATCAATTCCTTTTTGTAAAATTGCAGCTAGGCGCAAACGGTAGTTTCTGCGTTGATTCTTAAACTCACCCAGGTGAGGTTCCGGTAAATGCTTCCATTCGTGGTTGGAGATATATACACTTTCAAACTCATCTATCATCATTGAAATATGGAACCGGATGATACTTTCAATTTTTGACAGGTTTGAGCCCGGGGTATACTCAACTTCTTTTAAAAAATCTGTAAATAGCCTCGCCATATTAAAACAGAGGTCTATTAAAATTTCATTTTTTGATTGGATGTGATTATAGAGGCTGGGGGCTTCTATTCCAATGGATTCTGCAATATCACGCATAGAAGTAGCCGAAAATCCTTTCTTCCTGAAAAGTGCCGAAGCCTTCCGGGTGATTACATCTTTTTTCGACCCGTTTTTACGGGTTATTATCTTGCTCATCTATGAAAAATAATTTTTCAAAACTAACACTTATTAGTTTTTTAATTTAGTTTAAAGTAATTTGGTAAACATTAAATTGAGACACTCTTTAATTTTTAAAATTCTATTTTCATTTTCATTTAAAATAGATACTAACAATAATTATTTTTGCCAATTAAATAATTTTAATGCTGTTACAAACTGTAGATAAGGTTGAATTTATTTCGCCCGAAGATTTTAAGAATAATTATTACCTGCCCAAAAAACCGCTTGTAATTACAGGACTCGCAAAACAATGGCCGGCTTACAACAAATGGACCTGGGACTATTTTAAAGATATTGTTGGCAATAAAAAAGTTGGTTTGTATAACAATATAAAGAGCGATGCGTACACGCCGATAAATACGGCAGATGATTACAAAACGTTTGGAGAATATGTTGATATGATTAAACAGGGGCCTGCGGGATGGCGGATATTTCTGTTTAATATTTTTGATCATGCACCTCAACTGATCCAGGATTTCACATGGCCCGAAGACCTGATGACAGGATATGTGAAAAAATATCCCATGTTATTTACAGGTGGCCAAACGTCAATCACTCACATGCACTTTGATATAGATCTCTCTCACATTCTGCACACACAGTTTGCCGGCAGAAAAAAAGTATTATTATTTCGCCACGAAGAGCAGCATAAGTTGTATCGAAAGCCTTTTGAGGTCTTAAGCCTGGCGGATTTTTCGAATTATAATCAAGGCTCGGGCAACCCGGATTATGAAAAATTCCCGGCGTTAAAATATGCTAGCGGTTACGAATTAGTTCTGGAACATGGCGATACATTATTTATGCCGGCAGGCTACTGGCACCACATGGAATACCTTGATAGTGGATTTGCTATGAGCTTGCGTGCCATGCAAAGCTCTATTTCCGGAAAGGCAAAAGGCGCCTGGAATTTGTTTGGAATGAGAAGTATTGACACCCTCATGAAAAAAACCTCTCCGAAGTGGTGGTACAGTTATAAAATAAAAAGAATTGCACGCCTTGCGGAAGAGGAATTAAAAAAAAATTCTAATTAGATGAGGGAAAATTCTTTTTCTTACGAATAATTACTAATTTAGCTACCCATTCCTGATTCCTTTTCCTGAATTCAAAAACCGATCACACAAACCCAATAGCTTTAACCTTAGGTCGATTTAAATAAATATCCTTCCAAGACATTATCAAGAAATTAGAACTTTTTCTTGTGGTTTCAGAGGTAAGCAAGGCCGGTGATTTTTATCACTGGCCGTTTTGTTTAACCTGTATCTGCTGGGATTTATTCGGCTATTCCAATGAACGGTTCATAAATTTCACTAACGGCATCAGGGCTTCAAACGCTTTAGCAGTTTCTTTTAGCAAGCCGGAATTTGTAAGTAATGTATCGGAAATATTTTTGGTAGCTACAAAACTTTTTAACTTCAAAAAAGACGCGGCAGGGTTTTCTTTATCATATCCTTTTGGAACATTTACCAGCATTTGTCCTTCATTCATTTCAAGATTATTATATTGCTTTTTGAATGACGGGTTGCTGATAATTTTCTGAAATTCGGGGAAGCAATAATCAATTTCCTGTCGTAGTTTTTTTAAGGCAATTGGGTCGGGCATCCAAAGGCCGCCGCCAACAAAACTTTTTCTGCCAGGTTCCAAATGAAAATAATACCCTCCAAATATTGATTTTTTGCCGCCCCTGTTAAAAGAAGCGCCCATATTGGTTTTGTACGGAGTCTTATCTTTTGAAAATCTTATATCTCGATTTATTCGAAAGGTACAGTTTTTGGCCTGCAAGTCTTTTATATCATTATCAAAGGCAGAAATTACTTTAATAATCTCCTGCACAAAATTTTCAAAATCATTTTTTGCGGAAAGAAATTTTGCCTTGTGATTATCGAACCACGTTTTATTATTATTTCTTTTAAGCTCTTTTAAAAAGCTTACGGTTGAGGAGTGAATCATAGATTGGAAAGAGAGTCAGGCTAACGTTCTTAATAAAAATCTTTTTATTTAACATTGCCCCAGTTCTCGCCGCTCTTGATTCTGTAAATGGTCATTTCACTTACTTTATACTTGTCAGCAATTTGCTTGTAGGTAAGTTTACGGCGTGGATTGTCGATTGTCGCTTTAATTGCTTTTACTTGTGTTAAAGTAAGTTTTAAACCTTGCGTTCTTGAATGCTGAACCTTTTTGTAAGCAATTTTTTCAGGGCTTTTTTGTTGATGCACACTCACATCTTTTTGCGAAGCCCATTTAAGATTTTTTGCATTGTTATCCGTTTTGTTATGATTCAGGTGGATAACAAACTTATCTTTCGGAGAATTTTTCTTGGTGAAAAACTTAGCGACTTCACGGTGGAAATAAATAGTGCCGTTACTTCCATCAATATGAAGGTTTAAAGTTTTATACCCGGAAGTAAGCGAACCTTCCAATAATTTTCCATCCTGATGAATGTCTTCAGAATAACTGGCTGCACGGCCGTACGATGAGATTGCATATTTTTTACGCAATATTTTCCATCCTTTAAACTGGAGTTGCTTCCATTGTTCACCGTTAATTTTTTTAATCATGACGTATGGTTTAAAATAAAGTTACAAAACTAAGTTTGGATCATATTTAAAAATTCTTCTTCATTTATTATTTTGATTGATTTTATTTTTTTTGCTTTATCAAGTTTGCTGCCGGCCGAGTCTCCTGTCACAAGGTAATTAAGATTATTACTAACGGACGAAAGAAGTTTGCCACCGTTATCTTCCGCAAGTTTTTCGGCATCACTTCTTTTTAAAGTTGGCAGCGTACCCGTGAATAAAAATGTTTGCCCCGAAAGTGCACCGTTTTTATTTTCAACCTTATCTCCATTTGTATTTAATCCAATACCAGCAAGGGTTGTAAGCATTTTAATATTATCGTCGTTATGAAAAAATTCATAAATACTTTCGCCAACTTTACTTCCTATATCTTTCAACTGTTGGAGTTGCTCAATTGAAAAATGTTGGAGTTCGAAAATATTTTTAACACTCTTTCCTAACGTTTTAGCCGTTGCTTCACCTACATATCGAATACCCAAACCAAAGATAAGACGATGCAGATTTTGTTTTTTAGAATTTTCTATGGCTGTACGAAGATTTTCAATTGATTTTTGACCAAATCCCTCAAGATTGGCAATTGCTGCATAGTCGAGCGAATAAATGCCCGGAATATTTTTAAGAAATCCGAGCGAATAAAATTTTCGAACGTTAGATTCACCAAGGCTTTTAATATCCATAGCATCTTTGCTTACAAAATGAATAATGCGTTCAACAACCTGCGCCTCACAATTAATGTTTACACATCTCCATACGGCTTCTCCCTCGGGTTTTACTAACGGGTCACCACACACGGGGCAATTTGCCGGAAAAATAATCTTCTTTTCTTTACCGGTTCTCAATTCGGCAAGCGGTTTTACAATATAAGGTATTACGTCTCCTGCTCTTTCTACAATGACGGTATCGCCTAAACGCAAATCCTTTTCTTCTATTACATCCGCGTTAAACAGGGAAATGGAGGAAACAGTAACGCCTCCAATGTGCACCGGTTCAATTTTTGCCACGGGTGTTATAGAGCCAGTGCGGCCTACCTGGAACTCTACACTTTTTAATATCGATGTTGCCTGCCTTGCTTTAAATTTATAGGCTATCGCCCAACGGGGATGGTGTGTGGTACTACCGGTTTGTTGCTGCAATTCTATGTCATTTATCTTTATCACCATCCCGTCTATTTCGTACGGTAATTCATCTCTCTTTGTTTCAAATTCTTTACAAAAATCGATAACCTGTTCAATGTTCGGGAAAAGTTTCTTTTCGCTTATTGGTGTTTTAAAACCGAGATTGGCCAGCATTTGAAGAGAACCGGCATGTGTTTTTAAAAAGGCTTTATTTTTTGAAGAGCCTTTATCATTTAGTTTAATAAAACTTATATGGTATAGTATCGCTTCCAACTTTCTTTTTCTTACCGCAGCAGGATCTTTCATTCGTAAGGAGCCCGCCGCGGCGTTTCGTGGGTTGGCTAACGGCGCCAATCCTTCTTCGGCCAACGAAGCATTATATTGTCGGAAATTTTCTTTCGTCATCAATACTTCTCCGCGTATCTCTATGAGTTCTATTCCATAGTCAGAAAATTTGGCTGATAATGGAATCGATCCTATTTGCTTAATGTTAACTGTAACGTCGTCGCCCGCAATTCCATCGCCACGGGTGGCACCTCTTACCAACATATTATTTTCGTAAATGAGCGAAATACTTGCCCCATCAAATTTTGGTTCGGCGCTATAAGTAATCTGTTGCGTATCCACAAGCCCCTTTGCTCTTTTGTCCCAATCAAGCAGGTCCTGGGCGTTGTAGCTATTCTCAAGACTTAACATAGGTACCAGGTGTGGGACTGTTACAAACTCTTTGTTTAAACTATTTCCTACTCTCTGAGTTGGCGAATCTGTAGTTATTAAAGATGGATTTCCCTTCTCCAGTTTTTCTAATGCTTTATATAACCCATCATATTCGGCATCGGAAATTAAGGGATCATTTAATATATAATACCTGTATTCATGAAACCTCAAAACATTTCTTAATTCATCAATTGTTCCTGAATTTTTCAGCAGGCGGTTTGTCAAACCCTGTAAATCTTTTGTCTGATCTTTAGTGTACATGAATAAATTTGCTGTAAAAATAGAAATAGCCGCGAGAACTATTTTAATTCAACTAAAAAAATTTCTTCATATACTGAAAAAAAAATTTTTCTTTGTTTTATTCAACATTAAAAATTTTTTTTTGCACGGTTGATTAAATGTTTAAAATAATGTGTTTATTTTACACAATAAATTGCCTGATATGAAGAAAGCTATACTTTTTGGCTGTACTCTTTTACTTATTACTTTCCAAAGTTTTTCCCAATTATTATCATGGTCTCCCGATTTTATAAAGGAAGCAAGTACGCCTGTTGTTATTACAATGGACGCTACAAAAGGAAATCAGGGGCTTCTTAATTATACGCCAACATCTGACGTGTATGTACATATAGGAGTGATCACCAACTTAAGTACCAATTCTTCTGACTGGAAGTATGTAAATAGCGTGTGGGGTACTACCAATCCAACGTTCCAGGCCACATACCTTGGTAGTAATAAATGGTCGTACACGATAACCGGTGGCTTACGTACATTTTTTGGAATGTCTAACCCGGCAGAGACTATTCAAAAAATAGCTATTCTTTTCAGAAGCGGAAATGGGTCATTGGTGCAAAGAAATATTGATGCCAGTGATATGTTCATTCCTGTATATACCACAAGTCTTGCGGTAAGATTTACCAACCCGTTATTTCAACCTACTGCTGTAAGAGTGCCGGAAGAAATCACAAAAAACATCGGGGACAATATTTCTCTAACGGCTTTGGGAAATAATGTTTCTAATATGAAATTATATTTAAACGGAACAATCATTCAATCCGTAAGCGCAGCGAGTTCCATCTCGGCCAGCCCCGTTTTAAATAATGCCGGAAACCAAATAGTAGTAGCAGAGGCAAATGATGGAATAACCGATGCAAGAGATACCTTCTCATTCTTTGTTGCACCGCTAGTTCCTAACGGGCTTAAAGAGGGCATCAATTATGAAACCGGAGATACGTCCGTAACGCTCGTTTTGTATGCGCCTTCAAAAACTTCGATATCGGTTTTAGGAGATTTTCCTGGCAGCAACTGGACCGTGCAACCACAATACCAAATGACAAACACGGCAGATGGTTTCTATTGGACATTGCGTATAACAGGCTTAACACCGGGAACAGAATATGCCTACCAATACCTGATAGACGACACCATACAGGTAGCTGATTATAATACGGAAAAAGTGCTTGATAAAAATGTGGATCCCGGCATTTCTTCAGCCACTTACCCGGGCCTTAAAACATTCCCGCCACAGGCTGTTGGAACACTCGCAAGTATAGTTCAAACGGGTCAAACGCCTTACAACTGGCAGGTTTCTAATTTTTCAAAACCGGATAAAAGAAATCTGGTTATTTATGAATTATTGCTGCGTGATTTTTTGGCTACTGCTAATTGGCAGTCGTTGACAGATACATTAAACTATCTAAAGAAATTAGGCGTAAACGCAATTGAAGTAATGCCATTCAACAATTTTGAAGGTGCGAGCAGTTGGGGATACAATCCAAATTTTTATTTTGCTCCTGATAAAGTTTATGGAACCGAAACCGCATTAAAACAATTTATTGATGCTTGTCACCAAAATGGTATGGCAGTAATTATGGACATGGTACTTAATCATTCATTCGGTTCTTCCCCTATGGTCCAGATGTATTTCGATAAGTCAAATAATATTCCGGCGGCAAATAATCCATGGTTTTCGCAACACTATACACATGCTTATGATGTAGGTTATCAATTTAACAATGCCACAACGGCAACCAAAGAATTCAGAAAAAGAGTAATTGCTTACTGGTTACAAAAGTATCATGTTGATGGCTATCGGTTTGATTTGGCGAAAGGCTTTACACCCTTGAACACCTGCGATGCTAACGGTAATAATTGCAACGAAACTTCGTTCGCCAATTACGATCCGCAAAGAATAAATATTTGGGATTCACTTTACAATTACCAACAATCAGTTGCTCCCGGAAGTTATACCATACTCGAAATGTTTGCAGACAACAATGAAGAAAAAGTATATTCTGCAAACGGAATGATGACCTGGGGAAATATGAACTATA
>Ga0207695_10008319_pt1 | contig 13001 bp, 10 predicted proteins | sample KBSC54metaG_FD_184354 | JGI IMG/M metagenome (GOLD analysis project Ga0207695, IMG submission 184354) | Corn rhizosphere microbial communities from Kellogg Biological Station, Michigan, USA - KBS C5-4 metaG (SPAdes) (version 2) | ecosystem: Host-associated > Plants > Roots > Rhizosphere > Soil...
TGGCATGAACAAGACGTCTTCCGACCGGGAACGAGACGGATATCAACACTGGGACATGACCTGCCTCGGCTGGAAATACAACATGGACAATATCCAGGCCGCGATGCTCCTCCCACAGATGAAACGCTTGGAAAAGAAAGTCGAAGTCCGGGAGGCATTGGCGCAGTCCTTTTTTGAGCGGCTCGCCAAAATTCCCGGCGTTTCGTGGCCTGCACGTCCCGCGGGAGCACGTCATGCCAACCACCTTTTTCCAATCTGGGTCGAGGCATCGCGGCGGGACAAGGTCATCGCTCATTTGCAAAAAAGGGGCATTACCGCCGTCGTGAACTACCGGGCGATCCATCTGCTGACCTACTTCCGGGAAACCTACGGCTATCAACCAGGTGCATTTCCGATAGCCGAACGGCTCGGTAACCAATGTATTTCGCTGCCGTTTTATCCGGGCCTTGGCCTTAAAGCTGTCGAACGCATCACCGGAGCGGTCGATGAGGCACTCCACGCATGACATGCCTTTGCTCAAGGAGCGAAATGCCGGCTCTCTTGCCTCCTCTTTTCCCAGACCGCGAAGTCCTGAAACGAAAATTCGACCGGAGCGTTTCCCTCCTGGCCTGGGCCTACAATGAAGAGGAAAATGTCGAGGACTTTGTCCGCCGCGCGATCGCGCTCCTCGAGGCGAACGTCGAGGAATTTGAGCTGGTCATTGTCGATGACGGCAGTCGCGACCAGACTCCCGTGATCCTGGCCCGCCTCTGCAAAGAATTTCCCTCATTGCGCGTGGTCACGAATGAAGTCAATCGCCAGGTCAATTATTCCTGGCGCCGCGCCATTCAAAGCGCACAGAAGGACTACCTCTTCTGGCAAACGCTCGACTGGTCTTATGATATCTCACGGTTACGGGAATTCCTGGAGTTGCTCAGGACCTACACAGTCGTCGCTGGCGTCCGGCGTGCGCCGGTCGCGCAGGCCACGTATTTCAGTCGCTGGTTGGAATCCATCTTCCAGCTTTTCAACCACAAACATCTGACCAAACGTTCGGACACAGTCAGCAAGGCCCTTATTTCTGTCTGCAATTACTGCCTGATTCGTTGCCTCTTCGGGGTTCCCATTTCCGACTATATGAATGTGATGTTCATTCCAACCAAACTCATCCAGGAACTGAAGATCGAATCGAGAGGTTCATTCCCGGAAGGATTGATCAAGCTGTACTGGCTGGGTCATACCTTTGTCGAGGCTCCCATCTCTTTTCTGCCAAGGCGACTAGGTGAGGCCAAGGGCACGCGTTTCCTTGCTCTGTATAAAGCCATCACCGACGTCATAACCCTTTGGTTTAAATGGGTTGTCCTCAACCAATTTTCCCAAAAAAAACCTGCTCCCGTTCGTCGTTTCGATCCGAGCGATTGGGATGTAACCTTTCCAGAAACGACCGCGCCGAAACAATTGCCCCACGTTGGAGGACTTTTTCCGCCTGCATCCGGAGGAAAAATTTGAACGCCCCGGCTACTATCATTGTGGGAGGAGGCCTTTCAGCCTTAATGGCGGCGCTTTTTATCCGCAAAGTGGACCAGGAGCGCCCCATCTGCGTAATCGAACAGGGGGATGCGGTCGGCGGTCTCTTGCGCGCCTTTGATTGCGGTGAATGGGGAAAGTTCGACCAGGGAATGCACACCTTCACAACTTCGTCGCTGCCAGAACTGAACCGCTTTGTAGAAAGCCTGCTGCCTCCGGAGGATTGGATCTACTTGCGCGATGCGCAACGCGATATCTCCGGGCTCTATTATCAAGACAAGCTACAACACCATTGCCATTACCCCGATCTCAGGAGCCTCCCGCCACCAATCCTCGACCGCTGCGCGAGCGAACTGCAATTCAAGTTCAAGGCGCCGTCCACGGTTTCGTTCGATACCATGGAACAATATGGCCGGGAAAGATTCGGCGATGCCATCACCCGCGAGGTCATCGCCCCGACACTCCAAAAATTGTACGGACGCGATCCCGGGCAGATTGATCCGGTCGTGGCGAAACTGCTTCCACTGGACCGCGTCGCGCTGTTCGATGAGCCGGAATTCAAATCCATGCTCCCAGTCGATGCGATCCGGTCACGAGTCGCGTATCCCGAGCAACGCCGGCTTCCCCTGAAATACTCGTCGGGACATTACAGCTTTTATCCCAAGGCCTTCGGGGCTCATCGCTTGGTCGACGCCATCGTGGCCCGGCTCAAGGCCACCGGAGTTCAGCTACTTACGCGTACTCACCTCAGAGGCCTTGTCCGCGATGGCGATCGGATCACGCAAGTGGCCATGGAGGGATCGGAGGGATTGCATAAAATTAACACAGCACAAGTTTACTGGACGGCGGGGGCCCTGCCGCTTGCCCGCACGCTCGGTCTGCCAATTGGCGGAGAACGCTTCGAAGGACCCAAGGTCGCCGCGGTGATGAACCTGCTGCTGGACCGCCCGCCCAATGTGGGCGATCTCTATTATTTCTGGTGCTTTGATCCGAAATACCAGGCGTTCCGCATCACGAATTTTCACAACTATTGCCCGGCAGCCATCCGGCGCGGAGGCTATCCGGTTTGTGTCGAATTTTTCCTCGATCCCGAGACTCCGCACGATGACGCCTCAATGATCTACCTGACTGTGAAAGAACTGACCGCCTTTGGGGTTCTGGCACCGGGAACGAAAATTTTGTGTCATGCCGGCCATGTGTTGCCGGTCGGTTTTCCGATCCTTTCCTGCCATAATCGTGATTTGTTAAATTCCGCCCGAAATGATATTTCCGGACTCGGCATTGCCAATCTGGCTTTGACCGGCATCCAAGCCGAATGGGGCGTGGTCTTTCAGCCCGATGTACTCGCCCATACCTATACCACCGTCAGCGCCATGGAGGGACGTCCGTGCCTTTAGACGCCATGTTGCAGGGAAAAGTGGAAGCCTTTATCGCCAGACGCACCCCCGTCTGGACGCGCTGGCTTCAACAACTCGTCCGGATTCCCAGCCCCTTCGAGCACGAACAAGCTGTGGTAAAAAAAGTCGAAGCGATTCTCCATGATCTATCGGCACCCAAGGTCTTCAAACTATCCCATCACGCAACGCAGCTTGCCCGCCTTCCTGCGGCGCAGAAGCCGTTCAGCCGCAAAGTGGACCGGCACAGCCTCGTGGCCAAGGCACCGGGGTCCATTTCGGGAAAATCCCTGATTCTTAATGCGCATTTGGATACCGTACTTCCCGGCGACCCCACCGCCTGGAAGCGACCACCTTTTTCCGGCGCCATTGATTCTAGAAAGAAAATTCTCCATGGACGCGGCAGCATGGACGACAAGGCTGGCGTGGTTATTGCCTTGGGAGTGCTCGACTTGGTCGTAAACGGCCCCCTGCGCCTCAAGGGAGAATTGCAACTCCACCTCGTCCTTGAGGATGAAACGACTGGCAACGGTTCTCTACTTTGCCTCAAAACCGGTCATCACGCAGATGCGGCCTTTATCATCGACGGCACGCGACTGGATCGCGCCATCAATGAGCATGCGGGACAGTTGCAATTCACCGTCACGATCACCGGCACCCCAGCCTCGGTCTGCGTCTCTCATCTCGGCGTCAATGCGGCGGAAATCCTGGCCGAGCTGGCGCTCTTTCTTAAGGACAAGGTTGGGAGGTTGAACCGGTCGTGCTCCAAACGGTGGCGGATTTTTCCCAGTCCTTTCCAGTGTTCCCTGCAAAACGTCACCAGCCGGACGGAAATCTTTACCGTCCCCGCGCAAGCCACGGGCCAATGGTACGTCACGTTTTGTCCACCTTATGATCTCACGCGGATGACACGGCAAATTGAAGATTGGATCTTAAGCTTCACGAAGATGAAAAACCTTTCCTCTCCACCAGTCATGGAAAAAAGTGGCTATGCAGTGGAACCGGTCGTCGTCAAGGCCCGCTCCCTTGAGGCGTTGTTGCACAAGCAAGCGCAGTCCCATGGCTTTGCCCCCATCGCGCCGGGGCCTTCCACGGGAACGTCGGACCTTCGTCATTATGCGAACGCAGGTATCCCTTGTCTGCTCTATGGTCCCGGCCGCGGCTATAATCCGCATCGGCCTGATGAGTACTATCATCTCGATGATTTGCCCAAAATGGTCGGACTCTACGCTTCCATCGCTGGAGAGTGGTGCGGGCTTGTCAGCGAAAGGAAGGCATGAAGGTTACACCAGAGCAGATTTTGGATGAGTTGGAGATCGCCTCGGGCGATACACTTTTCATCAAGGCGAGCATGCGCTATCTTGGCTATGGACCAACCGAAACTTGCTCGCTGTTGGAAGCCATCCTGAAACGCATCGGACCGGAAGGAACCGTGCTCATGCCGTCGTTTCCGTATTCGAATCATATCGGACGTGCACCCATTGGCTTTATCTTCGATGTCCTCAACTCCCCCTCTTGGATGGGTCAATTGTCGGAGACGTTTCGCCGCATGGAAGGCACCGTGCGGAGCGAGCAGTATTGGGCTCCGGTCTGCGCGCGAGGTAAGCATGCTGGGAAGCTTGTTGCCGGCCAGCGCCTTATCATGAATCCTTATGGGGAAAACTCCACGTACCGTCGCATGCTTGATTATGGAGTCAAAATGGTGGGGCTGGGAGTGACGACCAACTATAACGCCCTGGCCCATGTCGCCGATGTCGTTCTGGCGCCAAAGTACCCCGCCAACATCTTTGAGACCGAGCCCTTACGAGGCATTGTCATTGATGCTGCGGGACATCGCTGGGAAACGTCGACAATCATCTTTTCCCAGGAACGGCGCAAATCGATAAAACCCTCCCGGATGATCGCGGCGAGCCCCGCCTTGCAACACGAACTGCGCTATTTTGTCCATGATGGCGCCATCATCTTTTCGCTGCCAGGCTCGCTCTATTTTGACGAATCGATTCGAGTTGGCACCGAAGAAGTTAGGCTTCCAGATGAAGATTTTTCTCTGGTCTTGGGGGATGACGAGACTTCCGCATAAAGTATAACTCCCGGGAAAATCTAGACCATACCTCCGCAGATTCGGGTGATCCGGGGCGCAGGTTTCATCCTCAATGATAAAAGCTTTTTTCAATCGTTCGACAGAGCACAACGATAGATAAATATCATCGTAAGCATTTCCTCCCTCTACGATTGAGCCGAGGTACCACGGAGTCCCGGGCGATCTTCCTCCAATAATGTAAATGATCGAAGGCATTCTATAGAATGCAAGCACGTCATCTCCCGGGCGAAAGCCGTTTTGGTAAAATAATTTTCGCAAATCGATGCAAAAACGGCTGGTCTCACTATCCAACTTAAGAGGCGTCACGGGAAACCCAACTTGAGTCAGTACTGTTTGATGAAACATATCTGCTTTCAAATCGAACGGACTGAACGCGCCGGCAATAATCTGGACAACAGCTAGAATACCAACAGCACTTACTCCCGCAAAATAGATCAGTGCTTGGGCGTGCAGTCGTGCAATAATCAACAACATGAGCGCCAACAGACAAAACCAAGGCCCTAAGTTCAGGACTAGGTTGATGTAAATAGCGTTACTCGTTCCAATTGCAGCCGCAAAAGTTACAGCCCCACAGGTGACACCACCCTTAAAAAGAGCCTTCCAATGCAGCTCTGGCCATTTCTTCTCTCGAAAATAAAGGAGGCTTAAAGCACCGATCCATGCAAACAACAAGAACCAGACGCAATATACAGCCGCATACCCGCCGCTAAAGATCGTTTTCTCCCATGCCTGCCCGTTCTGTTCGGCAAGAGCGATTGTTCCGATAAAGGAACTGACAATAACTAGAAGAAGAAAATTCCTCGGGCAAAATGAAGACACACGCATCCCTTCAGCGATCATAAATGCAATAGTCACAGCAAGAAAAATAGGCCAATAGACACAAGCATCCTCACCTAATATTCGCGACACATCGTGAATATAATGGGAAATGAGGTTGGCATTGTGACCTAAGGCGTTCTGGGCAGAGAGATTGATGAGGGCACTGCGAAAAACCGAAGCGACTGATCGAATAAAAAGAAAATGAAGCGCGCACCACATCAAAAAGCCTGCGACAAAGTAAAACAGTAACCGCCCCTTGGTCTGCCACGACTCGGACGACAAACACGCCAATAGCCCACAAATGCCTGCCATGAGAATAGCCGATGGAAATTTGATGAAAAACTCAAACCCAATGAATATGCCGCATGCAAACATTGACCAAAAACCACACAAATGATTTTTCGAGGAATTCTCCGAAAGAGGGGCCAAGGCAAGAAAGACCATGCCTAGTGCGGAGGAACTGGCGACCGCGTTATACGTGTTGTAATTGATAGTACTGCACCAGTAGCAGTAATGGAAAAGAGAGCCGATCGTGCAAAAAAGCCAGAGAGAGAAAGCTGGGACGGACCCGACGACAGAATTCAGCTTAAGCCACCGGGAAAATCCAAAGGCAAGTAACGCACTCGATCCCAGCAGCAGAACAACGCCCGCAACTCTGAGAAATACGATACTGTGCAGGAGAGAAAAAAGGATTGCATTGTAATCAAAATAGTCCGTCACGGTTGCCAGAAGAGAATCCGGATACTGTGAAACAACGAGCAACTGCCCCTCGTCCTTCATCCCGAGCCCACGATCAGAAAACCACAGGAGAATGCCTAAAATTGTCGACGCTATGACAGCCAAAACTATCGTCGCCCCCAGTTCAGGAATGGAGGATTTATTTCCTTTCACGATGAACTTTTAGAATCGATCCGCTGACAAATTCTAAAGGTGGTGCCCGGCACAATAAGAGGGAACGACCATTTCCCCAAGCCCAGTTTATTGAGCAAGGCCAGTGTTTTTTTAAGTTTCAGGTACATGGCAATGCGGGCGAGCGAAGCAACTTGCCTTTCGTTTTGAGAAACGAGAATCCGAAATCCATTTTGTCTCAAGAGGCGTTCCATGGATTCGTTCGAATAAATAAACAATGAGGCATGATTCCATTCAAACCAGCGCTTGCCCATCAGCCACGCTGGTAATGACTCAACATTCGGATGATTCAAAGCAAAAATCCCCCCCGGCTTAAGGCCCTGCCAAATATTGGCGAGGCCTTTTTGCGGATCTCGCCAGCACGCTATGCCTCCCCAAGAACAAATCAGCTCAAAACTTTCAGAAGGAATCTGGTATTCCTCGACAGAACCTACCCACACATTTACATCATTGAGTCGGCGCGCAATACCCGCGAAAAGTCTCGAAATATCCAGTCCCTGGACGGTAAATCCCTCTTGCCGGGCCTCGCTGAGAAACGCACCTGTGGCCGAACCTATCTCCAATAACCTGCCGCGCTGCGGCAAACAGGACTTTATTCGTTTGAGTCTCAAGGAAGCGGTCGTGCGATAGTCACCATCCCACGCGGAATAATCGGGATACCCCATTAACTCGTCCAAATCAAAGTCTGACGATTTATCATCGTGGACAAAGGTGTCGGAACTAAAATAAGCATCCAAAGATGCCGCGTCGAACCGGGGATTTTGGTAGATTATCCGACAACTCACGCATTTGACAAAGTGTAGTGGTAACCCTCGGATGGTCCGGGTGAACACTTCCGAAAACCCAGCAGCCTGACACGACGGACATCCAGCCACTTCTTCAAAGCGATAGAGGCCGAGATCGGGTTCTGTCATATTGAAGTAAGAGTGGACAATGAAAAGTGCCAGAGGGGGGAATCGAACCCCCGACCAAGGGCTTATGAGTCCCCTGCTCTACCGCTGAGCTACCCTGGCTTATGCTCGATGATTTCCTCTGCACGACCATTCCCTGGCCGTCAGAGCCGAATTCATCCGGGAGGACATTATGCCTTGATCAAAGAAGGAGGCAAGCAGATCACGCATAAGAAGTGTCATCGGGAGGTTTCGGCAGTCTTTCCTTTTGGTGTATCCTGTTTCACAGAGCGTTGCCTTGCGCTAGCTTAGGACGCTCCTTTTAAGACCGGCACCGATGACTTCTTCCCGAAAAATCATCCATCTCGACATGGACTGCTTTTATGCCGCCGTGGAAATGCGGGAACGACCTGAACTGGCCGGGAAGCCCATTGCCGTGGGCGGCGGCAGTCGACGCGGAGTGGTGACGACCTGTAATTACGAGGCGCGCAAATTCGGTGTCCGGTCAGCGATGCCCGGCTTTTTGGCCAGGGAACGGTGCCCGGACCTCATTTTTCTCCCCGTTCGCTTTGATCTTTACCGGGCGGCCTCGGCCCAGATCCGTCAGATCCTCCTGAGTTATACGCCGCTGGTCGAACCGCTTTCGTTGGATGAGGCCTACCTTGATGTCACCGGACTGGATCGGTATGCCTGGGACATTGCCAAGGAGATTCGCAAACGCATTTTAGATGAAACCCGCCTGACCAGTTCCGCCGGAATTGCGTCGAACAAAATGCTGGCCAAAATCGCCAGTGACTGGCGCAAGCCCAACGGACAATTCGCGGTCACTCCGGACCAGGTCGAGGCCTTTGTCCGTGAGTTGCCGGTACGAAAGATCTGGGGCGTCGGTCCCAAGAGCGCCGAGAAATTTGAACAACAAGGCATTCGCACCTGCGGCGACTTGCAAAAGATCGATCTGCCGGAACTGGTCCGGCGCCACGGCAAATGGGGCAACGAACTCTACCAGCTTTGCCGCGGACTGGACGATCGCCCGGTCGAGCCGAATCGCATCCGCAAAAGCCTGAGTAACGAGTGCACCTATCTCGCAAACCTCACGACTCTGGAAGAGTGTCGGAAGGAAATGGATACACTCGTGGTGGAACTCGAGCAGGAATTGAGAAGCAAGGCTCTTGACCGTCCTGTCCACAAGGCCTTCGTGAAAGTTAAGTTTGCCGACTTCACCCAGACGACCCGGGAATGTGTCCATGCAAGTCCCACCCGCGAGACCTACCGGGCATTGCTGGCGGAAGCTTGCCAACGAAGCCCTCAACCTGTTCGACTACTGGGCGCCGGGGTCCGCTTTGCCGAAAAAGAGAGCGAAAGAAAAGAGATGCAACAAGTACTGGTTCTGGACCATTCGACAAGTTGAACCATGGAACCCAGCCCCGGCATTGTAGAAATCCCCGAATTTACCTAACCATCAAAACATGAATTCAATGGCCCCCCTCTCACAGGACATCGAACGGCAGATTGAAATGGACTTTCTGCGCGCGACAGAACTTGCCGCTCTCAACACCCTGCAGTGGCTCGGAAAAGGCCAAAAGGAGAAAGCCGATGAGGCGGCCTGCGACGCCATCCGCGGCATGTTTGACCTCGTGGACTTCCGCGGTGAAGTGGTCATTGGCGAAGGAATCAAGGACCAGGCGCCAGGGCTGTTCAAGGGAGAAAAGGTGGGGACTTGGCGCGAAGGATCACCCCGTTTTGAGATTGCAGTCGATCCGGTGGACGGCACGACCAATGTGAGCAAGGGGATGCCTAATTCCATCAGTTGTATCGCTGCCGCCTTCACCGATGACGGACGCCCTTCCATGCAGGACATTCCGGCCTTTTACATGAAAAAGCTGGCTTACCCGCTGGAGGTTCGCCGCGCCTGGATGAAGGACCCCAGCCTGCCAATCGACATCAACGCTCCCATTGAGGAGGTGATCGATGTCACCGCCAAGATCCTCGGCAAAGAGGTACGGGACGTGGTTGTCTGCGTGCTCGACCGCCCACGCAACCAGGACTTGATTGAGGCCATCCGCCGCAAGGGCGCAGCGTTGCGCATGATCGTGGACGGAGATATCGCCGCCGCCCTGGCCCCGGCCATGAAGACTTCCAGTATCAATCTCTATGCAGGCATTGGCGGCGCACCGGAATGCATTCTCTCTGCGGCGGGGCTGCGCTGCCTCGGCGGAGGCATGCGGGCCCAGATCTGGCCTCGGGATGAGGAAGAGCGGGCGTCCCTCATCAAGGAAGGCTGGGGAGACCTGCTCCATCAGCAGTACATGTCCAAAGATCTCGCCCGCGGAGACAATATTGTTTTCGCCGCCACCGGGATCAGTCACAGCCCGCTCCTGAAGGGAGTCACCGTGGAAGGCACCATTGCGACCACTCATTCCGTTCTGATGCGTGCACGGAGCGGCACCGTCCGCTTCATCGAGGCCCATCATCAGTTGGAGAAAAAGACCATCCACCTGCGGTCGACCCAGATTGAGCGCCGCATCTGACGTGGTGTCCCAGGACAGCCACGAGGCCTTAGGCCGCGTCATTTAGACATTGCGTGATTTTTTCCGGGAAGGAGCTACGCTGGCGCCTGTTGACTTGGACGCCGAAAAGACCGGTCGATCTTTGGCACGCCAATAATACAGACCTGACGGTCATACCATTATGAATGAAATCCTGTGGACATCGTGGGGAATTGTCATCACCCCGTGGAAAATCATTGCCTATATCGGGACGCTGCTATTCACGCTCCGCTGGCTGGTCCAGGCCGTGGCCTCCCGCAAGGCCGGCAAGCCGACCGTTCCCCGCCTCTTCTGGTATATGAGCATTGTCGGCAGCGCGATGCTTCTCGGCTATTTCATTTTCGGCAAGAATGACGGCCCGGGCATTGTGTCCAATCTCTTTCCAGGATTGCTGGCCGTCTATAACCTGTACCTCGACTTCGCTCACCAGAAAAAAAATCCCCCTGCGGTTGAGCCAGGCGCTGTTCCGGCAGAAGTCATCGACCACGGGCCGGTGCTTTGATGAAGGCCTGGACCAAAGCCGACCTGCTTCCGTATCTCGCGATCCTGGTTGTCCTGATCGCGCTCTTCGCCCGAATCGGCGAGCTTCCCTTTCGCGATCCAGACGAGGGCCGCAATGCGGAGGTCGCTAGGGAAATGCACCAGTCGGGGGCGTGGCTCGTGCCGACGTACGATGGGCTGGTCTACCTCGACAAACCGGCTTTCTTCTTCAAGTCGGTCGCACTCTCCTTTTCCCTCTTCGGCGAATCTGAAGCCACCGCACGCTTGCCCTCCGCCATCTTCGCCACGCTTTTGCTCGTGATGCTTTTTGCCTTTTGTCGCCGGGTGTATCCCGATCGAAGCACCGCGGCCCTCGCCGTCATCATCACCGCATCTTCGCCTCTTTTCTTGGTTCATGCCCGTCATGTGATCTTCGACATGACTCTCGCGTTTTTTGTCTGTGCGGCAATTTTGTGCGGTTATCTCGCCGAATCGACCACCGGACGGCCCCGTGCCAATTGGTACCTGCTGGGCGCGATTTCTGCCGGGTTCGCCACCCTCGTCAAAGGTCCGGTCGGCTTTCTCATTCCCCTCCTCGTGATCGCCATTTATAACTTCACCGAGGGCCGTGGCGGTTGGGCCCGGCGCGGTTTCGCACCCGCCAACCTCCTGGTCTTTCTCGCCGTCGTCCTGCCCTGGTTCGTGGGTCTTTCCCTTCAACGTCCCGACTTCCCCTACTACGGACTGGTGGAGGAATCGTTTCACCGGTTCACCACCTCGTCCTTCCAGCGGGGCGGCCCTTTCTATTACTACGGAATCGTTCTCTTGGGAGGTCTTTTTGCCTGGAGTATTCTTCTCCCTGAAGCAGCGGCACGGGCCTGGCAATACCGCTCGAAACTCCATTCCGCTGACCGGCTCTTTATCGTCTGGTCGATTGTCGTGGTCCTTTTCTTTTCCATCTCCAAGTCGAAATTGCCGGCCTACATTCTCTCCGCTTGTCTCGCACTGGGGGCCCTGCTGGCCCGTCTCTTTGTCGCGGCGCTAAAAAATCCCCAAGGAATGGCAACGCGCGTGGTCTTTCGCGGCCTTCTTTTCCTGACTCTCCTGAGCATCGCCTTCGCCGCGTTCCTCTCGCTAAACGCCCTCCGTCCCGGGAGTTATGAGAGCATGGGGTTCCACACGAGCGAATTCAAGAGGCTCACGGTGCTCTTCACCCCGTCGGCCTGCGTCTTTCTCGTCGTCGCGCTGGTCGCGGTGGTTGCCTTCTGGCGGCGCGATATCCGGATCGCCTTCGCCACTTTTCTTCTATTGCCCGTGCTGGCGCTGACCTTCGATTTTGAACCGCTCCTCCATTACTCGGAATCAAGTTCCTCACGCCAGATTGCCCGCGGAATCCCTCCCCTGCCGCCGGCCACGACCGTCGTCTGTTATGAATGTTTCCCCTGCGGTCTTCCTTATTATCTCCAGCAAAGTGTCGCCGTCGTCAGCAAGGACGGCAGTGAACTCACGAGCAATTACGTGATTTTCACCCTCAAGAAAACATCCGATTGGCCCGAGGTCGTCATCCCCCTTGCCGGCTGGGATCGCTGGCTGACTTCCCGGAAAGACCCAATTTTTCTCGTGGCTGACCGCAAATCCCATGACAAGCTGGTTGCCCTTGCCATGGAAAGAAGAACTAACGTCACAGAAATAGCGTCCGGCTGGTGGGGCGCGTTGTTGGCGCCGAAGGCAAATTGATATGTGTGGCGTTTGCGGAATAGCTTTCCAGGGAAAACCCTTCGACCTGAAACGAGCGACGGCGCGGGTGCAGAGCATGGTCGAAGCCCTCGCCCACCGGGGGCCCGATGCCTCGGGAACGACGATCGGCGCGCAGGCCGCCGTCGGGGCCTCGCGCCTGGCGATCCGCGGGCTCGACTCCGGCACCCAACCGCTCCGCGACGAAAAAACCGGAGTCATGGTCGTATGCAACGGCGAGATCGACAACCATCGCGAACTCCGACGCTGGCTGGAAAGCCGTGGACGGACGGTCAAACAAGAGACCGATATCGCCGTAATCCCCGATCTTTATCTGGAGCTGGGCGAGCATTTTATCGAACGACTGGTCGGGGTCTTCGCCATTGCAATTTGGGACCCGAACAAGGAAGAGCTGCTTTTGACGCGAGACCGCGCCGGGGAACGGCCCATCTTTTTCACGGTGCAGGACGGCGTGGTGCAGTTCGCCACCGAAGTGGCGGCGTTGGTGGGCGAAAGCGGTGCAACTTTTACGCGCTCAAAGGAGGCGATTCATGAATACATGACGATCGGCTGTCTCGCCGCGCCGACCTCACCTTACCTCGAAGTCCAGAAGGTCCGGCCA
>Ga0207695_10008321_pt1 | contig 13000 bp, 17 predicted proteins | sample KBSC54metaG_FD_184354 | JGI IMG/M metagenome (GOLD analysis project Ga0207695, IMG submission 184354) | Corn rhizosphere microbial communities from Kellogg Biological Station, Michigan, USA - KBS C5-4 metaG (SPAdes) (version 2) | ecosystem: Host-associated > Plants > Roots > Rhizosphere > Soil...
ATACGTGCGCCTCGCGAAAGCCGAGGCGGCGTCGTTCGAAGATCGGGATGCCGCGGTGCGCCGCATGATCATGGGTGGTCGCGAGAGCAAGACCTGGTTCGTCGTGGCGGCGCAGGAGGTGCGGACCAAGCGGCCGCTTCGCACCTGGGTCCAGCGCGCCGTCGACTTCGCCGGCACCCTGACCGACGGAGCGTAGACGGCGCTAGGCTTCTCGCGAACGTGACACGATCCGAGGAGGTGAGCCCGATGCACGCATTGTCCACTCTGTTCATGACAGAACCGGGCGCTCCTTCGAGTTCACGATCGCGCGACTGACGTAGCCGTCGCGGGGAGCGCTGCACGCACTCTCAGAAAGCTACGCAGATGACTGATTCCTTACACCCCAGCCGCACCGCGCTCGTGCTCGGCGGCGGCGGCTCGACCGGCAACGCCTGGCTGATCGGCGTGATCGCCGGGCTGTTCCAGGCCGGCGTCGATGTGACCAGCGCCGACCTGGTCGTCGGCACCTCGGCCGGCGCGACAGCCGCCGCCCAGATCACGGGCGCGCCACCACCCGAGCTGTACGCCGCCATCCTCGATGCGGTGATACCGACCCCGCCCTCCGGCGGCGGCAACGGCCGAGCTTCGGCACCGCCCGTGGCCAGCCACCTGGAGAAGACCGGCGCCATCATCGCGGCGGCGGCGGATCCGGCCGACATGCGGCGCAGAATGGGCGCGGCCGCGCTGGAGGTGGATGCGGCATCCGACGGCTCCTGGAAGGACCAGTGGCGCGCAACCGTGGCCCCGCGACTGCCCAGGAGCAGCTGGCCGGAGCAGCGGCTCGCGATCACCGCCGTCGATGCGCGCACCGGCGAGGGTGTCGTGTTCGACCGCGACAGCGGCGTCGACCTGGTGGATGCCGTCGCCGCCAGCACCTCGGGCGGCCCGCATCCCTACCGCATCGGCGAACGCCGCTACATCGACGGGGGATACCGCACCAACGCCGAGAACGCCGACCTGGCGACCGGGTTCGAGCGCGTGCTGGTGCTGTCGCCGTTCGGAGGCCGCACCCGCTGGCCGCTGGAGTGGGGCATGCACCTGGCGCCGCAGGTCGACCAGTTGCGTGCTCACGGCACCAGGGTCGAGGTCGTGTCGCCCGCCGACAACGACCAGCACATGTTCGGCGTCAACGGGATGGATCCGTCGCTGCGGCGTCCCGCGGCGCGAGCCGGTTTCGAGCAGGGCATCGACCTCGCGGAACCACTCGGTGCGTTCTGGCGGGCCGCCTGACGAAGAGGCGGTCGGCTCCCGAGGGAACCGACCGCCTCCCGGTCGCATATTGCTCCGGCCTCAGCTGAACTTGCGGCGGTAGATCACGATCGCGACGACGTAGGCGACCACGAGGATGCCGACGAGCCAGGCGAGCGCGACCCAGATGTCCGATCCGACCGGCTGCTGCTCGAACAGCGCGCGGATCGTGTTGACGATCGAGGTCACCGGCTGGTGCTCGGCGAACCACGCCACCGGACCGGGCATCGACGACGTCGGCACGAAGGCCGAGCTGATGAACGGCAGGAAGATCAGCGGGTAGCTGAATGCGCTCGCGCCATCCACCGTCTTGGCCGACAGCCCGGCGATCACCGCGAGCCAGGTCAGCGCCAGCGTGAACAGCACGACGATTCCGGCGACCGCGAGCCACGCGCCGATCGAAGCGCCGGTGCGGAATCCCATGATCAGCGCGACGCCGATCACGATCGCGACCGACACCAGGTTGGCCACCAGTGAGGTGAGCACCTGCGCCCACAGCACGCTCGACCGCGCGATCGGCATCGACTGGAAGCGGTCGAAGATGCCGCTCTGCATGTCGAGGAACAGCCGATAGGCCGTGTACGCGATGCCGGAGGCGATCGTGATCAGCAGGATGCCGGGGAGCAGGTAGTTCACGTACGACCCGTGCGAGCCGGTCGTGATCGCTCCGCCGAGCACGTACACGAACAGCAGCATCAGCGCGACCGGCGTGACCGCCGTCGTGATGATCGTGTCGGGGCTGCGCAGGATGTGCCGCAGGGAGCGGCCCGTGAGGGTACTGGTGTCGCTGAGGACGTGCGTGGTCATGAGAGTTCCTTTCCCGTGTCGCCGACCAGCGCGAGGAAGACGTCCTCGAGCGATGGCTGCTTCTCGACGTACTCCTTCTTGGCGGCCGGGAGCAGCTTCTTGAGTTCGGCGAGGGTTCCGTTCTGGATGATCGTGCCCTTGTGCAGGATCGCGATGCGGTCGGCGAGCTGCTCGGCCTCATCCAGGTACTGCGTGGTGAGCAGGACCGTCGTGCCCTGGCCGGCGAGCTGCTTGACGGTCTGCCACACTTCGTTGCGGCCCTCTGGATCGAGGCCGGTCGTCGGCTCGTCGAGGAAGATGATCGGCGGACTGCCGATCAGGCTCATCGCGATGTCGAGCCGGCGGCGCATGCCGCCCGAGTAGGTCGCAGCCTTGCGCGAGCCCGCCTCGGTCAGCGAGAAGCGCTCGAGCAGTTCGTCGGCGATCGCTCCGGGGTTCTTCACGTGGCGCAGCTTGCCGACCAGGACGAGATTCTCCCGTCCGGTCAGCACCTCGTCGACCGCTGCGAACTGACCCGTCAGGCTGATCGACTGGCGCACGTCGCCGGGCTTCGCCACGACGTCGAAGCCGTGGACCGTCGCCGTGCCCTTGTCGGCCTTCAGGAGGGTCGACAGGATCCGGATCAGCGTGGTCTTGCCTGCGCCGTTCGAGCCGAGCAGGGCGAAGATGCTCCCGGTCGCGATCTCGAAGTCGACTCCGCGCAGCACATGGGTCTGCTTGAACGACTTCTCGATCCCGGTCACCCGGACGGCGGTCGCGGTGCTCACTTGCGCTCCTCCCGCTCGGCGTCGTCGATCGCCTGGACAAGCCGGCTGCGCTCCTTGTCGATCCAACGCGTTCCGCCGTAGGCCTGTGCGAAGGTCTCCGCGAAGTCCACGGGATCTGCGCCCACGATGTCGCGCACCGGCGTGCCGTCGGCGGCGGCCCGCTCCCAGAGGTCGGCGAGGTCGCCGAACATCGTGGTCAGGGTGTCGCCGTCGGTGACGCCGCCGTAGTACATGAAGTACCGGTGCATCGCCTTGGCGGCCGTCGCGTAGGGCTCGGGGAGCCCGTCGATGCGGGCCTTGTCCTGCTTGTACTGCTTCTTCTGCTCAAGCGATCCGGTGAGCGCTTCGATCCATTTCGCGGCCATGATCAGTTCTCTTCCTTGTTCTGGTTGATGTCGATGTGGTTGTCGGTGTGGTCGGGGGTCCGGAGCTGATCGATCCGACCGGCGAGGAAGGTCCAGGAACCCCAGAACTCCTCGAGGTAGTCGCGGCCGGCCGCGTTCAGCGAGTAGACCTTGCGCGGCGGCCCCTTCTCCGACGGCTCTTTCGTGACGTCGACGAGGCCGCGCTGCTCGACCCTGACCAGCAGGGCGTAGACGGTGCCTTCGACGATGTCCGAGAACCCCTGCTCGCGCAGTCGTGCCGTGATCTCGTAGCCGTACGCGGGGCGCACAGCGAGGATCGCGAGCACGATGCCCTCGAGAGTGCCCTTCAGCATCTCGGTCATCTGCTTGCCCATGGAGTCCTGCTTCCGCTAATCAGTGTTGCTATCTACTGCTAGATAGTAACGCCGACTACCGGTAGATAGCAAGACTGAATAGCGGACGTATTTTCCTCTCGCCTCTAACTTGTTCGTCAACCCCGACGCTGATGCGGGCTGTACTTGGGAGACGCAATGGCTCACTCAGAACACACCGTCACCGTGCCACGCCCGATCGGGGAGGTCTACGCGTTTCTCGCTGACGGGCTCAACGACCCCAGGTGGCGTCCGGATGTCATCGAGGTCCACCTGGCCTCGGGCGCTTCATCGCAACTGGGCGCGGTCTATGCGCAAACGATGAAGGGTCCTGGCGGGCGGCCGATCGCGGGCGACTACCGCATCACGCGCGCCGACGTTCCCACTCGACTCGACTTCGAGGTGATCGCCGGTCCCGCTCGGCCGGTTGGGAGATTCGAGCTGACCGCCATCACCCCCTCATCGACGGAGGTGGTGTTCACCCTCGATCTCACGCCCACGGGCCTCATGAAGCTGATGGGCGGGATGATCGCCAAGCAAGTGCAGGCCGAGGCCGCCGCGATCGAACGCCTGCCCGAGGCGATGGAGGGATGATCGTGCAGATGAAGGGTGGCCCAACAAGCCGCTGAGCCACCCTTCGGATTCACACGACGGTAGCGCTGAAGCGCGCCTTGTCGGCGTCGAACGATTCGACGCGCACTGTCAAGACATCGCCTGCCTGCGCGCTCGATTCGAGAACGAGGCCGGGGACGCCCGACTCGCTCTCGACCAGCACGCCGAACGGTGTGCGCGAGGTGACGCGGGCGACGAGCTCATCTCCGGGACGGAGGGCAGCACTGTTCATGTTTCACCTCCTCCCACCCAGATCAGGGTGAGCCGAAGGTGCCCGCCGACGCGGATCAGGTGTCTACCGGGTTGCCCATCCGAGTGTGGCTGTCAGCCGGTCCGGTCATCACACGCCGATTCTAGCGACGGAGCTCGGCTTGAAGCGTGCGAATGACCGACCCGAGGATGCCGGCCGACAGCAGTCCCGACCCGAGGGGACCGGCGCGATCCTCGCCCAGCACCGGCAGCAGCGCGAGTGCGGCCCTGGCCGAGTCGCTCAGCCGCTCGAGCTGCCAGCGGATCTCGCTGTCGATGGCGTCGGGGTCGCCCGGCGCTCGATATCCGGCCGCCTTCGCGGCGTAGGCGGCGGCGCCGAGCGCGTGGGCGCCCATGTGCGCGACACCGGAGGCTTGCGCGGCCGAACGCGCGGCCGCGATGGCAGCGGGAGAGGAGACCGCCCCCGCCGCGCGGCCCGCGACGAAACGCCGACGGATCTCGCCTGCCGTCGCCAGCTCGCCGCGCGCGAATGCCCGCGCCCTCGCGATCGCATCGCGCGGGCGATCATCGCGCGGCGCCTCGGATTCGAACAGGTCGAGTACGTGCTCCGCGCAGTCGGCGGCCCATGCCGCGACGATGCGGCGATCGGACTCGCTCAGCGTCTGCGAAGAAGGCACCCTCTCACACTCTCACGGCCGGCGCGGGGGAGTGGAGGCAGTTCAGGTCGCTCGAGACGCCGTCGGCGCGGGCATGATCACGTTCGCGACGATCCGCCGTGTACGTCCCGGCGTCGGCGCGTTCGCGAGCCGCGGCTGGAACACCATCGCCAGGTCGCGGGCGAACTCGAGGAACTCGGCGTCGGTCAGCCAGACGGCATTGATGGTGTAGCCCACGCCGTCGCGCACCAGGTCGGGCGTGCCGGATTCGAGATAACGGTCGAAGTCGGCGATCAATCCCGCGCTGAACGCCAGGAACGCCTGGCTGTGCTGCTCGGCGGTCATGGCGGCGAGTTCCGCGGGTGAGATCGACGCGGCCGCGGCGGCCAGCGTGTAGGTTCGCTCGATGCTGCCGCGCACGCGGCGTTCCGCGGCGACCCGGAGAATGCCGGCGTCTGCCAGCAGGCTCACGTGCCGGTAGAGGCTTGCCGCTGGGACGTCATCGAGTTCGCCGGCCAGTTGCGACGTGGTGAGAGCCCGGTCGCCCAGGAAGGCCTGCACGATCCGCAATCGCACCGGGTGCAGCAGGATCTCCGAACTCGCCATGCTCTGAGTCTAGGCGAATGTTCGCAATTCTGATAACGTTCGCAACCATGAGAACAAGTGTGGACCTCGCCTCGGTCCCGGTCGGCGTGCTGATCGCCTTGGGCGCCGTGCTCCTGGTCGAGATCGCGCTCGATGTGATCGCGCTGGTCGACCTGGTCAGACGACCGGTCGCGAGGGTTGCGCTGGGCAACAAATGGATCTGGGTGGCCATTATCGTCCTGGTCAACCTCATCGGCTCCATCCTGTACTTCGCGATCGGCCGGAGACCCGCGGCGGCGGGGGAGGAGCCGGCGGCCAGACCCTCGCGCTCGAGCGCCGAGATCGCCGATGCGCTCTACGGCGACCCCGACCGCACGACCACGCCGTGACCGCGGCGATCCGCGCCACTGGTCTGACGAAGTCCTACGGTGGCAAGCTCGTTCTGGATTCGCTCGACCTCGAGGTGGACGAGGGGTCGATCTTCGGATTCCTCGGGCCGAACGGCGCGGGCAAGACGACGACCCTGCGCCTCATCACCGGGCTCGCACGACCGACGAAGGGATCGATCCAGGTCCTGGGGCACGATCCCCAGGCGTCCGGCAGCGCGGTGCGATCGGTCATCGGGTTCCTGCCCGACGTGCCCGCGTTCTACGAGTGGATGACGGCTCCGGAGTTCCTGACCTTCGTCGGGGGCCTGTTCGGGCTGACCAGCGCGGTGCTTCGCGAGCGCACGGAGATGCTGCTCGACCTGGCCGGACTCACCGGCGTGGCGACGCGCATCGGCGGCTATTCGCGCGGGATGAAGCAGCGCCTCGGGATCGCCCAGGCCCTCATCAACGCGCCTCGGCTGCTGCTGCTGGACGAACCGACCAGCGCTCTCGACCCGATGGGCCGCAAGGACGTGCTGGATATGGTCGCGTCGCTGCGCGGACGCACCACCGTGTTCTTCTCGACGCACATCCTCAGCGATGTCGAGCGGGTGTGCGACACGGTCGCGATCCTCGACCGCGGGAGGCTGGTCGCGCGCGCGCCGATCGACGAGCTCAAGGCGCGCTACGGCAAGGAGAAGGTCGTCGTCGAGGTGACCGACGGTGCCGACGCCCTGGCTGCGGAGTTCGCGGCGCGGCCGTGGGCGGCATCCGTCGACCGCGGGGCACAGGGATCGATCGAGATCACGGTCACCGAGCTCGGTGCCGCCCAGCACGACATCCCCGCCATGGTCGCCGCTCGACACAGCGGTCTGTCGCGACTCGAGGCGGGCGAGATCAGCCTGGAAGAGGTCTTCGTCGAACTGGTCGGGGGAGAGCGATGAGCGCCGCCCTCGTGTTCGCGCGCAAGGAAGCCGTCGAGATCGTCCGCACCTGGCGGATCTGGGTGCTGCCGGCGATCATCCTGCTCTTCGCGATCACGGCGCCGCTGCTGGCTCGATTCACGCCCGAGATCGTGGGAGCGGTGGCCGGCAACCAGCTCGGGGGAGTGACCCTTCCTCCGGGGACCGCCCTCGACTCGTATGGGCAGTGGATCAAGAACCTCAGCCAGATCACCCTCTTCGCGCTGATCATCATCTACGGCGGCATCGTCTCGAGCGAGACGTCGAGCGGCACCGCGATCCTGGTGCTGACGAAGCCGATGTCGAGGACGGCGTTCGTGGCGGTGAAGGCGGTCATCCATTCGGCGTTCCTGGTGGTGCTTGCTCTGCTCGGGGCGCTCGTCACGTGGGGGCTCACGGCTGCCGTGTTCGGCGAGGCACCGGCAGGCCCCGTGTGGTCGAGCACGCTGGTCTGGATCGCGCTGGGCGTCTTCTACATCGCCCTCATGACGTTCTTCTCGGTTCTGATCCCCTCGGCGGCCGGAGCCGCAGGAGCCGGGATGGGCGCCTTCGTGCTGCTGACGATCGCGGGGCTGTGGAAGCCGCTCGCCGATCACTCGCCGGCCGGGCTCGCCGGTCGGGCGGCGGCGCTGGCGGCCGGGCAGAAGGTGCCCGACCTGCTGTGGCCGGTGCTGGTGTCGCTCGTCGCGGCGGTCGCGCTGGTTGTTGCGGCGGCTCTGCTGTTCCGGCGCAAGGAGCTCTAGCGGGGTCCCGGATATCCTCGAGATTGTGTCGACTCGATCGGTGCTCCTGACGTCGCTCCTGGCGGGGTTCGGCGCGATTCTCCTGTGGAGCGACGTGGTGCATTGGGATTCGAGCAGGCGGGGCGTTGCACGGGGCGTGAGCACGGGCCTGCGGGAGGCAATAGTCGTCCTGGGGTTTCGCAACCGCGGCGATCGCGCCAACTACATCAACCGCTACCGTGTGCGCGCCGCCCTCAGGTCGCAAGGCGCGGGGGCGATGGAGAGCGTGCTGGTGCTCTGTGGGGGAGCGGCGTCCGGCGACGTCCCTGAGGCCGAAGTCATGGCACGTTATGCGGCCGAGCTCGGCTACACGGGACCCGTGCTCCGCGACGACCAGAGCCGAACCACGTGGGAGAACATCGTCAACGCGATTCCGCTCATCGAGGGCGCGGATGTCATCAAGATCGTCTCGAACTCGCTCCACGCGGAGAAGGCGCGTGGATATCTCCTCACGCAGCGGCCGGATCTCGCCGAGCGGCTGGTTCGAGCGGAGGAACACCGCTTCGGTGAGGTGCTTCTCGTGAAGCCTGTTGCAGCAGTCCATGGTCTGCGGACCCGGCCGCATGTGCCCTAGCGATCAGATCCTTAGGGCGCCTGATTGACCGGCAGCCCACGTCGCGTCCTTTTGTTCTGACATAATGGAGCTTATCGGAGGTCAGAACCGAGCGCGATCGGGCCTCAGAGCGCCGCGAGATACCGGCGCACGGCCTCGGCAGTCGTTGCGTGGTCGACGACATCCGGTTCGCCCGAGGTGGTGATCGTGCCGACGACATCGCCGTTCGCGCGGATCGGCATCGAGCCGCCGTGAGCCTTCAGCACGTCGTGGTCGACATCCGTTCGTCCTTCGAACGGCGTGCCCGCCTCTTGATGGCGCAGTTTGACCAGCAGCGATGGCTCACCGAACTTCTCCACCACGGCGGCCTTGCCGGCCAGCCAGGGATCGTTCCCCGGGCCGGTGCCCCCGAGCTTCGCCTGGAAGACGGTGTCGCCGCGCAGCACGATCCGCACGGCGAGGTTGAGGCCCCGTTCACGGATCACCTCGACAGCGATCAGTCCCAACTCCACCGCGTCGTCGTTGGTGAACTCGGGAAGATCGATGCTCGGCTGCGCCGCGACATCGGCGGCCGTGAACACGGGAAGATCGGTCATCGGGATTCCTCGATTCGTTGGCGAAGCACGGCGGGCAGGGTCTCGGGCTCGACGTCGTGGAGGTCGGCGGCGAGTTCGTCGGCGGTCATCCAGCGCCATTCGACCACGTCGGCGCGTTCCTCATCGGTCCAGCCGTCGCGAACCGGGTTGAAGCGCTCCGTTCGAATGTCGTACCAGGCCCAGTGCCCGCGCTGATACGGATGCCAGCGCTGATCGGGCGCGAAATCTTCTTCCAGAAAGGCCGCAGGAACGCTCTCGAGCCGAAGCCCGGTCTCTTCGAACACCTCGCGGATCGCCGCCTGATCGTGGCTCTCCCCCGGGTCGACGCCTCCGCCGGGCGTGATCCAGCGGGGCGGTACCGAGTGGCTCTTGCCGTACTGCAGGAACATGAGCGCAGCTCTACTCGGGTCGATGAGCAGCACGCGGGAGGTGGCACGGAAGGTGCCCTCCCCCGCCGGCGATGCGTCGCTCACGGGGTGACCGGCAGCATCCTGGACCACCAGTTCAGGATGATCTCGAAGCGCTGCCGCCGGTGGCGCGGCCGCCCGGAACGGCTCAGCTCGTGATTCTCGCCGGGGAAGATGACCAGCTCGGCCTCGACCCCGTTGAGTTTGAGGCTGGAGTAGTACGACTCCGCTTGCGGCAACGGGCAGCGCAGATCCTGCTCGGAATGCAGCACGAGGGTCGGCGTCGTCACCTGTCGGACGACCGCCTGCGGGCTCTGGGTCGCGCGGTGCTCGGCCGAGTCGCCGGTGTAGGCGGCGCTGAAGAACGAGCCGATGTCGCTCGTGCCGATGAAGGACTCTGGATCGAGGAATCCGCGCTCGACGATCGCCCCGGCCCAGCGATGGTCATGCGCGATCGTCCAGGCCGTGAGGTAGCCGCCGTACGAGCCGCCGAGGATCCCCACCCGCGCGCCGTCGAGGTTCGGATCCCCGGCGAGGGCGCCATCGAGAAAGTCGAGCACGTCGTGCAGATCGACGGTGCCCATCGCGTCTTTGATGACCCGCCCGTGCGCCTCGCCGTAGCCCGCCGAGCCGCGCGGATTGCAGTAGACGACCGCGTAGCCGGCATCCACGTAGACCTGCGTCTCGTCGAAGAGGTGCACCGAGTACTGCGCGAACGGGCCGCCGTGGATGTTGAGCAGCACCGGATGCGGCCCGTCGCCCGACGGGGCCGCCACCCAGCCGTGCACCGGGTACCCGTCTCGACCGGGCGCCGTCAGTTCGACCGGCGTGACCAGTCCGCGACCGCGCAACGGTGCCCCGAAGTCGGTGAGCAGCTCGAGGCCGCCGTCTGCCTCCGGCTCGAGCAGCGCGAGTTCGCCGAAGGAGTCGGGAGTCTGCAGCGCGACCAGCACCGCTCCCCCGCCGGCCGCGTGCGCGGTCACCTCGACGTCGCCGGGCGTGAGCACCGACACGGCGGCCTGGTCGGTCACCCGCAGTAGCGGTGCGCGCCCTCGCGCGGTGTCCACGACGAGCGCGGTGGATGCCGTCTCGACCGTCACTCCGGCCGCCGCGAGATCGTGGTCGGCCGGGTCGGTGAGCCGTCTGACCGCATCGCCGTCGATCAGGTACAGCGCGCCGTTCCTGGCCACGAAATCGGTGCCGTCGGGGCCTAGATCTTGGGCGGTGAACCAGATGCGGCCGTCCGGCTCGACGGCGAGGTCGCCGATCCCGAGCGGTTCGGGGCCGGTGCGGCGCACGGGCGCGGTGCTCGGTGCCTCGCCGCTCGAGGCCGGGAGGGGCAGCATCCAGATGTCATCGCGCAGATCGCCGTCGCGGCCGTCATGCAGGGCCGCGACGAAGAGCAGGTGCGCGCCATCTGGTGTGACACGAGGCGACGTGTGGTCGGTGGCGTCGTCGGTGAGCTGCCGCGACTCGGGGACCTTCTTCGGCTTGGGCGCATCGCCCTCGGCGTCCGACGGCGAGGGCGCGCGGTCGTAGACGGGTTCGGCATCCACGGGCGGGACGCCGACGGCGAACAGCTGCGAGGGACGGTCGTTGCGGTAGCCGAGCCCGTTCGACTTGTACTTGAGCGTGGTGATCCTGCGCGCCGGTTCGGCCGTCGCCGCGAGACCCTCCACCGAGCCGTAGCGGCCCGGCTCGGGAACGCGCGCCGTGTAGACGATGGTGGCGGAATCCGGGGACCAGGCGAACTCACCGACGCCCAGCTTCTGGTCGGTGATGACGAGCGGCTCGCCCCCGCGCGCGTCGACGATCGCGAGTTGCGGCGGCCCGTCCGTCGCGCGCAGGAACGCGATCACGGTGCCGTCCGGCGAGAACTGCGGCGACGAGTCGCCCGCGCCCCGGGTCAGCCGTCGCGAGCGGGATGCGGTTGCGTCGCGGCGGGCGTCCGCGGCGTCGAGCGGTACCTCCCAGAGCTGGCCGACGTTGGAATCCGCCTCGAAGGAGGGATGCGACACCTCCACCACCGCGCGACTGCCGTCGGGCGCGACCGTGGGCCGTCCGACGGACTGCAGCAGTTCGAGGTCGGCGATCTTCACGGCGACCGCCTAACCGGCGAAGCCCGAGATGTCGCCGACGTACCGCGTGTGATTCTCGGGGATCGGGTCGACGGCCGCCTGCGCCACCTCGGCCGCGAACTCGCTCACGGTGTAGAGCTTTCCCGCCTCTTCGCGGCGCGACTCGATGGCTCCCGGGTTCGCCCGTTCCAGCAGGGTCGCGGTGATGGTTCCCTCGATCATGTCGCCCGAGACGACGACGAAGCCGATGCCCTTCTCGGTGAGCTCATCGATGCGCGAGCGCAGCGCGTCTTCGCCCGCGCGCTTGCTCAGCGCGACCGGCAGGTACTCCGGCATGGTCTCGGCGGTGCCCACGAAATGCGCCTGGTGGCTGGTGACGAAGACGACCCGGGATCCGGATGCCATGAGCGGCAGCGCCGCGTTGAGCACGTTCACCTGGGCGTCGCGGTTCAGCTTCATGGCGTAGTCATCGCCCATGCCGCTCTCCATGCCGCCGGAGGCATTCAGCACGAGCAGGTCGAGGCCGCCCCACTGGGTGTTCACGGCATCGAACATCGCGGAGACCGAGTCCGGATCGGTGAGGTCGCCGCCGAGTGCGATCGCCTCGCCGCCGTCCGCCTCGATGGCCGCGACCACTTTGAGCGCTCGGGCCTCCTTGTTGCGGTAGTTGATGGCGACGCGCGCACCGGCTGCTGCGAGCCTGGCCGCGGTGTCGGCGCCGATGCCGCGGGACGAGCCCGTGACGAGGGCGCGGATGCCGTCGAGGGCGTGGGGAGCGAGCGGGTTGTTCACGGTTCCCGACCCTACCAATCAGTAGCGGCCGTCGAGGCTGCCCCATCCCGACGAGAGCCCCGCGGGGCTCCGGCGTTGCGGCACGTTCCAGGGATTGTCATCGCGCAGCGGTTTCGGCAGCGCGGCGGCCGGGGCGTCCTGGTACGCGACCGCTCTCAGGAAGCGTCCGATGGCCGCCGTCCCGACGCTGGTGGCGTCGGTGGTGGTCGCCGGAGAGGGGCCGCCGTGCTGCATCGCGCTCGTCACCGACACGCCGGTGGGCCAGCCGGCGAACAGCACGCGACCGCTGGTGGCCGCCAACTCGGTGATGAGGGCCGCCCATTCCCCCGATTCCAGCTCGGCATCGGTGGCGTGCAGCGTCGAGGTGAGGTTGCCGGGGAACAGCCGGCGGTGCAGCGGCGCGAGTTCGGCGGCATCCCGATAGCGCACGATGATCGAGAGCGGCCCGAAGCACTCCTCGAGCAGGATGTCGTTCGCCTCGAGCTGCTCGGTCGTCACCTCGACCACGGTGGGCGTGGCGAAGCGCTGGCCGTCGTCGGCTTCGCGCACCGTGCCGGCCAGGTGGACGGTCACGCCCGGCACTTCGAGAACCTCGGCACGGCGTCGAGCGAATGTGCTGCCGATGCCGGGGTTCAGCAGGCGATGCTCGGCCGTCGGCGCGAAGGGCGCGAGATCGCCCACCTCGACGCCGGCCGGCACGAACAGGAAGCCCGGCTTGGTGCACAACTGCCCCGCAGACCCGCTCACCGAGGCGAGGAAGCCCGCGATGAGACCCGGTTCGTCTCTGAACGCCCCGGCCGTC
>Ga0207695_10008322_pt1 | contig 12998 bp, 12 predicted proteins | sample KBSC54metaG_FD_184354 | JGI IMG/M metagenome (GOLD analysis project Ga0207695, IMG submission 184354) | Corn rhizosphere microbial communities from Kellogg Biological Station, Michigan, USA - KBS C5-4 metaG (SPAdes) (version 2) | ecosystem: Host-associated > Plants > Roots > Rhizosphere > Soil...
TCGCATCGATGCCCGCGCCCGCCTCGCGAACCTCTTCGACAACGGTGATTACGAAGTCTTCAGCGACAATCTGAGTTCCACCGATCCTCTTAAATTCGTTGATCTCAAGCCTTATTCCGAGCGGCTCAAGCGCGCCCAGGAAGATACTGGCCTGACCGACGCCGTCATCAACGGCCGCGGCCAGCTGAATGGCCGCCCGATCATCATCAGCGCCATGGAATACAGCTTCATCGGCGGCAGCATGGGATCGGTGGTCGGCGAAGTCATCACTCGTGCGGTGGAGCTGGCGCTTGAGAGCAAGCATCCGCTCATCATTATTTCGGCCTCCGGCGGTGCGCGCATGATGGAAGGCGTGCTCAGCCTGATGCAGCTGGCAAAGATTTCCGCGGCGCTGGCCAGGCTCGATGAAGCTCGCGTGCCTTACATTTCCGTGCTGACCGATCCGACTACCGGAGGCGTGACTGCATCATTCGCCATGCTGGGCGATCTCAACATCGCTGAACCTGGCGCGCTGATTGGCTTTGCCGGCCCCCGCGTGATCGAACAAACCATCCGCCAGAAACTTCCGCCCGGATTTCAACGCAGTGAATTTCTCCTTGAGCACGGCATGCTCGATGCGGTCGTCCACCGCAAAGAGATGAAGCAGTACATCGCCCGCGCGTTGGATTTTATGACACCAGCGGCGAGTTAGAGTCGTCGGTCTTCGGCCATCGGTCCTCGGCTTCCCCAAAATCACGCCGTGACCGACCAACACTCATTCCAAAAATCGCGACCGGGAGCTGGTAACCTAGGGTGTTGGCCAACGACCGACGACGCACGACCAACGACTGGTTTCTTAATGCCCGCTTCTTACCAAACCGCTGTCGCCCGCATGTACGCGCTCGGACACGAGCTTGCCGACACGCCCTCGCATAAGTTTGATCTGGCGCACGTGCGTGTGCTGCTCAACGCCCTCGATCATCCCGAGCGGCGTTTTCCCAGCGTGCTGATCGCGGGCACCAATGGCAAGGGTTCGACTGCGGCTACGCTGGCATCAATTCTGCAGGCTTCAGGCTTGCGCACCGGGCTTTACACTTCGCCTCACCTCGTCCGAATCAATGAACGCATCCGCATCAACGGCGAAACCATCGACGACGAAAAATTTGCGTTGGTGCACGACATGGTTGAGCGCACCGCCGAGCGCCTCATTGAAGATCACGAACTGCCATGGCACCCAAGTTTCTTCGAAATGCTGACCGCCATGGCCTTCGAGCACTTCGCCACCAGCAGGCTGGATATAGCGGTTCTCGAAGTTGGCATGGGGGGACGTCTCGACGCGACCAATGTTGTCGATCCCCGGGTCAGCGTGATCACCGACATTTCCCTCGACCACGAAAAATTCCTGGGAAATACCATCGAGGAAATTGCGCGCGAGAAGGCAGGCATCATTCGGCCGGGCGGGGTCGTGGTTACTCTGCCCCAGACTCCGGCCGCAAACGATGTCATCGGCAACGCCATTCTCGATCAGAACGCCATTGCGGTGAGTGCGGTGCCATATGTTCCGCCCGTCTCTCCGGCTGCTCCCAGTTATGCGGCGATGGATGCTGCCGACGCGAGAATCTTGTCACGATACCCGCTGCAGATTATGGGCAAACAGATTCTCGTCGAGACGCCGCTGCTCGGACGTCACCAACTTCGCAACGTCGCTCTGGCGATAGGGGCTGCGGAAGAATTGACCAAACAGGGATTCCCCGTGACCGCCGTATCAATCGAGCGCGGAATTCGCGAAACTCGCTGGCCGGGGAGGTTCCAGGTTGTTCCCGCGACTGACTCCACTCCCGAATACGTTTTCGATGTCGCTCATAATCCTGCCGGAGCCTGGGCGCTGCGCTCCACACTGTCTAACTGTTATGAAAACCGCCGTTTGATTTTTGTTTTCGGAGCTATGCGCGACAAAGCCATCGCCGAAATGTGTGAAATTCTCTTTCCGTTGGCAGAACTCGTGATTGCTACGCAAGCCGGCAATCCTCGCTCGGCGACGCCACAAGAAATTTGCGATGCCGCAAGTCGCATGCAGCAAGACATAGAACTTTCATCCGACGTGCCTTCCGCACTAGAGCGGGCGCGAGAGATTGTCGTCGCCAAAGATGGCGTTGTCGTCATCACCGGATCGATATACGTTGTAGGCGAAGCCATGCGCACCCTGGGAGTCTTGCCCGATGGACGATAAGACCGTGTGGAGCGGGCGCCCTCGCCCGCTGACCAGCGAAACCGCGGCGTCGCAAACGGTGGAAGCCGAGCGTGACCGCGGATCATTTTCGGCAAGCCGGCATTACGGCCTGCTCAGCCACCTGCGTTCCTACTTTATTTATGACCCCCTGATCTGGCTTTACACGGTGGTTTTCGGAATCACTTCCATTCCCTTTGGATTTTTCGACAAAAACGGCACCATTCTGCACGGGTTTGCGCGCGAATGGTCGAAGCTGATCATGAAGACGATTTTTTCTTCGGTGTACATCACCGGACTGGAGAAGATCGACACAACGCGCACCTACGTATACGCAGTGAACCACGCCTCGGCGCTCGACATTCCGGTTCTTTACGCGTCGTTGCCCTTTCAGTTCCGGATCGTGCACAAAAAAGAACTGCTCTCTTACCCCGTTATCGGCTGGCATTTGAAGAGGTCGGGCCAGGTTTGCGTCGACCAGCAGAATCCCTCGCATTCCGTCGGTCAAATCAAATCTGCCGTGCGCACGCTCAAGAACGGCATGCCTCTGGTTATTTTTCCTGAAGGCGGCCGCACTGCCGATGGCAATATTCAGCCGTTTCTTGCCGGAGCATTTTTCATGGCCATCAAAGCCAACGTTGACATTGTTCCCATCGCCCTGATCGGCACCTACGAACTCTTACCCATGGACACTTTCCACATCAAGAGCCGCCCGCTGGAGATGCGCGTCGGCAATCCAATCCCCACCAGCGGATTGACATTGCGTAATCTGGAGGCCCTTTCCGCCCGAGTGCAGCAGGCAGTGCAGGACTTGTATCATGGGACCGCGCAGGAACTGTCTGTAAAGACAAATGGCCGCATCAACGCCTAGTTCGAACCTCGGCCGCCACCTATTTGGTGCAGCTACTCTAGGCTCCGGCGTCGTAACGCTAATCTGGCACAAACCGAGCAACGGACATCCGCTGCATTACCTTGTTCTGGCCGTAGCCGTGGCTCAAGTCATCGGCGGCGCGGTTATTCAACTTCGCCAGACCGCAAAAACGGGCGCATTCGTTCTTAGCGCGGCCTATCTTATCTCCGCCTTACTGTGCGTGCCGCAAATCGCTACGGCCCCGCAGGTCTACAACAGTTGGGGCAACTTTTTCGAGCAATTTTCTTTATTCACTGGATCAGCGCTCGTTTGCGCGAGGCTCGCATCGGTATGGTCGCCTGTAACGTTGACTCGGATCGGCCGCATTCTCTTGGGGATCTGTACCGCCTCCTTTGCCCTCGAACAGGCGTTTTATATCGGCCCCACGGCCGCCTTTGTGCCCAAGTGGATTCCGCCCAGCCAGATGTTTTGGGCGATAGCGACCACAGTTTTATTCGCACTCGCAGCCCTGGCTCTGCTCGCGAATCAGAAGGCGCTTCTTGCCGCCCGCCTGCTCACCGTCATGATCGTAGGCTTTGGAGTACTGGTGTGGATACCGCTGCTGGTTTCGCATCCCCACGATCACGCGAACTGGAGCGAAACCGCCGAAACCTTCGCAATCGCCGGAGCAGCCTGGATTCTGGCTGATCTCCTCGGCGAGCATCGGGCGTAATGAGGAAGTAACCAGCAGCATTCATTCCAGCTCTCAGGTGTTCACCTGATCGCAACTACTCTGGTTCCAGTAAACAACGCATAAGGCCAGCAACCTGCGCCGGGGAGCGGCATCCCAACCGGTCGGACCGCAATTTCAGTTATCAATTCGAATACGAGGCTCACATCAATGAACCGCAATCTTACGGTATGTCTCGCAGGCATCTTGTTAACCGCCACGCTTTCGCCCGCACAAACTGCTACATGCACTAACTGGAAGACCTTCAACCTGCCGTCTCCGTGGATCCGCACCTTGGCAGATGGAATCAACAAATACTCTACTGTTGTGGGATACACCTATGATCCCGGCCAGAACACCGAGGGTTTTATTCATTACCCAGATGGCTCATTCAAGCTGTACAAAGCGCCAAATTCCGCTGGAACTCAACTCAGCCGCCGCAATGCACAAGGCGTGACCGTTGGAACTTATTGGGATACGACTTCCGCTCATCACAAACACGGGATTGTTGTTTACAACTCAAGCAGCGCGACGGTGAACTACCCCGGCGCAAGCGACACCTTTGGGAGCGGAATCAACAAGTGGGGAAGCATTGTCGGCTTCTATCTTGATTCGTCCCAAAGCTATCAGGGATACGAACTCAAGAATGGTAAATACACGAGGATTCACTATCCCGGCTCGTTGTGGACCAGGGCTGCCAGTATTAACGACAATGGTGTAATTGTGGGTTCCTACACGAACTCTACATCAGGGTTCAGTCACGGCTTCATTTTAAAGAGTGGCGTTTATAAGACGCTGGATGATCCGAAAGGCGTCGGAGGCGGAACATATCTCGGGGGCATGAACTCCTCGGGAACTATTGTCGGCGTTTATTTCCCGAATGAGAATCCACAAGGGTTCATCTACATAAACGGAGTGTTCAAAGACATCAAGGCTCCGAACAGTTCCAGTACAACAGTTGCTGACATCAATGACTCCGGATACGTCACCGGGGAAACCACAATTTCGGGACCTACGGCGTATACCGCGCATTGTCAGTGAGGATTCAGTCAGTCGTAGATTCTAAAATAACAAAAACGGCAGGGCCGACCCCCTGCCGTTCAATTTTCAACTCGATCTTTACTTATTTGCCGCGGTTGACGGCCTTCTTTAGGTCCGCGCCGGCGGTAAATTTTGCTACGCGGCGGGCAGCAATTTTGAGAGTGGCCCCGGTCTGCGGATTGCGTCCATTGCGCGCCTTCCGCTGCGAGACGGAGAATGTACCAAACCCGATCAAAGCGACGCGATCGCCTTTTTTCAGGGCGCTGGTAATGCTATCTACGGTTGTGTCGATTGCGGTGGCGGCTTGGGTCTTGCTTACGCCGCAGCCCGATGCGATCCGATCAATGAGATCAGCTTTATTCATGTTAGCTCCTGGGGAGGGTTTCCTTTTTCTCAGCGACTTTCAGCCCCGTGGCTGAACGCTCTGCAATTCGTTGAGCGTGGAAACTCACCGAAAGCTATTTAGCTCCTCGATTTCGCGGTTGTCAACTGTGAAAATCCGCGCCAGATGCCGGATTTGGTCACCCCTGCATACAAACCCGGCGTCGGCTGGCGTTTTGGAGGCTGGCTGATCCTTAATCTCCCGAGGGAAGAAGAATTTCCTCACGCGGCATTTCAGTCGCGGCCGGCATCGGAAAGAACTGCTCGGCCTCGGTCGATCCCTCGAGCGCGGTGATGGATGAAGCGCCACCGCCGACGACTTTCGCGACTAGATCGAAGTATCCCGTGCCGACGAAGCGCTGGTGTTTCGCGCCCTCATATCCAATCGACTCGCAGGCAAATTCTCTCTGCTGCAATTGCGAGTAGGCCTGCATGCCGGTTTCTTTGTAGCCCTGCGCGAGATCGAACATGCTCAGGTTGAGAGCGTGGAATCCCGCGAGAGTCACGAACTGAAACTTATACCCCATCGCCCCAAGCTCTTTCTGGAAGCGCGCAATCGTCGTCTCATCGAGCTTTTTCTTCCAGTTGAATGATGGCGAGCAGTTGTAAGCCAGCATTTTGCCAGGGAATTTTTCGTGCACAGCTTCGGCAAAGCGACGCGCTTCGTCAAGATTCGGCTCCGAAGTTTCGCACCAGATCAGGTCTGCGTATGGCGCATACGCAATCGCCCGCGCGATCGCGGAATCCAGGCCGCCGCGAATGCAGAAGAATCCTTCGCTGGTCCGCTCGCCGGTCAGGAACACGCGGTCGCGCGGATCGATGTCGCTGGTCAGCAGGTGAGCGCTGTTCGCATCAGTCCGAGCCAGCACGAGTGTCGGCACATCCATGACGTCCGCGGCCAGGCGCGCCGCCACCAATTTTTGGATCGCTTCTGACGTCGGTACCAAAACCTTGCCACCAAGATGTCCACATTTTTTCGCTGAAGAAAGCTGGTCTTCGAAGTGAACGCAGGCCGCGCCGGCTTCGATCATGGCCTTCATCAGCTCGAACGCGTTCAGGTTTCCGCCGAAACCGGCTTCCGCATCCGCCACCAGAGGAGCGAACCAATTGACGCCGTTCTTGCCTTCGCTGTGGTGCACCTGATCCGCTCGGTGCAGCGCGCGATTGATTCGTCGCACCATCGCCGGGACGCTGTCGCTCGGATACAGACTCTGGTCGGGATACATTTCGCCGGCATTATTCGCGTCGGCAGCAACTTGCCATCCACTTACATAAACTGCCTTCAATCCGGCGCGCACCTGCTGGATAGCCTGGTTTCCCGTCATCGCGCCCAGAGCAGCAACGTAAGGCTCAGTTTGCAAGAGATTCCACAACGTTTCAGCGCCATGCCGCGCCAGTGAGTGCTCGATTCGCATCGATCCGCGAAGACTCTCGACATCGGCCCAGGTGTAAGGTCGAGTAATGCCTTTCCAGCGCGGATCAGATTCCCAATTCATTTTTCCATTTCGAGTTGTGGTTTTTCCGTTGCTGCTCATAGTGGTCTCTCTTAATTAAAATTCTCGAGCTGTCAAAATTCTGTTTGCTTCTGTGGTTCTCCGTATACCTCTGTGCTTTCTATGGCAAAGCTTTTTCTTGCCGCTTAAATCGGATCAAACTCCTCGTTCATCACCATGGCCTCGGCGATTCTCCGCGCCTCGCGCAGCGTTTCCTCGCTGCCTTCATCTTTGCGGTTCGGATCTGAGAGCAATTTTCCCAGCTCCTCATCAAATAACCGATGAACAAATTGCGCTGAGTGACGAACCTCTTCTCCCGAATCATCTGTCACCCCGCCGTGGCGCATGCGCTGCGCAATCATCAGCCGGTAAATGCGATCGGTCGCGAGATCTTCCATATATCCGTCGAGCAGGCTGGCGCCCTTCCCATTCAAAACCCCATTGCGATAACGAATGATCGTACGCACCGCCGCCCGCGTTCCCGCCACGGTTTTCTTTCCGACGCCATTCAGCGTCGGCCGCAAATTCGGATAGCGCTCGCTCTGCGGCGTCCGCGCGTTCAGTTGATTGGGGAAAGGGAACTGATCAATCGCGATCTGGTTCTGGTCAGGATGCCCAGTCCACGCGCCATCCATGCCGCACACAGCTTCGTTCTTCTTGTCCTTCTTAAGAACATCAAGGGCCCGCGTGTTCAGCTCGGAATCAGTCCGGCTGGGATAAAGCGCCGTCATTCCGCCGATCGCCAACATGCCACGCTTATGGCAAATTTCCGGCATCAGTTCGCGCAGATTCTGGAAAAATGGAACGTCATGCGGAATAGTGTTGCGGTCGGGAAAGACCCAATCGGGATCGTTCAGATTGAAATGGATCAGGCTCGCCATGTAATCCCATCGGCCGAGGTTCAATCCAAGGATGTGATCACGCAAGTTATAGAGAAACTCCTCCATCTGAAACGCCAGTGGATGCGACTCAACCAGCGCCATGCACTTGATGTAATCGCGTGGCCATCCTAGCGCCCCGGCGATGGCCTGAAACACATCGCGCCACCACAGCGCCTCTTCCGCTGATTCCGACTTCGGAATGTAGAAGCACAAAGGATGCTTCAATTCGCTCGGGTCAACACGAAATGCAATGCGCGCCACATCGAACAAGGAAGCCGACGTTGGTTCGTTGAAAATTCCCGCCTGCTGAATGTGTAATCCTCGCGGGCGGATCCAGATCACGGTCGCGCTGGGTTGAATGCCGGCCACGCGGTCGCGTTTTTTGTCCGCATAAGTGAGTGTGCCGCGCAGCGCCGCCAGCACATTTTCTACGCCAAGTCGCTGGTGCTCCCACTCGTTTACGGTCGAATCTTCCAGGTCGAGCATGACTCCAGGCGCGCCGGAGTTCAGCATCTTCACCACGAGTTCGGCGTCGTCCGCTGGCCCGGTCATCTGATTGCGCTGGTCCCGACACCATTCGGGCAACTCGATATGCCAGCCATTCCGCACCGCGTGCCCCGGATATCGATGTACCGGCTTGTTCCCGGCATGTGAATCCGCCAGGACGATGCCGCGGTCGGCAACTAACTCGTTGCGCCGGGCAGAGAATTGCTGGTGCAGCGGCCGCAAAAACTCAAGAAAACCTTCGGGGAGATCGCGGTCGGCATTGAAATCCGCCGGGACCGTATTGATAGTAAATCCGCTAAGCTCCGTGCCTACGTTCGAACCTGTCGCCATCAGTCTCTCCTTGGTGAACGAGTCAAAAGCCGCTCTGGACGCCCGAACCGCCCCAATTAACTCTGCGGCTCGTTACGCCAGACCCATTGTTTGGCCGTACAACGATTCGGTCAAACGGAACCTTTGGATTAGTCTGATAAACAAAAGTTATCGTACAGGCTTTATCTGATAAAAATATGTTGTCAGCCTTAGAACAAACGGCTATATTTGCTTGGGGAATCTAGGCCGGCCGGTTGAAAGCCCGGGCTTCGGGGTCACGAGGTAAGAACGCATGCCTAAGTGGGTCATAATTTGCATAGGCGTCTTCCTATCCTGTAGCGGTCTTCATGCACAAAAACAATGCACGGAGGCGGACGCAAAGAAAGCGGAGGTAGAAGCATCGTCGCTGAAGACGTGGGCTGAGGTATATAGCTCTTATTTGCGCTACGCTCAATGCGACGATGGAGCAATTGGCGAAGGATACAGTTCGACAGTGGCCCGGCTTTTGGCCGACGACTGGAGTCAATTCGGCAAACTCAAACTACTTATGTCCGACAAGAGTTTCGCGAAATTCGTTTTGCGGCACATTGACCAACTGATGTCAACAGAACAGGAGAAGGCAATCCGTGAGAGCGCCTCCAAACGGTGCCCTCCTGGTGCAACAACCGCATGCAAATCTGTTCTAAGCAGGCTTAACCAGACTGCCCCGTAGAGTCATGGAAATCACGCAAATCGAAACCTTCCTGGCCGTTGCCAGCTTCGGCGGATTCCATCGCGCCGCGGAAGCTTTGCGCCTCTCTCAGCCCGCTATCAGCTCGCGTATTAAAGCGCTCGAAGAATCTCTCGGCGTGCCGCTTTTTGTGCGTTCTCGTAATACCCTTACGCTTTCGAGTGCTGGCCGCGTGCTTCGCCCATACGCCGAGCAGTTGCTGAAAACCGCGTCGGTCGCGCGGCAGGCTGTGCACCAACTCGATCCCAGCACCGACGCGCCTCTGCAGATTGCCGCCGGACTTTCGATTTCAGTCTATTTCCTACCGGAGGTCTTACAGAAATTTCAGAAAGCGTTTCCCAAAGTCAGCATCAGCATTCGCCCGGGCCACTCGAAAGAAGTCCTCGAAATGGTGTTGGGCGAAGAGGCCGAAATCGGCTTGGCGCGTTCATTGCAGCATCCCGAAGTGGAAACCATTCCTCTGCGCGATGATCCGCTGTTGTTAGTCTCGAATCCCGATCAGCTTCCCAACCAGTCGGGCCGCGCCGGTCTCGCCGAAGTTGCCGCGTGGCCGTTGATCTTTTACGAACGCGGGTCGAGCGATTGGACTCTAACTCGTGGCCTTTTCCGCCACGCCGGCATGGTTCCGAATGTGGCTCTCGAAGTGGATACCATTGAGACCGCCAAGCGCATGGTCGAGCGCGGACTGGGAATGTCTTTCCTACCGCTGATGGCGGTAGCTCCCGAAATCCGTCACGGTGAACTGTGCACCATCAAACTCATTGACGCCGAGCCTCTGCACCGTAGCCTGGACCTCATTCACCCCCGCCATCGTCCGCTGCGCGCACAGGCCCAGTCGTTCCTGCAGGTGGTGCGCGATCTTGTGAAGCAACGCGCATCTGGAAAAAATAAAAGATAATTTAGCGGTGAGCGCATTGCGAAAAGTTTCACTGAGCGAGTCACAATGTTCCTAGTTCTCCACAAACTTTCCATAACTCCACAGGTTGTGCACAGCCATTCCACGTCTGTGTACTTGCGCAAACCCGTTCTCCCGGTGCACATTCAAAGTAGAGACTGTGTTCATGAAAGTTGCTGCGGAAGTTTGTCCGGTTTGTGGTGGAAATGGGTGGAAGTCCTCGGATTCGAACCGCCGGGTGGTGCGCTGCGATTGCCGCCTGAAGTCACGCGCCGATTCGTTGCTGGCGTCGGCCCGCATTCCCAAACGCTACGAGCACTGCGAACTTTCGAATTTTGAATTCGAGGGCCCGCATGCGCATCTGGCGCGAGCCCGTATGGCGGCTTGCCGCTTCGTCGAAGAGTATGGATTGGAGAACGACAGCAATGGGCTCTTGATTATCGGCACCATCGGCGTGGGCAAAACTCATCTTGCTGTTGGGATAATCAAAGAGCTGATTCTCAGCAAGGGCACTGCGTGTCTGTTTTACGATTACCGCGAGCTGCTCAAGCAGATCCAGAACTCGTACAACGAGTCGGTCAAGGCGACCGAGTTGGATGTCCTACGGCCCGTTTTCGATACCGAAGTTTTGGTGCTCGACGAACTCGGCGCGGTCAAGCCTACGGAGTGGGTTTGGGACACGGTCAGCCTTATCCTGAACGCCCGCTATAACGACAATCGCACCACCATCATCACCACCAACTATCCCGATGAATCAGCGCGAGAGGCCGCGGGCACGTCAGATTTTTCGCGAGCGCAACGGGCAGTTCGCGGCGAGACCCTCGGTGATCGCATCGGTGAGCGCATGCGCTCCCGTCTTCACGAAATGTGCCGCATCGTGAAAATGGAAGGCGCCGACTTCCGCCAGACCTACAAAAGCGCCAGCTTCCGGTAAGTTAATTGTGGCGGTGTGGGTCGGACACTCTTGTCCGACAATTCCCGAGTCGTGATATCTCAGTACAATCTGAAACTCACCTCAATGTTGACTCGCACGGCTACTGGAATTCCGTCCTTCATGCCTGGCGAAAATTTCCACATCTTGACCGCCTCCAGAGCTTTTTCATCCAGCCCCATACCCAGCGAACGCGCCACGTGTATGTCGCGAGCCCGTCCTTGCTGATCAACAACCAGCGAAAGTATGACTACTCCCTGGTGTTTGACTCTACGAGCCTCGTCTGAGTATTCCGGCTCAGGATCGTAGATCGCCCTCGGCGCCGTAATTCCGCGGCCCATGGTGAACGCTCCGCCGCCTACTCCGATGTCCGAACCAGGCCCATAGCCCAATCCCGTACCGCCGCCCAGACCCGTGCCTGAACCACTTCCTGCCCCTCCGCCCGTTCCCGATCCGTTTGACGGCACCACCACATTTGATGATATGAGGTCTCCGATACGGTCTGACTGGGGCAGCTTCAAATCAGGCGGGCCGACCACCGTAGGCTGCACCGGTAACATCGGATCCGATCTGCGCACGACGATTGTGGCCGGAGCAAGTTGCTGATCGCTCATCTTCGGAGGCGTTCCTTTTGTGGCCGGAACGGAACTGTGATCACCTGAACCGCCTCCGCCGCCAATTGCCAAGTAAGTCAGCTCAGGAGTGGTTGCGATCGATTTGAGCATGGGCCTGCGTCCCACCCAGATTCCCGACGCAATAAGCACGATTAACAATGTGTGTGAAATGAACGAAACCACGAAACTGCGATGATCGGCGGGAAATATCCGAAAGTCGTTGGCGCCGAAAATCGGAAGTATCCCCGCGAATGCGGCGGCGCTTGTGACCTGTTCAAAGGACGCCTCTTGGGTCGTGCTGACAGGGCACTCTTCCAGCAGTTCGGCCTCTAGCCGACTTTTGAACTCCGGATTTGGAAGTTCCAGTAAGTCGGCAGCGATTAACGCTAGAGAATGCCACTTTCCTTGGATGTCGATCTCGCCGCTTGCCAGCAACGATTCGATCTCAACATTCAGTTCATCGGCATTAGCTTGTCGATTCATATCTTCCTCCCCATTTTTTCGCGGAGATTCTCGAGAGCCCGGAGCTGAAGCTGCTTAATAGCTCCCTCACTGCGCCCAAGCTCGATAGCCACTTCTCGAATACTGAGCTGCTCAATAAATCGCCGCGCGATGACCATTCGCTGATCAGGTAACAACGATTCCACCAGTTCAGCAAGGATCGCCCTTCGTTCGATCTCCTCAGAGCCGCCCTCGTCCCAGGCTTCCTCGAGCTGCGCTGGATTTCGTCCCAACCTCTGCCAATGCGCCGCGAGCACGTTGGCCGCAATTCCGTACAGCCACGAGATAAATGGCGCGCCCTGCCAGCGGAAGCTTCCGATGGAAGCCAGTGCCTGATGGAAAACTTCGGCGGTTAAGTCCTGCGCGTGATCTCGCGAGCCCACCCGACGGGCAATGAATGCGTAAACACGATGGAAGTTTTGTTCGTAAAGCTCAGCAAAACGGACTGGCTCATTTTGCGCCGCCTTGATTTGCAGGCGGTCGTCATTTTCACGTTCAACAGTTTTCACTGCAATCTCCGCGGTTGCTCTTTCCAAGTAGTTAATGAACCAGGACGGATGAAAAGTTACGCGGCTTACTACAATTTTGTGAGATGCCGGAGTTGGCGTGAGAAGAGGGCTATCTTTGCTGCAGGGCGTCCGCGCGGCTCAGTGTGAGCACCACTGTCTGCGCCAGGCGTTCAACTACTGCGACATCGCCTTCGTCAAAGGCGCAGGGTTGGGTGGAGAAGACTTCGAGCAGGCCGACAATATCCCGCTCGTAAAGCACGGGCGCGGCCAGGATGGAGCGAATATCCAGTTCGCGGCAGGCGCGGGCATCGACCCTCGGATCGAACTCCGAGTCGTCGCAGCGCATTGGTTTTCCCAAGCGGATGCATTCGCCGCTGAAACCTCTGGTGATGTCCACCAGCGTTCCGATGGGGAGAACTG
>Ga0207695_10008325_pt1 | contig 12994 bp, 12 predicted proteins | sample KBSC54metaG_FD_184354 | JGI IMG/M metagenome (GOLD analysis project Ga0207695, IMG submission 184354) | Corn rhizosphere microbial communities from Kellogg Biological Station, Michigan, USA - KBS C5-4 metaG (SPAdes) (version 2) | ecosystem: Host-associated > Plants > Roots > Rhizosphere > Soil...
GTCGCCGTCACGCACGGCTTCGCGATCGCCCTCTACGCGGGCCTGACATTCGCCGAGTGGCGGGCCATGCCGTTTCCGGCGGTGATCGAGCGCTGAGTCTAAAGCTCGGCGTCGGTGCCGATGCCGGCGGCCCGGGCGGCGGCGAGGACGCTCGCTGCGGCCGCCGCGTCCTGCGCGGCGACGCCCACCGACTTGTAGAGCGTGATCTGGTCTGCGCTCGTCCGGCCCGGCCGCGTGCCGGCGACGAGCTCGCCCAGCTCGGCGTGGACGTGGTCGGCGGTGATCGCCCCGTCGCGGATCGCCCAGCCGATCTCGTTCGAGCCGGCCGGGAACGGCGCCAGCGCCGCCGCCCGCGACTCGACGACGAGCAGCGAGCGGGCCACCGCCTCGGCGTCGAGCTCGCGCCCGGCGCCGTTCACGCCCACCGACGTCACGTGCATCCCCGGCTCCAGCCATGCTCCCTCGACGACCGGCTCGGGCGAGTGGGTGCAGGCGCACACGATGTCGGCGCCCGCGATCGCCTCGCGATACCCCGCCGCGGCCGCCGCGGGCACGCCCAGCTCGGCCCCGAGCTCGGCCGCGAGCTCCTCGGACTTGGCCCGGTCGCGGCCGGCCACGCGCACCTCGCTCAACTGTCGCACCCGCGCCAGCGCGCGCCCGTGCGAGCGGGCCTGGACGCCGGTGCCGAGGATCGCGAGCACCGCGGCGTCCTCGCGGGCGAGCAACCGGGCCGAGAGCGCCGAGCCCGCCGCCGTGCGGGCGGCGGTGATCACCTCCCCGTCCATGACCGCCTGCGGCACGCCGGTCTCCGGGTCGAAGGCGGCGATCAGGGCGACGTGGCTCGGCAGCCCCCGCGCCGGGTTCTGGGGGAACTGGCCCACCAGCTTGGCGGCGAGTGCGCCGGCCCCGGGGACGTACGCGGGCATCGCCAGCAGCGCCCCGCCGACCGGCTCGACCATCGCGGCGTTTCGCTGCGGCACCGAGGCGACGCCGCTCGAGAGCTCGGCCATCGCGGCCGCGACCGCGTCGACGAGCGCGTCCGGGTCGAGGACGGCCTCCACATCGCGCCGGGACAGGATCAGCATCGGCCGATTCTCGACGCCTGCGGGCCGGCGCGTCAACCGGCACCGGGGGAGCCGGTTCACCCGGAAGGGGTACGGAGAGCGGCCCCCGGCCCGACGATGACCCTACCGGCCCCGCCTAGGCCTCATGAACCGGATCATCGCCCTCACCACTCTCTGCACCGTCTCGCTGGCGGCCGGCGTCGTCGTTGCGTCGCCGTCGCTCGCGACCGCGTTTCGCAGCCATGCGCCGCGCATCCATCAGCCGCGTTGGCTGTGGAACTACTCCGTGTCCGGCCCCACACCGGGGAGCGCGAACCCCGAGGCCGAGACCGACCCGTCCACGGCCGGCGCGCACAAGAAGACGCACCACACCGGCCATACATGGCCCGGGACGCCCGCTCCGACCGCTGTGACGACGCCCGCCGCGACGACCGATCCCGCGCCGACGGAGCCGACCCCGACCGAGCCGACGACGACCACCACCAAGCCGACGACGTCGCACCGGCCGCCCGAGCTTCCCCGCTTCACGCTCCGCAGCGTCGACGCCCGCTGCTTCGCGGCGCCGACAGCACCCGGCGGCTGGCCGTTCGCCCCCACGACCGCGGTGCATCCGATCCGCGGCAGCTTCGACGAGCCGCGCGACCCGGTGCACATCGGGGTCGACGTCGAGGCGCCGAAGGATCAGGCTCCCGTCTACGCGATGCAGGCCGGCACCGTCCGCAACATCACCGCCGACCACTTCGACGTCCACGCGACCCACGGCGCCAGGGGCACCTATCTCCAGTACTGGCACGTCAAGCTCGCAGCCGGGATCAAGGCGGGCGCCGTCGTGCGCCGGCGCGAGCTGCTCGGCACGGTCAAGCCGACGATGAAGCACGTGCACATCTCCGAGTACGTGCCCGGCTGCGGCCTCGTCGACCCGGCCCGGCCGACCGGCCTCCTGGCCGATCCGTACAACACGGAGTGGCCGACGATCGGATCGCTCTCCGCGTACGCGGCGGGGACGCGCGCGTTCGTCCCGCTCAGCCTGTCGCAGTCACCGGCCGACCTCACCGATCCGGCCCAGCCGGTCGACCTCGACCACCTCTCCGGCACCGTCGACCTGCGCGCGAGCGTGACCGACATGCCCAAGGTGCGGATGGCGCACAACCCGCAGATGCCGCTCGCGCCGGCCGCGATCCGCGCCTACCTGACGCCTGCCGGGAACACCCACCGCCATTTGACGCTGCGCCCGATCTTCGACGGCTCGAAGCTGCTGCCCGACGGCTCCGGCCTGTGGCGCTACTGGGCCTTCGGCACCTATCGCCAGAACGGCTGCTACTTCACCGCCGACGGCAGCTGCGGGATGCAGATGGACTGGCACGTCGGCGGCCCGAACGGCTTCAACACCAGATCGGTGCCGAACGGCGCCTACAAGTACTGCGTCGAGGCGCTCACGATCGCGGGCGTCGACGCCCGCCGCTGCACGGCGGTCAGGATCGCGAACTAGACCCGCGCGCACCAAACGGGGTCAGACCCCTTCTGGTGCATGACCGGTGCCGGGCACCTCGAGCGAGCCACTCGCCGGCTCGCCGGGAAGGCCGTCTAGCAGCGGAGAGGGCGGGATTCGAACCCGCGAACGAGGAAACCCCCGTTACGCGATTTCCAGTCGCGCTCCTTAAGCCAACTCGGACACCTCTCCGGGCGGACGGAGTATGCCACCCGCTTGCTGCACACGCCTGGATCCGGAATAGTAGGCTGGTTAGGGCACGTTCTTCCCGGAGACGAAGCGAGGTACGAACGGATGGCAGACGACCGCCTTGAGACTCTGCGCAAGGTTTCACTCTTCGAAGGCCTCACCGACCGTGAGCTCGAGGCCGTTGCGCACGCAGCCAAGGAGCGCCGGTTCGACACCGGCGACACCGTCGTCGTCGAGGGCGAGGGCGGCGTCGGCTTCTTCGTCGTCGCCGAGGGCACGGCCCGGGTCGAGGCCCGCGGCGAGCGCCTGGGGACGATCTCGCGCGGCGGCTCGTTCGGCGAGGTCGCCCTGCTCGACGACTCCGGGAAGCGCAGCGCGACGGTGATCGCCGAGTCGCCGCTGCGCGTCTACGGGGTCACCGCCTGGCAGTTCACGCCGCTGCTCGAGCAGCATCCGTCGATCGCGATCAAGATCGCGAAGATGCTCGCCCGCCGGCTGCGCGAGGCCGAGGAACGCTCCACCCCCGTCAGCTAGGCCGCGCCTGCCTGGTAGCATCCCGCGCGACCGTGCTAGGCGGGGAGCTAGCGGTTCCCTGTACCGGCAATCCGCTCTAGCCGGGCTGAATTCCCGCCCCAGGGGCGGTCGGATTCGGGAGAGGGCCTGCGCAGTTGGTGCTGATCGCCAGGTCCCACGCAACGGAGGCTTGCGAACCGCGTCAGGTCCGGAAGGAAGCAGCGCTAAGCAATGTCACCCGGGTGCCGTGGGCGAGCCTGGCAGGAGCCGGCGGCGTGAGCACCGCCCGGGGCCGGCGCTTCGAAGGCGGGTGCACGGTCGTTTCATCCCCCTGCCGTCCGGGGCCCTCAGCCCGGCCCCGCGGCATCGGTAAGCTGCAACCGCATGTCCGCCCTCTACCGCAAGCACCGCCCGCGCGACTTCGACGAGTTCTCGCCCGGTCAGCCGCACGTCGTCCAGACGCTGCGTAACGCGGTCGAGATGGACCGGGTCGCGCACGCCTACCTCTTCGCCGGGCCGCGCGGCACGGGCAAGACCTCGATGGCGAAGATCCTGGCCAAGGCGCTCAACTGCGAGCACGGCCCGACGACGACGCCGTGCAAGGAGTGCGAGTCGTGCCGCACCATCCACGAGGCCACCTCGATCGACGTGATCGAGCTCGACGCGGCCAGCCACCGCGGCATCGACGACATCCGCGAGATCCGCGACCGGGTGGCGCTCCAGCCGGTGCGCGGGCGGCGCAAGGTCTACATCATCGACGAGGCCCACATGCTGACGAAGGAGGCCTCGAACGCCGTCCTGAAGACGCTCGAGGAGCCGCCGCCCCACGCCGTCTTCGTGCTCTGCACGACCGAGATGGCCGCCATGCTGCCGACGATCCGCAGCCGCTGCCAGCGGTTCGCGTTCGCCCGGCCCGGCCTGCCCGAGATCTCGACGGTGCTGCACCGGATCGCCCGGGCCGAATCGATCGAGATCGAGCCGGCCGCGGTCACGATGATCGCGCGCGCCGCCGGGGGCAGCTTCCGCGACGCCGTCTCGGCGCTCGACCAGCTGGCCACCGCGTCCCCCGACGCGATCACCGTCGCCGCCGTTCGCGACCTGCTCGGCACGACCGACGCCGAGGTGCTCCTGCGCATCGTCGACCTGGTCGCCGACGGCGACGCCGCCGGGTGTCTGCGGCTCGTCGACGAGCAGGCCGACTCGGGCACCGACCTCGGCATGCTCGTAGCCGACCTGCTCGGCCACCTGCGCTTCGTGTTCCTGAACCAGCAGCTCGGCGAGCTCCCGGCCGACACCCCGTTGACCGAGGACGAGCGCGCCCGCATCGGCGCCCAGTCCGGCCGGATCAGCCCCGGCGCCGTCCATCGGCTCGTGGACATGCTGCGTGACGTGCTCGAGCAGGTGCGCGAGGGGGCCGACCCGCGACTGCCGCTCGAGCTCGCGCTCGTGCGCGTCTGCCGGCCCGCCGCCGACCTCTCGCTCGACGCGCTCAACCAGCGCATCTCGGCGCTCGAGACCCGGACCGGCGGAAACGCCCCCGCGCCGCCTCCGCCACCCCCGCCGACGCCGGGCCCCGCGGCCGCCGCGACGTCGCCGCCGCCCGCCGACCCGCCGCCGGAGCCGCCGCCCCCCTCGCCCCTGACGGCGGCGGTGAGCACGCCCGACCTGGAGCAGCTCACGGCCAGCTGGAGCGAGGCGATCGTGCCCGAGATCGGCCGCCGCTCGATGCCGCTCCAGTCGCTCATGCAGTACGCCAGCCCCCGCGCGCTCGGCGACGGCGAGGTCGTGCTCGCCTTCCCCCGCTCGCACCAGTTTGCGCTCACGACCGCCGACACGACGCCCAACCGCGAGGTGCTGGAGGAGGTGCTCGGCCAGGCCGTCGGCAGCCCCGTGAAGGTGCGGCTCGAGGTCGCGCCCGCCGACGCCGAGCCCGGAGCCCCGGCGGCCGATGAGGAGCCCGAGCCGATCGACGAGAACGATCTGCTGACGGAGCTCAAGGAGAAGTTCGACGCCCGCGAGATCGAGGAGCGAAGGTGACCAAGATCGACCCGCAGAAGATGATGGCCCAGCTGGGCAAGATGCAGGAGCAGATGGCTCAGGCGCAGGAGGAGCTCAAGACCGCGTTCGTCGAGCACAGCGCCGGCGGCGGCGCCGTCACGGTGAAGGCGTCCGGCTCGCTCGAGATCGTCGACATCCAGATCAAGCCGGAGGCCATCGACCCCGACGACCCGGAGATGCTGCAGGACCTGCTCGTCTCGGCCGTGAACGGCGCGATCGCCGCAGCCCAGAACCTGCAGCAGCAGAAGATGATGGGCCAGCTCGGCGGCCTGGGCGGGCTCGGCCTCCCCGGCATGTAAGCGCCGGTGTACGCCCCGTCGGTCGACAACCTGATCGTCCAGCTCGCCCGCCTGCCGGGCGTCGGCCGGCGCACCGCCCAGCGGCTCGCGTTCCACCTCCTCAAGGCGTCCGAGGCCGACGCGCTCGCCCTCGCCGAGGCGATCCGCGAGGTGAAGGAGCGGATCGGCTTCTGCACCGAGTGCGGCAACCTGGCCGAGGAGCCGCTGTGCCAGATCTGCTCCGACGCACGGCGCGACCGGTCGCTGATCTGTGTCGTCGAGGATCCGTCCGACCTGGTGGCGCTCGAGCGCACGCACGAGTACCGCGGCCTCTACCACGTGCTCGGCGGGGCGCTCTCGCCGATCGACGGCGTCGACCCCGAGGACCTGCGCATCGCCGAGCTCGTCGGCCGGGTCGACCGCGGCGGCGTGGCCGAGGTGCTGCTCGCCACCAACCCGACGATGACAGGCGAGGCGACGGCGGCGTACCTGGCCGACCGTTTGCGCGATCGTACGCGGGTCACCCGGCTCGCCAGCGGGCTGCCGGTGGGCGGGGATCTGGAGTACGCAGACGAGGTGACGCTGGGGCGGGCCCTGGCGGGAAGGAGAGAGATGTGAGCGCCGAGCGCGAGCCATCCGTCGACCAGACGATCGCCGACCCGGGCGCGATGCACGCCGTCACGCCCGAGATCGAGCGGGCCGCGGAGGGGGTCTTCGACTACGCCCGCGAGCGGCTGCACGCGCGGCCCCGCAACTTCGCCGTGGCGCGCACGCCCGCCGAGATGCAGGCGGCCGCAGGAGACACCGTGACCGAGGACGGCATCGGCGCCGACGCGGCGCTTCGGCTGTTCGCCGAGACGCTCGCCCCCGCCAGCGTCCCCGTCGAGAACACTCGCTTCCTCGCGTTCATCCCCACCGCCCCCACGCCGGCCGCGAAGCTGTTCGACATGGCCCTCTCGGCCACGCCGATGTACGCCGGCAGCTGGCGCAGCTCGGCCGGATCGGTCTACGCCGAGAACCAGGCGCTGCGCTGGCTGTCCGACCTGGCCGGCCTTCCGGAGACCGCCGGCGGCTGCTTCGTCCAGGGCGGCACCGTCGGGAACCTGTCCGCGCTCGTGTCCGCGCGGCACGCCCACCGGGCCGAGCACGGCCGTAACGGCACGCCGCTGCGCGTGGCCGCGACCGGCCAGGCCCACTCCTCGGTGGCCCAGGCGCTCGACGTGATGGACGCCGGCCTGCTCGAGATCGAGCCGGACGCGCGTGGCCGCATGACCGGCGCCGCGCTCGAGGACGCCATCGCCGCCGACGGCGGCGATGGCGTCTTCGCCGTGGCCGCGACCGGCGGCACGACCAACCTGGGCGTGATCGACGACCTGGCGGGCATCGCCGACGTCTGCGCCCGCCGCGGCCTGTGGCTGCATGTCGACGCGGCCTACGGCGGCGCGGGTCTCGCGGCGCCCTCCGTGCGGCCCCGGTTCGACGGCATCGAGCGGTGCGACTCGTTCATCGTCGACCCGCACAAATGGCTCTTCGCGCCGTTCGACAGCTGCGCGCTTTTGTACCGGAACCCGGAGCTCGCCCAGGCAGCCCACCGCCAGCACGCCGGCTACCTGGACGCCGCCCGCGTCGGGGCCGACTGGAACCCTTCCGACTACGCCATCCACCTCACCCGCCGCGCTCGCGGCCTGCCCTTCTGGTTCTCGCTCGCGGCCCACGGGACGCGCGCCTACACCGAGGCCGTCGAGGGGACGCTGCGGGTGGCGCGCGAGGCGCGGGCCGAGATCGAGCGGCGCGACTACCTGGAGCTCGCGAACGACACCGATCTGACGGTGCTCTGCATCCGCCGTGTCGGCTGGACAGCCGACGACTACCGCGCCTGGAGCGCCCGCAACCTCGAGGACGGCCTCGCCCTGGTCACGCCCACCGAGCTCGACGGCGAGATCATGACGCGGATCTGCATCTTGAACCCGCGCACCAGCGTCGAGGACGTCGCCGCGATCCTCGACACGATGGCCTGACCCGCCCGCGCGCTCCCGCCATGCCCGATCCGACGTCGATGCACCGCTACACGGACGAGACCGAGCGCGTCGCGCAGGCTGCGCTCGCCTACGCCCGCGACCGGCTGCGCCTGCACCCGGTGCCGCTCGACGGCCCGCGCACGCCGGACGAGCTTCGGGCCGCGGCGGGCGAGACGATCACGCCGTTCGGCCTGGGCGGCGAGGCGGCGCTTCGGCTCTTCGCCGACGTGCTCGCCGACGCGACCGTCTCGATCGACAACCCCCGCTACCTGGCGTTCATCCCCGGCGCGCCGACGGAGTCGGCCACGCTCTTCGATCTCGTCGTCGCCGCGTCGGCGATCTACGGCGGCAGCTGGCTCGAGGGTGCGGGCGCGATCTACGCCGAGAACCAGGCGCTGCGCTGGGTCGCCGACCTGGCCGGGCTGCCCGGCTCGGCCGGCGGCTGCTTCGTCCAGGGCGGCACCGTGGGCAACCTGTCGGCGCTCGTGACCGCCCGCCACGCCTTCCTCGCCGCCCGCGGCGAGCGGCCGCCGGGGCGGCTGCAGGTGGCCGCCACCGACGAGGTGCACTCCTCGATCGTGACGGCGGCGCAGGTGATGGACGTCGACGTGGTCGGCGTCCCCACCGACGATGGCGGGCGGATGCGCGCCGACGCCCTCGAGTCTTCGCTGGCGGACCGGGCCGGCGAGGGCCTCTTCGCCGCCGTCGCGACGGCCGGCACGACCAACCTGGGCGTCATCGACGACCTGGCCGGGATCGCCGACGTCTGCGCCCGGCGCGGGATCTGGTTCCACGTCGACGCGGCCTACGGCGGCGCCGCCCTGGCGGCGCCGTCCGTCCGCGACCGCTTCGCCGGCATCGAGCGCTGCGACTCCTTCATCGTCGATCCCCACAAGTGGCTGTTCGCCCCGTTCGACTGCTGCGCGCTGCTCTACCGGCGGCCGGAGCTGGCCCGGGCGGCGCACGCGCAGCACGCCGGCTACCTGGAGCCGCTCCAGGGCGGCGCCGAGTGGAACCCGTCCGACTACGCCATCCATCTCAGCCGCCGGGCCCGCGGCCTGCCGTTCTGGTTCTCGCTCGCCGCCCACGGCACCGAGGCCTACCGCGAGGCGATCGAGCACACGCTCACCGTGGCCCGCCAGGCCCGGGCCGAGATCGAGGCCCGGCCTCACCTCGAGCTCCTGAACGACCCCGACCTGACGGTGCTCTGCATCCGCCGCACCGGCTGGGGCGCCGACGACTACCGCGACTGGAGCGCGCGGCTCCTGCAGGAGGGGGCGGCGTTCATCACGCCGACGACGGTCGCGGGCGAGGTCGTGACCCGCATCGCGATCGTCAACCCGCGCACCACGCGGGAGGACATCGCCGACATCCTGGATACCATGGCGTGATGGCCCAGCCGGAACCGCAGGCCGCTCCCGGCCGAGTCCTGGTGATGAAGTTCGGCGGCACGTCCGTGGCCGACGCGGACAAGATCCGCCGGGTCGCCGCCCGGCTCGTCGCCGCCCACCTGGCCGGGCGCCGGGTCGTCGGCGTGGTCTCGGCGATGGGGCACACGACCGACCAGCTGGTCGAGCTGGCCGAGCAGGTGTCGCCGCGGCCGCACCCGCGCGAGATGGACATGCTGCTCTCGACCGGCGAGCGCATCACCGCCGCGCTGTGCGCGATGGCGATCAACGACCTCGGCCACCACGCCGTCTCGCTGACCGGCTCCCAGGCCGGGATCGTCACCGACACGGTGCACACGAAGGCGAAGATCGTCGAGATCCGGCCGCGGCGCATCTCCGAGGCGCTCGAGCGGGGCGAGATCGTGCTCGTGGCCGGCTTCCAGGGTGTGTCGACGGCATACGACGTGACCACGCTCGGCCGCGGCGGCTCGGACACGACGGCGGTCGCCCTGGCCGCCGCCCTCGACGGCGACTGCGAGATCTACACCGACGTCGACGGCGTGTTCACGGCCGACCCGCGCATCGTGCCGGGCGCCCGCAAGCTGCGGGCGGTGTCGCCGATGGAGATGCTCGAGATGGCCGGCGCGGGCGCCCGCGTGCTGCAGCTACGGGCGGTCGAGTTCGGCCGCAACCACGGCGTGCCGATCCACGTCCGCTCGACCTTTTCCGACGCAGACGGCACCTGGATCCGCGAAGATGCGGGGATGGAAGACGCGATCATCTCGGGCATCACGCACACCACCGACGAGGCGTACGTGACCCTGACCGACGTCCCGGACGAGCCGGGCACGGCGGCCAGCATCTTCAACGCGGTGGCCGCCGCGCACATCAACGTCGACACGATCATCCAGAACGCCGTCACCCACGGCGACGCCGACATCACCTTCTCGGTGCCGCTCGACGACCTCGACCTCATGACCGACACGATCGAGGGCCTGTGCGCCGACCTCGGCCTGCACTGGCGCGTGATCCGCGACGTGGCCAAGGTGAGCATGGTCGGGGCCGGCATGAAGTCGAACCCGGGCGTCGCCGCGCGGATGTTCCAGGTGCTGGCCGACCGCGGGATCAACGTGCGCATGATCGCGACCTCGCCGATCAAGGTCTCCTGCGTGATCGACCGCACCCGCGTCGGCGAGGCGGTCGCCGCCCTGCACGACGCCTTCCAGGCCGAGCTCGAGGTGTCGGCCGACGGAGCCGTCGGTGTCTAGCCCGCGCGTCGCCGTCGTCGGCGCGACGGGCGCCGTCGGGCCGGTGGTGCTCCAGGTGCTGGCCGAGCGCGGCTTCCCCGCCTCCGAGGTGGTCGCCTTCGCGTCGGCCCGCTCGGCGGGATCGCGGATCCCGTTCGCCGGCGGCGAGCTCGAGGTGCGCGAGCTTCACGAGGACTCGTTCGACGGCTTCGACCTGGCCCTCTTCTCGGCCGGGGGCTCGACGTCCACGCGCTACGCGCCCGAGGCCGTCGCCCGCGGCTGCGTCGTCGTCGACAAGTCGAGCGCCTTCCGCATGGATCCCTCCGTGCCGCTGGTCGTGCCCGAGGTGAACCCGGAGGCGCTCGACGGCCACCGCGGCATCGTCTCGAACCCCAACTGCTCGACGATCCAGCTGGTCGCGGCGCTGAAGCCGCTGCACGACGCCGCCGGCCTCACCCACGTCACCGTCGCCACCTACCAGGCCGTGTCGGGGACGGGCGCCGGGGCGGTCAAGGAGCTGCACGACCAGTCGCGGGCGCTCCTGGCCGGCGAGGCCGCCGAGGCGTCCGTCTACCCGCACCAGATCGCCTTCAACGTGCTCCCCCAGTGCGACGCCTTCGAGGGCGACAGCACGACGGAGGAGACGAAGCTCGTGAACGAGACCCACAAGATCCTGGGCGACTCAGAGCTCGCGATCAGCTCGACCTGCGTGCGCGTGCCCGTGTGGCGCGGCCACTCCGAGGCGGTCTGGATCGAGACGCGCGAGCCGCTCGGGGCCGAGCGGGCGCGGGCGCTCCTGCGCGACGCCCCCGGCGTACGGGTCGTGGACGACCCGGCGGCGGGCGCCTACCCCCTTCCGTCGGCGGCGGCCGGGACGGATGACGTCCTCGTGGGACGCATCCGCGACGACGCCTCGCGCCGCAACGGCCTCAGCCTGTTCGTCGTCGCCGACAACCTGCGCAAGGGCGCCGCCACGAACGGCGTCCAGATCGCCGAGCTCCTGGTTGGCCGAGGCCTCGTCCGTGTCCCCGACCGGGCCGCCGCCTGATGGCGCTGGCTGGTCGGGGGCGGTTGTGCCCCGTGTGCCTGCGACCTGCGCGCGACGGGGCCTGCGTCCAGCACGGCCCCTGGCAGCCGCATCAGCTGGCCACGATCGACGACCGGCGGGCGGCCGGCCGCGCCGCCTGGCAGCCGTTCGAGCCGCTGCTGCACGCCTGTCCGCGCTGCCTGGGAGAGGTGGCCGAGGGCAGGCGCGGGTACGACTGCGTCGAGAGCGCCCACGGCCGCGACCCGCACGGGCCCTACGAGGTGGACGAGCTGCTGGGCGCCGCCGGCCAGCGCGACGGCGCCGCCTGCCGCGCGCGCTTCGCCCGCCGCGAGCGGGTGCGGCAGCGCTCCGGCCCGCAGCTGCCGGCGCTGCCCGCGATCGACCCGGCCCGCCTGTGGCGGCTGATCGCCGCCGCGACCGTCTTGGCCGCGACGGTCGCGTTCCTTTCTCGCTAGACAGTGTGGGCCGCGATCGGCGGCGAGGTGGGCGCCTTGGTGCCGCCCGCCGGTTCGACCGTCACGGCGATCACGTCGCCCGGCCGCGCGTTCTGGGTCAGCTGCAGGTTCACCGTGCCGCCGCCCTGGAAGATGCCGGCGGGCAGCGCAACCTTGCCCCGGATCACCCAGGCCTCGTAGGTCTTCCCCGAGGGGGCGGGCGCGATGCTCGCGTAGAGCGTGGCGTTGCCGTTGTGCGTGACGATCACGTTGCCGACGCCGCGCAGGTTCCCGGCCTGGCCGTGGTAGAGCTTCGAATGCAGGCCGGAGAGGTCGCTGTGCAGCGACACGTTCCAGACCACGAGGCCGACGACCGCGGCGGCCAGGACCGGCACGGCGACCGCGGACATCCGCGGCCACCACGACCGCGACCGCCGGGCCGGCTGCGGCCGGGCCGGAGCCGGCGCGGCCGCGGCGGGCGTCGCCTCGACGACCGGCTCGACGGACGCGAGCACGCGGTCGCGCAGATCGGGCGGCGGCGCCGCGGCGGGCACGGCGTAGGCGAGCGACGCGGCCACCGCCTCGGCCTCGCGCAGCTGGCGGCGGCAGCTGTCGCACTCGGCGACGTGCAGCGCGACGCGCTCCTCGTCCTCCGTGGAGAGCGCGTACAGGGCCTGGCCCGCGATCAGCTCGTCGACGTGTTCCACTCGTCCTCCGGGTGCATGCCGGCAGCGGCCAGCGAGTCCTTCAGCGCGCGCATGGCGGCGAAGGTGCGACTCTTGACGGTGCCGATGGGAAGCGCCAGCCGGGCGGCGAGCTCCGACTGGCTGTAGCCGGCGAAGTACGCCAGCTCGATGACCTCGCGGTGCGGGTCGGGCAGCCGCGCCATGGCGGCGCGGACGTTCTCGCGGGCGACGCCCCGCCAGGCCTGCTCCTCGACCGTCGCCCCGCCGGCCGCCTCCTCGCCGGCGGCGTCGAGCGGCTCGGCCCGGCGTCGCTCCTCGCGGCGCACCATGTCGACGGACTTGTGGTGGGTCATCGTCATGATCCAGGTCGAGGGCTGGCCGCGGGCGGGGTCGAACTGGGTCGCGCCCGTCCAGACGGCCAGGAAGACGTTCTGGACGACGTCGGCCGCCAGCTCACGGTCGCGGACGATCCTGACGGCGAGCGCGTATGCGGCGGCCCCGTACCGGTCGTACAGCCGCGCAAACGCCTCTCGATCGCCGCGCCCGATGAGCGCGAGCAACCCATGATCCGACAGGTGCTCC
>Ga0207695_10008326_pt1 | contig 12993 bp, 13 predicted proteins | sample KBSC54metaG_FD_184354 | JGI IMG/M metagenome (GOLD analysis project Ga0207695, IMG submission 184354) | Corn rhizosphere microbial communities from Kellogg Biological Station, Michigan, USA - KBS C5-4 metaG (SPAdes) (version 2) | ecosystem: Host-associated > Plants > Roots > Rhizosphere > Soil...
CGGGATGGGCGGCCTTCGCCGCGGCGGCCGTCACCGTGGCCGCGATCGCGCCGGGACCGCTCGCCGCGGCGATGCTCGCCGCCGCCGGACTCGCCGCCGCCTGGCGCTGGCTTCCCCGCGGCCGGGGCGGCGCCGCGCCGCCCGCGATCCCGCGCGCGGAGCTCCAGCTCCGGCTCGCCGCGGCGCTCGTGCTCGCCGCGGCGATCCTCTGGAGCGCGCGCGCCTTCGGCCCGGTGGTGAGCGGCGTGCTCCTCTCCGTGCCGGTCACGGGCTCGATCATGCCGCCCTTCACGCTGGCGCTCTACGGGGCCGATGCGCTCGCGCGCCTCGTCCGCGGCTTCGTGGCCGGGCTCACGGGGTTCGCCGCGTTCTTCCTCGTGCTCGCGGTGGCGCTTCCGGGGCTGGGTGTGGCGGCCGCGTTCGCGTGCGCGGTGCCGGCGGCGCTCGCCGCCGTCTTCGCCTTCGTCCGCATGGCCGCGCCGAGGCGACCGGCGTAGGACCCCACCGACAACCGCCCGCGGGCTCGCCTGATTTGCCCCGTGACCCCGCTCGTTCAGGATGGGGATGCGTTTTTTGGCGGGACGGTCGCCAAGGCCCTCCCACTCACAACTTCCGACGGAGGCAACAATGAAAGCAATCATCGCGATCATCCTCGGCGCGTTCGTCTTGAGCGCCTGCAACACCATGGAAGGCTTCGGGCAGGACGTGCAGGCCGGCGGCAAGAAGATCGAGCGCTCCGCCGACGAGCACAAGTAATCCGGGGCCCGCCGCGCACATGCCCGAATCGCCGGACGCGACCCGGAGCTCCGCCAACGACGGCGCTCCGGAGGACGACATCCGCGAGCGTCTGCGCAAGGACCACGAAGCGACGCTGGCCGAGGCCGACCGCCTCCGCGCGGAACGCGACGACCAGCGCTCGCTCTTCCTGCTGCGCCAGCTGCGCCGCTCGTGGGTGATCCACGCGCTCGCCGAGGAGAGCGTGGTCTACCGCGCGCTCGAGGGGGCGGAAGGCGGGCCGTCGGCCGGCACGCGCTCGGACGAGCGGTTCGTCGAGCACGAGCTGGTCGAAGCGCTCTTCGAGAAGCTCGGGCACCTGAAGCCCGGCAGCCACGAATGGCGCGCGCGGCTGAACGTGGCCCGCGACCTCATCGCGCGCCACATCGAGAGCGAGCACGACGACATGTTCGCGCGGCTCTCCCGCCTTTTCGACGCCGCCGCGCTCGCCGACCTCGGGCGTTGCTTCGAGCTCGCCCGCGAGAAGCTCACGCTCCTCGAGGAAGCCAAGGCGGCGTAGCCGACCAGGAAAGCCAAGGCGGCCCGGAGCGGCCTATTCCCATTCGGCGCGCCGCAGGATGCCCGCCCCATCGACCGTTCCTTCGAGCGTGCCCAGCGCGTGCCGGGCTCCGAGCCGCGAGGCGCAGAACGCCTCCGCCGCGACCGCATCCGAATGCCGCTTCATGAGCGATGCCTGCGTGGCGAGCGCCAGGGCCTCCACGATCGCGCGCGCCTCACGCTCCGCGGCCGCGGGATCCGCGAGCATGGCGTGGGCGCGCTCCACGAGCGCCGTGGCGCGCGGCTCCCGGGCGAGCGCCACCTCGTCGCGAAGCGCTTCCAGCGACGCGGGCGCGCGGGCGATCGCGCGGAGGACATCGAGGCAGATCACGTTCGCGCTCCCCTCCCAGATGCCGTTCAAGGGCGCCTCGCGGAAGAGGCGCGCGAGGGGGCTCTCCTCCACATAGCCGCCGCCGCCCAGGCATTCCATCGCCTCCACCGCCATCGGCGTCATCCGCTTGCAGAGCCAGTACTTCGCGACTGGCGTGAGGAGCCGCTGCAGGTGGTGCTCGCGCGCGTCCGCGCCGGAGGCGTCGAACGCGGCGGCGAGGCGGAACGCGAGGAGGAGGGCCGCCTCCGCTTCGAGGGCGAGGTCGGCCAGCACGTTCGCCATGAGCGGCTGCTGGGCGAGGCGCTTTCCGAAGGCGGCGCGGTGGCGCGCGTGGTGCACGGCCTGGTCCAGCGCCGTGCGCATCATGCCCGCCACGCCCACGACGATGTCGAAGCGCGTGTGGTGCGCCATCTCGATCAGCGTCGCGATGCCGCGGCCGGGCTCGCCCACCGGCCACGCCCACGTGCCGCGATATTCGATCTCCGCCGATGCGTTGGAGCGGTTCCCCACCTTGTCCTTGAGCCGCTGGATCTCGAACGGGTTGCGCGTGCCGTCCGGGAGCGAGCGCGGGACGAAGAAGCAGCTCACGCCCTCCTCGCGGCGGGCGAGCGTGAAGAAGCCGTCGCTCATCGGCGCGGAGCAGAACCATTTGTGTCCCGTGAGGCGCCATGCCTCGCCGTCGCGCTCGGCCGCCGTCGCCACTTGGCGGAGGTCCGAGCCGCCCTGCTTCTCCGTCATGGCCATGCCGATCGTGACGCCGGCCTTCGCGGCGAGCGCGGCGGGGCGCGGGTCGTAGGCGTCGGCGAGGACCTTCGGGCGCCACTCGCGCGCGAGCTCCGGCGCGTGGTCGAAGACGGGGATCGAGGCGAAGGTCATCGTGACCGGGCAAGCGGTTCCCTGCTCGAGCCCGTTCCAGAGGTAGAAGAGCACCGCGCGCGCGGCGAAGCCCCCGGGGGCCTTCCATGCGAGAGAATGCACGCCGGCTCCGATCGCGCGCGACATGAGCGCGTGGTACGACGGGTGGTACTCCACGGCGTCCACGCGCCGCCCCCAGCGATCGTGCGTGCGAAGCTCGGGGAGGTGGCGGTTGGCGAGCCGCGCGTGCTCGCGGCCTTCCTCCGAGCCCACGAAACGCCCGAGCGCGCTTGCGCGCTCATCGATCGGCGAAATGCCCGGCGCGCCCCAGCGCGCGGCGGCCGCCCGCAGCCACGGATCGCGCGCCCACGCGTCGGTGTCGCCGAGGGGCGGTGGCTGGTTCGTTACGTCGTGGGTCGCGTGCGTCATCGATTTTCTCCCGACGCGCGGGCCGCGCCGCGCCGGCTCACCCATTCCACCAGCGCGTCGAACGCGCCTTGCGCGGCGTTCGCGTTGCGGTGGTTCACCAGCATGACCACGATCCATCGGCGACCCGCGCGGTCGAGCACGTAGCCGGCGAGGCTCTGCACGCCCGTGAGCGTCCCGCCCTTCAGGTGCGCGCGCCCCGCGGAGTCGGTCGCCGGCCGGTTCTCGAGCGTGCCGTCCACGGCGAAGATCGGGAGGGACGCCGCGAGCTCGGGCATGCTGGCGCTCGCCCACGCGCTCTTCAGCAGCGCCGCGAGCGTCGCCGCGCTCACGCGCTCCTCGCGCGAGAGGCCGGAGCCGTTCTCGAGCACGAGCTCCGGCGCGTCGATGCCCTTGCCCGCGAGCCACGCGCGGACGATGCGCGCGCTCTCGGCGGCGGAGCCGTTTCCCGCCGTGCGTTCCGCGGAGAGCGCGAGGAAAAGGTGGCGCGCCATCACGTTGTTCGAGAACTTGTTCATGTCGCGGACGAGGCTCGCGAGCGGCTCGGACTCCTCCCGGTCGAAGAGGCGCGCGTCCGCCGGCGTCGGGCCCTCGCGCACCTTGCCGGTGAGCTTTCCTCCCGCCTCGCTCCACACCCACCGGAAGACCGATTCGGTGAAGCGCGCGTCGTCGAAGACCGCGAGCGGCCACGCGCGCTCCCCGCATTCCACGGGGTAGTCGCCGCTGAAGGCGACCGTCGCGAGGAGTCCCGCCGACTGGATGTCGTAGCGCAGGGCGTGGCGCCACGCGCCGCATGGCCCCGGCACGGCGTGGATGCGGCTCGTCACCTGGACGTTCGGGAGGTCGGGCTCCGGGAGGACGCGCACCGACTCGCCCGCGGGCACGAACGTGAAGTCCACGGCGCCGAAGTTCACGAGGAGCGCGTCGGGCGCCACGTTGTAGGCGCGGCGCGGCTCCGCGTCGAAGGGTCGGGGCTCGGCGGGAAGCGGCGCGAAGTAGCGCCGGTCGACCACCACGTCTCCGCGGATCTCCCGCAAGCCCCGGGCACGCAGGCGATGGGCCATCCGCCACATGCGCCCGGCCGTGAGCTTGGGGTCCCCGCCGCCGCGCAGCACCAGGTCGCCCGCGAGCACGCCGTCGTGGAGCTCGCCTGCGAGGAGGACGTCGGTCCGGAAGGTGAACGCCGGTCCCAGCAGGTCCAGCGCGGCGTAGCTCGTCACGAGCTTCATCACGGACGCGGGGTTGAACGCGGCGTGCTCCTGGTGCGAGAGCACGGCTGGGCCCCCGTCCGCGGGCTCGACCTTCACGGCGACGGCTGAGGACGGGACGCCGGCCGCGGCGAGCGCGTCCAGCACCGTCCGGGGGAGCTCGCGCGCGGGAAGCGCGAGGGGCGCCGCCGCGAGCGCCGCCGCGAGCCATCGCGCCGCGCGGGCGGCGATCCTCACGCCGCGCGCCCCAGGCGATCCGCGATCGCGAGGCCGGCATCGACCATGAGCCCGAACTCCGCCTCGTCCACGATGTACGGCGGCATGAAGTAGACCGTGCGGCCGATGGGCCGCAGCAGCACGCCGCGCTCGAGTGCCAGCTCGAAGGCGCGCGCGGCGAAGGCCGGATCGTCGCTTTCCACCTCGAACGCCCAGATCATCCCGAGGTGGCGGAAGTCGCGCACGTTGCGGTGGTGCGCGAGGGCGCCGGCGCGCGCGACGAAGCGCGCGGCCTTGCGCTCGTTCGCCGCGAGGACGCCGCCCTGCTCGAAGAGGTCGAGCACCGCGCACGCCGCGCGGCAGGCGAGGGGGTTGCCGGTGTACGAGTGCGAATGGAGGAACCCGCGCATCACTTCCTCGTCGTAGAACGCGCGATACACCTCGTCCGTCGCCAGCACGCATGAGAGCGGAAGGTAGCCGCCCGTGACGCCCTTCGAGAGGCAGAGGAGGTCCGGGGCCACGGCGGCCTGCTCGCACGCGAACATCGTGCCCGTGCGCCCGAAGCCCGTCATGATCTCGTCCGCGACGAAGAGCACCTCGTGGCGCGCGCAAAGCTCGCGCGCCCGCCGCAGGTACTCGGGATGGTGGAAGCGCATGCCGCTCGCGCCCTGCACGAGGGGCTCGACGATGAACGCCGCGATCTCGGCGTGGCGCTCGGCGAGGATCTTCCCCAGCGCGTCCGCGGCGTCGATCGCCCCGCGCATGCCGCCGAAGCGATGGTCGTCGGCATGCCGCGCGGGAAAGGGCGCCACGATCGAGCCGCGCACCAGCGCGCCGTACGCCTCGCGGAAGATGGGGACGTCGGTGACGCCCAGCGCGCCCGCGGTCTCGCCGTGGTAGCCGCCCTGCAGCGAGACGAAGCGGTTCTTCCCGGGCCGGCCGCGGTTCGCCCAGTAGTGGGCCGCCATCTTGAGCGCGATCTCCGTGGCGCTCGCCCCGTCCGAGGCGAAGAACGCGTGGCCGAGGGCGCCCGGCGCGATGGCGGCGAGGCGCTCCGCGAGCTCCACCGCCGGCGCGTGCGTGAACCCCGCGAGCATCACGTGCTCGAGGCTCTCCAGCTGCTCGCGGAGGGCGGCATTGATCGCCGGGTGCGCGTGCCCGAAGAGGTTCACCCACCAGGAGCTCACCGCGTCGAGGTAGCGCCGGCCGTCGAAGTCCTCGAGCCAGGCGCCGGAGGCGCGCGCGACGGGCACGAGCGGGAAGCGCTCGTGCGACTTCATCTGCGTGCAGGGATGCCAGACGGCGGCGAGGCTCCGCGCCACCATCTCCCGGTTGGTCATCGCGCCTGGGCGATGCGGTTGATCTGCGCGGAAAGCGCGCTGGTCGCCTCCGAGGCGAGGGGCTCCAACGCGTCGCGGGGGAGGGCGGTCGTGCCGCCGGTCACGTAGCAGAGCGCGGTGAAGAGCGAGCGCACCTCGACCGCGGCGAGCGGATCCTCGAGCTCCCCCCCGTCCAACGCGATCCCGTCCCCGTTCGCCACCACGCGCAGGCCCTCGGCGAGGAGCGCCCCGGAGCCCTGGGCGTCGTAGCGCTCGATGAGCCGCTCGAGGATCAGCTTCTCCAGCTCGGCCTTCTCCGCGTTTCCCAGCAGCGGCATGAATCGCCTTCGGAAGTGGAGACGCCGGACATTCTAGCCGGTCGACGCAGGGGCCGCGTCGGACGTTATGACCGGAAGGGTCGGATGCCCGGCGGCGCTGGCAACCACCGCGGTCGAGTGCTAGCAACACCGGTCCTCGATTTCATGCGAAAAGCGATTTCGAGCACGCTGGTTGCTTCCGATGGGCACGGGAGCCGGAACTTCCCCATCGGGAAACTCTTCTCACGAGGGAGGACGAAACGAACATGGAATTGCTCGAGCGAATCGAGACGCAGCTCGTCTCCAACCGGTTGCCGCTGGTTGCGATCACCGTGGCCGCGGTCCCCTATGCGAACACGCCCGTGGTGCTCACCCTGCACTGGCATGGATTCGTCGAGACGCGGCTCGCGGAGGCCGTGGAGGCGAGCGTCGTCGGCTACCAGCCGGTGCCCAGCTCCGCGCTGCAGCTGAACGAGCGGTGGGATCGCCTGGACGAGCTCGAGAACGCGGTGCTCGACGTCGCGTGGGAGCTGGGCTCCTGGGACGTCGCGCGCACCGAGGCGCTGCCGTTCGTGAGGCCCGGCGCGACCGAGCAGGAATCCGTGGAATGCCGGGGCGCCTTCGGATCGAACCCGGTCACGATCGACGGCCAGCCGCCGGTCGTGGCGGACGTGCCGGACGCGGACGACCTCATCCAGGCGGCCGCGCGCGCGGGGTATCTCTCCTGGCTCTTCCGGCCGGTGCGCGGCGGCGTTTGGGCGGAGGTCGCGGAGGACCTCACGCTCGAGGAAGGCGGCTACCGGAATCCCCCGTGCCCGTACGTGGCGCTCCCCACGCGCGTGCGTCAGGCGCGCCGGCCGCGCCGCGTCACCTACCAGTTCGGCCGCTGCACACGCCTCGCCCGGTAGCCGGAGAGGGGTCGGCGCTCGCCGATCGGCGGCGCGGCGTGGACGTGCGCCTCGTCCTCCCCGGCCGCTCGGACAGCGGGCTCGTCCCTGCGGGCGGCCTTCGCCGGATCGCCGGATTTCCCGAGGCTTGCCAATCTACGTACCTTGTAGTAGCTTGACCGGACCGTGTAGGAGATCGGACCGGGGCGAATGCGACTCTCGAAGGCGGAAACGCGGATCCTCGAGCAGTGCTGGAAGCTGCAGTCGTGCTCGATCCGCGAGATCCTGGAAAGCCTCCCGGACGAGGAGCGGGTGGCGTACACCACGATCCAGACGCTCGTCTACCGGCTGGCCGCCAAGGGTGCGCTTCGGAAGACCAGGCGGGTCGGCAACGCGCAGCTCTTCGAGCCCGCGATCAGCCGGCGCGATCACCGGAACGCGCTGGTCCGCGACCTGCTGGAGATCTTCGGCGGATCGCCCCGCGCGCTGGTCTCCAACCTCCTCGAGTCTCGGGCCCTCACGTTGAAGGACCTGAAGGCGCTGCAGGACGCCACCGAAGGCGCCGCGCGAAAGCGGGGGAAGGGCCGTGGCTGAGCAGGTCGCCCCCGCGATCTATTTCGCCGCGGTCCACATGCTCTTCGCCTCGGCGGTCGCGCTCGCCGCGCTCGCGCTCTGCGCGATGCTCCGGGCGAGTGCCACCGTGAAATACTGGATCTGGGTCGCGACCACCGCGAACTTCGTCCTTCCCGCCGGCGCGCTCGTCGACGGCCTGTTCGCCGCGCATCTCGCTTCCGCGAAGCCCCTCGACGGCATCGGCGACGCCGTCGCGGATTTTTCGCGCTCGCCCCTTGCCCTGGCGGTCTTCCTCGTGTGGCTCGCCGGCGCTCTCGCCATGCTCGCGCTCTTGCACGTCCGGCTGCGGAGCGCGCGCCGCGATGCCGGGTCCGCGGCGCCTGCGCGACGCCCGGAGACGCCAGGCCGCGAGGCCCGCGGCGTCCCCGTGGCTTACCTTCCCGGCGCCGAATTCCCCAGGGTCGAGGGAATCCTTCGCCCCCGCATCGTCCTGCCGGCGGGCATCGAGCGGCTGCTGACGCGGCGCGAGCTCGAGGCCGTCCTCGCGCACGAGGTCGCGCATGCGAGGCGGCGGGACAACCTGATCGAGCTGGCGTACCAGGCCGGGCGATGCCTCCTCTGGTTCCATCCGCTCATGTGGGTCGCGGGCGCGCGCCTCTCGCTGTACCGCGAGCTCTCCTGCGACGAATCCGTCGTTCGCGGCGCGGGGGGCGCCGATCTCGTCTCGGCGATCGGGAAGCTCGCGCTCCCGGCGCGCCGGGGGCCTTTCCAGGCGTCGATGTCGTCGTTCCTGCGCGAGAGGCTCGAGCGCCTGGGCGAGCCCGCCGCCCGGAACGCGCCGAGCGGCCTCGCCGCGATCGCCTTCATCGCCATCCTCGCGGCGGGCCTCTTCGAGACGATATCGCATACGGCCTGCTGCTTCCGGGCCGCCGCGGTCCCCGAAGCGCGGCGATGAGAGCGAGCCGGATCGGTGCCGCGGCGCTCCTCCTGGGAGCCCTCGGGGCGCCCGCGCTCGCCTTGGCGAAGGGCGGCGAGGAGGGCGACGCCCGCTTTGCCCGGCCGGGCGCGTCGTTCCGGGCGGGAGCGACGCGCCTCAACTTCTATTGCCTGGGAACCGGATCGCCGGCGGTCGTGTTCGACGCGGGCTACTCCGACTGGTCGCCGGCCTGGGCGATCGTGCTGCCGGAGGTCGCGAAGTGGACGCGCGCGTGCGCCTACGACCGGGCGGGCTCCGGCTTCAGCGGCCCGGGACCGAAGCCTCGCACCAGCAGCCGGATCGCGGACGAGCTCCTGGCGGCCCTGAGGGACGGCGGGATCCGGGGTCCCTACATTCTCGTGGGAAACGCCTACGGCGGCCTGAACGTGCGCACTTTCGCGCAGCGCCACACGCGGGAGACCGCGGGCCTGGTCCTCGTGGACGGCGATGCGACGGGGCAGGAGCCGCGCGCCCTCCAGGAAGCGGACCACCGCAGCCAGCGCGAGGTCGTCGCCTTCTTCACCGCGTGCCGCGACGCCCTCGCCGGCGGCAAGCCGCTGGAGGTGCCGGCGCCGTCCGGTGGCGGCCGGCTCAGGTGCGACCGCGAGTTCTTCCGGGGCCTTCCCGAGGCCACGTGGTCGCGCGAGCTGAACGAGAAGGTGGCCGAGCTCACCCGCTCGAAGCTCGCGATGTACGAAGCGCTGGTCTCCGAAATGGAGGAAGTGGCGGGCGACGAAGCCTACCTGCGCGAGCATGAAAGGTCCCTGGGCTCGCGGCCGATACGGGTGCTCACCTCCGGCCATCACGGCGGAGGGCCGCGCGACGCCGAATCGCCCGAGGGCGTGGAATACCAGCGGCAGGTGGCGAGCGCGCAGGCGCAGTGGCTGGCGCTTTCCACCGACGCGAAGCAGGTCTTCGCGCGAAAGAGCTCGGAGTACATCCAGATCGACGAGCCCGCCACCGTGATCCAGGCCATTCGCGAGGTGTACGACGCGGTGACCCGGGACGCGCAGCCGAGTAAGTAGGCGCTTACACTTAAGCCGGTGTTCACCGCAGGGCCGGGCAGGGGCTTTCGAGCTCTCGCGTGGCAGCCCGCCGGGCCCTTCCTGCGATTTATCGTGGCGGGGCACTTGAATACGGCCTTTGCGGCGCCTATTATTAGCACTCGCCGCGGGTGAGTGCCAAAGCCCCGCCAGAACCCCAGCAACCGGACCCGAGCGGGCTATCGCGAGCGATCGCTGCGAAGGGTCCCCATCGAAGAAACCATCAGGAGCCAAACCATGAAACTGCGTCCGCTGCACGACCGCGTGATCATCAAGCGCCTCGAAGAGGAGCGCAAGACCGCGTCCGGCATCGTCATCCCCGACACCGCCGCCGAGAAGCCCGACCAGGGCGAGGTGCTCGCGATCGGTCCCGGCAAGAGGAACGACGACGGCAAGCTCACCCCGGTCGACCTCAAGGTCGGCGACAAGGTGCTCTTCGGCAAGTACTCGGGCACGACCGTGAAGGTCGAGGGCGACGAGCTGCTCGTCATGCGCGAGGAAGACATCATGGCCGTCGTGAACTGACAGCCGAATCCACGGAATCGAAGAGGAAACCACCATGGCAGCCAAAGACGTCAAATTCAAAGAGAACGCGCGCGTTCGGATGATCGCGGGCGTGAACATCCTGGCCGATGCGGTCAAGGTCACGCTGGGCCCGAAGGGCCGCAACGTGGTGCTCGAGCGCTCCTTCGGCGCCCCCACCGTCACCAAGGACGGTGTCTCGGTCGCGAAGGAGATCGAGCTCAAGGACAAGTTCGAGAACATGGGCGCGCAGCTCGTGAAGGAAGTCGCCTCGAAGACCTCGGACGTGGCCGGTGACGGCACCACGACGGCGACGGTCCTCGCCCAGTCGATCGTGACCGAGGGCATGAAGTACGTGGCCGCGGGCATGAACCCGATGGACCTCAAGCGCGGCATCGACAAGGCGGTCCATACCGCGGTCGAGGAGCTGAAGAAGATCAGCAAGCCGTGCACCACCTCCAAGGAGATCGCCCAGGTGGGCGCCATCTCCGCCAACGCGGATCCGGAGATCGGGAAGACCATCTCGGAAGCGATGGACAAGGTCGGCAAGGAAGGCGTCATCACGGTCGAGGACGGCAAGGGCCTCGAGAACGAGCTCGACTTGGTCGAGGGCATGCAGTTCGACCGCGGCTACATCTCGCCGTACTTCATCAACAACCCGGACAAGCAGGTCGCCGTCCTCGAGGATCCGTTCATCCTCCTGCACGACAAGAAGATCTCCAACATCCGCGACCTCCTGCCGGTGCTCGAGCAGATCGCCAAGGCGGGACGCCCGCTCCTCATCGTCGCCGAGGACATCGACGGCGAGGCGCTCGCGACCCTGGTCGTGAACAACCTGCGCGGCATCCTCAAGACCTGCGCCGTGAAGGCCCCGGGCTTCGGCGACCGCCGGAAGGCCATGCTGGAGGACATCGCGATCCTCACCGGCGGCACCGTCATCGCCGAGGAGCTGGGCCTCAAGCTCGAGAACACGCAGATCAAGGACCTGGGCCGCGCCAAGCGCGTCGAGGTGGGCAAGGAAGAGACCACGATCATCGACGGCGCCGGCAAGGAAGACGCCATCAAGTCGCGCGTGGAATCGATCCGCAAGCAGGTCGAGGAAGCCACCAGCGACTACGACAAGGAGAAGCTCCAGGAGCGCGTGGCGAAGCTCGCGGGCGGTGTGGCCGTGATCAAGGTCGGCGCCGCGACCGAAGTCGAGATGAAGGAGAAGAAGGCCCGCGTCGAGGACGCGCTGCACGCGACCCGTGCGGCCGTGGAAGAAGGCATCGTCCCGGGCGGCGGCGTGGCGCTCTTGCGCGCGCGCGACGCGGTGTCGAAGATCAAGACCGACAACGAGGACCAGGCGGCGGGCGTGAAGATCGTGCTCCGCGCGCTCGAGCAGCCGATGCGCGAGATCGCGCGCAACGCCGGCGACGAGCCCTCGGTCGTGATCAACAAGGTGCTCGAAGGCAAGGGCAACTTCGGCTACAACGCCCAGACGGGCGAGTACGGCGACATGGTGGCGATGGGCGTGCTCGACCCCACGAAGGTCACGCGCTACGCGCTGCAAAACGCCGCCTCCGTGGCCGCGTTGATCCTCACCACCGATGCGATGGTGGCGGAGCTGCCGAAGGACGAGAAGGGCATGGCCGGGGGCATGCCCGGCGGCGGAATGGGCGGCATGGGCGACATGGACATGTGACATCCCGCAGGGATGTCATCCCCGGGGTGTCAGCCGGGGATCCAGCCTCTGTGAACCGGTCGCAGGAAAAGCCCCGCTTCGGCGGGGCTTTTTCTTTCGGCCGCCGGCGTCCCGTGGCGTAGATTAGTCGCCAGGATGCCTACCCTTTCGCCCGCGTGATCCTCGCGCTCCTTTCCGACATCCACGCCAACCTCGAGGCGCTGCGCGCCTGCATCTCGCACGCGGGCGGCCGGGGCGCGGATCGCTACGCCTTCCTGGGCGACCTCATCGGCTACGGGGCGGATCCCGCGGCGGTGCTGGACATCGCCGCGGAGCACCTCGAGCGGGGTGCGGTCGTGGTGAAGGGCAACCACGACGAGGCCGTCGACCTCCCGAGCGCCTGGCTCAACGCCTCGGCCACCGCGGCGATCGAGTGGACGCGCGGCGTGCTCGAGCCGCGGCACCACCGGTTCATCGCGTCGCTGCCGCTCTGCGTGCGCGAGGGGAGTGCCTGCTACGTCCACGCCTCCGCCGCGATGCCGGAGCAGTGGGAGTACGTGGACAGCCCGGCGGCGGCGCACAAGAGCGCGGCCGCGGCCGGCACGCCGTACACCTTCTCCGGGCACGTGCACGACCAGCTTCTCTACGCTGCGGGGCCGCTGCAGCGCATGGTGGCGTTCCGGCCGCAGCCCGGCGTGCCGATTCCGCTGGGCGCGCACCGCCGCTGGCTCGCCCTCGTGGGCTCCGTGGGGCAGCCGCGCGACGGCAACCCGGCCGCGGCCTATGCGACCTTCGACACCGAATCGAGGAGCCTCACGTTCCACCGCGTGCCCTACGACTGCGCGTCGGCCGCGCGCAAGGTTCGCGCCGCGGGCCTTCCGGAAGCGCTCGCCTATCGCCTCGAGCGGGGGATCTGATGGGAGCCATGATGGAGGTCGCGCCCGCTCGAGGTCGCGCCGGGCCGCGCGTCGATGCACGGGGTGCGCCGCTCGGGAGAGCCTCCCGCGCAGCCGCCGAGGTCAGTGGATCTCCGGCTCCGCGGTCGCGGTGCCGGCCACCAGGAAGTCGAAGTCGCAACCCTGGTCCGCCTGCGTCACGTGGTCGAGGTAGAGCGCCCCGAAGCCGCGGGTGAAATGCGGCGTCGGCGCCTTCCACGCGGCGCGGCGCTTCGCGAGCTCGGCCTCGTCCACGAGGAGCTCCAGCCTGCGGGCGGGGACGTCCAGCGCGATGCGGTCGCCGTCGCGCACGAAGGCGAGCGGGCCGCCCACGAAGGATTCCGGCGTCACGTGCAGCACGCACGCGCCGTAGCTCGTGCCGCTCATGCG
>Ga0207695_10008328_pt1 | contig 12993 bp, 15 predicted proteins | sample KBSC54metaG_FD_184354 | JGI IMG/M metagenome (GOLD analysis project Ga0207695, IMG submission 184354) | Corn rhizosphere microbial communities from Kellogg Biological Station, Michigan, USA - KBS C5-4 metaG (SPAdes) (version 2) | ecosystem: Host-associated > Plants > Roots > Rhizosphere > Soil...
TATCTCCCACGTAGTAAGGATCGTGTGCGCCCGGTTCCGGCGGATCCAGATGCCCTGAAAGACCGCGCAGACCGTACATTGCCATCGAATCCCCCGACCGCGCGAAATCGCCCATGCCGCTGAAGATTCCCAGCGCCGCCGGCATCGGCAACCCAAGCTGCTTGATCTTCGCGGCAACCTCCGCCGTGAGAATCGCGCCAGCCGAAGTTCCATAGATCACGATATGTTTCGGCTCATAGGTTTTCAGCAGTTCTTTGTACACAGCAATCGAATCATCGACAGCGGCGGGAAACTTCACTTCTGGCGACAGCCTGTACAGGACAGCAACAACCTTGATCTTCGTGTAACCCGCGATCGGGATTGACTCTGTAAACGAACCGGAATCTGAATTGAATCCGCCGCCGTGAATATCCAGCAGCACCTTGTCCTTGTTGCTCTCCGGCATCCCCTCCGGAGTCACGATGTGCACCGGCACACCTGCCATCTTCTCTTCGACGATTGTGTTTGGACATATCTTTGTCCACTCCACTCGCGCTCTGGCCGTGTAGGCGTCTGTCATCTTCCGCCGCTGTTCGAGAGGTTGCGGCGGCCCCTGGTCCGGTTCCTGTCTGCTCAGCGATTTCTGTGCCTCCGGGCTGATCGTCTGGGGCACCGGTACTACGCGGGTCACATGTGCGGTCCCATTCGCCTCAATGTAGCTGGTATCACGGTTCGGAGCGTCGGCAGCGGTCGTCGGCTTCGGCGCAGACTGCTGCGCGGCGAGCACCGGCAAAACGACAAATACACTGCAGACGATGATGCGAACAATCGATTTCATGACTGGCTGCCTCCCGAAGAACGTAGTCGATGATTCATCTGAACCGTCCACCATAGCAGACGCTGCGCCGTTCTCGACCGCCTTGTCGATTCCGCCACGACGAGGTATCCGAAATCTTCATCGTCTGCTGCGGAGTGTGGCATAGTGATGTGTTGATTTGCATAGGATCTTCGGCAAGCAGGAGGAACAAAATGATCGCCAGAATGTGGCATGGGTATACCAAGCCCGAAGACGCTGACGCGTACGAATCCACACTGAAGCCCGAGTTGCTGCCCGGTATCGGCAAGGTCCCGGGTTACCGTGGCGGGTACGTGCTGCGTCGACCGCTCGAAGGCGAGGTCGAGTTCGTCACCATCATGGTCTGGGAGTCGATCGAGGCCATCAAAACCGTCGCGGGACCGAACTACACTGTCTCCATCATCCCGGAGAATCGCCTCAAGTATCTCTCGCGGCACGACAGCCACGCTGCGCATTACGAAATCGAATCGATGCAGGGACTGGTCGGCGTGAATGTTTGACGTTCGACCCACATCTCCCGCTCATGCGGAAGGGGAGCGCCGCTACGCTCCCCTCCTCGACTTGATGCTTGAGCGCTCTAGTCCTTTGGAAGAATCAGCAGCCCCGCCTTCAACAACAACTGCGTGAGCCGATCTACTGCCAAGGGGTACTTGTAGTAGATGGCGCGGATACTAAGCCCGACAAGCTTTGCCGCTTCCACATACGTGTATTCCTGAAGTGTTATGCGGCTGAGCAAGGCTCGATCGGTTTCGCGCAATCGATTCAGACAACGTTCCATATCCAGCACGAAAATCACTGCGTCTTCAAACGTCTTCACGCGCCGGCAAGAAGCCCATCCTCGTGCTATTGGCTCGCCGAGCATGGCGGGCGCGCGACCCACCATCATGGATGCGTACAGATACCTTTGAAGCATCTTCTCCGTGTGCTTCCGGTAAAACGCGAGGCTGATTTCAGGAAGGCTCTCGTCATCGAACGGAGTTTCACAGCGAGGTGCAAGCTCCGAAGCACTCTGGGCTTTGTGGTGATTCTCTTGCTGAAGATCGGCAGTTGCCCAGATTAATGGCAATTGCAAGGCTGCGCTCATATTGCGCCTCCCTCAGCTGTCGCCACCGCCCAGATCTTGCTCACCTTTTTCGGGCGTCCAGGCTTTTTACGATTTGCTGGATTCGGAAAAAGTTCGAGTTTACCGCGGCAATCAATACAATAAACCGACTTCAGATCCAAAGGACGGAGCCAGAAACATCCGCATCCTTCGCATAACTTCGGCGTAATTGTGAATTCTTTCATCTATAGCCCGGATATAAGCTTTCTCCCGCCACCTCAGTTCCACTGCCTCTGCCTGGCGGGTTGAAAGGAGCGCGGCATCTGCGCTCAGGGTTCTGCTGCCCTGGTCTGCAATCTTTGCCTTAGCTCTACTGGATAGCGTCATTAGGATAAGCGCGCATTTCTGGAAATATCTCGGGCCGTTTCGCCGCGGCCTGGCCAGCGGCTCTCATGAGGTCCGGAAGGATTATCAGACGAATACAACGCACGTCTGATTGCCCGCGGGCTTCGCATCCCGGAGAATGTCTCAAACTGTCCGAGTCTAAGTAAACCCACTCTAGGCTGACGTATTTTTTGCGTCAATGCGTCAGACCCCATTTCTTCATTCAAGCGCCAGGCAGTTAGCAAGCGAGTCCCAGAAATGAAGGCAAAACACACCAAATCAGTTTCCTCAGAGCGAACGATTCTCAGCTCTGCTGTTTCGTGCCAGTGGACGCTCGAAAGATGAACTTCTCGCAGATGTACGAAGTCTTTCGCAGAGTGTGCCTGCACAGGATTCAGCGCGGCGATCTGACCATGGCCGAACTAGCGAGGCGAAGCGGCCTGAGCAAGTCTCACGTTTGGAAGTTCCTGGGAGCTCACGGTCAGCTATCGCCCAAAGCCGCCGATCGCTTGCTTCACGCTCTGGAATTGGGTGCAGAGGATTTGGTCGTTCTTGGCCGGCAGATCCCGCTGCGTGAAAACCATGACGTCAGAGTTCCTGTCGTTTCGCACAGCACAGCGCTGTTCGAACCCGACATAGGACTTCACGCCGTCGAGTTGTGGCTGGCAATTCCCCACGGAGAAATGCCCTCGCGCGCGCCACTCACACCTTTATGGCGGCGATCATGGCGTAGATTTGTGGGCACCCGCATCGATAGGGAGGAAGCTCGATCAATGAGCCGCCCTGAATACAGCGGCGCCATCGCAGTTATCGACCGTCACTTCAGCTCGCTCCGTCAGTACGATCCTGACCAGCCGAATATCTATGCAATTCGCGATGGCAATCGCGTGGCTATGCGGTATGTCGACGCATTTGAAAATCAGCTAATCATTCGTCCGGCAAGCGCCGAATCTCCGCCGAAGCTGATCAAGGTTGCCCCGGGCTCCAGACCTGCCGACTATATCGCTGGCCGCGTAGCCTTGGTCCTCCTCAAAAAGCCCTGAGTTTCAGGCTGCCCTTCATATTTCAGCAGTCATGTCGGCGTTCTCAAACCGCGTAAAGCGCGAGATGAAGTTCAGATGCACAGTCCCAGTCGGGCCGTTACGCTGCTTCGCGATGATGATCTCCGACTTGGCACGGTCGGACTCGCTCATCTCCTCGTCGCGGTTATAGTAGGCCTCGCGATGGATGAACATCACAACGTCAGCATCCTGCTCAATTGAACCCGATTCGCGCAAATCGCTCAGCATGGGCCGCTTGTCGTCTCCGCGCCGCTCACTGGCACGCGACAGCTGCGACAATGCAACCACCGGGACGTCAAGTTCTTTCGCCAGAGCCTTCAATCCTCGCGAAATTGCCGAAACTTCCTGGGTGCGATTTTCATACCGCTTTCCGCCCGCACTGGGCAGTGTCGCGCTCATCAATTGCAGGTAGTCCACCACTACAAGGTCCAGACCGCCGAGGGTCTGCCTGAGCCGTCGCGCCTTGGCACGCATTTCAGCAAGAGAAATGCCCGCCGTATCATCGATGAACAATCGCGATTCGACCAGCTGCTCCAACCCGCGAACCAGTTTGTCGTGATCCTCGCGGCGAATGAAGCCTGTCTGAAGAGCGCGCTGGTCGACCCAGGCCTGCGACGCCAGCATGCGTCGCAAGAGCGACTCCTTGCTCATTTCCAGGCTGAACACAGCCACAGTGGCGTTGTGATTCACCGACGCATTCTGCGCCATATTGATGGCGAAGGCCGTCTTGCCCATCGAAGGACGGGCCGCGACAATTACCAGCTCGCCCTTCTGCAGTCCGCTGGTCATCTCGTCCAGCTTGGTGAAGTCGGTCTCCAACCCGGTGACAGAGCGGCTATTGTTGTAAAGATTGTCGATCGACCCGAACGAGTCGGCGACGATCTTGTCCAGCGCCACCAGGCCACCGGAGACGCCCTTTTCGCTCACTTCGAGCAGGGCTGTCTCAGCCGCGCCGATCACTTCCAGCGCCGTCTCGCTCTGGTCTGCGGCCCGTGCAATCGCCGCCGAACAGATCAGCATCAGCCGCCGCAGCAGGCTCTTGTCCTTGACGATTCGGATGTAGTCTTCGATCACGGGCCGCAGCGGCAGGCCCTCCGTCAGCGACGCGAGGTATGCCACCCCGCCTACCGACTCGATCTCCTTGTAGCGCGACAGCTCGTGCGACAGCGTGACGATGTCCACCGCCCGCTGCTCATTCATCAAGTCGCTCATGCGCAGGAAGATGCGCTTGTGCGAGTCGAGTGAGAAGTCGTCCGCCTCCAGCTTCTCCGCGGCTTCGGAATGAAACGAGTTGTCGAGGAGGATCGCGCCGAGAATCGTCTTCTCGGCGTCGATTGCCGCCGGAAGCCCGGCGTCCATCGATGAAGCAGAAAGGTCGGGGAGAGTGGCCATAGCTAAGTCGGCCGGATGGCCTTACCTGAGTGTACGGCCGCGAGGAAGTCGATCGTGCATGTGAATTGTAGGGCCGGAATGTGGAGAATCACCGACAGATGGTGTGGCGCACGCCCAAATTGCCATTCACAAAAGCGAAGGCCCCAACTCAACGAGAAGGGGCCAACCTCAGCAGCGTAGAACGACGGCGCGGGCACCGAACACTCGATCTCCCACCGGCCGTCTGGCTGAGCTTATTCAGAAATCATCATCTGCGAGGTGCTTCCCACCGGAACGGTTACGTTCTTCCAGAACGGAATGGTAAGAGGGAAGTTATAGACAACTTTGACGTTGATCATATTCCCCACGTTGTTGCATGCATTGCTGCTGGAATCAACATCCGACGTGCTGCTACAGTTCGAATCGTAAGCCCAGGTTGTCAGCCCAGCCGACGTCTTGGTTGCGACAAGATACTTTACTTCAAGTGAGGTATTGTTCGCAGACAAGCCGGGATATCCCATTCCCTCGACATAGGCGAGAAGCGGATTGTTCATTGGATCTGTAGTCGAGGAGAATTTGGTAGGTTTCAGGCCGCAGTCCGGAAACGGCGTTACATTGGCGTCATTGCATGAGTTCGGACCACGTATCGCCGCGTAGCGGGTCGCATCGCGTGCGGCGTTCGACACATAGTTATACGAATACAGCATATAGGACGTTTCGATGATTCCAAACAGGAACAGGAACGCCACAATCGCGGCCAGCCCCATCTCCACCATCGAGGAACCGTCCTCCCGGAGCAGACCTTTGCACACTGCTCCCGTTAAGCGCAATGCTCGAACACGATCGCCAGGCAAGTGTCTATCAAGCTTCATCTTCATCGCGGTTCCTTACTGTAGGACTCCCTGTGATGCAGCGCCGTATACCGTGTAGCTGGTTGGAAATCCAGGCACTTTCAAGACCGAGGAAATCCGATACTGCAGCTGGACATCCACGGTGACCAGCAATTGCGAACTGGTGCAGCCAGATGGGCTTTTACCTGACGGGCAGCTGGCCGTTCCGGTTCCGCTACAGGAACAGGCGACGGTCGGATATCCCGACACCCAGCTCAAGCCGCTCAGATTGCCTGCATCAGCATTGGCGGCAGCGAGCATCCCCGAGGTATCAAGAAACCCACCCCCGTTCATGGCGCCGTACTGCGCGGCTGCACGGGCCGCGTTGGTCACTTCAATCGCCGCGTACGCCACACGTGAGAATTCGAATGCGCCGAGCAACATCAATGCCAGCAAGGGCAGGGTCATCGCCGTTTCCACCATAGCCTGGCCGCCATCGCAAGCTAAGGCCTTTGCAATTTTGAACGTTCTAATCTTCATCATTCTTCTCCGTTACTCGACAAGTGCAACCTTTGACAGCGGCGTTGTAGAGGCGTGCACGCTGTTGTAGCTGTTCTTAAGCGTCAGCTTGCTGTTGATGTACACGTCCAGTGAAATAACACCCCCCGCCGTGACGCCGCCACCCTGGTCTTGCAGGTAAGTGATAGATTTCGGCGCATAAATGTAGCCGTCGAGGTCTTCGCCCGTGGTGCCGAATTGAACCTGGAGACAAGTCGGCTGGGGAGTGAAACTGCCTTGGTAGCTGTTGAGACTGCCGTCCTGACAACTCCCAGTTGTATTCGTGTCCCCAGGCTGCACAATTGCAAGGCTGTTGTAAGTCAGTGACTTGCTGGCAGGTGCGGTGATCTTCAGTTGGCCGTTCTGATTGTCGAAGGATCCTTGATAGTTGTCGATCGTTCCGTTCACCGTCACGCTGCCCTTTATCGTCACCCCGTTCTCGAACAGGAAGATCTGCCCTTGCCCCGCCGTGCCAAGCACTAACGGAGTGGTTGATCCGTCGAGTACCACGGGACTGCCACCGCTGGAAGTGTTGTTTAGGCACGTCAGTTTGTAGGTTGTACCATCTCCCGCGGTGAACGATTTGTAGGTAGTGTTCAGACCCGAGGTGGAGCTGGTGATGGCAGTCGAGCCGCTCACCGTGATGAGATCACCGTTGCTTGAGCTGCAATCGCTCAATGACGGGAAGCTCTTGCTCCCAAAGGGGTCACTTTGAGTTGGATATCCGCTAAAAACGGTCGCCCCGGGTGCCTTATTACATCCACCCCCCGTATCCTGACCGCCGGCTAGTCTCACATACGGTGCGGCGATTGTGGCACTGCCGCCGTCGCAGAACGCGGAAGGATTGGTCGAGTTCACTTGTATCCCACAGCCGTTGGCGGTGACTGTTGCATTGCCCTTGACCTTGAATGCATCCGCATCCTTGGTATTCAGGACGTACATGCACGAAGAAGCCGGCGTGACACCCGCTACTGCTCTTGCCCCAACCCTGATCTGTGGCATCTTGAGAACAGCCGCAAGAAACGCGACCTGCGGCTGCACCACCCGAACCTCGAAGAACCCGAGTCCCTGATGGTATCCGGTCGTAGGCGAAGAGAGAACGGTCACATAGCTGCCATCCACGCCATTCTTGGCGGCAGCCGCCTTTGCGGCAGCTGTTGGATCACCGCTGACAACGTATTGATAATTCAGCGCCGCGGCAACCGCAGCGTCATCCGCAGCCGTCTGCAAGTTGCGCTTCGCGTGGTATGCCGCTCCCACATCGACCGCCAGTCCCATGAATCCGATCAGCACTGTTGCGCAAAGCGCCGTCATCACAAGCGTTTGGCCATCTTCATCGCGAAGAATTCTCATGCACTTCCTTCACACAACTACGGGATTTAACTCAAGAGACTTCCGCATCCCGCAAAGAATCCGCGCCAACGTACAGCGCAACTCGCGAATTTCCTGCAGAGCCCTAAAAAGCGGAACGTGTGTGAATTCTAGGAAGTAAGTAGGTGGCAAACAAGGGGAGACAGGGTACTTTTTGTTACCTAAGTGCACTCGGATGGGAGTGAATGTAAAGACCAGAGTAAGGTAACGTAACCTGCGCGTGCGACGCATCCATCACGTTGTTCAGTGACAAAAGGACTTCCGGTCACCCCTCCCGGAGTGCACACGATAGCCCGATGTGCCGTTCATTGAACAATAGTCATGCTCGAAGTACTGCCGATCAGCAGGGTGTTGGCCTTTAGGTAAGGAATCACCAGCGGATAGGAGTATGTGACCTTCACCTGAACCTGATTCCCAACAGAGTTGTCTTTGGCGGTCGAGCAGCTGCTCCAAGGCGCCGGAGCTTTGCACCACTGCACCGTGGTGACCGCGCTCCCGGAATAGGGATAGCCAAGGGTCTTTACGTACTGCGCAATATCGACCGCCGACGCGCCGTCCGAGTCTGCACTGGAAGGCGAACAATAGGCCTTGGAATTGAGATACGTATAGCAGTTCGCTCCCCGGACAATGGCGAAGCGGGTTGCCTCGCGTGCGGCATCGGCGGCGTAGTGATGGCAATAAAGCGCGATCGACAACTGAATAATCCCAAACAGGATCGGAATCAGAATGAGGCAGGAAATCGCTGTCTCGACCAGTGATCCGCCCTCATCGTTGAAAGTTGCCGCGCTACCTCGGCGAGCATGGTTGGCAATACTCAGAACGATTCTCTTCATCAGTTCGAGACCACCTGGCTCGATTTCCCCTGCAGGGTAAAGGTGGGCTTCCAGCCCGGAAGACTGACCATCGGCGAAAATGTCGATTGCGTTGTCACAGTCACGGTCCTGATCAGACCTGTATGACTCTCGAAACAGGTCTTGTTGTCATCGCAGGAAATGCCTGTCCCGTCAGAGCATTGACACGAAATGGTCGGATCGTCGACGGTGAGCTTGCTGGTTCCAACCAAGTTCGGCGAATCCGTTCCCGCGGCATTCTTGATGCCAGGTGTATCCCCCAGTTCGCTGGTACCCGAAGCCGCGTATACGGCAGCTGAATGAGCCGCGTTTGTAACCTCGATTGAGGCGTATGCCAACCTTGCAAACTCCGCCGCACCCAGCAGCATGATGCAAAGGAAAGGTAACGATAGCGTGAGTTCCACAAGCGCGGAGCCTTCTTCACCGTGCAAACCCGCGATCAGCTTCTTATTGCTTAGGATTCTTGTAATCATCTCGGCTCCTATTCCCTACTCCACCAGCGTGATTTTCTTGAACGGCGTGGTTAGAGGATTGAACGAGCTGTAGTTCGTGAGATTCACAGTCCCGTTCACATGAATGGAGCCAACAATCAAGTCCGTGGCATTAACGGCGCCACCTTGATCATGCAGGGTAACGGAGGTGGTAGGGGCATAGATGGCACCATTGAAGTAGGAACTGCTGCTTCCAAACTGCAGCATCATGTCTTGCGTATCGGCCGACGGCTGGTAAATCGCGACCGCGTTGTAGGCATAGCCAGTCTCAGCGGGAGCCCAGATGCTGAAGTTGCTAGCAGTGGAGCTATCAAAGGCCCCGGTTCCGGTTACCACGATTGTGGCGCCACCGTTCGCATTGGTTTGCGGATTAGTCTTTGAATTGTTCCCGGTACCCACAGTGGTGTTGCCACTCACCGTCACACCTGTTTCGAAAACATAAATGCCCGGACCCAGTTGCGTCGTGGTCCCACCGCCGAGATCCACCGGTGCGTCTGTACACGTCGGCTTTTTGCCCTTCGTGCAAGTCTGGTTTTTGAAGCACACGTAATTCTTGTAACCGGCTGTTTGGGGAGAGGACCGGAGGTCCCCGCTTAGTGTTCCACCCGATGCGGTCAAATCGAAGGTGTTGCCGCTGTTGCAATTGTCTTCCGGGTGGTCAGGCAATCCCTGATTGGCAATTGCAGGGGTTTGCGGCTTCACTCCGGTGTTCACGGGAGCGCCGGGATCTCCTTTGCAGTTTCCCTTGCCATCTTGCGCGCCCACCACGTCGATATTCGAGACCGTCGATTTGCCCGCGCTGCCCGTTACACAAAGCGCGGAATCTTTATCTGAATTGACGTACACCCCGCAGCCCGGTGCATTGATTTTTCCTGCGCCTTGAATCCAGAGCGTGTCAGGATCATCTGGATCCATCACGTACATGCAGTACTTCGACGTCCCCGGTGCACCTGCCGTCGCCATCGCCGACACGTTGATCGTGTTGAAGTCGGTGGCCTTGAACATCCACTGGTTCACCGTCGACATGAAGATGGTCGGGTTGGGAGTCGATACGGCGACCTGAACGCAGGATGGACATGAAACACCGCCAGGGTTGAGGGTGGGCGAGACCGTCAAATCAACATTGATTGTTTTTCCGGCATTCGACAGGTTGTCCTGGGCTGCCGTCGTGGCCTTTGCCTTGATGTTCGTATAGTTGTTGCCGTTGTAGAACAGTTCGGTCGCGCCGGCCATCGCGGCGGCATCGGCTGCGGCCTGCATCTGGCGCCGCGTGTGCAGCAGGACGCCAACGTCCACGGCCAATCCCAACGCTCCAAGCAGAACGGCCATGCAAAAGACGGTCATGACCAGGGTCTGTCCCTGTTCCTCAAACACCCGTTTCAAAAGGGAGACTCTCGTAAGCCTCATCCAAAACCTCCAGTGCACCCGTACAGCTCAACCCCATCGCTTCGCGCACTGTGGATTCCGAGCGGCAGACGTCAGCCGGTCAGACTTTCCGCAGCTTCCGGTCTCGCTCGAATTACTTAGGTCCAATGAGGATTTGGGCCCTTCTCGACGAGACACGTCTTTATGTAGACGAGAATGCTCTCTCGGATGAGAAGCAGCAATGCCACTAATAGGTTAATTACTGAGGGACTTACGGGAGGTTACGATGTGTAAAGAAAATCAATAAGATACAGATTACTCAAGGCATATTACCTGTAAAGAATGCACCGTGCCAAGCCGCGCCCCGACAGAAACGTTCGAGCCTATTGCGAAATGACAAGTTGTGAGGTGCTCGCCATGGTGAAGCTAGCACTCGGAACGAAAGGTATGTGGAAGGAATAGGGATAAGAAACAACAACCTGCACCAGGTTGCCGGGATTGTTACATGGCGCTACGCCTGGGCAGGCTGAAGGCGAGACGGTGCCTGGCCAAGTCGTCGTAGTTGTAATTAGCGAAGAATCGATACCGGGATATGCGAAGTTCCTCACGAACTGTGCAATATCGCCAGTGCTGCCCGCTTGGGCAACACAGGTGGCAAATCCCGGGCTGGCACAATTCGTGCCTGAATAGGTGTTTCCCCGCACAATTGCGTACCGGGCGGCCTCGCGTGCCGCCGCATTCACAAAGTTATATGCGTACACTGCCCAGCACGCTTGAATGATTCCGAACAAAACTGCAAGAAAAAGCGTTGAGGCGATAGCCATTTCTACCAGAGTTGATCCCTCCTCTTGAGATCCTCCGGCTTTGGCAAAAAAGCTGCCGCGAAAACTTTTCAAAACAGCACCTCCTGAACTGCACTGCCGTAGACGGTAAAAGTGGGGCCAAGTCCAGGAAGGCGAATCAGAGGAGTGACGGTTGCAGATGTAGACACGGTGATGGTTTGGACAACATACCCCCCACCTGCAGTGCAGCCTGCGGTGCCCGAGGTAACTGATCCGGCTTTGGCACAACCGGACGCATGAGTGACACTGATCGGCGTATTCAAATTTATGCCGTAATCTTTCGCTTCATTCACCGCTAACGTCTGCATAGTAGCCGAGTCGACTGAGGTCCCTGGGTTTTGCGCTCCATACTGGGCAGCTGCTTTCGCAGAATTTGCCACTTCGATTGCCGCATACGAAAGCAGCCCCATCTGAACTGCTCCCAGCAGCATCACGATCAAAAGCGACATGGTAAAAGCCGTTTCGACTAATGCCTGTCCAGCCTCGAATTCATCGCGAACGATCTGGCGCATTCGCGATTTCAAAATGTCAGTGTGTCTCATCGGCTTCTTCACCTACTCGACCAGCGCGATCGACTTGAGAGGCGATGTTGGGTGCTCTGCACCATAGTTCGTGACTTGCAATGTACCTGTCTTGAGCGTAAGTTGCCCCACGATCAGGCCTGATACTAAGGCACTTCCGCCCTGATCCTGCAGAGTTAAATTCACACAGGGAGCGTCGATCAAACCATCGAAAATGCCCTGTGCTGAACCCCACTGAATGTCCCACGTACTCTTGTTGCAGGCAGCATCTTGAGGTTGAGCTGAGTCCGGTGCAAGCAGAAGAACGCCGTTGTAGGTTCCTTGAGTTGGAGCATGCAGCTTGACGTTGGTTGTTGAGGTGACCGATAACGCGCCACTGTAGACGTCAAATGTCACACCATCCTGCGGGGGTGGACCCGATCCAGTTCCGGGATCCCAGGCTGGCGGTCCGACCACGTTGTCGCCAATGGTCACGTTGCCACTAAAGGCGTAAAGACCGGCAGGAAGATTCAGCGTCGATCCATTTCCATCGATCAGGACATTGCCGCTGAAGCAAAGTCCGCCCGCGCCCATTCCGGAAACATCCGCTGCCGTGAGGTACTTGTAACTCGTACCTTGAATATTCTTGCTTGCGCCGCTCGGGGCCTTGCACGTCATGCTCGCCGGGTTCGGAGCCGTCAGGTTCTGATATTGCGACGGAAAGTTCTGAGGCGGTGAATTCGTCTCCGTAGGGACCTTGTTATTGTTTGAATCCAGCAATTGTCCAGACCCTGTTATTCCTCCCTGGGTCTGCACGTATGCGACATTGATGGAATTGCCCTGCCCGGTGACTTTTACGGCATCTGACGAATTGGAATTTGCGTAAATGCCACACGCAGTGCCGCCGGTCGGATTGATCTTCGCAGCACCCTGCAGGCTGAAGTCCGTCCCGGTGGGGTTCATCAACCAGAAGCAAGAGATGGTCGTAACGCTCGCGGCTACAGCACGCGCCGACACATTCATCGAAGTTCGTCCAAACATGCCCATAAATGAGGTTGGGTTCGGCTGGGTGACCACGGCTTCGAAATACCCATTGCAAAGCGCAGCTTTGTGGGGGCCGACAGTGGGCGCGCACGCTACCTGAACTGTATTTCCGCCAGTGCCGTCCGTTACTCCATTCGCAGATGACGCGTTCTTTCCGTGAGTCGTCGCGGAGGTCGTCGACACAGTGTAGTAGTAATCCATCGCAGCCGCCGTGGCAGCGGCATCAGCGGCGATCTGCAGCCGGCGCTTGGCCCGAAACATAACGCTTATGTCCAGGGCAAGTGCCGTGAAGCCCAGTAGCACTGCCATCGCTGCCGCCGTGAATACCAGCGTTTGTCCTTCTTCATTTCGAAACAGCTTCATAAACGGTAGACCTCCCTGCCGCGTTCGTTCGCTTGACAGGCTTCTCTTCGAAACCTTGCACTCTTGCCCGAGAAATTGCACCGGT
>Ga0207695_10008331_pt1 | contig 12990 bp, 11 predicted proteins | sample KBSC54metaG_FD_184354 | JGI IMG/M metagenome (GOLD analysis project Ga0207695, IMG submission 184354) | Corn rhizosphere microbial communities from Kellogg Biological Station, Michigan, USA - KBS C5-4 metaG (SPAdes) (version 2) | ecosystem: Host-associated > Plants > Roots > Rhizosphere > Soil...
CCGCATTGACGACGAAATTGGTGTCGCCCTGCCGGTACAAGGTCACGGCTTTCGAGCGATGTTTACCTACGGCGCGAAAGCCCATGCTCTCAAACAGGCGGTGCAACGCAGCGGGGTCGGGGCCGGTATATTCGACGAATTCGAAACCGTCCGTGCCGATCGGGTTGTCCCAGAGTTCCATGAACCTGCTCTCCTGCGATCGGATAATAGTTTCATCTGAAACTATCTGGAGTCAAGCCGGGAAAGGACGCTTTCTTGCGCCTTTGGCGGCCCGCGCCTAGGATTGCGGAATAAGGGCTGAATCGGTTGGGGGTTGGTCATGCCGCGCGGAACGCTGCCGAGCCGCCGCTATTTTCTTGCCTCCGTTTCGGCTCTCCCCATCCTGGCCTTTGCCGGTACCGCCGCGGCGCGCTCTCTGTCCGGAACCTTGCCCTGGAGAGCCTTCGCGGGCGATCCGCCCCAGCCCGTCAATCCGCTGGGCTGGCATTTCTTCACCCCCGATGAAGTCGCCACGGTCGAGGCGATCGTCGACCGGCTGATTCCGGCCGACACGCTGTCGGTCGGCGGCAAGGATGCAGGCTGCGCCGTTTTCATCGACCGGCAACTGGCGGGCGCTTTCGGCAAATCCAGCAGGCTCTATATGAAAGGGCCTTTCGCCGCCGGTCTTCCCACCCAAGGCTATCAGGGCGAACTGACGCCGGAAGGCCGCTATCGCGAAGGGCTGAAGGCCATCAGTGACTATTGCCGGGGCGTGCACGGCCGGAATTTCGCACAGATGAGACCGGCGGATCAGGATGCCATCCTGACCGGCCTGGAAGAGGGCAAGATCGACCTCAAGCTGTCGCACGGCCTCAGCAGCCGCGCCTTCTTCGAGCTCATTCTGCAGAACACGATGGAAGGCTTCTTCGCCGATCCGCTCTATGGCGGCAACAAGGGCATGGCGGGTTGGAAGCTGATCGGCTTTCCGGGCGCGCGTTATGACTATCGCGATCATATCGGCAAGCCCAACGTGCCGTACCCGCGCGGTCCCATCTCGATCTATGGCGAGGCCTGATCGATGGCACAGCTTCTGCCGCATAAGGATGTGGTCATCATGGGACTGGGCTGGACCGGCGCGGTCCTGGCGCAGGAACTGACCGACGCCGGTCTTCATGTGGTGGCGATCGAGCGCGGGCCGTGGCGCGATACCGCCACCGATTTCAACATCGGCTATATGCCCGATGAATTGCGCTATGCCATCCGCCGGGAACTGTTTCTGGCGCCGGCACAGGAAGCCATGACCATGCGAAACAATCTCGCGCAGACGGCGCTGCCGATGCGCGATTATGGCTCCTTCCTGCCGGGACATGGCGTTGGCGGCGCGGGCGTGCACTGGAACGGCTTCAACTGGCGGTTCTTTCCCAGCGATTTTCAGATCAAGACTCACCTGACCAAGCGCTATGGCGCAGGGCGCATCAGGGAATTGCAGCTGGAGGATTGGGGCGTCACCTATGACGAGATCGAGCATTGCTTCGACAAGTTCGAATATCTCTGCGGCACGTCGGGCAAGGCAGGCAATCTGAAAGGCCGTGTCGTCGAAGGCGGCAATCCGTTCGAAGGGCCGCGCACCCGCGACTATCCCAATCCGCCCTTGAAAATGCCGTACAGCGCCATGCTGTTTTCCGAAGCCGCGAAAGGTTTGGGCCTGCACCCTTTTCCTTCGCCCGCCGCCAACATGTCCCGGCCTTACGTCAATCCTTTGGGGGTGGCGATGGGCGAATGCACCTATTGCGGTTTCTGCGAACGGTTCGGCTGCGCCAATTATTCCAAGGCGATGCCGCAGACCACGATCCTGCCGGTGCTGATGCGCAAACCCAATTTCGAGGCGCGCACGGAATGCGAAGTGCTGAAAATCAATCTGCGTCCCGACGGCAAAACTGCCCGCAGCGTCACTTATGTCGATGCGGCAGGCCATGAATTCGAGCAGCCGGGCGACATCATTCTGCTCTGCGGCTATGGCATGATGAATGTGCGCATGATGCTGCTGTCCGGCATCGGGGTGCCCTACGATCCGGTACAGGGCACCGGTACGGTGGGGCGCAATTACTGCTATCAGACCCAGGGCACCGGGGCGCGGCTGTTCTTCGAGAACAAGCATTTCAACCCCTTCATCGGCACCGGCGCACTGGGCGCCACTATCGACGATTTCAATGGCGATGCCTTCGACCATTCCGCGCTGGATTTTGTGGGCGGGGCTGGAATCAGTTGCGGCAGCAGCAACGGCCGGCCCATCGGCAACCGGCCCACGCCGCCGGGCACGCCGCGCTGGGGGGCTGCGTGGAAAAAAGCCACCGCCGAAACTTATCAGAACGCGACGGGCGTGGGGGCGCAGGGCACCTCCTATCCCGTGCGGGGCAATTATCTGGATCTCGATCCCACCTATAAGGACCGCTTCGGCCGTCCGCTGCTGCGGGTGACGTTCGATTTCCCGGATAATGACCTGCGCATGTCGCGCTATCTGTCGGACCAGATCGCCAAGATCGGCAAGGCGATGAATCCCAAGCAAATGGCGATGAACCAATCCGCCAAGGGTTGGAATTCGGTTCCCTATCAGACCACTCACAATACCGGCGGCGCCGGTATGGGGCCCAATCCCAAAGCCAGCGCGGTCAACCGCTATCTGCAAAGCTGGGATGTTTCCAACCTGTTTGTGATCGGCGCCTCGGCCTTCCAGCAGAATGCGGGCAAGAATCCCACCGGCACGGTCGGCGCGCTGGCCTACTGGGCTGCCGAAGCGATCCGCGATCAGTATCTGAAGAAGCCCGGCGCGCTGGTGCCCGCATGAGAGCGTTTGTGTTGGCCGCCCTGGTTTCGTTCGCGGCCGCGCCCGCGCTGGCGCAGGATCGGGTCGCGAGCGGCCGATACCAGGCCGTGCTGGGCGATTGCGCCGGCTGTCACACCGCGCCGGGCGATAAGCCAATGGCGGGCGGGATGATCCTTCAGACGCCGTTCGGCAAGATCGCCGTACCCAACATCACACCGGACCGCGAAACGGGCTTGGGGAATTGGACCGAAGCGGATTTTCGCCGCGCCATGCGCGAAGGGGTGAGCCCCGGCGGTAAGCGGCTTTATCCTGCGATGCCGTATCCCGCCTATGCGCGCATGCCCGATGCCGATATTTCGGCGCTATGGGCTTATCTCAAAACACTCACCCCCGTGCGTCATGCGGTGGAGCCCAATCTTCTGCCGTTTCCGTACAACATCCGGACTCTGATGGCGGGATGGAACTGGTTTTATCCCAGTCCAGTGGGATTTGCGCCGACGGCCGGGAAAACCGCAGAATGGAATCGCGGTGCCTATCTGGTCACGGGGCCGGGACATTGCGGCGCTTGTCATACCGCGAAAACTTTTCTGGGCGCGGACCGCGCCAAGGCATTCACGGGCGCATCGTTGCAAGGCTGGTTCGCGCCGGAAATTACGGGTGCAAAGCCGCACGGCATCGGCAATTGGAGTACCGATGACATCGTCACCTATCTGAAAAGCGGTTGGAACACACACGCCGCGGCCACTGGCCCGATGGTGGAGGTGGTGGAGAATTCCACGTCGCAATTGACCGATGCAGACCTCAGGGCGATTGCCGTCTATCTCAAAGATCAACCCGCCGGTAGCGACATCCGTTCGGGGACGAGGGTGACCGCCGGTGATCCGGCCATGCAGGCGGGCGGCAGACTCTATCAGGACAATTGTGTCGGCTGTCATGGCTGGGACGGCAAAGGCGAGACGCTGATCTTCCCGCCCCTGGCCGGCAATGCCATCCTGCTCCAGCCCAGTGCCGAAAGCCTGACGCGGGTGGTGCTGGAAGGCGCGCAAGCGGCGGGAACAAAATCGGCTCCGACGGCGCCCGCCATGCCGTCTTTTGCGTGGAAGCTGAATGATGGCGAGGTGGCAGCGCTTCTTACTTATATTCGCAACAGTTGGGGCGATGACGCCGCGCCGGTAACGGCCGCGTCGGTAGCCAAGATTCGCGCCAATCTGCGCGGACATTGACTTGCGATCCTTGGCGATACGGCCTTAGAAACGGGCATGCCGCTTTCCGGACAAGCCGAAATCGCCGTCGCCGATTTCATGAAGCGGGAAAAGCTCGGCCCCGGCTTTGCCGAGACGGTGGCGCGCGTCTACCGGCCGCTCGCAGTCCGGATCGAAAGTTTGGCACGGACGCGCCCCGGATTGATCGTGGGGTTTTGCGGCTCTCAGGGCAGCGGCAAATCCACCGGCGTCGCCCTGCTGAAAATCCTGCTGGAAGCGGAGGGGTTGCGCGCCGCGGCCTTGTCGATCGACGATCTGTATCTTTCCAAGGAGGATCGGCAAAAGCTGGCGGACGAGGTGCATCCCTTGCTGGCGACGCGCGGGCCGCCGGGCACGCATGATGTCGCAATGGGCGAAGAGGTTCTGGATGCGCTCGCCAAGCCGCAAGAAACGGCAATTCCCCGTTTCGACAAGGCCCGCGATACGCGGATGGATTCATCGCACTGGGACCGCTTCCAGGGTCCCGCCGATGTGATCCTGTTCGAAGGCTGGTGCGTGGGCGCACGGCCCCAGTCTTCGGACGCGTTGGCGCAGCCGGTCAATGCGTTGGAACGGGACTCCGATCCGGATGGCCGGTGGCGTGCTTACGTCAATGATGCGCTGGCCGGTCCTTATCAGCATTTGTTCGGCCGCATCGGATTTCTGGTGTTTCTCGCGGCGCCGTCCTTCGATGTGGTGGCGGGCTGGCGCAAGGAGCAGGAAGCCAAGCTCAGGGCGCACACAGAGGGATCGTCCCATGTCATGAGCGATGAACAGGTCGATCGCTTTGTACAATTCTATGAGCGGCTGACCCGTTTCATGCTGGCCGAAATGCCGTCACGCGCGGATGCAGTGGTGCGGCTCGATGCCAATCGCGAGCCGCTGGAACTGGACATTCACATCCGCTGAGCGTCAGGCCTTGCCGGCCAGCCGGCCGATCAGCAGGTTGAAGAACCGCGCGGAATCCACATCGATGGCGACATTGGCATTGGGCGCGAATTTATCCCGCAGCATGGTGGAGGTTTTGGTGCCGGCCAATGTCGGCGCCGAACCGCGCAAGCCCGCTTCGTTGGGGCGATAACCCAGAGTCTCGCCCGCAGTCAGTTCGCCCATGGTTTCGACATCGATATAATAGGGTTTCCATTTCAGCAAAGACGGATCGAGGAACGACGCCAGGGCCAGCGAGTCATGCATGTTCGGGCCCGAGGCATTGCCGGCCTTGCGGTTGAGATCGATGTCATTGCGGGCGATCTTGGCCGCGGCCATGCTCACCGGCGTATTGGCCGCTTCCAGCACTTTGACATGTGCGTCCGTGAGCGCCGTCTTGCGGGTGACATCCAGCCCCACCATGGTGACGGGGATGCCCGACTGAAACACCATGCGCGCCGCTTCGGGATCGACATAGATATTGAATTCGGCCGCCGGCGTGACATTGCCGCCCGACAGCGAGCCGCCCATCATCACCACGCTCTTGATCATGCGGGCCAGATCCGGATCGGAGGCCAGCGCCGTCGCCAGATTGGTTTGCGGCCCCAGCATGATCAGCGTCACCTGGCCCGGATATTTCCGCACTGTCTGGCGGATGAAGACCGAAGCGGGATCGGCGATGGGCTTGATTTTCGGCGCGGGAAACACAGCGCCCCCCAGACCGTTCTCGCCATGCGCATAGGTCGCCGTGATCAGGCGCCGTTGCAACGGAGCCTTGGCACCCGCCGCCACCGGAATGTCGGTGCGGCCCGCGATCTCGACCATGCGCAAGGCATTGGGAAGGGAGAGCTCCAGCGGCACGTTGCCGGCAACGGGCGTGATGCCTTCGATCTTCAGCTCCGGCGAGCGCATTGCCAGCAAAAGAGCGAAAGCGTCATCCACGCCCGGATCGGTGTCGATGATCACACGGCGTGCGCCTGCGCTCTGGCCGAAGGCCGTGCCAGAAAGGGCGAGGCCTGCCAACCCGGCGGTGGACGACAGGATGGTCCGTCTGGTGATTCTCTTCGCGCCCATGAATCTCTCCCCCTGCGATCGCTGTGCCGAACCATAGCGCCTGTCCGTGTCACATCAAATTCGCTGGATGCCTCTCGCACTTGCGGAAGGAATGTGCCTGTTGAAGGGGCAAATGAGTTGTGAGAGCCTGACATCAAACGCAAAGGTGGGGGCCTCATGTTTCAACCGGACGGTTATACGGTCGCGCTCGTCATGATGGTCACCACCATGATCTGCTGGGGATCATGGGCCAACATGATGAAGCTGACGCCCGGTTGGCCCTTTCCGCTTTTTTACTGGGACTATGTGCTAGGCGTTCTGCTGGTCAGCCTTCTGTTAGGCCTGAGCATGGGGTCCATCGGCGGCCCGGCCGCGATGATGGCCAATCTGCGCGGTGCCGGCACGGTCAACATTCTCTATGCCTTGGCGGGCGGCGCGGTGTTCAATGTCGCCAATCTTCTTCTGGTGGCGGCGATTTCCATTGCCGGACTGGCGGTGGCGTTTCCGGTCGGCATCGGTCTGGCGCTGGTGGTTGGCGTGCTGCTCAATTACGCCATCGCGCCCGCGGGCAATCCGATGCTGCTGTTCGGCGGCGTCGCTTTGGTCTTGGCCGCCATCCTGGTCGATGCGCTGGCCTATAGCCGGCGCGGCAGTGACGGCAGCAGGAATGTGGCGCGCGGGCTGAAGATCGCCATTGCCTGCGGTTTCTTGATGGGGATTTTCTATCCTCTGGTCACCAAATCCGCAGAGGGGCCGACGGGGCTGGGGCCTTATTCCATCTCCTTCGTGTTTTCCGTGGGCGTTCTCATCTCCGCGCTGGTGTTCAACACCTATCTGATGCGGAGGCCCATCACCGCCGATCCGCCGTGCGATTTCGCGGGCTATTTCGCCGCTTCGCCCCGCACCCATCTGGTGGGTGTGATCGGCGGTGCGATCTGGGGCGTGGGCATGACCTTTTCGCTGGTGGCGGCGACCACGCATTTCGTCGGCCCGGCCGTGTCCTATGCCATCGGCCAGGGCGCGACCATGGTGTCGGCGGCCTGGGGCGTTTTCGTCTGGCGTGAATTTGCGGATGCGCCGGTGTCGGCGCGCAAACTCCTGCCACCGATGTTCGCCTTGTTCCTGATCGGGCTGGGCATGGTGGCGATAGCGCCGCTCTACGCATGAACACACCCGATATCCTGGTGGTCGGCAGCGCCAATATGGATCTGGTGGCGTTCGCCGGCCGTTTACCTCTTCCCGGCGAGACCTTGCTGGGGGGCGCCTTTCAAAGTTTTGCCGGCGGCAAGGGCGGCAATCAGGCGGTGGCCGCGGCCCGGGCCGGTGGCAAGGTGGCGTTCCTGGGACGGGTGGGCAACGATTTGTTCGGCACGCGGCTGCGCGGCGGGCTCGAAGAGGATGGCGTCGATACGCGGTTCCTTGGCACGGTGGACGGCGCCTCGGGCGTCGCCATCATCATGAGCGGCGGTGGCAACAACATGATCGTGGTGGCACCCGGCGCCAATGACGCGGTGACGGCCGATGTCATCGACAGACACGCGTTTGCGGGAATCCGCTTTGTCCTGGCACAACTGGAAACGCCACTGGATGGGGTGATCGCGGCGGCGCGGCTGGCGCGCGCTGACGGCGCGGCATTCATCCTGGACCCCGCGCCCGCCCGCGCCTTGCCGGGCGAATTGCTGTCGATGGTGGACTGGCTGACGCCCAATGAAAGCGAAGCCTGCGGATTGCTGGGACTAAAAAGCCTGAGTGACCCGGTGACGATGGCGCGGCAACTCAAGGCGTTGGGCCCGCGCGGCGTGGTGTTAAAGCTGGGCGGCCAGGGTGTGGTGGTGCTAGGTGAGGACGATGTTCCCCTGATGATCCCGGCACGCAAGGTCATGGTCGCCGACACCACGGCGGCTGGCGATGCCTTCAACGGCGCTTTCGCGGTGGGCTTATCGGAAGGCAGGAGTCCCCAGGAAGCGGCGCGGTTCGCAGTCGCCGCCGCGGGAATTTCTGTGACGCGCCAGGGCGCGCAACCGGCGATGGCCCGGCGCGCGGAAATCGATGCCGTGATGGCGCTCGGCTGAAATTTGCCGGAGGATTATGATGAAGCGGGTGACGCGTGCCGGACTGCTTTCTGCTGCCGCGGCGCTGACGGCGCTCCCGCTGCGGGCACAGGATTCCAATTACCGGCCCCAGGGCCAACAGATCCCAGCCCCCGCCTGCTATACATCGACGGAAGCATGGGAAGATCTGCGGGCCGGGCAAGGTCCTGCGCCCTGTACACCCAAGCTGCAGCAGGAATGGCTGAAGGACATCCAGCATTGGAAGGAAGAGCGCCGCATCCGCATCGGCTATAACGATGCGCGATACCGGGTGCCGGAGCTGAAATGGGCCCAATCCAGCTTCATCCAGCCCCAGACCATGGTGCAGGATCGCTATCTTTATGATCCCGTCCAACGCAAATACACGGTCGACCGCTATCTCGATGATGTCGAGACCCGCTATGGCGGCATCGACTCGGTTCTGATCTGGCCCACCTATCCCAACATGGGCATCGATGACCGCAATCAGCATGATTTGGTGCGGTCCATGCCCGGCGGTGTGGAGGGCGTGCGCGGGATGGTGGCCGATTTCCACCGCCGCGGCGTGAAGGTGATGTTTCCCATGATGATGTGGGACCAGGGGACGCGTGATCCCGGCAAGCCCTGGGCCGACGCCATCGCGCAGCTGATGAAGGCGCTGGGTGCCGATGGCGTGAATGGCGACACCCAGGATGGTGTGCCGTTGGCCTTTTCGCTGGCGGCCGAACGGATCGGCCACCCTCTGGCGTTCGAGCCGGAACTGACCATGAGCGATGAGGCGCTGGCCTGGGATGTGATGCATTGGGGGCAGTACAAATATCAGTTCGTGCCCACGCTCGATAAATATCGCTGGCTGGAGCCTCGCCATCAGGTCCACATCTCGGACCGTTGGAATCACAACAAGACCGATGCGCTGCAATTTGCCTTCTTTAACGGCGAAGGCTGGGAGAGTTGGGAGAATGTCTGGGGCATCTGGAACGGGATCACGCCGCGCGACGGCGAAGCCACCCGCCGGGTCGCCACCATAGAGCGGGCAATGGCGCCTTTCTTCGCCAATGAAGAATGGGAGCCGTTTTATCCCATGACCGCGTATGGCGTGTTCGCCAGCCGCTGGCCGTCTGGGGGCCGCACGCTATGGACCATTGTCAACCGCAATGCCTATGACTTGGACGGCCGGCAGATGACGATTCCGTTTGCCGAAGGCGCGCGGTATTTCGATCTCTATCGCGGCGTCGAGCTGCGTCCGGATCGGGAAGGCGCGAACATGGTGCTGTCCTTCCCCATGGAAGCGCACGGTTATGGCGCGGTCCTGGTCCTGCGCGGCGATCCGGATTCCAGCATCGCTGCTCTCTTGACGAAGATGAAGACGATCTCGGCCAAACCGCTGTCCAGCTATTCCAATGAATGGAAGCCGCTGCCCCAGAATCTGGTGGAGACTAAACCGACATCCGTCGCCACATCCGCGCCACTGGGGATGGTGAGAATTTCCGGTGGCACGTTCGATTTCAAAGTGGAAGGCATCGAGATCGAAGGGCACAATGATGCCGGCGTCGATGTGCAATATCCCTGGGAAAAGGATGCCCGGCGCTTCCACAATCACCGTCTTGCGGTAGGGCCCTTCTATATCGACAAATATCCCGTCACCAATGCGCAGTTCAAAGCCTTTCTGGACACGACGCATTACCGGCCCGCGGACGCTTTGAATTTCCTCAAAGACTGGACGGGCGGACAATATCCGCAAGGTTGGGACAACAAGCCCGTAACCTGGGTGTCGCAGGACGATGCCCGCGCCTATGCGGCCTGGGCGGGTAAGCGTCTGCCCCGGGAATGGGAATGGCAGTTCGCGGCGCAAGGAACCGATGGGCGGCTTTATCCCTGGGGTAATGATTGGGACGCCGCGGCGGTGCCAATACCGGATCGCGGGCGGACATTGTCCGCGCCCGATGCCGTGGATGCGCATCCCAAAGGCGCCAGCGCGCTCGGCGTGATGGATCTGGTCGGCAATGTCTGGCAATGGACCGATGAATATGTCGATGCGCACACGCGCGCGGCGATCCTGCGCGGCGGCAGTCATTATCAGCCGGCAGGCGCGATCTGGTATTTTCCCCAAGCCTTCCGCAACGACCAGCATGGCAAGCTGCTGTTGATGGCGCCGGGCTATGACCGGTCCGGCACAGTAGGTTTCCGCTGCGTCACGGACGCGTCCTGAAAACCCAAGGAAGAACGGGTTTTTTTGAGAGCCGCTCGTTTGACGGCGTCTTGCAATCCCATGGCGCCGGAACCGGCGCGGGCGTAATATACACCGGTCACATAGTGAGGGGTGTGTTTCGGACATTTGGGAGGTTTGCGATGAAGCATTCAGCTCTTCTCTCCGCCTTATTCGTTTCAACCTTGAGCGCGACAACGGCCAATGCCCTGGTGGGCGTGGGAGCGGCGAACCCGGACCGCCCGGCCAACAATGTGGAAATGATCTACAGCACCAATCCGGCGCTGCAATGCTATTACGCGGCGCGCGATAGCGTGGATCTGCACTACGGGCTAGAGCATTGCGACATCGCGATGCGCGATCCGCACATGATTTTCCGGTCCAAGATCGTGCTCAATCGCGGCATTATCCGCTATGCAATGGGCGATCGCACCGGCGCGTTGAACGATTTTCGGGATGCGATCGAATATGATCCGTCCATGGGCGATGCGTATCTGACTCAGGCCCAGGTGCTGGTGGCGGATGGGCGTCCGGCCGACGCCTTGGCGGCCATCAATCAAGGCATCGCGCTTGGCGCCAAGAATCTGCATGTCGCCTATTACAGCCGGGGCGAGATCGAGGAAGATGCGGGGCGCCTTGTACAGGCGTATCGCGACTATAAGCGCGCCGTGACAATCAAGCCGGACTATGCCCCGGCTCTGCGCCAGCTGGAGCGATTCAAAGTCGTTCCGAATAACACGCAGACTCAGTGAAAGCAGCCTGTCGCCATTGACCCAAGGCCCGGGCCGCCTCGCGCAGCGGACCGGGGCGGGCTTCTGCGGGATCAGACGAACATGCCGCCCGAAATTTCGATGCGTTGGGCATTGATCCAGCGATTGTCCTCGCTCAGCAGGGCAGCAACGGCAGGACCGATATCGTCCGGCAGGCCGACGCGGCCCAGCGCCGTCACGCCTGCCACGAAATCATTGACCTGCCTGTTGTCGCGCACCGTGCCGCCGCCGAAATCGGTTTCGATCGCGCCTGGCGCCACCGTGTTGACGGCGATGCCGCGGCTGCCCAGCTCCTTCGCCAGATAGCGGGTGAGGACTTCGACACCGCCTTTCATCGCGGCATAGGCGGCATAGCCCGGCAGGCTGAAACGGGCCAGGCCGCTGGAGAAGTTGACGATGCGTCCGCCATCGGCAATCAGCGGCAGCAAGGCCTGGGTGAGAAAGAATACGCCCTTGAGGTGGATATTCATCAGCCGGTCGAAATCGGCTTCCGTGGTTTCGGCGAAGGGGGCGTGAATGCCGATGCCGGCATTGTTGACCAGATAGTCGAAATTCAGACGGCCCCAATTGCCGTTCAGCGCCTGCTTCAAGTCCACCGCGAAAGCGGCGAAGGTCGACGCCCTGCCGGTATCCAGCTGGAACATCATTGCCTTGCGGCCCAGCTTCTCGATGGCGGCGATGGTGGCGTCCGCTTCCGCCTTGTTGCTGTGATAGGTGCCGATCACGTCCACACCCTGGCGGGCGAGCGCGATAGCGGTGCTGCGCCCCAGACCACGGCTGGCGCCGGTGACGAGGGCGATTCTGGTCGGGTTGTTGGACATAAAAGTCTCCGTCGAGTGATGACGAAGCGAGATTGTCTCCTTTTAGAAGCCGAATAATCATGCAATATTCGGCAAGACTATTCGAGAATCGCGAATAATGGATCGCATTGATTCCATGAGGGTATTTGCCCGGATCGTGGAACGTCACAGCTTCAGCCTTGCCGCCCGGGATCTTGGCGTGCCGGCGTCCACTGCCACAGACGCGGTCAAGCAGCTGGAGGCGCGATTGGGCGTGCGTCTGCTGCAGCGAACGACACGTCAGGTCCGCCCGACCCTGGACGGCGAGGCCTATTATCAGCGCTGCATCTCGATTCTGGCTGATATCGAGGAAGCGGAAAGCGCGTTCGGCGGCGCCGATCCGCGCGGTCTGCTGCGGATCGATGTGCAAGGCGGTTTGGCGCGGCGGTTCATATTGCCCGGCCTGCCGCGCTTCTTCGCCCGGTATCCCGGTATCGAACTTTACATGGGCGAGGGCGACCGTTTCGTCGATCTGGTGCGCGAAGGGATCGACTGCGTGCTGCGGGCCGGCGAACCGCAGGATAGCGACATGATCGCACGCCGTGTGGCGCTGTTGCCGGAAGTGACGGCCGCTTCGCCGGATTATATCGCCCGGCATGGCATGCCGCGCAGCTGGGATGCACTGGAGGGCCACCGCATGATCGGGTTCCGGTCTTCGGCGACGGGTGGCGTGCTACCCCTGGAATTCATGGCCGATGGCGCGCGCAAAACGGCGATGCCGCCGATGACCTTGTCGGTCAATGGCGCGGAAAGTTATCGCGCGGCGGCCAGGCTGGGGTTAGGGTTGATCCAGGTGCCGCGATACGCTCTGCAAGAGGATCTCGCACGCGGCACTCTGGTCTCGGTGCTGGAGGATACGCCGCCGTCTCCGACACCGGTATCGCTGCTTTATCCGCGCAGCCGTCAGCTCAGTCTGCGCCTGCGCGTGTTCATCGACTGGGTCGCACAGGAATTCGCTGCGCATGCTTTGAGTCGAGAGCGGTAACCGCTAGCGCCCCAAATCGTTGCCGCTATGGCGCATGACATGCGGTTTGAAGTCGTAACGGGCCAGCACCTTCAAGGCTTTTTCCAGAAGCTCCCTG
>Ga0207695_10008334_pt1 | contig 12988 bp, 10 predicted proteins | sample KBSC54metaG_FD_184354 | JGI IMG/M metagenome (GOLD analysis project Ga0207695, IMG submission 184354) | Corn rhizosphere microbial communities from Kellogg Biological Station, Michigan, USA - KBS C5-4 metaG (SPAdes) (version 2) | ecosystem: Host-associated > Plants > Roots > Rhizosphere > Soil...
CGAGCACGTGTACCGCGCCATCGAGCAGGCCTCTGACGGTCCCGTGCGCGAGGGCTCGGTGGGGGCCGGGACGGGCCTCATCACCTGTGATTTCAAGTCGGGCATCGGCACCAGCTCGCGCCGGGTCACGTTGGGCAAGGGCCACGCCTTGCGCACCTACACGCTCGGCGTCCTGGTGCAGTCGAACTTCGGCGTGATGCGCTCGCTGCGCGTGGACGGCGTGCCGGTGGGCGAGCTGCTGGAGCCCGAGATGACCGCCCAGCGCCGGTTGAAGAACGCTGGCTCGATCATCGTCATCGTGGCCACGGACGCGCCGCTCCTCTCCTCGCAGCTGGTGCGGCTGTGCAAGCGGGCGGCGCTGGGCATCGGACGGGTGGGCTCATTCGCCGCCCACGGCTCCGGCGAGATCATCGTGGGGTTCTCCACGGCGAACAAGGTCCCCCGCGTCGGGTCGGACGCCGGCACGGACAGCGCGCGCGACTTCACCATGACCGCGTCCATCGAGGTGCTGCTGGACGAGGCGTGCGACGGCCTGTACGAGGCGATCGTCGAGTGCACCGAGGAGGCGATCATCAATTCGTTGTGCATGGCGGACGAGATGACCGGACCCGCCGGTCACGTCGCGCCCGCCTTGCCGCTCGACCGCCTGGCCCCCATCCTGAGACGGGCGCGGGACGCCACCGAGACCGCTCGGGGCTGAAGGCTCCCCTCCCCCGCTTACCTCGTCATGCGTATCTGTTTCGTCGTCGCCGATGTCCGCGCCCAGCAGCCCACCTACGCGGGGATCTACCTGGCGCTCGCCTCGCACCGGCGCGGCCACGACGTCCGCTTCGTCTCCGTCGACGATCTGTCGTTCCTGGACGACAACACGGTGCTGGCCACGACGCGCCGGGTCCGTCACGGCGACTATGCCCGGCCCGCCGACTACGCCGCCGCCCTGGCCTCGGACGAGGCGGTGGTCGAAGAGGACAATCTGGGCAGCTTCGACGTGGTGTTCCTGCGCTACAACCCCACGCGCGAGAACGTGGGGCGGCTGGGCACGCCCCTCATCGATTTCGCCTGGCGGCTTCGCCTGGGCGGCACGCTGGTCGTCAACGATCACGAGGGCCTGCGCAAGGCGCAGAGCCGCCTGTACCTGAACGAGTTCCCGGCGGACATCCGCGCCAAGACGCTGGTGTCCCGCTCGGCGGCGCAGCTGAAGCAGTGGGTGCGCGCCCTGGGGGGACCGGCGGTGCTGAAGCCGCTGCAGCCGCGCGGCGGCGAGCACGTCTTTTACGTCCCGTGGCGCAAGCCCTCGAACCTGAACCAGATCATCACCACGGTGACCAAGGATGGCTACGCCATCGCGCAGGAGTACCTGCCCGAGATCGAGAACGGCGAGAAGCGCCTGCTGCTGCTGGGCGCCGAGCCCATCCGCGCGGGCAAGCGCGTCGCCATCTATCGACGCCAGGTGGTGATCGGCGTCCCGGGCAACGGCATGCCCGAGACGTCCGGCGCGCGCTCGAAAACCGACTTCGGCCCGGTCGAGGCGCGCATCTGCGAGATCATGCGGCCGAAGCTGCTGGCGGACGGGCTGTATCTGGTCGGCGTCGACATCGTCGGGGACAAGGTCCTGGAGCTGAACGTGTTCACCCCGGGCGGCTTCCACTCGGTTCACGAGCTGTACGGCATCGACGCGGGGGACATCGTGGTGCGTGACCTCGAGCGCCGCACGCGGGTGCGCGCCGCCTACCGCACCACGTTCGACCCCGAAGCGGCCGACGTGGTGTGAGGCCGACGCCGGCGCGGAGCCGGCGCTACTTGGCCAGCCGGAAGATCTGCGTGTCCACGGCCCCCGCGTCGGTGTCGCGGGACTCGATCCAGAACACGTCGGTCGCGTTGAACGCGATGTCGTGCATGATGCCGCGGCCGCAGCTCACCAGCGTGACCGAGCCGTCGGCGTCCAGCCGCCGCAGGCCGCGCCGGGGGATGGCGGTCAGCACCAGGCTCTCGGTCTCGCTGGGCATGGGCGCCACGTAGACCGATGTCCCGTCGGGCGGGCTGGGGTTGACCTCGCCCGAGTCGACCGTGCTGAGGTCGACCGCGCTGGTGGCCATGGTGGCCATCAGGTTCAGGCGGGTGATACCCAGCCCCCCGCCGCAATAGATCGCGGCGGTCGTGACGGACATGGTGCGCGGCGCGCACGAGATCGTTCCCACCGGCGCGGCCGAGGGACCGGCCGCGTGCGCCGGGGTGACGTAGATGCTGCTGGCGTCGTAGTAGTAGAGCCAATCCCCCACCAGCTGGGCGCTGCGCATGCCGGGTGACGACGCCACCACCGTCTCGTAGCCGCTGTCCAGGTCGACGCGGGTCAGCCGCGCGTCGCCCGAGACGTCGTCCTGGGTGACCAGGTAGACGCTGCCCGCGTCGACCCCCACGAAGTGGATCAGGTTGGGCGCCCAGCCCGAGCTGCTGGCCGTCGCGCGCGCCGGGATTCCCCCGCCCTGAGGCATGGCGTAGAGGAACACGCGGCTCGCGGTTCCGGTCGTCTCCTGCTGCAGCAGATACAGCGTGTCGGCACCGGCGATGAGGTCCAGCAACTGCTGGCCGGGTTGCGCGGCGTAAAGGATGCCGTCACCGGTGCCGTCGGCGTTCAGGCGATGGACGCCGCCGGTCGCGCCCGCGACGCCCGGCGTCCCCGCGCCGGTGTCGACGAAGAACAGGCTGTTCCCGGACACCCGCAAGCCGTGCACGGACGATGGCAGTCCGGTCAGCAGGGGCTCGAGGGCCGGCAAGATGGTGCAATTGGGACCCGCGACGTCGCCGGCCGCGCCCCCCGCTCCGGTCGGGCCGGACGCACCACCCCGTCCCCCGGCGCCGGCCGGGGTCAGGGAGCCGCTGCTGCACCCGATGGTGGCCAGTGCCAGCGTTCCCAGAACCAAGACAAAACTGCTGCGCGCGACCGTCGGCATGGCCCCGGAACGGCGGCGCGCGCGGGTACGGTCCCAAGTTATTTTCATAATGACTCTCTTCGATGCTCACACGTGCGGACGGATTTGGCCACATGGGCCGCTCAACAAATCGCCGGAATCGACAATCGATGCGATAATCAGGTGGTGACCGGAGGTGAACACCCCGACGGAGCCCCCACGGCCCCCAGGTTGGACGAGCCGTCGTCGCCGACCGGGCTCGTCGCCAGGCCGCCCATCGTGACGCTGTCGTCCGACGACATCGGTCATTTCTTCGTACGGGTGCGTCGTGACCAGGACAGCGAGCGGTGGGAGGTCCGCCTCGACGCCGCGCTGCGCGAGATCCTCGAGCGGGCCAACGACTTCGTCCCCTCCGAGTCGGGCGGCATCCTCCTCGACGATCCGCGGGCCAAGATGGCCGGCTCGCCCACGCCCCGCCTGACGTTCATCGCCGCGTTCGGGCCGGCGGCCTCGCGCCGGCTGGGGCAGCGCATGCCCAGCGATCGCGGGATCTGTGGACAGGTCTACCGTTCCGGGCGCCCCTTGCTCAGCGACTCGCTGGCCGAGGACGATCCGCTGGCGGCCCAGAGCGAGGGAGACCGCGAGGGCGAGGGCGCCATCAAGTCGGTGCTGGTGGTGCCCGTCATCGTGGGCGACTCGATCTGCGGGGTCATCGAGCTGACCAACCGCTCCACCGGCACCCCCTACTCGGCGCGCGACAAGGAGCTGCTGCGCATCTTCGCGGCGTACATCTCGTCGTCGATCCAGAACGCCCTGGACGCGATCCGCAACCGGACGCTCGCCCGCATGGACGATCTGACGGGCCTTTACAACAGCCGCTACTTTCATAACCGACTGCAGGAAGAGCTGTCGCGCGCCGATCGCAACGGCGGCGAGCTGTCGATCTTCTTCATCGACCTGGACCAGCTGAAGTCCGTGAACGATGCCTACGGCCATGTGGCGGGCAGCGCCGTGCTGCGAGAGGTGGCGCGGGTGATGACCGAGGCGTGCCCGCCCGGCTCGATCCTGGCGCGCTATGGCGGCGATGAGTTCGTGGCCATCCTGGTGGGCGCCAAGCTGGCGCAGGCGGTCCAGGCGGCCGAGCACCTGCGGCTGCAGATTCGCAAGACGACCACGCTGGACCCGTTCGATCGCGCCCACGCGAGCCCGTTGCCGCATGTCACGGTGTCGCTGGGGGTGGCGTCGTATCGCGATCATCTGGCGCCCGGGGGAACGGTGCTGCGTCGAGAAAACGTCCTCCTTCGCCTGGCCGACGCGGCCATGTACCGCGCCAAGGCCAAAGGCAGAGACAGGGTCGAAGTAGCCGAGCCCGAAGACTAGACCAATCCGGGATCCGCCGACCCGAAACGCGAGCGGGCGCAACCGCGCCCCAGTTCAACGACGAAACGCCTGGTCTCGCCAAGCCGCCCCCGAAGTCCCGCAGTTCCCTCCGGGTTCTCAGTCCGGCGACCACAACGTCAGAGGGCGCAACCGCGCCCGGGTTCAACGACGAAAGGCTTGGCTTCGCCAAGCCGGCCCCGACGACCAACGGATCCGAGGGGGGCTCGTGGGGGGCCGTCTGCGGCCCCCCGCGTCGGCTCTTGGGGGGGCTCGTGGGGGGCCGTCTGCGGCCCCCCGCGTCGGCTCTTGGGGGGGCTCGTGGGGGGCCGTCTGCGGCCCCCCGCGCTTCTCTACTCCGGCTTCACACCCGCGGCGCGCATGATCTGGTGCGCGAGGTGGCGGGCGCTCACCTGGTACTGGCCGGAAGCGACGAGCTTGCGCAGCGCCTCCACACGGGGGGACATGCGCTCGGTCGGCTCCATCATGGACATGGCGGGAACGGGCGCCTTGTGGGCCCGGATGCCAGGGGCGATGTACTTCGAGTGGGTGGGCATGACACCACCATCGACAGCCCCTACATTCTCTTTAGAGACGATCCGGCGAAAATTGATATCGCCCTGAAATCACTGACGATTATCTTGCTGATTTCGTCAGGCAGCGGCCTCGCTGGCGATGTCGGACAGCGAATCGCGCAGGCGGCGCGTGGCCTCTCCGTGGATCTGGCAGACGCGGGATTCGGTCACGCCCAGGACCGCCCCGATCTCCTTCAGGTTCAGGTTGTCGCAGTAGTACAGCGACAGCACCTGCTGCATCTTGTCGGGCAGGTGCCCGATGCCCGCCACCAGGCGCTCGGTCATCTCTTGGCGAGAGGTCTGCTCGAAAGGATCCGCGGCCGTGTGATCGCCCGTGCGCTCCAGCAGATCCGGACCGGCGTCGTCGATGCCCACCACCGACGATCCCGACAGCTTCTGCTGGCGTGCGTACAGCTCGTCCACGCCCACGCCCAGGCGCTGCGCGATCTCTTCCTGGTCCGGCGTCCGGCCCAGCTGCGCCTCCAGCTTGCGGGTGGCGTCCCGCAGCTCGTTCGACAGGCGCCGCATGTCGCGCGACAAGGTATCGCGCGAGCGCAGGTCATCCAGCATGGCGCCCCGGATGCGGAACTCGGCGAAGGCCTCGAACCGATCCACGCGCTCGGGATCGAAGCGCTCGGCCGCCTCGATCAGGCCGATGACTCCCGAGGAGATCAGGTCGTCGATCTCGACGTGCGCGGGAAGGCGACGCGCCAGCCGGCGGGCCACCTTCTCGATGTAGGGAAAGAACTTCGCGGCGTACGCGTTGCGGCGGGCGAGCTGCTCCGCCTTGGAAAGCTTCTTCGACTTCGGGGCGGTCTTCTTGGCGGCCTTCATGACCGTCTTCGTGCCGGTCTTCGTGCCCGTCTTCGTGCCCGTTTTGGCACCCGTCTTCGTACCGCCCACGGCCGCCCGAACCGTCTTCGCCGAGTCCGCCTTCTTGCGCTTCGTGGTCGCCATGCCAGGACCTGCAGCACGGCCTGTGCCACGAACAGCGCGCCGTCTGGGCCGCGAAAATGGCGGGCCTCGGCCCTGCCGTCGAAGCGAACCGTCAACCGAATGGCGATCGCGGTGGGGAGGCGCCGTCAACGGGATGACGGCGTGGGATTCATGACGCTGCGACGACCCTCGTCAGGCGACGTTGCGTCGGCGCAGTTTCTCGACCAGCGTGGTGCGGTTCAGTCCCAGCAGCTCGGCGGCGCGGTTGCGGTTGCCTCCGGTGCGCGCCAGCGCCTGACCTATCAGGCGGTCCTCCAGCTCCGCCAGCAGCATCCGCAGGTCAACGCCGCCCAGCGGCAGGTCCAGCGGGCCCGGGTCCAGCTCGGGTGCCTCGCTGCGCAAGTTCCCCGGAAGGTCGCGCACCGTCACGGCGCGCTGCCCGGCGACGATGACCAGCCGCTCGACCAGGTTCTCCAGCTCGCGGACGTTCCCCGGCCAGTCATGCGCGGCCAGGCGCTCCAGCACCTCGGGCGAGAAGGGAGGCACCGCGCGGTTCTCGCGCGCGTTGTACTCGCGGCGGAAGTGCTCGGCCAGCACGGGGACGTCGCTGCGCCGCTCCCGCAGCGGGGGCAGCACCAGCGGCACCACGTCCAGCCGATAGAACAGGTCCTCGCGAAAGGCGCCGTCGGCGACCATCTCCTCCAGGTTGCGGTGCGTGGCGGCGATGACCCGTACGTCGACGGGCACGGGAATCCCCCCCACCGGCGTCACCTCGCGGTCCTGCAGCACGCGCAGCAGCTTCGCCTGCAGGCCCCTCGGCATGTCGCCGATCTCGTCGAAGAAGATGGTCCCCTGGTGGGCCGAGGAGATGCGCCCGACGCGGTTGGCGTCGGCGCCCGTGAACGAGCCGCGCACGTGGCCGAACAGCTCCGACTCGGCGAGGTTCTCGGGGATGGCGGCCATGTTCACCGCCACGAACGGTCCGCCTGCCTGGCGGCTGGAGGCGTGGATCAGGCGGGCCACGACCTCCTTGCCGGTGCCCGTCTCGCCGCGCAGCAGGACGCTGACGTCGGTGTCGGCCACGCTGCTCACGCGGTCCATCAGCTCGCGAATGCTCGGGTGCTCGCCGATGAGGGGGCCGGCCGTGCCCGCCCCGACGGCGGCCCGGCGGTACTCCCGGGCGCCGGGCGACCCATCGAGAATGCGCCGCAGGATCCCCTCGACGGTGGCCGGATGAAAGGGCTTCGGCAGGAAGTTGACCGCCCCCGCGCGGACGGCCGACACGGCATCCGAGACCGTCGCGTCGGCCCGCAACATCACGACGGGGATGGCGGGGTGGTGCTGCTCGGCCTCCTTCAAGACCGCATAGCCGTCGACCTGCGGGATGTCCGGCCCGGGCAGCTTCACGTCCGTCATGCACAGGTCGAAGGACTCGCGGCGGATGCGGTCGATGGCCGCCGGGCCATCACCGGCGGAGACGGCGTCGTAGTCCAGGCTGCCCAGCAGATTGAGCAGCGTCGACTGCGTGGTGGGGTCGCCGTCGACCACGAGAATTCGCTTCCGCATCGCTGTCCAAGGCATCGGTCGACCCCCCGGGCACCTTGAGGTTCTTGAGTCGTTTCGCAGTGTTGCCCGCGCGGCAACAGGATCGGCGGCCTGTAGAGGCGGCGGCAACGCCCGCCTGTCGGCGGCGCCCGGCGCCGGCGCCGGGACGGGCTTTTCGCTACCGGCGGGCGCGGCGGCGGCTGTGCGCCAGGGCCAGCGCCAGGCCGGCGGACGCAACGGTGACCAGAACCGCCGCCCGCGGGGAACGCCCGCCGGCGGGCGACGCGGACACGTCGCAGGCGCCGATCACGGTGGGGGTGATGGGATACAGCGCGCACGCCCCGTTCATGTCGTCGTCGGTCAACGAGCGCAGGCTGACGTCGACCGGATTCATCGTCGGGTACATGGTGGCGGCGATGATCTGGGCAGCGTCGTCGCCGTTCAGCATCGTGCAGTCGGGCGCCACGTCGCCGTGGTTGTCGTAGCGAACGGGATCTCCCGGCAGCTGGCAGGTGTGGGCCAGACCGATGAAGTGCCCCGTCTCGTGCGTCAGCGCGCTGGCCAGGTCGTACGAGTTGCCGTAGTCGTGCACCGAGATGGGCCCGTCGGGGATGACGGCCCACTGGTAGTCGACGTCGTTCACCTCGATGTCGGCCTCGAGGATCATCCCGTCGTCGAGCGCGCCAGGATGGTTGCGCGAGAACACGGTGGTGACCGCCACCTGCGAGGGATCGTGGGCCGTCGTCGGGTCTTGGGGATCGCGCGCCCAGATGCCGCTGCGCATGATGATGCGGTTGTGACCGTCGTTGGCGACGGCCTGGCTGTCGGAGAACCCCGGCGCCAGGGTCAGGGCCAGGCTGGTGCAGGAGATCGCCGGGTAGCTCCAGGCGTCGATCGCGGCCTGGGCGGCGCTGCGCAGGTCCGCGGGCGCGATGCTCGGCGAATCGGGCGGCATCGACAGCTCCAGCAGGGCGTTCGACGAGCCGCGAAAGAAGACGACGCCCGTCGTCTCCGACCGCGTGCGAACGAAGGCGTGCGCGTCGGGGGCCAGCAGCGCCCCCGCGACGGCGGCGGCCACGGCCAGGCATCGGGTCCACGCCGGATGCCGGCCGCGCGCGCGCCCCCCCCGAGGTGAGGGGAGGTCCACGTCCACGAGCAGTCGCGCGCCAGGCACGAACTGCTCATCGGCGTCAGACGGGGTTAGCTTTCGGGTACGACCCGAGGACCTTCAACGATTCGCACTGCGCCCGCACCTGCTCGATGGCCTCGCGCAGGGGGGCGTCCGAGGTGTGACCGTCGATGTCGACGAAGAACACGTACTCCCAGGGCCGGCGGCGCGAGGGGCGGCTCTCGATCTTCGTCATGTTCAGGCCCCGCTCGGCGAAGGCCCCCAGCACCCGGTACAGGATGCCCGGCTCGTCGCGCGTGGTCAGCAACATCGACGTCTTGTCCCGGCCCGTCGGGCCGGGCTGCTGACGGCCCAGGACCAGGAACCGGGTCACGTTCTGGGCGAAGTCCTCGATGTTCCGCTTCACGACGTGTAGCTCGTACAGCTTGGCGGCCATCTCGGACGCGACGGCCGCGCCGTGCACGTCGCCCAGCGCCGACCGGGCGGCGTCCGCCGTCGACGCCGACTCGACCATGGTGGCGCGCGGCAGGTTCGCGGCCAGCCACTTCCGGCACTGCCCCATCGCCACCGGGATCGAATAGACGCGCTCGATGGCGTCCAGGTCGACGCCGCTGCGCGCCAGCAGGCACAGCGAGATCTTGAGGATGATCTCGGCGCTGACCTTCAGGTCGCTATCGACGAAGCCGTCCAGGGTGGAGATGATCACGCCCTCGGTGGAGTTCTCGACCGGCACGACGCCCAGATCGGCGCCTCCGCGCTCGACCTCCTCGAACACGCCACCGATCGTCTTCAGGGGGATGGCGCGCGCCGACAGCCCGAACTGATGCTTCACCGCCATGTGCGAGAAGGTCCCTTCGGGCCCCAGGTAGGCGACCTTCACCGTCCGCTCCAGCGACAGGCAGGCGCTGAACACCTCCTGGAACACCGAGCGAATGGCGTCGGTGGGGAACGGTCCCGGGTTGGCGGCCGAGAGGCGCTCGATGATCTGGCGCTCTCGCGAGGGGACGTAGAACGCCGCCTTCATCTTCTCTTTCAGCTCGGCGACGCGCGCCACGAAGCCCGCCCGACGGTTCAGCAGGCTGAGGATGGCATCGTCGGTCGCGTCGATGTCGCGCCGTACGGCGGCGAGCTCTCGCTGTTCGGGGCTGGGATCCGAGTTTCCTTCGGGCGCGTCGGCCATGGCGGTAACTTACACCACGCCACGGGCGCGTCATCGCCCCTGGCGCCCGTCCGCCGACGCTGGAACGTCCCCGCCCCTCGCGGTAGCGTCGCCCGATGTCACGCGTAGCGTTGAGCATCGTGTTGCTGCTGGGCGTGGTGCTGGCAGCGGCGGCTGCGGCAGCAGCGGCGCTGATCGTCCTCCCGGCGCCCTCGCATCAGCTGGCGCTGGCGGCGATCCTCGCCGGCGAGAAGAGCTTCGCCATCATCGCGGCGGCGCTGCTGGCGTCCATCCTGGCGCTGGTCGGTAGCCGCCCCGGCGCCGCACGGGGCCTGGCGGCGCTGGCAGTGCTGCTGTCCCTGACGGCCATCGTCCTGGCGCTGAGCCCCGCTGCCCAGGCGCTGCGCCTGGCCAGCGAGCGCCGGGTCGATCTGGACTTCGGCCGCTACCTGCACGCGCGCATCGACACCCAGGGTCCCCTGCCCGCCCCCGGCGCGGCCAGCAAGACGGTCACCTACGCCACGGTGGACGGCGTGCCGCTGGGCCTGGACGTGTACCTCCCCGGGCCCTCGCCTTCCGGCGCCAGTGGCGCCACGCCCGCCGTGCTGGTCCTGCATGGCGGGGGCTGGTCGGCCGGCGACAAGGGGGACGCCTCGCTGTTCAGCCAGTTCCTGGCCGGGCACGGCTACACCGTGTTCGACGTCCAGTACCGGCTGGCCCCGCAGCCCAACTGGAAGGCCGCCGCCGGCGACGTGCGCTGCGCCGTGGGCTGGGTGAAGCAACATGCCTCCGGCCCCGACTGGAACGTCGATCCCAGGCAGCTGACGTTGCTGGGCCGGTCGGCCGGGGGTCATCTGGCCCTGCTGACGGCGTACACGCCCGGCGATCCGAAGCTGCCCGCCAGCTGCGACGCGCCCGACACCACCGTCGAGTCCGTGGTCGACTTCTACGGGCCCACCGACCTGCCGTGGGGATACGACCATCCGGCGAACCCGCGGGCCTACGACATCCAGGGCAAGGTGTCCGCGTTCACCGGCGGCACGCCCACCGCGGCCGGCGACCTCTACCGCTTGCTGTCGCCCAGCGCCCGCGTGACGGCCGGCGCGCCGCGCACGCTGATCCTGCACGGGGGACGGGACCAGATGGTCGCGTTTCACCAGAGCGAGCTGCTGGCCGACCGGCTGCGCGAGTTGAACGTCCCTTGCGAGACGCTGTTCATCCCGTTCGCGCAGCACGGCTTCGACTTCATCTTCGGCGGCTTCTCGGAGCAGATCGCCGAGCAGGTCGTCCTGCGCTTCCTGGCCGACCGCCCCAAGCCGGCGGCGCCGCGGATCAACGACCTGCCCGAGGACCACGCCGCCCCCGCGCCGGCGCAGTCGCCGTGACGTAGCGGCCCCCACACCAGCACCCTCGGCGCGGCGCCAACACCGTGGCCGCGGCTAGCGGGCGAACCGCTTACTTCATCAGCTGGCCGGCCCAGTCGACGAACGGGCCGGGGAAGATGCCGAGGATCAGGACCGCGAACGCGGTGATGACCAGCGCCGCGCGGGTCGAGGCAGCGTCGGTGGGGTTCAGCGGGCGCAGCGGATCGCGGAAGTACATCGCCACCACCACGCGCAGGTAATAGAAGACGCTGACCACGCTGGTCAGGACGCCCAGGACGACCAGCCAGTACAGCTGCGGCGACTCGAGCGCGGCCTTGAACAGGTAGAACTTCGCGAAGAAGCCGCCCGTCGGGGGCACGCCCCCCAGCGACAGCAGGAACACCGTCATGGCCAGCGCCACCGCCGGCCGGGACGAGCCGACACCCGCCCAGTCGTCGATGAACAGCCGCTCGTCCTGGCGGTTCCCGATCCAGGCAATGACGCCGAACGAGCCCAGCGTCGTGAAGGTGTAGCTGAGCAGGTAGAACAGCACCGCGGGCTTGGCGCTGGCCGAGCCCAGGCCCATCGCCGCCACGCCCACCAGGATGTACCCGGCGTGGCCGATCGACGAGTACGCCAGCAGGCGCTTCACGTTCTCCTGGCGCAGGGCCGCCAGGTTGCCGAGCAGCATCGTCGCGGCCGCCAGCACCACCACGATGTTCGCCCAGCCGGTGAAGTCGAACACCAGCAGCGGGTTGCCGAACGCCGTGTCCAGCAGGCGCAGCAGGCCGCCGAACGCCGCCGCCTTCACGCCGGCCGCCATGAAGCCCGTCACCGGCGTGGGCGCGCCCTCGTAGGCGTCGGGCGCCCACATGTGGAACGGCACCGCCGCGACCTTGAAGAACAGCGCGATCAGGATGAAATACTCGCCGAACAGGAACATCGGCGTCTTGGAGGCCTCGGGGATCTTGGCCGCGATCGCTGTGTACGTCAGCGAGCCGCCCGTGGTGCCGTAGACCAGCGCCATGCCGTAGACCAGAAAGCCGGTCGCGAACGCGCCGATGAGGAAGTACTTCATCGCGCCCTCGGAGCTGCGCAGGTTGCGGCGCCAGCTGCCGGTCAGCACGTACGCCGCCAGCGACATCGTCTCGATGCCGATCAGCAGCGTCACGAAGCTGGCCGCGTGGCCCACCATCATCATGCCGGCCGCGCCGAACAGCACCAGCGCGTAGAACTCGCCGAACTCGAAGCCCTGCTCGCGCAGGTACGGCGGCGCGAACAGCAAGGTCAGGATGGCCGCCGAGAGGAACGTCGCGTCCAGGTACAGCGACATGCGGTCGACGACCAGCATGTCCTGAAAGTGCGAGACCGGGTGCGTGGCGTCGCCCCACTGCATGACCAGCGCGCCGAACGAGGCCACGCAGCCCCCGATGCCCAGCCAGGCCAGGCCCTTCCGGCTGTCCGCCGTGGCGAACGTCTCGGCGAGCAAGAGCACACAGCCCATGCCGATCAGGATCAGCATCGGCAGATAGGCGAACAGTTGGCTGCTGTCGAAGGTCATCGGCTTTTCGCTACGGGGTGGGCGGGAACAGGTGGGCGGGCGCGTCGGGGTTGGTGTGGGCGTCCTTGAGGCGCGCCTGGAACGTGCTGATCAGGCCCGTGACCGACTTCTCGGTGCGCGACAGGATCGGCTGCGGGTAGATACCCGTCACCAGCGCCGCCACGATGACGATGCCGAACACCCACCGCTCGCGGCCGTGGATGTCGCGCACGTGGTGCGCGTCGCGATTCTCGGGCTTGTCCAGGGGGCCGAAGAAGATCCGCTGCATCATCGTCAGCAGGTACATCGCCGACAGGATGACCGCCGAGGCCGAGATGACCGTCAGCAGGCGCGGCATGGGCAGGAACGTCCCCGCCAGGCCGGTGCGCGACCAGGCGATGGGCGAGCCGAACGTTCCCAGCAGGACCAGGAACTCGCCCACGAACCCGCACAG
>Ga0207695_10008336_pt1 | contig 12984 bp, 9 predicted proteins | sample KBSC54metaG_FD_184354 | JGI IMG/M metagenome (GOLD analysis project Ga0207695, IMG submission 184354) | Corn rhizosphere microbial communities from Kellogg Biological Station, Michigan, USA - KBS C5-4 metaG (SPAdes) (version 2) | ecosystem: Host-associated > Plants > Roots > Rhizosphere > Soil...
TCGCTGCCGGTGATCCAGCGCAGGATTTCAAAGCGCGTGGTTTCGAACGAGGCGGGCACGCCATATTCATGTTCCAGCCGGTCGGCCAGCACGTCAAGCTGCAGCGCGCCCACCACGCCGACAATCGCACCCGAACCATCGATGGGCGTGAACAACTGCACCACGCCTTCTTCGGCCAGTTCTTCGAGCGCTGATTTCAGTTTCTTGGCCTTCATCGGATCGCCGAGCTTCACGCGGCGCAGGATTTCCGGCGCGAAGGACGGCACACCGGTAAAGACAAGATCTTCGCCTTCGGTCAGCGTATCGCCGATGCGCAGCACGCCGTGATTGGGAATGCCCACCACATCGCCCGCAAAGGCCTCTTCCGCCAGCGAGCGGTCCTGCGCGAAGAAGAATTGCGGCGCGTTCAAAGCCATCTGCTTTTCGGTACGCACGATCTTCACTTTCATCCCGCGCGTAAGCTTTCCGGAGCAGACGCGCATGAAGGCGATGCGGTCGCGGTGGTTTGGATCCATATTGGCCTGGATCTTGAACACCACGCCTGAGAGCTTCGGCTCCACGGCTTTGACCACGCGGCTGCGCGCCTTCTGGTCGCGCGGAGAGGGCGCATAGGCAATCAGCGCATCAAGCAAATCACGCACGCCGAAATTCTTCAGCGCCGAGCCGAAGAACACGGGCGAGAGATGGCCTTCAAGGAAGGCCGCCTGATCGAAGGCGTGGCCGGCCATGGCCTGCAATTCGAGCTCTTCGCGGAACTGCGAAGCGCCATTCGGCAGCAGCTCATCGATCAATTTGTCTTCCGGGCCGGTGACGGGTTGCCCAGCCGGATCCTGATCGATGCGGCGGATGCGCTTGTTCACAAAATCATAGGTGCCGGCAAACGTCTTGCCGCCACCCAGCGGCCAGACCATCGGCACCACCGTGAGCGCCAGGCCCTTCTCGATCTCGTCCAACAGATTAAGCGGCTCCTGCGCCTCGCGGTCGAACTTGTTGATGAAGGTGACAATCGGAATGTCGCGCAAACGGCAAATCTCGAACAGCTTGCGCGTGCGGTCTTCAATGCCCTTGGCGGCGTCGATCACCATCACTGCGGCGTCCACTGCGGTGAGCGTACGGTAGGTGTCTTCCGAGAAGTCTTCATGGCCCGGCGTATCGAGCAAGTTGAAAACCACATCGTTATATTCAAACGTCATCACCGAGGTGACGACCGAGATCCCGCGGGCCCGTTCGATGGCCATCCAGTCGGAGCGTGTGCGGCGGCGGTCACCCTTGGCGCGCACTTGTCCCGCAAGCTGAATCGCACCGCCGAACAGCAGCAGTTTTTCAGTCAGCGTGGTCTTGCCAGCGTCAGGGTGTGAAATGATGGCGAAGGTGCGCCGGCGTTTCACTTCGGAAAGGATATCAGCCATGTTGAGAGGTGAGATAGCCAAGCGACAGGGCTACGTAAAGCTTTGGAAAACACGTTTTCTCGCAAGAGCTTGGCCGGGGTGGTGAGTTCCAGTTGCCCCCTGCCTAAACCTATGGCAATTGCTTCCCATGACGAATTTGGCACTTGTTGGCGATATCGGCGGCACCAATTCCCGCTTCGGCGTCCTGGAATTGGGCTCGATGGACGTGCGCGATGTCGAAGTGCTGAAGAATGACAATTTCGATGGCCTCGAAGCTGCGATTTCCACCTATGTGACCAAGCACGGCATCACTGAACTGGCAGCTGCCGCCGTCGATGTGGCAGCTCCGGTCGACCGCGAAGAGATCACACTCACCAACCGCGCCTGGACCTTCTCGGCCGAGAGCCTGCGCAAGGCCGCCAAGGCGCAGCGTTTCCGCCTGCTCAATGACTTCGAGGCCCTGGCCTGGAGCCTGCCGCACATCGCCAAGGAAGATTTGGTGCAACTCGGGGGCGAGGTGCACGAAAAGCCGATGGTGAAGGTCGTTCTTGGCCCCGGCACCGGCTTGGGAATGGCGACACTTGCCCCGTTGCCGGGTGGACAGTGGATGCCGATCCCTGGCGAGATGGGCCATGTCACGCTTCCCATCGTCACCGCCGAGGAACTGGCGCTGAAAGACCGGATCATGGGCAAGGACAAGTTTTCCGAAGTGGAAGACGTGTTGACCGGCCCCGGCCTCTTTGCGCTCTACAAGGCCATCGCCGACAAGCCGAAACAATCGACTCCCGAGCAGGTGATGAAAGCCGGCCTCGCCGGAACCGATTCTGCTGCGGTGAAAACCCTTGATCATTTCATGACATTTCTCACCCGTCTGGCGGGTGATGCCGCTATGGCTTTACAAGCCAGGGGTGGTGTATACTTGGCGGGCGGCATAGCACCCTCGCTGGCCGAGAAACTGAAGGCGCCGAAATACCGTGCCGTTTTTGAAGAAAAGGGCCGGTTATCGGAAGTCATGCAACGCATCCCGCTTTATGTGATCACTGATCCATTTCCGGCCTTTAAGGGATGTGCTGCAGCTTTGAATGCAAAATGAAGAAGAATAGTCTTTTACTCGTCGTTGATGTCCAGAATGATTTCTGCCCGAATGGTGCTCTCGCCGTCAGGGGCGGGGATGAAATCGTGCCGCTGGTGAACAAGCTGGCGCGCGAGCACGAACATGTCGTGCTCACCCAGGATTGGCATCCCGCCGATCATTCGTCCTTTGCCTCGCAGCATCCGGGTCATGCGGTATTCTCGCAGATTGAAATGCCCTACGGGCCCCAGACCCTGTGGCCGGACCATTGCGTCAGCGGCACCAAGGGGGCCGAGTTCCACAAGGATCTCGATGCGCCGCATGCCGAGCTGATCATCCGCAAGGGTTTCCGCAAGGCCATCGATTCTTACTCGGCTTTTTTCGAGAATGACCACAAGACGCCGACCGGCCTCGATGGCTATCTCAAGGCGCGCGAATTGACCAAGGTCACCATCGTCGGACTGGCCTTCGATTACTGCGTGCGCTATTCGGCCGAAGATGCGCATGCGCGCGGCTTCGACGTGGAAGTGATCGAGGCGGCTACGCGCGCCATAGATCTCAACGGATCGGCCGCCGCCACCAAGCTAAGCTTTGCCGAACGCGGCATCACGCTGAAGTGAACCGCACCACCAAGGGCATCCTTCTTTACAGTTCGAACTTTCTGCTGGGCACCATGGTCGATGCCCCGGCAAAGCTGTTGCAATTTCACGGCACGCCGGTCAGCACCGTGGTGTTCCTGCGCTATGCGATTGCGCTGGCGCTCTTGGTGGGCCTGTTCGCTGCGCGTGGCGAAATGCCGGCGAAGACCAGCAGCGTGAAGGTCAACCTGTTGCGGGGCGCGTTGCTCACCGCATCGACCTTCTCAAACTTTTATGCGCTGCGGCATCTGCCTCTGGCACTGACGGTGAGCATCAACTTTGCCGCACCGCTGATCTCCTGCGCGCTGGCGCCTTTTCTGCTCGGTGAAAAAGTCGGCCCGCGCCGCTGGGCCGCCGTGATGGTCGGCTTCATCGGCATGTTGATTGTGATCAGGCCGGGCGCCGACAGTTTCAATCCCGCCATGCTGGCTTCGCTGTTCAATGCCTTCGTTGTGGCGCTTTATGCGATCTACACCCGCAAGTCCGGCTTCAGCGATCATCCGGACACGGCATTGCTTTGGGTGTTTGGACTGGGCGCCTTGATCTCCGGGCTCGCGGTCACCGTTGAGGGCTTCGCTGCACCTTCGCCCAACTGGCTGTGGTGGGTGGCCATGCTGATGGGCACCGGCGGGCTCACCGCTCACATGGCGATGGCACGTGGCTTGCGCTTGGCGCCGGCTTCGCTGCTCGCACCTTTCGCTTACACCCAGATCATCTGGATGGCCGGCAGCGGCGTATTGCTGTTCGGCGATTGGCCAGATCAATACACCGCCATCGGTGCCGCCATCATCATCGCCAGCGGCATCTATGTCTGGCACCGTGAGCGCGTCACGGGCAGCGAAGTGGATGTGCCTCAGGGAGCGGATTAACCCGCGTCCCCTCATCCGCCCTTTGGGCACCTTCTCCCCATAGGGGAGAAGGGCGAGGTAGTTTCGCCCCTCGCCCGCTTGCGGGAGAGGGTGGCGCGGAACGCGCCGGGTGAGGGTTCTTTAGCCCGCCGCGTTCACATACGAAGTCTTCACCGTCGTATAGAACTCCGCCGCGTAGCGGCCCTGTTCACGCGCGCCGACGCTGGAGCCTTTTCGCCCACCGAACGGCACATGATAATCAACGCCTGCGGTCGGCGCGTTCACCATCACCATGCCGGCCTGGGCTTTGCGGCGGTAGTCGGTCGCGAGCTTCAGCGAGGTCGTATAGATGCCCGAGGAGAGGCCGAATTCGGTGTCATTGGCCACGGCGAGAGCTTCGTCATAGCTGTCGACCTTGATCACCGAAGCCACGGGGCCGAACACTTCTTCGCGGTTGATGCGCATGTCTTTCTTGGTGTTGATGAACAAAGCCGGCGAAAGATAGAAGCCCTTGGTCTCGCGGTTCAGGCGTTCGCCGCCCCAGGCGAGTTCCGCGCCTTCTTCGCGCGCGATGCGGATGTAATCCTCATCCTGCTTCATCTGGCTTTCGTCGACGATCGGGCCGATCTGCGACCCTTCCTTGAGGGCGTGATCCACTTTCAGCGCTTTGATGGCATTCACTGTCTTCTCGACGAAGGCATCATGCACCTTGGCGTGAATGATGAGACGCGACGAAGCCGTGCAGCGCTGGCCCTGCTGGAAGAACGCACCATCGACAGCGCCGGCCACGGCAGCATCGAGATTGGCGTCATCCATGACGACCAGCGGGTTCTTGCCACCCATTTCCAGCTGGAACTTGCCGCCGCGCGCCGCGACTGCAGCCGCGACTTTGGCGCCTGTTGCAACGGAGCCGGTAAACGAGAGGGCGTTCACATCGCGGCTGTCGAGCATCGTCTGGCCCACCGTCGAACCGCGGCCCATGACGAGATTGAACACGCCAGCGGGAATGCCGGAGCGTGAGATGATTTCAGCAATCGCCCAGGCTGTGCCGGGCACGAGATCGGCCGGCTTGAACACCACGGCATTACCGAAGGCGAGCGCCGGCGCAATCTTCCAGGCCGGAATGGCGGCCGGGAAATTCCACGGCGTGATCAGCCCCACAACGCCCATCGGCTCGCGGGTGATGGTCACATCGAGGCCCGGGCGCAGCGAATTGAGATAGGTGCCTTCAACGCGCAAGGCTTCTTGCGCGAAGAACTTGAAGATCTGGCCGGCGCGCGTGGCTTCGCCGATGCCGTTCGGAAGCGTCTTGCCTTCTTCGCGCGACAGCAACGTGCCGATCTCCTGCTTGCGGGCGAGGATTTCGGTGCCGATCATGTCCAAAGCATCGGCGCGCACTTGCGGGCTGGCCATGCCCCAGGCGGGAGCGGCGGCCTTGGCGGCAGCGATGGCTTCCAGCGTCTGGTCCTTCGAGGCTTGCGTGTAATCGCCCACGATGTCGGACACGTCGGACGGATTGATGTTCTGCGTGACGCCTGAACCGTCAACCCACTTGCCGGCGATGAAATTCTGTTTTGCGGCCATCGGGCCCTCCCGTCAAAAATGTAATTGTATGATAAATAGCAGAAAGATGTCAGCCGTGCAAAGCCACTGCACCGGCCACCACGCAGGCCACGCCCAGGATGCGCCGCCAGCCCACTTTTTCCTTGAGCAGGCGTGCCGAGAAAGCCAGCGCGAAGAGAATGCTGGTTTCGCGCAGTGCGGCCACCGCCGCAATCGGCGCATAGGACATGGCCCAGATCACGATCCAATAGGCCGCACCCGACATCGCGCCGCCGAACAGGCCCGCGCGCCAGCGCGGCGCCACCGCCTTGATGATCGCCATGCCGCCATAGAAATGGCCGGCCACCAGCATGAAGGCGCCGTCGAACACGAAGAGCAGGCCGGTATAACCGGAGGCATCGCCCGACACGCGCCCGCCCAAGCCGTCCACGACTGTGTAGCAGCCGATGAAGACGGAGGTGCCAAGCGCGTAAAGGAATGATGCACGGTGCGCCTTGAAGATGTCAGCGGACAGGGCAATCAGCCAGATGCCGATGATCAGCACGATGATGCCCGCCTTGGCGACGGGCGTGATCACATCCTGTGCGAATATCTGCGTGCCGATCATCGTAAGTAACGGCGCCGTGCCACGCGCCACCGGATAGACCAGCCCGAGGTCACCATGCTTGTAGGAGCGTGCAAGGAAGATATTGTAGCCAGTGTGGAGCAGGCCCGAGACCACCGCATAAGGCCACGCCGCCTGCAGCGGAAACGGGAAGACGAACAGCATCGCCACGCCCATGACGCCCATCAACACCTGCAGCAGGTACATGGCATGGAAGCGGTCGGCCGAAATCTTGACGACTACATTCCACGAGGCATGCAGAAACGCCGCAAGCAGAACCATGCCGAAGATGAAGGGGGACATTGAACTTACGGCCTCGCCCTTCGAGGCTCGCTGCGCGAGCGCCTCAGGGTGAGGCCTACACCCCTACCCTCATGCTGAGGTAGCGCGCAGCGCCCTCGATGCATGCGCCGCACACTCAAACGTCCAAATTCGCAACATTCAGCGCATTGCTGACGATAAAATCACGCCGCGGTTCGACCACGTCGCCCATCAGCTTGGTGAAGAGGTCATCGGCCTGGTCCATCTCGGCCACCCTCACGCGCAGCAGCGTGCGGGCATTGGGGTCGAGCGTGGTTTCCCAAAGCTGTTGTGGATTCATCTCGCCCAGGCCTTTATAGCGCTGCAGCGAAATGCCCTTGCGGCCCGAAGCGAACACCGCGTCAAGCAGCGACAGGGGCCCGTGGATCACCGTCTCGCTGTCCTTGCGCTTGAGCTTGGACGAGCGGGTATAGACTTCCTGCAGATGAGCCGTCTTGCGGTCAAGGCGCAAGGCCTCCTGCGAGGAGATCAACTTGCCGTCGATATGCCAGCTTTCCTTCACGCCACGGAGCGTGCGTTCGAACAGCAGGCCGCCATCGGAAGCGGTCGTGCCTTCCCAGCCGCGGTCGGTCTCGTCGGCAATCGCATTGAGGCGCTTGGCGATATATTGCGCGGCTTGCGCGGCATTTTCCGGTGTCGAAATCACTTCCGGATTGAGCGCTCCGGCAATCGCCGCCTGCTCGATGATGGCCACCGGATAGCGCGAATGCAGGCCCTCGATCATCGAACGCACGGCCACCGCTTCCTCGACAATGGCGCGGAGATCGGGACCAGCACGTTCGCCATCGGCCATGGCCAGCGTGACGCCTTCGAGGCCGACATCGATCAGGTTCGACTCCAGCGCGGTATTGTCCTTCAGATACTGTTCCGAATGGCCTCGCTTGATCTTGTAGAGCGGTGGCTGGGCGATGTAGAGATTGCCGCGTTCCACGATCTCGCGCATCTGCCGGTAGAAGAAGGTCAGCAACAGCGTGCGGATATGCGCGCCGTCCACGTCGGCGTCGGTCATGATGATGATCTTGTGGTAGCGCAGCTTGTCGGCGTTGAATTCCTCGCGGCCGATGCCGGTGCCTAGTGCTGTGATCAGCGTGCCGATTTCCGCCGAAGAAAGCATCTTGTCGAAACGCGCGCGTTCCACATTCAGGATCTTGCCGCGGAGCGGCAGCACGGCCTGGTTCTCGCGGTTGCGCGCCTGCTTGGCGCTGCCGCCAGCCGAGTCACCTTCGACGATGAACAGTTCGCACAGAGCCGGATCACGCTCCTGGCAATCCGCCAGCTTGCCCGGCAGCGATGAAATATCGAGAGCGCTTTTGCGCCGCGTCAGTTCACGCGCCTTGCGGGCGGCTTCACGCGCCGCCGCGGCTTCCGCCACCTTGCCCACAATGGCCTTGGCTTCGCTCGGATGTTCTTCGAACCAGGCGCCGAGCTGTTCATTGACCAGCCCTTCCACCACCGGGCGCACTTCCGAAGACACCAGCTTGTCCTTCGTTTGCGATGAGAATTTCGGATCGGGCACCTTCACCGAGAGCACGCAGGTGAGGCCTTCGCGCGCATCGTCGCCGGTGATCGCCACCTTTTCACGCTTGGCGATGCCGCTTTCGGCGGCATAGGTATTGATGATGCGCGTCAGGCCGCCACGAAAGCCTGCCAAATGCGTGCCGCCGTCGCGCTGCGGAATGTTGTTGGTGAAGCAGAACACGCTTTCATGATAGCTGTCGTTCCACCACAAGGCGCATTCAATGCTGATGCCGTCCTTCTCGCCGGAAATGAAAACCGGTTCCTTGATCAGGCCGGTCTTGGTGCGGTCGAGATAGCGCACGAAAGCCGGAATGCCGCCTTCATAGAACAGTTCATGCACGATAGGCTCAACACCGCGCAGGTCCGACAGCGTGATGCGGACGCCCGAATTCAGAAATGCCAGCTCACGCAGGCGGTGCTCCAGCGTAGCGAAATCAAATTCGATCTTGGTAAAAGTCTGAGGGCTAGGCAGAAACGTTACTTCCGTACCCTGCTTGCCTTCGGCATCACCGATCACCTTCAGCGGCGCGTCCGGCTCGCCATGGGTGAAGGAAATGAAATGGCTCTTGCCATCGCGGTGGATGACCAGTTTCAGCGAGGTGGACAGTGCGTTCACCACGGAGACGCCCACGCCATGCAGGCCGCCCGAAACTTTATACGAGTTCTGGTCGAACTTGCCGCCGGCATGCAGCTCTGTCATCACGATCTCGGCGGCCGAACGCTTCGGCTCATGATCGTCATCCTGCTTGATGCCGGTGGGGATGCCGCGGCCATTGTCAGTGACGGTCACCGAGCCATCGGCATTCAGCGTGACGGTGACCTTCGTGGCGTGGCCAGCGAGCGCTTCGTCGATACCGTTGTCGACGACTTCGTAGACCATGTGATGCAGGCCCGAACCGTCATCGGTGTCGCCGATATACATGCCCGGACGCTTGCGCACGGCATCGAGACCTTTGAGGATCTTGATCGAGTCTTCGCCATAGGAGGCCGGCGTGATGTTGTCTTCTGCTGCGCTCATGTCGCTCTTACCGTTCCGTCTTTCACCAGGAAGCGGGAGGCGTGTGGCCCGGCCGCTTCAAATAATTCCATATCCGTGCCCGTCATCCAGGCTTGCGTTCCTAGCGCGTCGAGCGCTGCAAAGAGACCGCGCCGGCGGTCTTGGTCGAGATGCGCTGCCACTTCGTCGAGAAGCAGGATGGGGGAGGCCCCCAGCATCTCTTTAGCGGCCCGTGCCTGGGCCAAAACCAGGCCAATCAGCAGCGCCTTTTGTTCACCTGTGGAGCACAACTCGGCGGGGGTGGATTTCGGCCCGTGCAGCACTGAAAAATCGGTGCGGTGCGGGCCATTTAACGTGCGTTGTTGGGCGCGATCCGCAGGCCTCGAATCGTGCAAAATTCTAGCATAGTCCTCCTCGACTTGCACGGCCGGTTTGGTGGCTACGAGTTCCTCAATTTGGCCCTGCAACTGCAAGATTCCCCACGGAAATGGCCCCTGCGCATCACCCGCCGCAAAGTGCTTCGCGAGATGGGTAGCAGCCTCGTTACGGGCTGCCGCAATCGCCACCGCCTGTTCCGCCATCTGGGTTTCCAAAGTGGACAGCCAGGCCGTATCGGCGCGGTGGTCATGCAGCAGCGCATTGCGCTCCCGCATCAGCTTTTCGAAAGCCGAGACGTGCCCCGCATGGGCCTCGTTGAAGGACGAAACCATCCGGTCGAAGAAGCGGCGGCGTTCCGAACCCGGCCCCATGAAAAGGCGGTCGAGGGAAGGCGTCAGCCAGAGCATTTTGAGATAGGCGCCGAGCGATCCGGAAGATTTTTCCAGATGCCCGTCGATTGAGACTTTGCGGGAAAGACCTTCGCCGTGGGACGGCTCATAGCCTGTTCCCAATGTGGCCTCGCCGGCCGGAAATTCAACCTCGGCGGCGACACCCCAGGAGCCTGGACCTTGCAGTCTGGCCAGCATAGGAAACGGCTGCGCCCGGAGCCCGCGCCCCGGCACCAGCAGCGATACGGCTTCGAGAATGTTGGTCTTGCCTGCACCATTGGATCCATAGAGGCAGATCAGCGGCTGCGGCGGCTCCATCCGCAAACTCTCATGGTTGCGGAATTCCGTCAGCGTCAGGCGGGTGATTGCGAAGCGGGTCATCAATTGCGCCAACTCGCCCTTCCCCCCGTGGGGGAAGGTGGCGCGAAGCGACGGATGAGGGCCGATGCGCCAGCATCAGTCTTTCTGTCCACGCGCGTGAAGGCCACTCGCAAGCTCGCGGCCCTCATCCGCCCAGTTGGGGGACCTTCTCCCAAAGGGAGAAGGGTGTCATTTTTCGAGCTGGAGCAGAATGCCATCCAAGACGCCGTTAAGGTTTTCAAACACATCAGCGTTGTAGCACCTGAACACGCGGTAGCCCATTTTTTCCAGGAATTTCGTGCGGATTTCGTCGTGTCTCACTTCGTGGTTCTCGCCATGCGTCGCACCATCAACCTCGATGATGAGCTTGGCTTCTGCACATAGAAAATCCGCAAAATACGGTCCGACGGGAACCTGCCTGCGGAACTTCCAATCTAGCAGCCGGCCACCACGGAGATAGCCCCACAATCGCTTTTCGGCTTCGGTTTGTGCCCTGCGCAGCGAACGTGCACGGCCGAGTGACTTGGACGGGGTATAAATCCGTCCCTGCGCCATCACACCCGCATCGGCATCAGCACGTAGAGGGATTTTTCGTCCTTGGGATCGCGGATCACGGTGGGCGAGCCGGCGTCGTTGAATTCGAAGCGCAGGGTTTCGGCCTTCACCTGGGCGGCGACGTCGAGGAGGTAGCGCGAGTTGAAGCCGATCTCCAGCGGGTCGCGCTCATAGCTCACCACGATCTCTTCTTCGGCCGAGCCGGAATCCGGGTTGTTGACCACGAGGCCGAGCTTGCCCTGGGCGAGGCTCAGCTTCACCGCGCGGCTCTTTTCGAAGGAGATGGTCGAGACACGGTCCACGGCTTCAGCGAACTGGCGGGTATCGGCTTCCAGGATCTTGTCATTGTTGCGCGGGATCACGCGCTCGTAATCCGGGAAGGTGCCATCGATCAGCTTGGAGGTGAGCACCAGCTTGCCGAAGGAGAAGCGGATCTTGGAGGACGAAATGCCGACTTCGACTTCGCCGTCTTCGCCTTCCAGCAGCTTGACGAGTTCGAGCACCGTTTTGCGCGGCACGATGATGCCCGGCATGCCTGAGGCGCCGGCGGGCAAGTCCATCTGGCTCTGCGCCAGACGATGACCGTCGGTGGCCACCGCGCGCAGCTGCTTGTCGGCGGCGACCTCGTGGAAATAGATGCCGTTGAGATAATAGCGGGTCTCTTCCGTCGAAATCGCAAAGCGCGTGCGCTCGATCAGGAAGCGCAGGTCAGACGCACCGAGCGAGAAGGTGTTGCCGAATTCACCCGCGGACAAATCCGGAAAGTCTTCCGGTGGCAGTGACTGCAAGGCAAAACGCGACTTGCCGGAAATGACGGCGATGCGGCCCTTGTCACCGGCCTGGTTGAGCTCCAGCTGCGAGCCATCCGGCAACTTGCGCACGATGTCATAGAGCATATGGGCCGGCACCGTGGCGGCACCACCCTGTTGCACTTCGGCGCCCACGGATTCGATGATGGCGATGTCGAGATCGGTCGCCATCAGCTTCACTTCCGAGCCCTTCGCCTCGACCATGACATTGGACAGGATCGGTATGGTATTCCGCCGTTCAACCACACTCTGGACGTGATTCAAAGCCTTCAGGAAGGCGGATTTTTCAAGTGTGACACGCATGGACGTCTAAACCCCTCTGGGTTTGCGACATTGGCGGCAAACCCAGTGAAATTCAAGCTTATTGCTGCTCCACCAGCCTGATCAGCAGCGCCAGTTCGCGGGCCAGCTTTTCATCATTCTTCATCTGCTCGTCGATCTTGCGGACCGCATGCAGAACCGTCGAATGGTCGCGCCCGCCGAAGCGCCGGCCGATCTCGGGAAGTGACCGCGCGGTCAGCTTCTTGGCGAGATACATGCCGATCTGGCGCGGCATCACCACTTCACGCGCACGGCGTGCGGAGAGGAGATCATTGCGGCCCACATTGAAGTGGCGGCTGACGACCTTGAGGATGTCCTCGATCTTCACGCGGCCGGTTTCCGAAGCTCCCGCCGCATCACGCAGCACCATGGACGCGAGATCGATCGTCACCGGAGCCTTGTTGAACTGCTGATAGGCGATGAGCTTATTGAGCGCGCCTTCCAGCTCGCGGCCACCACCCGTGATGCGCTCGGCCACCAGATCGAGAATCTCGGCCGGCACCACCGCCGAAGGATCGTTCTTCAGCATGATCATGTAGCGCAGGTCGAGGATGTGACGGCGCTGCGTCAGATCGGGCGTTTCAATATCAACGACCAGACCGCCCTGCAGGCGCGAGCGCATGCGCTGGTCGATGGTGTCGAGCTGGGTCGGCGGCACATCGGCGGCAATCACCACCTGGCGCTTGGTATCCACCAGCGAATTGAAGGCATGGCAGAACTCCTGCTGCATGGCTTTGCCCTGCAGGAACTGGAAATCGTCGATCAGCAGCACATCGACATTGTGGAACTGGTCTTTGAAGGCCAGCGTGTCCTTGCTGCGGATGGCATGGATGAAGCCATACATGAAACGCTCGGCCGTCAGCATCAAAACGCGGCGTGCAGGCTGGTGGATGCGGATCTTCTGCGCCAGGGCATTCAACATATGCGTCTTGCCGAGGCCTGCTGCCGAATGGATGTAGAGCGGGTTGAAGCTCAGCGTCTGGCCCGAGGCCGCGCCAGCCACGCGCATGACTGCGGCGTGGGCGAGCTGATTGGACGAGCCCACGACGAAATTGTCGAAGGTCTGGCTTTCATCCACACTTTCACGGTCGGCCGTCAGCAAAGCTTGGATCTGCTGGGCCGCGACCGTGCTGCGCTCGGCTTGCGCGGGACGCGTGCCGTCCGCTTGCGTCGCGCGGGCGGCTTCGCCCTGCTGGCGCACGCGCACGGTGATGGCCTGCAGG
>Ga0207695_10008338_pt1 | contig 12983 bp, 17 predicted proteins | sample KBSC54metaG_FD_184354 | JGI IMG/M metagenome (GOLD analysis project Ga0207695, IMG submission 184354) | Corn rhizosphere microbial communities from Kellogg Biological Station, Michigan, USA - KBS C5-4 metaG (SPAdes) (version 2) | ecosystem: Host-associated > Plants > Roots > Rhizosphere > Soil...
TGAGATTTCCGTCCCATGAAGCGCAAAGTCTCAGCAAATTGGAGGAAGGGGTCGTTGTCCCGGATTTCCAGCCGGATTTCCAGCCTAGCAATACCTACTCTTTTGTAGATGCATCACGATCAAAATACCTTACGAAAAGTTAGATTGATGCGCGCGGCGCCGGTCAGAGGATGTTCCCCGTCCTTGAGCGGGGCCACGCCGTGATAGACGAAGCGCGCGGGACCGCCCCACACCACCACATCACCGCTTTCGAGCCGCAGGCGGCGCGCCGGATCGGAACGGCGCTTCCCTCCCCACAAAAACACGGCCGGCAGGCCTAGCGAAACCGAAACAATGGGAGCCCAGGCATCCTTCTCATCCCGGTCGACATGCAGGCTGAGTTTGGCGCCCGCGACATAGCGATTGACCAGGCAGGCGTCGGGATCGTAGCCGGCGAACCCGGCCTCGGCTGCGGCGCGCACGGCCAGGTCGACGAAGGCAGGAGGCATCGCGGGCCAAGGGATTTTCGTGTCAGGATCCAGGGGGTCGTAACGATAGCCGGTTCGGTCGGAAACCCAACCTACGCGTCCACAGTTGGTCATGGCGACAGACATGGTGTGGCCGCCGGGCACCACCAAGTGTCGGAATGCGGCTGTTTGGGCGATTCGGGTCACGGATTCCATCAGCACGGGTGCTTCGGAATCAGCAAAGCCGCGCAGCAGCATCGCGCCGTCTTCGAGCTGCTCGTACGTCATTCTCTACCCCGAAGCCGGCCGATCTGCCGGCGATCGCGCTTGGACGGCTTCCCTTCCCGGAACCCTTCGACCTGCGCCATCACTTTCCGCTCTTCGGCAAGCTTCAGGCGCATCTCGCGGCTGGCGTCACTCTCCTGATATAGCTTCTGAGCCACGGGCGCGGGGCCGCGTATTTCACTCAGCGCCAGGATCTCGACCTGAAACTCGCCGCTATCGTTCCTGATGCGCAAGATATCGCCGACGCGGACTTCGCGCGCCGGCTTGGCGTCGACTCCGTTGGATTCAATCCGGCCGAGGTCGCAGGAGCGTGAGGCAAGCGCGCGGGTTTTGAAGAATCGCGCTGCCCAAAGCCATTTGTCGATTCGCACTAGTGGGTTAGATCGTAGACGAAGTAGTTCATGGCGATGCGGTAGGCGAGGCCCGCCCACTTTTCGGAATAGCGCGGATCGTCGGACCACTCCCAGGCATCGCCCAGATCCATGTTGTGGCAGATGGCGACGATGATGCGGTTCTTGTCGTCGTACACGGCGCGCCAGTGCTCCGGCTTCCCGCTCTCGTCCTTTTCGTAGACGCGGCCGGTCTGGAGATACTGAGCCCCGGGGATCTGGACGCGGTCGTTCAAATCGTAAATGGTGTGGAAGATCGGGTCGCTGTTGGGAAGATCCACAACCGGGCGGCCGGGCAAGACTTTTTCCAGGCTGTTGACGAACGTGGCCCATTCCTCATCAGCGTGAAAGTCGTCGACCATCAGGAAGCCGCCGCGCATGAGATAGTCGCGGAGCTGATCGGCCTGGTCCTGCGGAAGATCCCAATGGCCGACTTCGACCGCGTACAGCATCGGCCAGTTGTAAATGTCGTCGGTGTGGTCGAGCGAGGTGACCTGCTCGAGGGAGCGCGCGTCGATGCGCGTCAACCTGCGAACGCCTTCGAGCAGATGACGATCGGAGCGCGGATAATCCATGGTCCAGTACCCGCTGAAATCAAAGTTGCGAGCGGATAGGTTGTTGGGATAACCGACGATATCGGGATAGCGCAGGCGGGCTCGAACCCATTCGTGGGGCGTAGCGCCGTCGGGGGGGAGCTGGAAGTTTGAGTACTCGATCGCGGGCCACTCTTTATAAGGTTTTTGGGCTTGGAGCATGCTCCATGCGGCCAATCCAAACAAGCCTACGAGGAGTGCGGTGATGAATCGCATTGACTTTCGCGCGACCGGTTTCAGAATAGCACGCGATCAGTGAGTGATCGAGTACATGACGTAGTTGACGCCGATGCGAATCCCGAGTTCGGAGTACTTATCGGGGTAGTTGGGATCGTCAGCAAATTCCCAGGAGTCGCCAACATCGGAATTGAAGCTCATGGCGACCACCAGGCGGTCTTTGTTGTCGCGAATGCCTTTCCATTGGGCTACGGTTCCTTCCACACGGTTGTTGAACCGGCCTCCGCGAAAGCCACCGCGGCCAGGGAGCGCCCATTGGCCAAGGATCTGGTAGCGATCGTCCAAATTGAAGACGGAATGGAAAATCTGATCGGCGCTATCGATTTCGATAATTTCGCGATCCGGAAAGACGGCCTTCATGCTGACTTCGAAGGCGGCCCATTCCTGGGGTCCCCAGAAGTCGTCGAGGTAGAGGAAACCACCGCGCAGGAGATAATCGCGAAGTTTGGCGGCCTGAGCGGGAGTGAGAAGCCAATCGCCCATTTCACCGGCCGCCATCCAGGGCCAGTTGTAGACGTCGTCTTCATCGTCCAGGTTCACGGGCTGTTCGACGGAGCGCACGTCGAGACGAGAGAGACGGCGCAGGGCGGTGGCGAAGTGGCGATCGGCGCGGGGATAATCCTGGGTCCAGCTGGTTCCGCCCTGGCGCCAATCGCGATTGCCGCGGCGGAATCCGCCACCGCGGCGCGGGCTATAAGGATTTTGGGGATACATCAGCCGGGCGAAGACCCATTCCGCTTTTGCCTGATAATCGGGCGGGAGTGGGATGTCATCGTACGGCTCCATGCTGGTGTAGACGCGCCAAGGCATCTGGAACGCGAGGAGCGTGCTGACGAGGATCGCTCCACCGGCGACAAGCCACCCTGCGCGCATGGACATAAAAATCCTGCCGTACTAACTACTGCTTCAGAGTGTGGACGTAGGCCGCGACGTCGTCCGCAGACTTGCCGGTGACAGCCTTGATCGGCTGCATTTTGCCTTTGCCTTTGCTGATCACCATGGCGATTTCGGCGTCGCTCATGGATTGGACTTCGGATGACTTGAGATCGTGCATTTCGACTTTCATCATCTTGGCGACGGCCGGGTTGGGCGTGCCATCTGCGCCATGGCAGGACTTGCAGGAGGTATCGTAGATGGCCTTACCAGCCTTAGCGTCGGCAGCATACATTGTTACCGCAGCGAAGAGCGCCAAAGTAAACATCGTTAGATAAATGCGCATGCCTTATAGTGCCATGTCGGGGCGGGCGACGGTACGCCACATGTGGGCCACGGGACTGTTGTCGTTACCCAATCCGTCTTTAGGCTGCTTGAAGTGGCGGCCGATAATCTCGCGGAATGGATCGATGCTCACTTTGGCTTTAGGGTCGAACGAATAGTAATCATTGACCGTGACCAGGCGCGGGGCTTCGTACCAGGGATGTTTCTTGAGCATCTCGTAGTCGGCGCGAATGTGCGGCAGTGGAACGTAATCCTCACCGAACAGACGGCGGTAGAGATCGGGATATTCGTAGCCATAGGCCGGATCGGCAAAGAAGCGCAAAGCCTGGTGATACTTGATGGCAAAAGCGGTCTTCTCCGGGACATACGGAGCGTACATCTGGGCGGCCCAATAGCCGTGATCGGCCTTGAGCAGCGCCTGCGCGGTGTCGTGCAGCAGGCAAGCCAAAATGATCTCTTCGGGCATGCCGTTTTTCATCGCCAGCGCGGCGCTCTGCAGAACGTGGTTGGCGGGGGCGAAGCGGAGGGCGAAGAAGTCGTAGAGCGTGGGCTTGTCGGGCATCGGCGGGAGGACTTTGACCTTGGCTCCCGGCGCGGTGGCGACAAACAAGTTCCCGACACCCATCCGAAAATGCCGGGTAGGAATTTTCTGTTCGACCTCGGCCACGGTGGGAAAGGGATCTTTGGATAGCAGGATCTTATCGAGCTCGGTGGAAAGGAAATCCTCGAGGGCGTCGGCTTTGGCTTCGGAGTCCATGCGAGCCACGGCTACTTCGCCGCCGAGGGTGGTAATAAGGTTCTCGCGTTTCACTTCCATCTTTGAACCTCTATACCAATTGTAAACCTCGGCTGCACGGGCTCAATGTTATCCTGAACCTGAGACGATGGCGTTCAGCACGCGATCTTATGCCCGGCAGTACCTCGGCGGAGGCGGAATGCCCCCGGGCGTAAAAAAACTGATCATCGCCAACTCGGTCATTTTCCTGCTGATGTGGCTGGTGGGGCCAATTGAACGAGTGTTCATGACGTGGTTCGCCCTAGTCCCCTCCGATGTGGTGACTCGATTCTTCCTATGGCAGCTGGTCACGTACCTGTTTCTGCACGGAGGATTCTTCCACATCCTATTTAACATGCTGGGATTGTGGTTTTTCGGGAAGGATCTGGAAGACATCTGGGGCACGCGCCGGTTTCTACAGTTCTATTTTTTCTGCGGCATTGGCGCGGGAGTCATCGCGGTGATTGCGAACTACATGTTTGGCAACCGCGACGGTGCAACGATTGGGGCATCCGGCGCGATCTACGGGATTTTCCTGGTGGCGGCGGTTCTGTGGCCGGACAGGATCATCATTTTCTATATTTTCCCGATTAAGCTCAAGTACTTCGTGATGATTCTGGCCGCGATCGAGTTCTTTGGCCTGCGGGATCTCAACAGCGGCGTCAGCAACATCGCGCACCTGAGCGGGATGCTGTTCGGGTACGCGTTTCTGAAAATGCCGCGGGTCCGCAAGATGGAGATCGCGGCTCCCATGCGCGAGAGCTACAAAGCCTGGAAACTGGCCCGGGCGAAGCGCAAGTTCCAGGTATATCTGAAGAAGCAGCAGGGTGGGGATCCCGACCGCTGGGTGAACTAAGCCGCGAGCCCAGGGCGCGATTTCAAGAGATGGTATAGTGCGGTCATGAAGGCCTTTCGTATCAGCCTCCTTGTTTTGGCCTCAGCGTTAAGCGTGGCCTTGGTAGTGGTCGCTCAAGGACCCAAGAACGACGGCAGCGAGACTGTAGCCCGGCCCAAAAAAGGGGCGTCGACGGAATCGACCAGCGCTCCGGCGGAACAACCAGATCAAGCCAAAATCCCCTCGCAGTACAAGAAGAATAAAGGCCTGCCCGAAGGCGTAGCGACCTACTCCACGGACGCCGTTACCGTGACCGTGGAAGTATCGGTGCTGGATAACAAGGGCAACTTCATTCCCAACATTCCGGCTGGCAACTTCCGGGTTCTGGAGGACAATGTTCCCCAGAAGATCAGCCAGGTATCGAAGGGAGAGGCTCCGCTGACGATCGCCATGGTGATCGAGTTCTCGGGACGCTTCCAGCAGGTTTACTCGGAACCGTGGTTCCAAACTTTGCAGGCAGCCTACGGGTTCGTGGACTCGCTCAAGCCCGAGGATTACGTCGCGATAGTGGCGTACGACCTGAGGCCGGAGATTCTTTCGGACTTTTCCACCGACCGGAGCGAGGCACAGGACGCTTTATCGCGCATGCGGTTCCCGGGTTTTTCCGAGGCGAACTTGTTCGATGCATTGGTCGACACAGCTCAGAGGATGCAGGACATCGAGGGTCGAAAGGCGATCCTGGTTATTTCCTCGGGCATCGATACGTTCAGCAAGCTGAACTACGGCGAGGCGCGCAAGGCGATTCAGAACGCGGGCGTACCGATTTACGCGATCGGGCTGATGCAGGCGTATCGCGACATCTTATACTCCTATGGCGCGCTTTCGGACAGCCAGAACATGGACTTCCTGCAAGCCGACAACCAACTGCGAACGTTCACCAAGGAAAGCGGCGGCGTGGCGTTTTTCCCGCGCTTTTATGGCGAGTTTCCACAAATCTACCGCAACATCAGCGAAGTGCTTCGCAGCCAGTACGTTCTCACGTATACTCCCAGCAACACGGCGCGAGACGGCAAGTTCCGCAAGATCAAAGTGGACCTGGTGAATCCGGAGAACAACCAACCGTTGCTCATCAAGGACCAGAAGAACAAGCCCGTGAAGTACCAGATCCTCGCTAAACCGGGCTACACGGCACCCAAGCAAGTCGAATAACATTCACTTCACACTCGCGGTCATCGCGAGACAAATGAAGTTCGAAAGTCAAGCACTCCATCTTTCACCTTTTGAGTTCGATAGAAACTTTCTTGACAGCTGCATTTCGGCTCTGTTAATGTCGCGTTGTTCCCCACACAACAATGCCTCTCCGGAATACTTCCTCTACTTCGATGCATGGACGTATTTTGCTGGTTGACGACAACATACGTGGATCGACGGCACGAAAGACGGTCCTGGAAGAATTGGGACACAAGATCCACGTAGCGTCGAGCGGCGCGGAAGCGCTCGAGCAATTTTCTCAGAACAAATACGACCTGGTGGTTACGGATTACAGAATGCCCCGAATGGACGGCGTGGAGCTGATCACGTGCTTGCGAAAGCAGCAACCCGAAATTCGGATCGTGCTGGTTTCGGGCTTCGTCGACACGTTGGGATTGAATGAGGCCAGTACCGGAGCCGATGCTGTTATTCAGAAGAGCGCCAATGAAGTGACGCATCTGGTTCGGGCAGTCAATCGCTTGCTGCGGCGGAGGAAACCGGCCGCGGGCGCCGGATTGGTGAAGGTCAAGCGGCAGGCGAGTTGAACGTTTTACCCGGCCAGAAACGGAAGCGGAATCCAGCGGAGCGAAGCCGCCGTCATCAACACTCCCACGCATAGAATCACGAACGCCGAGGCAACCGGCGCGAATATCAAAAGAGGATGCTGCCCGTTCTTCGACGATTCCGGCAACCAGTTCTTGGCGTGAATCACGAGCATCCCGATCGCCATCAGCACGCCCGCTAACCCCAGACTGAAGGCGAGCAAGAGAACTAGCCCCAGGCCGATACGTCCGATCGCGATGGCGCTAAGAAGAAGTACCATCGCGGCGGGGCACGGGACCAGTCCACCGCTGGCTCCCAAGGCCAGCAGGCTGCCGAGCGTGATATCTCCTTGCGGGGCATGACTGTGGGTGTGGCCGTCATGAGTATGGCTATGCCCATGATCGTGGCTGTGATCGTGATCGTGACTGTGGTGGTCATGGTGATCATGATGATGGTCATGATCGTGATGATGATGGTGACCCAGAGCATGCGCGCGGGAATGAAGAAACGCTCGCCAGCGTTGGTATAACAACCATCCGCCGATCAGCACGATTGAGATGCCGGATAGTACTCCCAGTACCGGAATGATTTTTTCAGGAACAATGTAGCTTGATAGCAGCAGCGTTCCGATTCCCAGCAGAAAGACGCTGATGGTGTGAGTGAAGGTGACAGTCGCGCCAAGGATCGCGGCGTGCTTCAGGTTGCCTCGGGATCCTACCAGGTAAGCGGCGACGATGGTTTTGCCGTGACCCGGTTCCAGGGCATGCATCGCTCCCAGCCAGAACGCGACGGCGATTCCTGCCAACAGCCATCCGGCGCTCAACTGCGGCTGGTGCAGGAGCTGGGCCAAATAATCTGCGTGCATACGTCTACCTATTTAGGTTTGCTATTCGGAGCTGGTTTCGCGGCCTGCGGAGACTTCCGGATTTCCTCGAAGTATCTTTCGACAAAGGGTTGAAACATGAGAGGAACCTCGTCGCGATGAATCTCGCCTCCGGAGTCGGAGTGAGTGGCCTGGCTTTCGGCCCAGGGAGTCTTGAGAGTCTGCTTGGTCTGGCCCACCTCGATCATCATTTCGCCGGTTACAGCGGCCGAACGCTTTCCGAGGATTTCACTGATTTGCCCCATGGCTTCCAAAGCCTTGGCATCCTTGGCGGCCTTATCGCCATCCTTGGAGCCGGCTCCGCTGGCACTTTCCTGGGACGAAGGCTTGCCGGGCTGGCTGTTGGCCTTGGCGTCCTCGGCGTTCTTCTGATCGCCACTCTGATTGCCGTCAGGATTCGGCTCGGCTTCGGCGTTCTGGCTGTCCTGCTTGTCGGCCTTGTCGGATTTATCGGATTTCTCACCCTTACCTTCGGGCTTGCTCTTGCCGTTCTGCGGAGAGTTCTGAGCGGTGTTGGGCTTCATCTTGTTCAGCATGTTGGCCAAAGCATCCTTGATTTTGTCAAGAACACCGCCGTCGCTGGGATTATTGCCCTGCTTGTCCTGATTTCCGGCCTTATCTTTACTGTCGGCGGAATCTTTGCCGTCTTTCGAATTGTTATCGCCCTGCTTGCCGTTCTTGTCGTCGCCTTTGTCTTTGCTCTGCTTATCGCCCTCGCCTCCGCTCTTGTCGCCCTCTTTGTCAGCGGCCTCCTTGGCGTTATCGTCGCCCTGGGCCTTGGCCTCATCGGAAGAGTCTTGAGCTTTCAGAAGATCTTCGGGCTGTTGATCGGTGGCTGTGGATTGTGCGTCGGGGTTGCCGGGATCGAATGGATTCTGCGTGGCGTTTAAACGCTTGGCCTGGTTCTTAGCGAGCTGCGGAGGAGGGCCAAAGAAGGAATCGTAAGCGATCTTCAGCAGCGAAGGTTCCAGGCTCAAGCTGCCGGTGACGGCATAGCGCACGGCAAACAGGCTGAAGGCAATCACCACCAAACCGGCGGCGGGCAGCAGATAGCGCGACCGCGAGGGTGGCAGGGCTTGGTGGATATCCACCTGCTGTGCGACGATTTCCGCCTCCCGGCGTTGTACCTCGCAAACGGCCTCGCGTTCCGGTTCGGGATGGGCGGCAAAATAGACCGCGGTGGAAAGGGAATCCGCCAGGCCCAGGCGCTTGTCGATCTGTTGCGACAGCTTGTACTGAGAGGGGAGGCTCTTGCGAAGGCGATAGATTCCCACGCCCAGGCTGACGACGACCAGGAGAACCGGCCAATACCAATCCAGGATCTGGGTACCCGCGAGCAGCAGCAGGATGACTCCGGCCATTCCGATCAGCAGCGCCAGAGCGCCCTTATCCAATGCCAGCTGGCCGAACAGACGCCGGCGGGCGCGCTCAAGGAGATTGGTCAGAGTGGGATGGCTGGGCACAAGTAACCCTATATGATAAGCATACAATCGCCGTAAGAGTAAAAGCGATACTTTTGAGAAACGGCGTGGCGGTACGCTTCAAGAGCCAGTTCCCTGCCCGCAAAAGCGCACACCAGCACCAGCAGACTGGACTTAGGCAAATGGAAGTTGGTCAGCATCGCGGCGGTGCGGCGGAACTGAAATCCAGGGTAAATGAAGAGATCCGTTTCGGCGGCGCCAGGATCGCTCTCGATGGCACGGACGGCGGTGGTACCGACCGCGACGACCCTTTTGGCTTCATCCATGGCTTGGACAGTCTCGTGTGGGACGACGAACGATTCTTTGTGGAGATGGACGTCTTCTAATACTTCCGTGCGCAGGGGCTGGAATGTTCCGAGGCCAACGTGAAGGGTGACATGCGCCACGGTCGCTCCGGCGGCGCGGCAGGCTTCAAGGATTTCGGAGGTGAAATGCAGGCCGGCGGTAGGCGCTGCTGACGATCCTGGCTCGCGGGCGAATACGGTCTGGTAACGTTCACGGTCGGCTGGAGTGTCGTCGCGGCGAATGTAGGGCGGCAGCGGGACGTGACCGACCTTCTCCAGCACGGCCAGCAGGTTGCCAATGGGATGAAGGCGGACCGTGCGCTCGCCGAATTCTCCTCGGTCGAGGATTTCAGCAGTGAGATCGTCGGAGATGAGAATGCGCTCTCCCGTGCGCATCTTGCGTCCGGGGTGAACCAGAGCTTCCCAGGTGAGCCCATCCGACGAGACTGGCTTGGTCAGAAAGACTTCGACTTGTCCGGTGCCATGCTCGCGGCGGCCGTAAAGGCGGGAAGGCAGGACGCGGGAATCGTTGAGGACGAGGCAGTCGTGGGGTGTGAGGTAGGACGGGAAGTCGCGAAAGGCGCGGTCTTCCCACTTGCCGGTGGTGCGGTCGACTACGAGCATCCGCGAGCCGGCGCGATCGGCGAGGGCTTCCTGGGCGATGAGATCGCCGGGGAGGTGGTAGTCGAAGTCGGAGAGAAGCACGTCTCCATTCACTGTACTCCGCAGTCCAATAAGACCGGGGGTAGTGGGTCAGTTTGAATTTTCAGGGCCTTGACAGGCGCGATTTACTCGTAAATGGCTTCGTTGCCGCTAAGAAATCCGTTTCCGGCATCTCGTATTTCTTGCGGTCCCCGGCCTGAACGACAAAGATGAGCCACCCATCATCTACGCTTATCACTCGGAGTGTTTCGCGCAGCCCAATCGCATACTTAAAAGGGCCGCCAACTTCTTGGGCCTTGAATGGTTTCTTGGGCTGGTACAGATCCCCCGGCGCTATTGGCATAGCTCTATCTTAAGCGTCCCAAAACATGATTGTGACCCAATCGGCTGGCAACAGGTCAATCCGTCCGCCTGGAGTGCGCCCGCGCGTTCCCAGCCGTCCGCAACCGCTCAAGGAGAGTCCAAACGGGATAGAATTGACGGCTGTGACAGTCTGTATAGCGTTACAGTTCAGGCTTGGCCCTCCCTACGTCCCCAACTCGCGGCCAGCATTCGCGCTCTGCACTGATGGGCGAGCGGGCGCTGATGAATGGGGATCTAACGATAACACCGTGAAGACCCATAGTCTGGGCCACAGCTTCGTCGGCTTGATGTCCGGTCCATTCGCCCCCAGCGTTGACTTCTGCGCGGAATTAGAGTCCTCCATGACAGCAGTAGACCCACCTAAGAACAAGGCGGAGGCACTCAAGAGAATTAGGGAGTTTAGTGTTTACTATAAGGAATCCCCCTTGTATGACGGCACCAATTTTGACGTGATTGTCTCTGGCTTCCCTGGCGGCAAGCCCGCTCTTTTTTGCATTCACGGCGAGTCTCAGGATATTACGGTCGAATCCAGAATTGGAGTAGATGCGGTTGGGAGCGGCGCTTTTTACGCGAAGGCCATTCTGAATCTCCGCAGTTACGACTTTTTGAATGCCGATTTTCCCACCGCAACATATTCGGCCTATGAGGCAAAGAGATTCAGCGAAACGGAATCAAACGTAGGCCCAAGGACATGGCTTAAGATACATGTCCTCGATGATTCGGGAGACTGCGTGTTGATGGATATTGGTCCGAATGGCGTGACGCAATTGGAAGAATGGCTCGGCGAGTATTTCATTCGGTCGATTGCTCCACTCAAGGGAGTCGAGTTCAAGAAGTTTGTAGGAGCGCCACCAGATCTTCAATTTCCCACACGTGATCGCTGACGCCAGCCTGCATCGCAGGGGTAACCCGCAAGCTCTGATGAATCCTCACAAAGTTGTAATGCATGTAGTGAATGGCAATGGATGCGATGTGGTTCTCAATCTTCTTAGAGAACGCGTTGGTGAGTCGCGTGAATCGGCGCATCCCCATCCTCATGGTCAAGTTCTGGCGTTCGATATAGGACGTGCTGACATGTTTCGGATCGGGATCGCCGATCAGTGGTTTTTTCTCGCAGCCGATACACTCGGGGGGGCTGTATTTTCTCGCACTCGCCCCGCTCTCATCTACCGATCCGCCGTACCGTTTGATAAGGGCCGCATAGTCAACATCGTCCCCAAAAGCGGCGGCCACGGAATGGAAGTAGATTCGCAGGCCGTCGGTGGTCAACTGCACGCGGTTAGCGAGACGGCTCTTGAGATCCTCGATGAAGATCTTGGCGGTGTACCAGTCGCGCGCACCGACCATCCAAGTGCAAATGAGTTTACTGTCGGCATCCATAGCAACCCATGTCCATACGTCCCCGGCATGGGGATTGGCAGCGGCCAGCTTGGGTGTGACGTTCTTTTGTTTGGCCGCAACGAACGACCAAATTTCGTCACATTGAACGCGCTTGCAGGGCAGGTTAACTAACTTCTCTTGCATGTAGTTCGAACATGCAGCACCAAGTTCCACTAGAAGCTTCGCAACGGTGTTCTTTGAGCATCCCGTCATACGGACGATTGAGCGAACCGAGCAACCTTCAACCAAGGCCGAAACGATCTGGGTTCTCTTCTCGATGCTCAACTGATTCATAGTGACAGTATATCAGCGGTCAAGCATGGAGTCAAGTACAAACCTATGGAAAAAGAAGTACTAACACGGTCGGATGACGACCTAAAATTCATTGTGGATCAAGTAGTCAGCCGACTAACGGGCAACCAATGCCTGAGTATTGTCCAGGGAGCGGAGCACAACCGTGAGTTGTTCCTTTTGGTTAACGGGAGGCTACTCGACCCCGCTCATGAAGTAGCCGGGGAAAGAGTACGGGCATGAGGATTGACTGCGAAAGCTTTGGAAAGTCACCCTGGGCGCTGGTGATTGGAATCGTCTGATTCTGGCCGTACTTAGAGTCAAGATAGATGACGTACAGACAACGATCCTCAATAGACATTGAAATCTCCACCGATGCTCCGTGGTGATAGCCGAACTGGAGTCGATGAGGCGTTGCCTTAATGAGCCCCGCTGGGTTTCTAGCGTCTTGGCTTAAAATTCCACGGAACTCTGAGATATCGTCGTCCATTTGCTTTGTTAACGCTTTCCAGAATGGCTCCAATTGCTCTTCAGACGCCTTCTTGTCTCCATCCCAAATCTTTAAGACTTGGTCGGTGGCTTCTCTGACCCAGCTCATGCGTTTCTCCTTGATATGTTCGATATTACGGCTTCTTACCCCAACGACTCTTAGCAGCCTTGGCTGCGATCTGGGATCGCTTCTTCGGAGACAGGGCAGCGGCGCGGGCCGCTCCGCCTTTCAATCCACCGAGGCGACCGAGGGCCACGGCGGCGGGGTTCTTGGGTTTCACGGCTGGCGGTTCCGTCTTGGGTAGTTCGCCGATGGATTCCAGGAACACACGGTGGGCGAGTTCATTCGGGTCTTTGGGGCGGGGATTCTTTGAGCGCTCAGGCATGACCCCATTATTTCACCTGGATGCCAGCCGTCAAGATGCAAGAAATTCAAACTGACCCACTACCAGACCGGGGGAAAAAGGGGACACCTCCTGGTGTTCGTTCCGCTACTGACTTTGCTGAAGTTAGGAGGTGTCCCCTTTTTCCCAGGGAGGTGGTAGTCGAAGTCGGAAAGAAGCACTTACAGACCACT
>Ga0207695_10008339_pt1 | contig 12982 bp, 13 predicted proteins | sample KBSC54metaG_FD_184354 | JGI IMG/M metagenome (GOLD analysis project Ga0207695, IMG submission 184354) | Corn rhizosphere microbial communities from Kellogg Biological Station, Michigan, USA - KBS C5-4 metaG (SPAdes) (version 2) | ecosystem: Host-associated > Plants > Roots > Rhizosphere > Soil...
CACATTCCAGCCTGGCCTCACGCACGATGTATATGAGCGGCCCGGTAATTTTGGCGTTCGTGATTTATCATTTGCTGCACATGACGCTCGGAGTGGTGCATCCGCGGTTTTCGCACTACGACGTTTATTCCAACGTAGTTTACGGATTCCTGCAATGGCCGGTATCGCTCGCGTACATTGTTGCCGTGGGGCTGCTTTGCATGCATCTTAGTCACGGGATTTACAGCATGTTTCAGACGCTGGGATTTAGCCACCCGGTCTACACACCCCGCATCAAGCGCGCCGCCAGAACCATTGCCGTGCTGTTTTTTCTTGGCTACGCGTCGATTCCGATGGCGGTGATCACGGGTGTTGTCCGGCTGTCGAGCATGGATTTATAGACGAATGGTACTCGACTCCAGAATCCCCTCGGGGCCTATCGATAAGGCCTGGGAAAAAGCCCGCTTCGATATGAAGCTTGTCAGTCCGGCGAACAAGCGTAAGTTCAACGTGATTATTGTAGGTTCGGGTTTGGCAGGCGGTTCCGCCGCCGCATCGCTTGGCGAACTGGGTTACAACGTGAAGTGCTTCTGTTTCCAGGACAGCCCGCGCCGCGCGCATTCGATTGCCGCTCAGGGTGGAATCAATGCCGCCAAGAATTATCAAAACGACGGGGACAGTATATATCGCCTTTTTTACGATACGGTCAAGGGCGGCGATTTTCGGGCGCGTGAACACAACGTGTATCGACTGGCTCAGACGAGCGTCAACATCATTGATCAGTGCGTAGCCCAGGGAGTTCCGTTTGCCCGCGAATACGGCGGGCTGCTCGCCAACCGATCGTTCGGCGGCGCGCAGGTTTCCCGCACGTTCTACGCCCGCGGACAGACGGGCCAACAACTTCTCCTGGGCGCATATCAGGCGCTGGAAGCACAGGTGGACGCGGGGCGTGTAACGATGATTCCGCGCACCGAGATGCTGGATCTTGTTGTGATCGACGGCAGGGCGCGCGGAATTGTCACGCGGAACCTGGTAACGGGCACCATCGAATCGCATGTCGCGGATGCGGTGATTCTCGCGAGCGGCGGGTACGGCAATGTTTTCTATTTATCCACCAACGCCAAGGGATCCAACTGCACAGCTATCTGGCGCGCCCACAAGCGCGGCGCGGCGTTTGCGAACCCCTGTTTCACTCAGATTCACCCCACCTGCATTCCGGTTTCGGGCGACTATCAATCGAAGTTGACCCTCATGTCGGAGTCGCTTAGAAATGACGGGCGTATCTGGGTTCCGAAGGTCGGTGCGGACAAGCGCCCTCCGAGCCAGATTCCGGAATCCGAACGCGATTATTATCTGGAACGCCGGTACCCCAGCTTCGGGAATTTGGTGCCGCGCGATGTGGCTTCCCGCGGGGCCAAAGCGGTCTGCGATGAAGGCCGCGGGGTGGGAGAAACGGGTCTTGGCGTCTATCTGGATTTCGCTGAATCCATTCAGCGGCTGGGCCGTTCGACTATCGAGGAGCGATACGGAAATCTTTTCGAGATGTACGAGCGAATCACGGGCGAGAACCCCTATGAGACGCCGATGCGCATCTACCCCGCAATCCATTACACGATGGGCGGGCTTTGGGTGGATTACCAGTTGATGAGCACCATTCCCGGCCTCTTCGTGCTGGGTGAGGCGAACTTCTCAGACCACGGCGCGAACCGTTTGGGCGCCAGCGCGCTCATGCAGGGCCTTTCGGACGGGTACTTCATTATTCCGTATACGCTGGGCAACTATTTAGCATCGGGCAAGCTGGCCAAAGCAGATCTGAGTGCGCCGGAATTTGGACAGGTCACCGCTGAAGTGCAGGATGGCGTGAAGCGACTGCTCTCGATCAGGGGCAACCGCACGGTTACTTCGTTCCACCGCGAGTTGGGCAAGATCGTCTGGGATTACTGCGGCATGGCCCGGAACGCGGAAGGGCTGCGGCGGGCTATTGGCGAAGTGCGCGCGCTAAGAGAGGAATTCTGGGCGAACGTGAACGTTCCCGGTTCCGGGAACGACCTTAACCAGCAACTGGAAAACGCCGGTCGGGTGGCAGATTTCTTTGAACTGGGTGAACTTATGTGCCTCGACGCGCTCGAAAGAAACGAGAGCTGTGGCGGGCACTTCCGGGAAGAGTTTCAAACCGAAGAAGGCGAAGCGCTGCGCGACGACGAGCACTATCAATATGTCGCGGCGTGGGAGTACAAGGGTCCGGGGACGCCCCCGGAGTTGCACAAAGAACCCCTCGAATTCGAGTACGTCCACCCCGCCCAACGGAGTTATAAGTGAACCTTACCCTTCACGTCTGGAGGCAGGCGAATGCCTCCGCCTCGGGGTCCATGGAGCGTTACGAAGCGAAGGACGTCAGCCCGGACATGTCTTTCCTCGAAATGCTGGACGTTGTGAACGAAAACCTGATTGCGGAGGGCCGCCTTCCAATTGCATTTGAACACGATTGCCGCGAGGGTATTTGCGGAAGCTGCGGCTTCATGATTAACGGTATTGCGCATGGGCCCAAACATGGAACCACCGTTTGTCAGCTTCACATGCGCTCGTTCAAAGATGGCGACGAACTCTATCTGGAGCCGTGGCGCGCGAGAGCGTTTCCGGTATTGAAGGATCTGGTGGTCGATCGCGCCGCATTCGACCGCATCGTCTCCGCGGGAGGATATATCAGCGCGCGGACGGGCAGCGCTCCCGATGGGAACGTGATTCCGATTGCGAAAACAGAAGCCGACCGCGCGATGGACGCCGCGTCCTGCATCGGCTGCGGCGCGTGCGTGGCGGCCTGCCCTAACGCCTCGGCCGCGCTGTTTACCGGGGCCAAAATCTCGCATTTGGGGCTTCTGCCGCAGGGGCAAGCGGAACGGAGCAGGCGGGCGCTGCGAATGGTTGCGCAGTTCAATCAGGAACTTTTTGGGAACTGCACGAACATTGGGGAATGTGAGGCAGTATGCCCCAAAAGTATCAGGCTGGAGGTAATCGCGCGCATGAACCGCGACTATTTGAAGGCACGATGGGGTGACCGCGGCGCTCTGAAACAGGACGAAACGGCGTAGGAAGCGGCACAATCAGCAACACGGGTCAGGGGCGTAACGGAGCGGTGGGGCTCGCGGGGACTGCGGCCACGGGCTTATGGCGATTACGCCAATCCCGACTCTGTCGCCTGTTCCGGTTTTTGATTGGCTACGCTGGCGGTGGGCGGACTCGACAAGATGCGTATCTGGCATTACAGCCGTTACGAAAATCTGACGCTATACCGGAATCGTCGCTCGCTGGATCATTGTCCATGGTGCCGTAAATTCCAGCGACCAACGGACTCGAAGCGTATCGGATGACGTGTTCGCAGAATTTAGAATTTGTGCGGCTTCAGGTCGTTCCTTTGAGAACTCCTGCAAACGCCCCTGTGCCTGCGCTGGAGTTTCCCAAGGTGCATGCATCGAGTGTTGGTATGAGAGACTGTCACTCTGCCCTGGAATGAGGCGGTCTTGATGAGCGCTAACCCGCTTTAGAACGTCACGCCCTGCTGCCGAAAGACCTGGGAATGCTCTGTCGATGATTTGGTTATGGATTTCTGTTGACCATCGCCCGAGGCATCAACGTAACGCAGGGGATTGTTGAGCGTATAAGAGTACATGTTCCAGGTCTGCGGGTAGCGAATCCTGGCTCCCAAATTCATTGGATCGGGATTGGTGAACCTACCCTGCGCCGAACTCATGTACCTCGCCCCAAAGAAGTCGAGGCGCGTCTCAGCATCTCGTTCTTTGCCGGTAAACTCCTGCCGAACCCCAGCCTCCAAACCCACAAACCCATTACCAGTAGTCCGTACCCCATTCGAACTCCCCGTCAACTCCTCTCCGAACGGAGCGTAATCGTGCCGCGAAGTCACAGTCCCGGTGCCATCCGTAATCAACCGGGTAGACCCCAACCCATCAACCGTCAGGTACCGCGTTTGAGCATTCCCAACAGCCCCATACTCTGCCATCAGCGCCCCCGCCGCGTCATACACAAACACTGTCGTGCCAGCCTTAACCCGGCGTCCCTCTCCGTGCGGTTCGTGTCGTCGTACATCGTCTGCATGGTCCGCGCCAGGAGCGTGCCAAATGCGTCCGTCACGCTCGCCTGCCGTCCGATAGAATCGAGCAAGATCGTCTTAACGACATTATTGTCGCGGTCCGTTATCCGCGTCACGGCTCCGAATCCGCAGTCGTACTGATAGTCGGTCGCACGCGACTCCGGTCGCCCCGCTGCCGCCGTCACCGCATTGGGGTAAAGATTCGCTCCGCACGACGCAAGCGAATATCGAATGCCGTTACCACGTTCCGCGGATCTGTGATCTGCGAGATCGCGCCCCGCGCCAGAAACGCGCGCTGCGTAATCGAAGCGTTTGAACCCGTCAAGCCCCCGCTATAGGCGCCTCGGGTTGAATCCCATCGCTTCTCCGTTAGCGCATTGCCGTTCGCATCGTAAATAAACTCCGTGCGCGTCATGGGTGCGGTAAAAATCGAGCGGGGCCAGTCAGCCTTGGCCAAACAATTGCTCCTACGCAGACGGCTCCTCGTCCCTGTTTCGGATACTGCGTCGTAACTCGCTGATCGTGTGTGGCTTCAGCCGTGCTTCGCGGATTCCTCGGTGACTTTGGACCGGACCTGTTTGTCGGCGTAGGCCAGCCGTTTACTTTCAACGTCGCTAAGATCACCGCGTATCGGTTCCAACAACTCTGCTACGCGTGAGAACTCCTTCGCTGCCCACGCTGCTTCAGCATCTTTTCGAATGCGGGTCAGCATTTGCTCTCGCTCAAACGCAACTGATGCCTGATCGTTGAATTTCTGCAAGTCATCATAAAAGGCCGGCCGTCCGGACAAGAAGGCATCGCCATAATTTTTTACAAGCTGCGCCACCCTGGATACGATATTCTGGACGCCTTCACGCGTGCTCACCTGGAACATTGTTCCCCGATCGAATCCCTCCCCTTCCCATGCCTGCTTACCGGCCCACGAAACGATGTAATCCAAACCATACTTCTCAGACCGGTCCAGTCGCCCAATTTCCACGCCAATTTCAAACGAACTCCTTCCGTGATATACATTTAAGAAAACATCCTCCGATTCATATCGAACCAACGTCACATCTTGCTGCACCGGTTTCAGTCCATAGGCGGTCAGAAACTTGAATTCGGACAGCACCGCTTCCTTGAAGCCTAGCTGCCAACGATCTTTGCCCGGTTCATTTGTAAGCATAAATCCCTATTTCGCCGGCGGATTCCAGTACCCGCCGCTGTACGTCCAGCCGCGGTTCTCAAGCAGATTACGCTCAGCTCTCAGAAAGCCGGTGTTATTGGCCGGTCTGCCGTTTACCAGCGGCTCAGCCGATACATCCCTTATTGTTTTCTCTCGCTCATCGCCTGTCGCAACTTACTGGAGTTCTGTGCCCAGTTGGCTTTTGGATCGTTCAGGTTGGGCAGATCCAATTCCCGCTCACCCGGACGAATCGTCCCGGGCTGATCAAGAGTGGGCTTCTTGCCTATGACAACACCGCCTCCCGGTTCGTCTGCAAGGACCCTGCTCAGGCTCACGGCCGTTTTCACGAGGGCTGGCGCCGCGCTGCTACCAAACAGCAGCAGCCCCATCTGTGCGGTCTGGCTCTGGGCTCCACCGTCGTACGTAGCATGCCCGCAGACTACACCGCCACAGGTAATGTCTCCATTTGGCCTCGCTCCGCCCGGTGATACGATACCCGGATTATTTCCAGCGCGTGCCTTCGCATAGTCCTGATCGCCGAGCCAAACACATCCGGCCTCCTTGGTGCAGACTTGAACGTCACGCCCATCCCTGTCCACGTAACGAAGAGGATTGTTCTCGCCATAGTTGTACAAATTAAAACTCTGCGGATCATGCTGATCCCAATTGGCAAACGGCTCATCAGCGCTGGTGAATCTACCTTGAGCGCTCGACATGTATCTTGCCCCGAAAAAGTCTAACCCGGTTTCAGCGTCTCTTTCTTTGCCGGTACTACAAGACCATGTGCCGGAATCGTACCAGCAAACGGGGAACCCGGTCGCAGTGTGGGAGATAGCAAGCGTTGCGCCCGGACGGAAGGTGGAGTCTGGAGCGTGATGGCCCTGATGCGAGTTTTCAGCAAACAGAGACAGAGCGGCTAAAGGAAAAACGTGCGCCGTCGCTTGAGCCGCATCGATCACTGCGGCCCATTTTATCGTGAGGGGCTTGGTGGATGCAGCTACTCTTCCGGGCCTTCGTCGTCTTCAGTGTCGAGTTGTGCGAACACGTCGGCGGCGTCCGGGCTGGCGCTCTTCATCAGCGGCGGCTCTTTGGCAAGTTGCGCCGGATGCGTGGCCCGGTGGATTTCCTGAAGCTGGCGGATGGCGACGTGCGTGTAAATCTGCGTCGTCTTCAGATCGGCATGGCCGAGCATCGCCTGGATGAAGCGTGTGTCCGCACCGCCTTCGAGCATCAGCGTAGCCATCGTGTGCCGGAACATATGGCACGATCCCTGCTTGCTGATCTGCGCCGCCTTCACGTACATGCTCACCAGTTCGGTGAGATAGTCCACCGCAAACGGCTCACCGGCATTCGACAGGAACACGAAGTGGTCATCGGGTTCGCTCACCAGTTGTGGCCGGGATTCTTCCAAGTATTTGCGTACCCAAGCCGCCGCACGATCACCCAACGGGATCATGCGATCCTTCTTACCTTTGCCCATGCGGATCGTGAGCGTCGAGCGCTCCAGATCAACATCCCACAGCTTCAGTTGCGCCAGTTCGAGACGCCGGATGCCGGTCGAGTAGAACGTCTCCAGGAAGGCTCTGTCACGCAGTCCGAGCGGATCGTGGATGTCGGTCTGCAACATGATCTGCTCGACTTCCGCCGCCGACAGCACGGCCTTTGGCAAGCGCTGCGCCAGCCGTGGCAGTTCCAGTTCCGATGCCGGATTGTGCAGGATGTGATGATTCCTCGCCATCCATCGGAACCACACCCGCAGTGGCACCAGACGGTCATGCTGTGCGTTGAAGCCGAGCGGCTGGCCGTTCTTCTTGCGGTAGGTGTCCCGGCAGGATGAGTTCCACGTCGATACGCTCGACCTTTATGCCGACCGCCAACGCCATCCGCCCTTGGTGAAAGTTCCGCCAGTTCGTAATCGCCTCTTCCGCTTCTGTGCCGTGCAGTTCGAGCGCATCATGTTCCGCATCGGTGAAGACGATGAACATGGCGGAAGCGTCCCCGGCAGTCTTTGGATTGCAGCACAGGTGAGCAATCGCATCCGGGTTGACGTAGTGGTTCTCGGTGAGCTTGATCGGGATCATGGTGGAAGTCCTCTGCCGTATTTAGCCGCTTCCGGCCATTCCCGGCGCATCGCCATTTCGCATCCGCCGCTCCCTCCCGATCAGTACATCCCGAACACGGCTTTCGCAGCTTTCCGCCGCCTGACGCCGATCCCGTCTATCGACCGGCAAAAAATATTTTCATTTTCTGACCGCAAGATGTTGTGTCTATCACTGATATGCACAAGCTGTTGTGGTCGGAGACGCATCTGCGCCGCCACTCAAAGCATCGCCCGTTCTACATATCAGTGTTGGCCGGATCGCATCTGGTTCAACGTCCTCCACGGTCGGGAGTAATTGACGGCGGCGTGGATTCAGGACGGCTCAACCGTGGGACGCAGACGAAGAGCCAGGGCGCTGCAAACCGGGATGCCCATGTCTGCCGGGATAATGGCTGAGAAACCACCGTTAAGTAGCCGGGAAGCGTGACCGACTCAGAGGATCACGTTCGATGTGAAGGGCCAGTACGCATAACCTTCAGAGCATCGGTGCAGAGTTCCATAGCGGGACTCTGTTTCTGCATCGATGCTCTAAACCAACCGCATGATGAATGAATCAGAAACCCGAAGGGTCGTGAACGAAGTGAACGACTCCTCTGGAATCAGAATCAACGTTGCTTCGCAACGTCATGCTTCGCATGGTCCCTGTAGATTGATTCCTCACCTGAACCCCGAAGAGTCGTGAGCGCAGCGAACGACTTCTTCAACGATGTTGCTTCGCAACCGTGCTCCGCACGGTCTCTTCTTTTGCGTACCTGGAAGGGTAAATACCTGAAGGAACCATCATGGACTCTTTGCTCACCAACCTCGCCGACGAACTCCTCATCCACGACATCACGGAACCGAGCGCCGTTCTCGGCTCTCTTTCCGATCACGATCTCCATGCCGCTTACGATCACGTTCTCGAACAGTTCGCCCTGGCGCTTCTTATCGGCGTCCAAAAGGATTCCACGTGGTCAAAAGGCAAACTCGTCATCGATGCCAACCACGGCAACATCCATCTCCTGCAAACCGTCTTCTACGCAGTGAAGCTCGAAGCGCAGCGACGTGGCGTGGTGTGTTGCTGATGCAACGGGCGCTGGCGAGTTAGGGAATCAGACTCCTCAATCACTTTCTTATTTCGGCTGGAGGATCGCTGAGCACCAACGGCGCTATGGACACTTCTACGTCCGTTGGAAACCGGAGAGTGACGGTAGGATTATTGGGGTCGCCATCAGGAGAGATTCGATACCGATAGGTGACTGTAAACGACGTTGGCTCGTGCTTTGTAAACTGCCACGTCCGAGCATTCTCCTCCGCTGCAACAGCCAACAGCCTATGACCGTCTTCAGCGTGTGCGGCTGTAGTCTTCGTTCCATCTGTCGTGATCTTTACGTGGACGACGCCTTGAACTTGGGTCGCCCGCGCCAATGGCGGATATAGCGGCACTGCGGCCCCGGCCACCATTGGCATGGATGCCTTGGGTTGTTGAGCAATGGCCGTTGACAGCACAAGCACTGAGATCATCAGAAACGGCAGCCGCATAACTCAGCGCCCCTTCACTTCTGGCCGTCCCACGGATTGTGCGGCGTCGTTTCAGGATGGTTTTGCCGACCCTGTGAGTCCTTCATGTTCGTGATGAAGTTCGTGAGCACCTTGTCGTCAACGGCTCCCCAACTCTTGTTCCAGATTTGATACCTGCCGTTGCCGTATGAGAGTGAAGAATCACCAAGAGCGGACGCCGCCCAGGAGGATGTCTGATAACCCCGATATTCCAACGAAAAGGGACTAAGTGTCGTGGCGTTGTTGGCGTAACGAGGGTCACTGATATCGGCAACGTGCGTGCCTTCGTGAGCGGCGTCGATACCCCAATCGTTGGTGCCACCTGTGATCTTCTTGGGATCGAAAGTGACATTGAAACCGAGGCCATTGGTCTGCTGGTTGAAAAACGGATCGGTCTGAGCAGCCGCCCCATCCGTTGTCGGCCCAAACCTGACATTCACGTTGTTGCCGTCGTTCTCGGTGCCGAGTGCCGACAGCGCACCCTGGAGTCTGGTCTTCTCATCCCCGGCCTTGAGGCCGTTCACCGCCTTCGTCAGCGCAGTGATACTGTTTTTCAACTGCTTCGCTTCGGCGTTGAAGTTCTTGTTGCACTTATTGTCGTCAGCGTCACAACTGTTGACGAGGTTGTACAACCCATTCGGATCGACGTACTTCAGCGGATTATTCAGGGCGTAGCTATATCGGTTCCACGTCTGCGGCTCCCACGGCTTCGCCGAGTTCAGCAGCGGATCAGCGCTGGTGAATCTACCTTGAGCGCTCGACATGTATCTTGCCCCGAAAAAGTCTAACCCGGTTTCAGCGTCTCTTTCTTTGCCGGTAAACTGTCCTGCCAAACGGGTTTGGGGGCTGAGCGCGGCAATCATGGAAGCGGTAGGCGAACCTCCTTATTTTGCTGCCACCCACGAACTTCAATCACAGAAACAATCACGCACGTCGTAACCAAAATCGCAATAGCGGCCCTGGCAAGGTCCATCTGCCCCTCACGTATCAGGACCGCTGTTGCTGTCAGGAAGTAGGACGCAAGCACAACCGCTCCGACCAAGCAGAGCCATAGTGCAGGTGCGACGAAGGATGTCCAGCGCAGAATCGTACCCACAAGCAGCGCACCCGAGCCAAAGAAGATAACCCAATACCAGTTGGAGAACGGTACGCCATACAAGCCCGTCAAGGTGAGGTAGATGGCCCAGTAAAGCCCGACGGCTGAGTCAGCCAAATACAGCACTGTTGCGGTCATACTCACTGTGGGCACCCCGCATCACCGCTGTGACAGGCTGGCGTTTGTGTCCGTTCGTTAACCGTTCTATCGGGTCGGAGCAATGAAAACGGTGTTGCGCCCGTGGGAGGCATGAACTGAATGACCGGGGTTGTCGTACCATCCTGTCTGGTGACGTTCAACTCAGATGCGGGGAATTGCGCCGCTGTGCCCGTGACCTGGGTGGTCGAGGCGTCCTGGTAAACCATTACGTTGAGGTTTGCACTGATTCCTGGCGTGAGAGCCTGCGGTCCGGGGGAGAGCGGATTCTTCGTGTCCTGTTGAATGTTGACTATCGGTGTGCCGTTTGCATCACGACTTCCCGTGGCTGTAGGCAAGCCAAGCGTCGCAGTTTTTGAATCAACAATCCGTCCACCTACGATTGTGGTGCTTGCACCAGCATGGCTGTCGACGCTGATAATCGGATTTCCAGGGCGGATGCTGGGATCGGTCTCAAGTCTTATTGAGATCGAAGTTCTTGAAGAGGCTTGAGCCGCTGTGCTAAACCCTCGTGCATCACCCCCATTCGTCTTTCCGAACACCGTGACTGAAGCTGACGGAATAAATGCACGGTAAGTGATCGTGACCTCCTCCCTGCCGTCAGGATCAACGAGTGCCAGAGGGTTGTTGAGGGTATACGCATACTTGTTCCACTTCTGTGGATTCGCAATCGTACGCATAGAGAACTGCTTCGGATCAGCGCTGGTGAATCTACCTTGAGCGCTCGACATGTATCTTGCCCCGAAAAAGTCTAACCCGGTTTCAGCGTCTCTTTCTTTGCCGGTAAACTCCTGCCGAACCCCCGCCTCCAAACCCATAAACCCATTGCCCGTAGACCGCACCCCATTCGAACTCCCCGTCAACTCCTCTCCGAACGGAGCATAGTCGTGCCGCGAAGTCACAGTCCCGGTGCCATCCGTAATCAACCGAGTCGACCCCAACCCATCGACCGTCACATACCGCGTTTGAGCATTCCCAACAGCCCCATACTCCGCCATCAACGCCCCATCCGCATCGTACACAAACACTGTCGCGCCCGCCTTAACCCGCCGTCCCTCCCCGTCGTATACATACGTGGTGGTCACGCCCCCAACTGTCGCGCTAACCATCCGGCCCTCCGCGTCATAAGCGAACTGCCCCATCTGCGGATGATTCACCAGATTTCCCGCCGCATCGTAGGCATTCCCCGGCATCGCGCTGTTATCGGGCGCCAGAGCAATCCGGTTCGTCGCCCCGCTGTACTGCGCCGTGCTCACCGGCGTCGACAGATCCTCCGGGAAACTGCTCGCCGTCACCGCCCGGTTGCCATACAGATCAAATCCATAATTCTGGCTCCAGGCCGCCGTCCCCGATCCCAGATTTGTCTCGCTCGCCGAAGTCAATCTGTTCAGATTGTCATATCCAAAAGTCTGCGTATATGCCGTCGTCCCGTTGCCAATCGTCGCCTGCTGTGTGCTCACATTCCCGTTCGCCGCATAAGTGTTTGCCACCGAGAGCAGCGGTGCACTCTTTGACACCCCCAGCGATTGCCATCGCAGCCCGGCATCCCAAGCCACCATCTCCTGCACCCCGTTGCCCAGCGTCACCCCACTCAGCCCGCCATGCGGCGCATAATCAACCGACGAAGCATATGCCCCGGCCGCACTCGCATTCCCGCGCCCGTTGAGCGTATAATTCACCACTCTGCCCGAAGGATACGTCACGCCCTTGCGATCTCCTCGCAGATTGTACCCGTACGAGAACGTGTACGGAGTCGCATCCGTCGTCTGTGTACTCCCGGTTACCTGTCCCAGAACGTTATACAAATAACTCGTCGATGACGCCCCCTGCACCATGCACAAAGAGCCCTTCAAACAAGGCGTGTCGTACGTAAACGTCACCTGAGGCGTTGCTCCCGAATACGCTTTCTTCGTCGCCCGGTTCAGCCCGTCATACCCGCTGCCGTCGCAAGTCGTCCCGGACAGCACTCCGAAACACGTGATCACACCCGCCGCGTCCGTCTTCTTCACCAAATTGCCATTCGCATCGTAGACGTAGCTCGTAACCCCGCTCTCCGGATTCGTTGCACTCGAAAGCCGCCCCAGCGAATCGTAAACGAAGCTGCGCGTCTGCGATCCCTGTGCCACGCCAGTCAGGTTATCCAGCGCATTGTACGAATTAATCGTCGTCCCGCTCCCGTCCGTTACCTGCGCCAGCCGGCCGGCCCCGTCCACCATGCTCGACCGCGTAACGCTAATGCCGCTCCCGTTATCCGGCTCCGTAATCGTCGTGATGTTGCCCGAATACGAGTACGTCGTTCTACCCAGGCTCGCCGTGTTCGTGCCCCACGGTTGCGGCCGTGTTTGTCCCGCGAAAGACTCTTGCGAAACCACCCGGCCAGCCGTGTCCATCGTCGCCAGCGTCCAGCCCATCGTGGCGTCTGCGTAGCTGCGATACGGATTCGACGTCAGCCTGTAGTGCGCGCCCGGGCTGCTCCGGTACTGCGTCTCAACGTTGATTCCAAGCGAGCCGTTATCGTCAGTCGTTTGCCCCAGCCGTTCGCGCCGCTGATCGTCGAAGTGAGCTACCGTCGTGCTCCTCACCCCGCCCGTATCCAGATCGGCGAGCGTGGTTACGTTGCGGTTCGTGTCGTCGTACATCGTCTGCGTGGTCCGCGCCAGAAGCGTGCCAACTGCGTCCGTCACGCTCGCCTGCCGTCCGATAGAATCGAGCAGGATCGTCTTAACGACATTATTGTCGCGGTCCGTTATCCGCGTCACGGCTCCGAATCCGCAGTCGTACTGATAGTCGGTCGCACGCGACTCCGGTCGCCCCGCTGCCGCCGTCACCGCATTGGGGTAA
>Ga0207695_10008342_pt1 | contig 12978 bp, 6 predicted proteins | sample KBSC54metaG_FD_184354 | JGI IMG/M metagenome (GOLD analysis project Ga0207695, IMG submission 184354) | Corn rhizosphere microbial communities from Kellogg Biological Station, Michigan, USA - KBS C5-4 metaG (SPAdes) (version 2) | ecosystem: Host-associated > Plants > Roots > Rhizosphere > Soil...
GCCGGTCAACGTGCCGACCCAGTTGGAGGCACCGCTGTCATTGGCCCAGCTGATCTGCTGCCGGAAGTTCTCGTTGACCGTCCCCAGGCTGACGTTGCGGCCTGCGGCCAGATTCACGTCGCCCGTTGCGGCGACCACGGCTGCATTGGCCGTGACGTCACGGCCAGCGGCCAGGGGTGATGTCCTTGCCGCTGACACTGGCAACCTGGTTGATGTTGGTGCCGCTGGTCACCGCATTGGCGGTGCTGACGCTGGTGCTGTTGACGTTGATGTCGCGTCCGGCGGCCAGCGTGACGCTGTTGCTGCCGTCGATGGCGCCGCCAAGGTTGTTGATGTCCTACGCCGCCCGCCGTCACGTCACTATCGCTGCGCGCCCGCCCCAAGGTTTGGCAGCCCGCCAGCGAAACAAAGTTTCATTCTGCTCGCAGCATTAACTATCTCCACCAAGCCCCAAATGTCCATATGGAGAGGATAAGAACAAATGCTGTTATAACGACTATCCAGTAAACTATTTTCTGATTTTTGGAAAGCTTCGAATATTCGCCCGGGCGAAAATTAGGTCCAGCCATTTATTCTCCTTATTTTTTGACTTCTTTGGGTTGTCCTACATCTAGATCAAAACCATAACCCGCAGGATTAGCAGCAGCTCCCGGAGGAAAACCAAGTCCAGCTTCTACAGCAGTTTGCCCTCCATAAGAATGGTTGATGCCGCCGCCGCCACCGTCACGTCACTGCCACTGATACGCCCACCCAGGTTCTGTACATTGTTGCCCGCCAGCGAAACGCTCTACCGCCCCGCAATCGTGCCGCCACTGTTGACGATATCCTGCGCCGCCTGGAAGGCCACATCATTGCCCGCGATCAGCGTGCCCTGCCCGGTCACCTGCACATTGGAGGCATGGATGTACATCCGCGGCACCAACACTTCCTGCGTGCTGCCATCGGCCAGCGTCACGGTCTGCTTGACCAGCCAGACAATGTCCGTCTTCAGTTCCGCAATCTGCGCATCGGTCAGCGCCACGCTCAGCGTATAGCGCTGCGATTGCGCCACCTGCACGCCCGCGTTCATCAAGGCCTGGTATTGCGCCTTATTGCTGCTGTAGCCGGCCAGATACCGTTTGCCAGCTGCGCATGCCCACGAACTGCGGATCGGTCTGCACCACGAAGCGCTGCGCCGGGCCCGCATTGATGCGGAAGAGCACATTGTTGGGCAGCGTCAGGTCGAGGTTGGCTATGCCGATGCTGGCCGCGCCCGCCGTGGCAATGCCTTCTGCGCCGCCTTAGATCAAAGATTTTTAAGGCGCGCTTTCAGCCTTGCATTATCAGTTTTTATCGCTGTCGGGTCTCAATTCTTGCAGTGACTGATTAATCTCTTCACCACTGATAGTCTCATCACTTTCCTCATAGTCGGCCGGTTTCGAGTAATCGAATTCGATGTCAAATTTCCCATCCGAGAACAACGTAAAAGTAAGCCCCCATATACGATGACCAGTATTTTCAAGCATTACATCACGAATATAAATTGATGCATCCAATCCATTCCAAATTGCGTCGTCATCAGCTTCGAAGCCATCACTTTCATGAACTTCCCCTTTGTATTCAAAGCACTGATCACCTCTCGCCATATTTTGAAATATAGCCATCTTGCACCTGGCCATATCCCAAGCTCGTGATCCGACAAAGGCCTGCAAATATATGGCAAGTGCCCTGTACGCTTCCTCTAAGCTCTCGAATTTCATCGCAATACCTTAATGTTGAAATCTAAATGGCACAGACTTTGCATCAATCTTTGCCCGCACCGTAAATTCATTCAGCCTTATTGAAGACACGTCATATTTGACATCAATACTAATATCGACGCTCTTTCCGGCCTGAAGCTCACTCCTCAGATAGTTTTCCATTGCTCTCCAATCACCCCGGTTCAGCGTTGAAGCCTGCGGAACATTATTGATTCGATCTCCAGCTCCGCCGAGACTACCCGCAATCAAATGTCCACCGCCATCGCCCACACACCCGCTCTTGCCCTTGATCACCAATTCCTGACCGGCGCGAATGCTGATGTCGGCAGCGCTGACGCTGACGGTGGCGCCTTCGATGCCCTGGTTCTAGCCCTGGGTGCTGTCGTTGCGGACGGTCCCGGCCTGCACGTTCACGATGCCATCCGAGCGCATCAGGCCCGCGCTGTCGTCCACGCTGCCACTGCCCACCTGCAGATCCACGCCCTGTCTGGCCTGCAGCGAGCCGCCGCGATTGCTCACGGCACTGCCCTCCACCGTCAGCTTGCCATTGGCACCGATCACGCCGGCATCGTTGTCCAGGCCGGTGGATCGGTCATTCGCTAACATTTTTTACCTAAATTTCAGTTCAAATTGCTTAATAGAAGAATTGAAATTTTGCAGTTGCGGGGCGCCCCTTAGTCGATTGCCCACCTAGCTCCCGTAGCACCTTGAGAGCTTGATATTGGACGCAAGGTGACTGTCTGTCCCCCACCAACATCTGCCACCCAAACACCTGGTGCTTTCTGAACAAGTGATGAATTTCCAGCTAACTGCTGCGCATAGCCAAAAATCTGTTGATCTGTCAGACCTTGTGAGTCAAGTACTTTCGTCGATCCGCTTAAGTTACTACCGCCAACTGTGCCAGGTGGTTCACGTCACGTTGCGCAACCAACGTCACGTTATCCGCAGAGGTGCTGCTGGCCTTGAGACTGATGTCGCGCCCGCGTTCATCAGGGCCTAGTATTGCGCTTCATTACTGCTGTATCCGGCCAGATACCGCTGGCCGGGATCTGGCGTACCTTATGCGGCATCAATGTCAGAGAGCCGCTGTTCCGACTTTAGGATCGATAAATTACAGAAAATCAGCCTGCTCCATTAGTTTTCTGATTTCATTTCTTAATTTATCTTCATCCAATTCATAACTTCCCCGATCGTCATCCGGATTAAATAAATCAGTCAAACAAAAAATACTGGAAAGTACTTCACTCACTTTAGGGCTATCTAATCGAGACTCGCCACTATCACGTTCCTTCTTCCACTGCTCAATAAAATCACTCACAAAGAACTCAGAATTAGACTCACTGTTTAAATACGTCTTTGCCGATGCCAAGAGTTTTTCGCTCATCGTAATATTCCGTTTTTTAAATAATTCTCGAAATGTGGTGTACCGGGAATGAGTACGTCAGCAAATCCGTATCCCAACGCGCACGCCGAGAGCTTCATGAAGATGCTCAAGGTCGAAGAGATTTATCTGGCCGGCCATGAAATTCGACGAAGTGGCGGCGAGACCACCATACTTCATCGAAGAGATTTACAAAGAACGGCGCTTTTAATCGTCGGCTTCACTTCACAAGCAATTAACCCGATCAAATCATGGTTTAACTTTTTTCCAGCTATCTGGCCAAACGGTAAAGTTAAGTACTTCTTTCTCTTCAACGATCAGTGTGCAAATTGGCTCTTCTGGAAAATCATTCAATCTAATCTTCCATGTTGAATTAGATTCGAGAACAAAGAGAATGTGCTTTTCGCCGGCGTGTTTAGCAATCCAATTTAAGTTTCTTTTGGCGAGACCAGGAAAATCATTCCAGTTATCTTCATTAGGTGTCATTTTCCACCTTCCTTTTCCAGGAGGTCGAACATTCAAGTTTTCGTTACTTCAGGGTTAGATCTCTGTGCGGCATTAATTATTTTCTTCTATAAATCATTGCCGGAATATTTTTGCGAATATTTTTCAATGGTATCTTGCCAGCTTAAATGCAGACGGTCCTTACCTAACTGTTCAGCAAGTGATCGGTTACTCATTCCATCTCTAACATCTTGTCGCAAGTAACTTCTATACGCCCATGCTTGTTCTGCTTGCTTCATGAGTAATTGCAAGATCTTGGATTCAGCGTTTAAATACCATTCTCTAGCCGCTTTATCCGATAAAGTTGCTTTAGCAGGAAACTCTCCCCACTGACAACTTTCTTGTTCGCGATGACTGCTGTTTTTGGCTGGTATTGAAGCGGCCAGTTAACTAAGTCGTTAGATATCATTTCTTCGATTTCTCTCTATTCTTCTGTCGCGAAAGAAATTGGGCACTCAGTGTTTTATAGCTCATTTAATATCGACATGCATAAAATTTGATGCAATATCTATCGATTTCGTTTCATCAATTAGTGCACGAAGCGAAGCGCGCGTTTGCGCATCAAATTTACCTGCGCCCAAGAAATAATATGCTGCCAGATTGACGGCGGCTGGAAATGATCTGCGTTTCTGATGCAGGACATGCAAAAACACTTTCGCACCCATGCGATGAACAAAGACCTCTGAAACGATATGCTTAATTGAATTCGACTGCCCTCCTTCCAACAATTTTTCCAACAGGGAAGTTTGTTGCAAGACCGAGAGATTACCCCTAGTTGCCAGAGCCGCCGCAGCCCGTACATTTTTCGCCATCACCTGCACGATGATCTCCAGCTTTTCTTCCGGGGTTAACCTCCGAAGAAGCTTTGATAGTTCATTTTCCAGGGGCGGCAACCGGCGCTCAACAAGCTCATATGCCAACTTTTTTGCGACAAGAAAAGGCTCACTCATGGCGGCTAATCGTCAATAGGTTTAAATAAATTAGCTGGAAGCTTAACAACAGCCGCACCTTTGGCTGGCGGCTGATAATGCCCGGAATCGTTATCCCAAAATTTTATCTTCCCGAACTGGGAAAACTGGATCGTCCCAGCGTAGTCAACGTCTGCACCTTTTGACAGGGACAAATGACCTGATACATCCGGGTCATTTTTGCCGCCGCCAGCGCCGTCCTCTGCGTGGACACCACATCGCTGCCGGTGATATTCACATCATTGCCCGCACGCACCGCCACGGTGTTGCCCGAGAAAGTGCTGCCCACGTTCCGGCTGTAGCTGCTGGAATCATCCGTCTTGACCGACGTGGCCGTGAGCAGGCCGCCAGAGCTGTGCTGGTGTTCATCTCTTGCACCGCCGGATTCGTTGGCCGTCTCGATGCGTACATCGCGCCCGGCCGTTACACCGAGCGCGCCCTCAGCCACAATCTGCGCGCCCTTGGTCACCACGTCCTGACCGGCGCGGATGCTGATGTTGTTGCCGCTGACCTGCGTGCTCACATCCTTGCTGCCGGTCAGCGTGGCGCGGTTCACGCCGCTCTCGCTGATACCGTGCGCACCGTTGGACTGGTCCACCAGATTCGGGCCTGTCAACGTGCCGACCCAGTTGGAGGCACCGCTGTCATTGGCCCAGCTGATCTGCTGCCGGAAGTTCTCGTTGACCGTCCCCAGGCTGAGGTTGCGGCCTGCGGCCAGATTCACGTCGCCCGTTCCGGCGACCACGGCTGCATTGGCCGTGACGTCACGGCCTGCGGCCAGGGTGATGTCCTTGCCGCTGACACTGGCAACCTGGTTGATGTTGGTGCCGCTGGTCACCGCATTGGCGGTGCTCACGCTGGTGCTGTTGACGTTGATGTCGCGTCCGGCTTTCAGCCTGCGTAATACTGCAAACCCATAGCCTGCAGGTGCCGCGCCAAGGCAGCGGTCAGAAAAATCTGAGAATCAGATCTCCATCGAATATTCTTGACACCCCCCAGAGTAAGAAAATTAAAAAACAGGGAATTCCAATGAGGCAATATCTATCGCATCCTCATCGGGAACTTCCATGTCTCCATTCCTGATATCTTTTAAAAACTCAACAGGAGGACTTATTCGAAGTCGACTCACGTAATACGCCATAGTATCTTGCCATGCCCATTTCCCATCAGTCCTTATTGACAAAGTACCGGCAAATTCATCCGAATCAGGAATACATGATTTGACACCTCCTGGGGAGGCAATCCATATCGGGCAGCTAGCTAGATAATCTGCAACTTTCGCGGCGTCCTCGGGCGAAAGTACCGCTGCTGTTTGAGCGTACAGAGAAGGAAAACCCTCTCCACAATGCTCTTTCCAAAGTCCAAAAAGCTGATATTTATTCATTTTTAGCCTTAATTTCGTTCGACCGGATAGAACGTTCGACACTGCCCAAAGTTAGTAAATTGATTGGGGCCAATCACCGTTCTACCGTTAGGAAATACAAATAAGGCATCAGTCGGCGCTGTGACAGGAACTCCCAATTTATTTGCCAGATTCTGAGAAAATCCGATATCGCAAGCACCGGTCTGACAAGATGCCAAGCGTATGGAACCACCACCATAATCAGCCGAAACACCCTGCCGCCCAGCAATCGTGCCTCCGCTATTGACGATATCCTGCGCCGCCTGGAAGGCCACGTCATTGCCCGCGATCAGCGTGCCCTGTCCGGTCACCTGCACATTGGAGGCATGGATGTACACCTGCGGTACCAGCACTTCCTGCGTGCTGCCATCGGCCAGCGTCACGGTCTGCTTGACCAACCAGACGACTCTGCCTATACCTTACAGATCTGGAGATTGATCCTTGTCGCCCAAGTAGCTCTGCTTCGCTCTTTTGTACGAGCTATCGAATGGCTTTATACCTAATGTCTTAGCTCGACTTGAGTAACCTCCTAATGCCAAAAAAACTAATCCTATCGATATCAAAATTATAGAATCGCTATATCTCAAACCGGTGAACACCATCCCTCCTCCTAACAATATAAAAATGCTCCTTAGTAGGAGGGAAAAATTTCCGTTATTGAAAATAATCTTTGCCAGTTTCATTTTCCGTCTCCGCTCTTTAGAGAACTTGCCCAATCAGACCCTTTGACACTTTCGCCGATTTCAGTAGCTACTGGTCCGAACATCGGGAACCTTTCAGAAATATAAAAATTCAACATATCGACCATGCTATCAAAAGCAAAACCTCTGGGATTTGGACGCAATATCTGTTCAAACGCACTTGCACCAAAACCCACTATCGTGGCAGTTCCTGCAATGCCTAACTGAATGATTGCACCGGTTTGAGATGCCGCATTCGGTTGAGATGCTAGATAAGTTGCATAGGCAGTTGCTGCTGCACCGACTCGCCCCGATTGAGTCGATACCCAACCAGCCGCATCAGCCACATCATTTCTCTTAGCTGCTAGCATCTCTGGCGTGACCGAGCCGCTCATTATTGATGGTAGGTTAGCTACCGGAATAGCGGGAATTTGAATGCTTTGGCCACCCCAACTATAGGTATTATTTGTATTATTTTTGATGTAACTCTGCAAATCTAACGAAGGTAGGGCGAACACCCTCTGACTCTGCATTAACACATATGTTCCATTTTCCTTGATACCAAGTACTAAACCCGACGGATCATAAATGTTGAAGAAAGCCTTAGCGTCATACGGTACAACAGCGCCGGTTAAGGCAGTTTCTCCCAGCACCTTATTGTCTGCTGCTCTAAGCGCATTTTCGATCTGTTCTAGTGTGTATTTTCCATTGCTCATTTCTGCCAGATTTTTAGCCAATGTTTTTTCCTTGGCCTTAGCATCTTCATGAAGTTGCCGATTATTCAGATCAACGTTATATGCGCTAGCGGCCCCTGCTCCACCGCCAACCGCCGCGCCGATCCCTGCAGCAGCGGCCAGTGATACCGCACTCTCCACTTCAGGCGGAAGTCCTAACTTTTTGATCTGCTCAGCAACATCCGGCATCAGAATAGAACTCGCTGCTGCACCCATTGCACCGGAGACACCTCCGGCGAGCAGGCCGACTGCTGCATGCGCGCCTGCTCGATAAGCACCACCTTCTTTCCACTTCTCTGCTTCAGCACTCAACGCATCAGATTGAGCCTGATCTCCATCCTGCGCTGCCTTACTGGCCGCTAGCCTTAGCTCCTTCTCTTTCTGGTCTGCATAGCTACCCACCATCTTCGCCGCCTGCTGCCCAAACGCCTGCGTAATCTTCGCCTGCGCCTCCACATCCTCACGCAGTTGATTGCCATCCCAGTTCTTCGCCAGGCTATTGCTGCTGTCCTTACCCGTGCGCACCGACGTATCCAGCGAGGCCACGACCTGATCCGGGCTTTGTCCGGTCTTCGCCTGCTGCGCCTGTGCGTCGGTGATCTTCACAGCACCACCTGACACACCACTGCGTGTCACGCTAGTCTCGCTACCAGATGCATTGCCGATCCCGGCACCGCCACCCGGTTTTCCGCCGGACGTTCCGGCACTAACACTCTGGCTCTCTGCCGAATACTGGCTACGGTTCTGGATATCACTGCTCGTCAAGGTCCCGGTGGTCAGGCTGTTCTTGCCCTCTTCCACTGCCTTGTCCATGCTGGCAATCTGCGCACCCTTGAGGTCCGTATTGCCCTTGACGTTGATCTGGAATCCACCATCGCCCGCCATGATCCCCGCCTGCTGGCCCACGCTCGCGTAGTCCGCATCCACCCGGCTGCGGCTGGCATTGACGCTGGCACCCGATCCATAGCCGATGGTCGCACTGCCGCCAATGCTTTGATCCCGGCTCTTGAAGGTACTGGTGTCCTGCACGCTGGCGATGTTCATGTCGCGTCCCACATCGGCCACGACCTTGTCACCTGAGACAGTCGCGCCAATCAGATTCGTATCCCGTCCGGAATCGATATTGACCTGACCACCCGCACGCACTTGGGTCATGACATTGGACACGTCCTTGCCGTCGCTGTTGCCCCGGCTACCCGCAGCATTGGCGGTAAAGCCGAACTTGGTCTGCGAACCAAACTGCGCCGTAAAACCTACTCCCCAGGACGACGACGAACGATCGCCATGCTGTTCATCCGTGTTCTGCGACGCAATCAGGTTGATGTCGTTGTCCGCCTTCAGCGCCAGATTTCCCTTGGCATTGACGTCGCTGCCCGCAATGGTGATATTGCTGTCAGTGCCACCGCCGGTGGCGCGGATGCTCATGTTGCCGCCGGAGGCCACCGTCGAGCCGCGTTGTGTCACCGTGTTCTGTTCGGTACGGCTGCTGTTCTGGCTGCTGCCCAGCATCACGCTGATGCCGATGTTGCCGCTGCCTTCTGCCGACGCTTTCTGCATATCTCCCACAGCGCTGTAGACCGACATGCCCGCCGTCGCTGCAGCCAGTGCCTTGGCACGGCCGCTCTTGGTCTTGCTCGCCGCATCAGACATCTGATCGACCGACTGCATCGCTGAAATCACCGGACTGGTGACCGACAAGGTGACACCGCTTTGCTTGTACTTGTCTTCGGTGACCGTGCGGCTAGCCTGCTCCGCCGCCCGAATCTCCACCGACTTCGCGGCGATATCAATATCCCCCTTCGGCGCCACCACATCGCTACCCACCTGCGTATAGCGATTGCCCGCGACGATACTGACGTTGCCCTCCACGCTGCCCACCGTCGAAGCAGCCGCCGTCTTGCTCTGCCCATCCACATCCTGGCTCTGCACCCGGCTACCCACCGTCACCCCAAAGCCTGCCCCCATCACGCCGCTCTTGGTCTCCTGCCGGAAGTTGCGCTGTGTGCTGCTGTCCGTTGCGGCCACGATGTTCACGTTATTGCCCGCCGCCAGCGCCGTGCCCTGCGTGGACACCACATCGCTGCCGGTGATGTTCACATCATTGCCCGCACGCACCGCCACGGTGTTGCCCGAGAAGGTGCTGCCCACGTTTCGGCTGTAGCTGCTGGAATCATCCGTCTTGACCGACGTGGCCGTGAGCAAGCCACCCGAGCTGTGCTGGTGTTCATCTCTTGCACTGCCGGATTCGTTGGCCGTCTCGATGCGCACATCACGCCCGGCCGTTGCACTGAGCGCGCCCTCGGCCACGATCTGCGCGCCTTTGCTCACCACGTCCTGACCGGCGCGGATGCTGATGTTGTTGCCGCTGACTTGCGTGCTCACATCTTTGCTGCCGGTGAGCGTGGCGCGGTTCACGCCGCTTTCGCTGATGCCGTGCGCACCGTTGGACTGGTCCACCAGATTCGGGCCGGTCAACGTGCCGACCCAGTTGGAGGCACCGCTGTCATTGGCCCAGCTGATCTGCTGCCGGAAGTTCTCGTTGACCGTCCCCAGGCTGACGTTGCGGCCTGCGGCCAGATTCACGTCGCCCGTTCCCGCGACCACGGCTGCATTGGCCGTGACGTCACGGCCAGCGGCCATGGTGATGTCCTTGCCGCTGACACTGGCAACCTGGTTGATGTTGGTGCCGCTGGTCACCGCATTGGCGGTGCTCACGCTGGTGCTGTTGACGTTGATGTCGCGTCCGGCGGCCAGCGTGACGCTGTTGCTGCCGTCGATGGCGCCGCCCAGGTTGTTGATGTCCTGCGCCGCCGCCACCGTCACGTCACTGCCGCTGATGCGCCCGCCCAGGTTCTGCACATTGTTGCCCGCCAGCGAAACGCTCTGCCGTCCCGCAATCGTGCCGCCACTGTTGACGATATCCTGCGCCGCCTGGAAGGCCACGTCATTGCCCGCGATCAGCGTGCCTTGTCCGGTCACCTGCACATTGGAGGCATGGATGTACACCTGCGGCACCAGCACTTCCTGCGTGCTGCCATCGGCCAGCGTCACGGTCTGTTTGACCAGCCAGACGATGTCCGTCTTCAGTTCCGCAATCTGCGCATCGGTCAGCGCGACGCCTAGCGTGTAGCGCTGCGATTGCGCCACCTGCACGCCCGCGTTCATCAAGGCCTGGTATTGCGCTTCATTGCTGCTGTATCCGGCCAGATACCGTTGGCCGGTGATCTGCTGCACCTGGCGCTGGATCAGTTGCTGTTCATAGAACCCATCCCCCAGCTGCCGCACGCTGGCCGTCAAGCCCAGCTGATTCAACATGAAATCCGACGACAGCCAGCTGCGCGTGCCCACGAACTGCGGATCGGTCTGCACCAGGAAGCGCTGCGCCGGGCCCGCGTTGATGCGGAAGAGCGCATTGTTGGGCAGGGTCAGGTCGAGGTTCGCGATGCGGATGCTGGCCGCACCTGCACTCGCGCCCGAGGCTCCCGATACCGACGAGGCCACCGCGCGTACCGAACTCTGCCGGTTCGGTCCGGCCCCGCTGGTGGGCGTGATGTCCAGCTGGAAGTTGGTGACGATGTCCTGCGACTGATACGGCGCATCGTCGTAGCGCCGATCATCTGCACTGAAGGTGTGGCTCTTGACGTAGGTGTAACTGGCCGAGCCCGTAGAGACCACGCGCTGGCGGCCCAGCGGGCCGGTGTTGTTGAGGTTGGTGCCGTTGACACTGTCGCCGGCCACCGTGCCGCCCGCAATGAACTGGCTGGCGTAGTTGTTGACCGTACCAGCGGCCAGGCTCATGTTGCCGCCGGACGTGATCATGCCCGGATCGCTCTTGGTGACGACCGTACGCGTGATCTGTTCGGTACCGTCGTAGATGGTCCATTCGCGGTAGGAGCGGCTGTTGACGTTGTTGTTGAAGGCGGTGATCTTGTCATTGAGCACCAGCAACGCGGCGATGTAGGCGTCGTACTTGGGCTTCCAGACGTCATAGGCGGCTTTCCACGCGTCGTAGACTCCTGCCGGGACCGGCACCGAGACGCAGGATTCGTAGCAGGCTTCGCCAGGACGCGGCTCCGAACCAGGTCCGGGGCCCGGATCTTCAGCGGGCGGCGTCACTCCCATCACCGACCAGATGCGATCACCCGGTTTGTAATTGATGATCGCCGGATAAGAGACCGCATCAGCATCCCCCATCGCACCCTGGCTGTAGGCCGGCGTATAGGCGATGGCCACCGCACTGTCGCCCCGCGCGCCACGCGAATAGTCAAACGGCGGACCATAGCGCTCGGCAGGATAGGCAGCCGAAGGCAGCAACAGGCGATAGTTGTCTTCATCGCCCATGGCGCGCCAGTTGGACGCATCCAGGATCTCGCCGGAGCCCCGGTTGTAGAGCCATGCCGACTTGGAATCCAGCAACTGCGACGAGCCGTTGACCCGGAAGCTGACAATGCGATTGCCCGGCCCCGTCTGGTCCGTCGTCTCCAGATGCGCATTGGTGTTGTTGATGGTTCCCGCCGCAATGCTCAGGTTGCCATCGGCATTGATGGTGGCACTGCTGTTGTTGATCTCGCGGGCGCTGCCGGTGGCTTTCTTGTTGGCGTCCAGCGCGCCGCCGATGGCCATGTCGCCAACCGAATAGATCAGCCCGTGCTCGCTGTTGTTGACCACGCCCGCGCCGATGTCGAGGCGGTTGCGGGCCGCAATGACCGGCGCGCTGGTCACGCCGTTGACGGTCTCGGCCTGGTTGTTCAGCACGTCTGCACCGATGGCGATGTTGTCGCCATAGATGCGGCCGGTACCAAGGTTGTTGACGGTGCTGCTCTCGATGACGGTATTGACGCCATCGATCAGGCCACGGTTGATGAAGGTGTGAACGTCGGTGGCCTTGAGCTTCAGGGTATTGCCCACCAGCGAGCCGCTGGCCTGGTTGTCGATGGTGGCGGCGGTGAGCATGAGCGTGCCGCCCGCACCGACCGCACCGGCATTGGCGAAGGTGCCTGCGGTGCGCAGGTCGATGTCACCGCTCGCCCCTATCTGGCCGGTATGAAGAATCGACGCCACCAGGTCGATACGCAGGTCCTTCTGGCTGAGGAACCTGCCGCTCCCGGTGAAGGAATAGGCCAAAACGCTGGTCTGCTGTCCGGCGATGACGGTGCCGTTGCTGTTGTCGATGACCAGCGCGCGGCTGGCCGGGTTGGCATCCGTGAGGCTGGCGCTGTTGGTGGCGGAGATCAGGCCGGCGTTGTTGTCGATGCGGGTGCCGGCGGTGAGCGTGATGGCGTCACCGCGCATCGCGCCCTGGCGGTTGCTGATGTCGGCCGCGCTGACGCTGACCGTGGCGCCTTCGATGCCCTGGTTCTGGCCCTGGGTGCTGTCGTTGCGGACGGTCCCGGCCTGCACGTTGACGGTGCCATCCGAGCGCATCAGGCCCGCGCTGTTGTCCACGTTGCCGCTGCCCACCTGCAGATCCACGCCCTGTCTGGCCTGCAGCGAGCCGCCGCGATTGCTCACGGCACTGCCCTCCACCGTCAGCTTGCCATTGGCACCGATCACGCCGGCATCGTTGTCCA
>Ga0207695_10008343_pt1 | contig 12977 bp, 10 predicted proteins | sample KBSC54metaG_FD_184354 | JGI IMG/M metagenome (GOLD analysis project Ga0207695, IMG submission 184354) | Corn rhizosphere microbial communities from Kellogg Biological Station, Michigan, USA - KBS C5-4 metaG (SPAdes) (version 2) | ecosystem: Host-associated > Plants > Roots > Rhizosphere > Soil...
GCGACGTTGTCCATGTAGCTGCCGGTCTGGTCCGAATAGCGGACCGCGAGCCGCAGGCCGAACTGGTCGGTCACCGGGCCGGAGACCACGCCTTCGACGTTGCCCACCTTGCCGTTGAACTCGTAGCCGGCGCGCGCGATCGCCTCGAAGTGGTTGCCCGGATCGGCCGAGCGGAAGGAGAGCACGCCGGCCGTGGCGTTCTTGCCGAAGAACAGCGCCTGGGGTCCGCGCAGCACCTCGACCTGCTGCATGTCGAAGAAGCCTTCGTTGATGATCCGGCCCTGTCCGTAATAGACGCCGTCCAGGTTCACCGCGACCGACTGCTCGATGCCGATGCTGGTGAAGGTCGAGCCGATGCCGCGCAGGCTGATGGTCGCGCCGGAGCCGGAGTTGCCGCGCACCACGCTAAGCTGCGGGATCGAGGCGGAGATCCCCTCGATGCTGCGCAGGCCATAGTTGTCGAGCTTGGCCTGGGAGATGGCGGTGACCGCCACCGGGATGTTCTCGATGTTTTCCTCGCGCTTGCGCGCGGTGACGATCACCTGCTCCAGCGCTGTCGACGCGGCCGCGTCGACGGCGTCGGCCGCGCGCGCCGCGGGCGCCCACATCAGCGCGGCTGGCGCCGCGCACAGGAGCAACAGGTTCCGCGACGCCTGTCGCGCGCGGGTCTGGCCTTGGTTCATGATCATGTCCTCCCCCAAGAGGTTTTTCGTTGTTGTTCTGGTTGTCAGGATCGGGCCGGCCGCGGCCGGGTCAGTCGAAGACCGGCGGGAACGGCCGGCCGAGCTGTTCGCCGATGCGCGCGCCGCCGTATTCGCCGGCCGAGATCAGCCGCAGGCGGTCCATGCGCCAGCCCTCCGCGGTGCGGACGAAGCGGTTTTCGTAGCGGCCCCAGCGGTGGCAGTCGGCGGTGACCGGGAAACCCTCGAACCGCTGCCATGAATACATGTAGCAGCTCAGGATCACCCGATCGGGCGTCTCGTAGACCAGCTCTTCGTTGGCGATGTGGTGGCTGCCGCTCACCGTCACCGCCAGGGCGCCGCACAGGAAGTCGGTGAGCGCCTGGCGGCCGCGCAGGACATAGTCGTCGCTGCCCGGAATGAAGGTGGCGACGCAATCCTCCACGAACAGCGCGGCCATGGCGCGCCCGTTCAACTGGTCGGCGTGCCGGCAATAGGCGGACATGGTCTCGAGGATGTCGACGCGGTCGGTGAGCCGGCGGACCTGCGCCTCCAGCGACGGTTGCGCCGCCTGACTCACAGGGCGATCTTGGAGAGCCTGGGACATCGGGATCACCTCACCTTGAGCCAGACCGTCTTGGTCTGGGTTAAGTGTTCGAGGGACGGCGCGCCGAGGTTGCGGCCGTAGCCGGACTGCTTGACACCGCCGTAGGGGATGGACGGGTAGACCCGCTGATAGGTGTTGACCCACACGGTCCCGGCGCGGATCGCCTGGGTCATGCGGTGGCCGCGGCCCAGGTCGCGGGTCCAGACGCCGGCGGCCAGGCCGAATTCGGTGTCGTTGGCGATGGCGACCGCGTCCTCTTCGGTGTCGAAGGGGATCACCGCCATCACCGGCCCGAAGATCTCCTCGCGGGCGATGGTCATGCGGTTGTCGACGCCGGTGAAGATGGTCGGCTGGTGGAAGTAGCCCGCCTGGCCGTGGCGCCCGCCGCCAAGGGCGATCTCGGCGCCTTCCTTGCGGCCGAGGGCCACATAGCGGCTGACGCGATCGAGCTGCTCCTGCGAGATCAGCGGGCCCATCTGGGTCTCGGGAGAGAAGCCTGAGCCCAGGCGGATGTCGCGGGAGGCGGCGACCATCCGGGCGACCAGCTCGTCGTGGACGCCGCGCTGGACCAGGACCCGCGTGCCAGCGGTGCAGACCTGGCCGGAGTGTCCCCAGACGGCGCCAGCGGCGGACTGGGCGGCGAGGTCGAGGTCGGCGTCGTCGAAGATGATGTGCGGGCTCTTGCCGCCCAGTTCCATGCTGACCCGCTTCAGGCGCGGGGCCGCGGCGGCCTGGATTCGCCGGCCGGTGTCGCCGGACCCGGTGAAGCCGATGGCGTCCACCATGGGATGTTCGACGAGGGCCGCGCCGGCGATCTCGCCCAGGCCCTGGACCACGTTGACCACGCCGGGCGGTATGCCGGCCTCGATGCAGAGGCGCGCGGTGACGATCGCCGCCAGCGGGGTCTGTTCGGCGGGCTTCAGCACCACGCAGTTGCCGCAGGCCAGGGCAGGGACGATCCCGGCGGGCGCCGCCGAAGGCCCGTTCCAGGGGGTGATCACGCCGACGACGCCGACGGGCTCGCGGATCTCCTGCACCACCACGTCGGGCGGGCAGGCGGGTGTCGAGCCATGCAGTTTGGTGGGCCAGCCGGAGTAGTAGGCGATGGCGTCCTGGCCGAACTTGACGATGAACTCGGAGTAGGCGCGCACCAGGCCGCCGTCGATGACGTCCAGGTCCATCAGGAGGTCGCGGTTGGCCTCGATGAGTTCGCCCAGGCGGCGCAGGCGGCGCTCCTTCTCCAGGGGTTCGAGGTTGCGCCAACGGCCGTCGTCGAAGGCGCGGCGGGCCGAGCGGACGGCGCGGTCGACGTCCTGCGGACCGGCGGCGGCGCAGCGGGCGAACTCGCGCCCAGTCGCCGGGTCGTAGACTGCGAAGGTCTCTCCCGAAGCGGAACCCACGGTCTCGCCGTCGATGACGTGACCGAAGCCGCCCTCGGCAAGAAACGCGCGCGTCGCCGGCGTCAGCGGCCAGTCCTCGGACGTCTCACGATGCGCAATTGTCGTTTGCATGAACTCTGCCCAGGTTAGGTGCGGGTTCGAGTCGGAAGGCGCGAACCGTCGTGCGCTCCGCCGAGCGGCGAAACGTGGCTGTCGTTGTTCAAATACTTGTCAGGCCGCGCGAAACTCTTGGTTTTTCGACCCGGAGACTTGCCGTCGCGCGGATTTCACGCCACTACGGGTTGCGGGGATGATCCTTCATATCGACGTCCTCCACCTGTTATTTATTATCATGATCATGATATGACTGTTGTTATATGACAAGCGTTTTATAGGGGTGTCAATGCCAGTTTTCGTGGATCGGGACGAGCGTCGGCGGCTGGTCGTCGCGTGCGCCTCGCGGTTGATCGCAGAGGCGGGTCTGGACGCTGTCACCGTGCGCGACGTGGCCAGCGCGGCCGGCTGCAGCACCGCGATCGTTTCCCACTACTTCCACAACAAGAAGGAGCTGCTGTTCCTCACCTACGAGGCCAGCATCGAGCGGGCGACCGAGCGGGCGGACGCGGCGGTGGCCGGGGACGGCGTGGACCTGCGGGCCTATCTGGACGCGATCATGCCCCTCGACGAGGAGCGGCTCATCGAGTGGAAGATCTGGGTGGCCTTCTGGGCCAAGGCGGTCTCCGATCCGGACATCGCCGCCTCGCAGCGTGACTGCGTGCGCCGCACGCGCGGCAACATCGTCGGCGTGCTGAGCCGGCTGCAGGCCCGCGGCGCGCTCGCGCCCGGCCTCGACATCGCCGAGGAGGCCCGCCGCCTGCTCGTGCTGATCATGGGCATGGCGGTCCAGGTGATGTTCGACGCCGAGGAATGGCCGCAGAGCCGCCAGCATGCTCTGGTGGACGGCGAACTCGTCAAGCTGTTCCGGCCCGAGGCGCTGCCACGCGACCTGGCCGCCTAGACCCTGATGGGTTCAGATCGAAGCGACCTGAACGCTGAATCAGGGTCTACACTTTTGCTTCCAAAGCACGATTCAGCGGTCAGGCGATTCCGCCTGACCCCATCGTGCTTTAACCGGTGAACGACGCCGACGGCCGCGGCGGCGCGCCTGTCTGGCCCCCCGTTCCTGCCGCGCTGCGCCGCGCCCAGTCGATCACATAGGCCCGGATGGCCCGGGTGTCGTCGGGGCTGAGCACATCGGCGAAGGCCGCCATGCCGGCGTCCTTCAGCGCGCCCCGCAGCACGATGTCGTCGAAGTCCCGCTGAGTCCCAGGCCGCAGCCGTCGCAGGTCCGGGAACGGCGTGCGCTCGCCGACCAGTCCGTGGCAGCGGCCGCAGTTGGCGCGATAGAGCGCCTGGCCACGCGCAGCGAGCGTCGCCGGCTGGGGCCCCTCCGCGGTGATGAACGGCGCGGGATCTGGGGCGAACGGCGCCACCGGGACGGGGCCGCCGTCAAGCTTCAGCACGATCAGCCGCCCGGCGTTGTCGCGCGCACGATAGCCGGCCTCGCGCACCGAGCGATCGACGCCGTTCCAGCCCGCCGCGACCGCGACATATTGCACGCCGCCCAGCCGGTAGGTGATCGGCGGGGCCACGACGGCGGTGCCGATAGCGATGCGGCTGAGGCGCCGGCCGTCGCGCGCGTCGAAGGCGTCGATGAAGCCGTCGGCCGTGCCCTCGAAGACGAGGCCGGCGGCGGTCGCCAGCACCCCGCCGTTCATCACCTCGGACTGGCGGACGCTCCAGCGCGCGCGGCCGGCGACCGGGTCCCAGGCGATCAGGCGGCCTTCGGTGCGGTCGATCGCATCCTTGGGGGCGAGCGTCGCGCCGTCGCCGCCCTGATAGAACCAGGTCTGCCCGCCGGGATCCCAGACCCAGCCCAGCTCGCGCGCCGGGATATAGACCAGGCCACTGGCGGGGCTGAAGGCCATCGGCTGCCAGTTGTGCCCGCCATAGGGCGACGGGAAGAGCAGGGCGCGGCCCTTGCGGTAGTCGGCGTTCGCCGCCTCCACCGGACGCCCGGTCTTGAGGTCCACGCGGTCGGCCCAGGTCACCTGGACGTACTTCTCCGCCGACAGCAGCTCGCCGGTCGCGCGGTCCAGGACGTAGAAGAAGCCGTTCTTGGAGGCCTGCATCAGCACCCGGCGCGGGCGGCGGCCGATCGTCAGCTCGGCCTGGACGAGGTTCTGGACCGCGTCGAAGTCCCAGCGGTCGCCCGGCGTCGTCTGATAGCTCCAGACCAGCCGGCCGGTGTCGGGGTCGATGGCGAGGATCGAGCAGACGAACAGGCTGTCGCCCGAACCGATGCCGGGCGCGGCGTTGCCGGTGCCGACATAGAGCAGGTTGAGCTTCGGGTCGTAGGAGAGTGCGTCCCAGGGTCCGCCGCCGCCGCCGCTCCTGGCCCAGTCGTGCTTCGGGTCCCAGGTCGCCGCCGCCCGCTGCAGGTCCGGCTGCTCCTGGCCCAGCTTCGGGTCGCGCGGGACGACATAGGTTCGCCAAAGGCGCTTGCCGGTCTGGGCGTCGAAGGCCGAGACGAAGCCGCGGGCCGCGAAGTCGGCGCCGCCGTTGCCGATGATCACCTTGCCGCGCACGATCCGCGGCGCGCCGGTGATGGAATAGTAGGGCTTGTGATCGGTGGTATCCGCCGACCAGACCGGCTTTCCCGTGCGCGCATCCAGGGCGATCAGCCGGCCGTCGAAAGCGCCGACGTAGACCTTGTCCCGCCAGAGCGCGACGCCGCGATTGACGGCCTTGCAGCAGCCCTGTCGTAGCCAGTCGCGCGGCACCTTTGGATCGAACGCCCAGAGCCTGCGGCCGGTCGCGGCGTCGAAGGCGTAGACCCGGCTCCAGGTGGAGGTGACGTAGAGCACGCCGCCGGCGACCAGCGGTGTGGCTTCGACGCCGAAGTCGGTGCTTTCCAGCGACGCCTCCCAGGCTAGGCCGAGGCGCCCGACGTTGGCGGCGTCGATCTGCGTCAGGGGCGAATAGCGCTGCTCGCTGTAGGTTCGGCCATTGGAGAGCCATTCGCCGTCGTCGCCGTCCCTGGCCAGCCGCGCGTCGCTGAGGCCGCGTCCGCAGCCCGCCAGCAGCGCCGCGCAGAGCGCCAGGCCGATCGGCCACCGCATGGCTAGCGCCGGGTCCGGTAGTCGCCGAAGGCCTCGTCACGGGCCGAAAGTCCCTTGCTCACGTCCTCGCGAATCTTCCCGAAGGTCTCACGGCTGGAGGCGGTGGTGAGCGCCAGGGCCTGGATCTCAGCGCCGGCGCGGATCGCCGCGCGCAGGCCCATGATCTCCATCGCCCGATGCACCGAGCGCTTGTTCATCTGCTGGACGTCGGTGGGGATCTTGGCCACGCGCTCGGCCATGGCGAGCACGCCGGCTTCCAGCTCGGCGGCGGGGAAGGCCCGGTTGGCGAAGCCCACGCGAACCGCCTCGACGCCGTCGATGGCGTCACCGGTCAGCATCATCTCCATGGCCGGCCGCAGCCCGCAGAGCCACGGGTGGAACTGGTTGTCCGGCGGGCTCATCATCCGGACCGGCGGGTAGCCGATCTGGGCGTCCTCGGCGACGTAGACCAGGTCGCAGGCGGTCGCCAGTTCCGACCCGCCGGCCAGGCACCAACCATGCACCTGGGCGATCACCGGCTTGGCCAGGTCCCAGACGCGGAAGCAGCCCTCCACCACGTGGCGCGACCAGTGCCCCGCGCCGCCCGCCGTGTGGAACGGGAAGGGCGGCTTGGTCCCGCCGCCGAGGTCGTAGCCCGCCGAGAAGCAAGGCCCCGCGCCGCGCAGGATCGTCACCCGGATTTCGGGATCGCGGTCAGCGGCCTCCAGGGCTTCGAAGACCCGCTCCCGCAGTTCATTGGACAGCGCATTGCGCTTCTCCGGCCGATTCAGCGTCAGCCGCTGGACGAAGGGCGCGGGCGTGTCGATCAACAGGACGTCGCTCATGGGGTCTCTCCGAAAGGCGCCGCATCGGCCAGCGGCCCTGGATGGATCGAGAAATCGCGCACCGAACCACGGCGGCGCAGGGCGTGCTCCGCGACGCCCGGGCGGAAGACGAAGCACGCCGCGCCGTGGTCCATCTCCCCGGCGTTGGCATAGGCGTCGACATCGCGGGATCGCGCGGTGGCCAGGCTCACGGCGCGGCGCATGATCAGCAGGGCCTCGGCGGCTTCCGGCGGCTCGTTGGCCAGCAGGGTGCTGCGCAACGCCATCGGCGCCTTGCCGCGCTGTTCGTCCGGCTTGGCGATCAGCCCATCCCGCAGCGTCCAGGCGAGCACGACCGCGCCGTCGCAGCGTAGCTCGGCGGCGACACGGCCCTCCACGGGATCGCTGACCCAGGCGTCGTAGCGGCGCGCGCCAAGTCCTCGCGCCGCCTGGGCGACGGCCAGCCCGGCCATCTCGAACATGTGGGTGCACTGAAGCAGCGGGTCGGTGTGGCGGTAGATGGCTGTGGGATGGGCGGCGAGCGGCAGGCCGGCCAGGGCGGGCAGCGCGCCGGCGGCGAGCGGGCAGCTGCTCCAGGGATAGCGGATCGCCTGGCCCCGGGCGTCGGTCACGCGGGTCCCGTCGTGCTCGATCGTGACGGCGAAGTGGTGGAAGTCGTCCTCGACCTCGGCGACCGCCCGGCCGGGATCGGCCCGCAGGCGGATCGCGCGCCGGTAGCAGCCGGTCACGGGACCGCGGCCGTCGCCGGCTCCAGACGCGCCCGCCGCGGCGGCGGCTCGCCGTAGAGGGTCGTACGCTGGCGCAGGGGGCGCCCGGCGCTGGCTGCGGCCTGGGCCAGGTCGGCGACCGTGGTTTCCTGGCCGTGGGCGGCGCCGGCCGCGCGGCTGATGGATTCGTTCATCAGCACGCCGCCCAGGTCGTTGACGCCGGCCGCGAGGCAGGCCGCCGCGCCCTGCAGGCCCAGCTTCACCCAGGAGGCCTGGATGGAGCTGATCGCGCCGTGCAGGACGATACGGCTGACCGCGTGCATCAGCACGGCCTCCCGCCACGTCGGCCCCTGGCGCGCCTGACCGCGGAGATAGACCGGCGAGAGCATGTGCACGAAGGGCAGGGGCACGAACTCGGTGAAGCCGCCGGTGGCGAACTGTTGCGCGCGGATCGCCAGCAGGTGGTCGGCCCAGTGATCCGGCCGCTCCAGGTGCCCGAACATGATGGTCGAGGTGGTCGGCAGGCCGACCTCGTGCGCCGCGCCCACCACCGCCAGCCACTCGGCGGTCGAGACCTTGTCCGGGCAGATCTGCGCGCGCACCTCGTCGTGCAGGATCTCGGCGGCGGTGCCGGGGAGCGAGCCCAGGCCTTCGTCCTTCAGCCGGCGCAGGAAGTCGGCGACCGGCAGGCCGAGGGTGGCGGCCCCTTGGCTGACCTCCAGCGGCGAGAAGGCATGGACGTGGATGTCGGGGACCGCGGCCTTCACCGCGCGCAGGATGTCGATGTAGGTCTGGCCGGTGTAGCGCGGATGGATGCCGCCCTGCAGGCAGACCTCGGTCGCGCCCTTTTCCCAGGCCTCCCGCGCCCGCGCGGCGATCTCGTCGAGCGGCAGGTCGTAGGGCTTGTCGCGCGTGCCCGCCTTGGTCGAGGTCTTGGAAAAGGCGCAGAAGCTGCAGCTGAAGGTGCAGATGTTCGTGTAGTTGATGTTGCGGTTGATCACATAGGTGACCACCTCGCCGCGGGTTTGCTCCCGCAGGGCGTCGGCCGCCGCGACAACGGCTTCGGCGGCGCCCCCGCGGGCGGTGAAGAGGCGCAGGATGTCGGCCTGGGCCAGAGTGGCGCCGGCTGCGGCGCGGGCCAGGGCTTCGTCCAGGGCGCGGTGTGCGACGATGGCCGGCGCGACGCCCAGCGGGCGGTGCGGCGAGCCCGGCGCGGCTTCCGCGACGCCAGGGCTCCAGGCGCAATCGCGCGCCAGGCCTTCGGAGTCCGCGAGCCGCCGAAGCGGCTTGGCGACCGCGGGGTCGAGCCAGCGCGCGGCGTCCCGCGCAAAGGCCGGATAGGCGGTCAGGCGCTCGACCAGGGGCCGTCCGGCGGCCGCGCACTCGCCCGCCAGGGCCGCGATTTCCGGCCACGGCGCCTCGGGGTTCACGTGGTCGATTGTGACCGGCGAGATACCGCCCCAGTCGTCGAGACCGGCGCCGATCAGCGCCGCCGTGCGGCCCGGATTAAGGTTCGGCGGCGACTGGATGCTCACCTGCGGATCGAGGATCAGCCGCGCCGCGGCGACGGTCCAAAGCAGGTCATCCGCAGACGGCTCCGGCGCTCCGGCCATCGGCGTGCCCGCCTTGGCGCGGAAGTTCTGGACGATGACCTCCTGCAGGTGGCCGTGGCGGCGGGAGATGTCGCGCAGGGCGAAGAGGGCGTCGAGCCGCTCATCGCGCGTCTCGCCGATGCCGATCAACAGGCCGCTGGTGAAGGGGATCGACGCCTCGCCGGCGGCGGCCATCGACGCCAGGCGAACCGCCGGGGCCTTGTCCGGCGAGCCGAAATGCGGCCCGCCCCGTGCGCAGAGGCGCTCCGAGGCGCTTTCCAGCATCAGGCCCATGGACGCCGAGACGGGCCGCAGCTTGGCGTAGTCTTCGGCTGTGAGCACGCCGGCGTTGATGTGCGGCAACAGGCCGGTCTCGGCCAAGACGCGTCCCGCGACGTGCGCCAGGTAGTCGACCGTGGTCGCGAAGCCGAGTTCGTCCAGCGCTGTCCGCGCGGCGGCGTAGCGGAGCTCCGGCTTGTCGCCGAGGGTGAACAGGGCCTCCTTGCAGCCAGCGGCAGCGCCCTGGCGGGCGATGGCCAGCACCTCGTCCGGCGACAGATAGGCCGACGCCAAGCGCCTGGGCGCCTTGGCGAAGGTGCAGTACCGGCAGACGTCGCGGCAGAGCTGGGTGAGCGGGATGAACACCTTGCGCGAATAGGTGAGGCGCGCCGGGCCGCGCGCGTCGCGGACCTCACGGCTCGCCGCCGCCAACTCGTCCAGGGGCGCGGCCAGCAATTGGCGGCGCAGGGCGTCGTCGCTCATGCGGCGGCTCCCGGGATCAGGGCGGCGCCGCGAAGCAGGGCGCCGGTGCGCCCGCCCCGCGGCAGGCTCAGCATCCGCTCGACATCATCGGGGCGGTCGAGGTCGAAGCCCAGGCTTGGCGCGTGGAAAATTCGGGCCTCCAGGCCCAGGCGGCGGGCGGCGGCCAGGTGCCTGGCGAAACTGTCCGGCCCGAAAGCCAGGGGCAGGGCGGTTCCGGCCCGCATGACGATCGCGCCGGTGCCGCCGTCGGCGGTCGCCGGGACCAGCACGACCGCGCCATCCGTCCCCATCGCCACTGCCGCGTCCAGTTCTGCGGGGTCGAGCAACGGCAGGTCGCCCGGCAGCAGGGCGACCGTCCGGCTGGGATCGACCTCGGCGATCCGCCGCCGGGCGTCATCGAAGGCGGCGTTCAGGTCCCGCTGCTGCTCGAGGATGACCACCGCGCCGTCGCGAGCCGCCCGGCGCGCCAGCGCCGGCGTCGGCGTCGTGACATAGACTCTGCGGACCCGCCGGCAGCCGGCGAGCGCCTGCAGCATGTCGGCCAGCATGGCCTCGGCCAGCCGCTCGCGGTCGGCCGCGCCCAGGCGCCCGCGGCATCGCGACTTGGCTTCCGGGCCGCCGCGTGCGGCGATCACCACCTCGGCGGTCATAGGGCTCTCCGGACTGCCGGCGCGCGATGGGCGAGCATCTCGGCGAAGGCCAGGGTCTCGCGGGCCAGGCGGGCGCGGTCCTCGTCCGAGGTCATGACCGCCTCGGTGACCAGGGGCTCCGCGCCGAGCCGGGCCAGGGCTCCGGCCTGGGCGGCGTCGGCTGTGTCGATCACCAGGCCGTCCAGGAGGCCCTTGTAATGCTGGGCGACGGCGAGCACGCCGGGGGTTACGCCGAGCTCGGCCATCAGCTTGGCCGCCGGCCCCTTGAGCGCCCGGCCGCCGATGATCGGCGAGACCGCAAGGATCGGCGCGCCCAGCCGGCGCAGGGCCTCGCGCACGCCGGGCAGGGCCAGGATCGGGTCGACGCTGAGGTAGGGGTTGGACGGGCAGACAATCACCGCGGAGACGTCCGGGCGCGCCAAGGCCTTGGCGAAGGCGGCGGAGGGCGCGGCCGCGCTCGCGCCGTCGAAGCGGATTCCGGTCGCTACCGGGCGGCACTGCTCGCCCACGAAGTAGCGCTGGAAGGCCAGTTCGCCATCGGCCGTCTGGACGATGGTGCGGACCGGCTGGTCGGACATGGGGACCACCGCGTGGGCGAGGCCCAGCGCCGCGGTCAGGGCTGCGGTGACCTGCGACAGGCTCTCGCCGGCGGCCAGTTGGCGCGTGCGCTCCACATGCATGGCCAGGTCCTGGTCGCCCAGGTTGAACCAGGTCTCACCGCCGAGCCGGCGCAGCGAGGCCATGAAGTTCCAGGTCTCGCCGGTCATGCCCCAACCGCGCTCGCGATCGGCAAGGCCGGAGAGGGTGTAGGCCACGGTGTCGATGTCGGGCGAGACGTGCAGGCCCAGGTGCTCGAAGTCGTCGCCGGTGTTGACCACCAAGGTGAGGTCGTCGGGCGCCAGCAGCCTGGTCAGGCCGAAGGCGAGCTTGGCGCCGCCGACGCCGCCGCAGAGCGCGATGACATGGCCGCTCATCGGAAGAGGTCCTTGTCCAGGGGGCGCAGCAGCTCGCCGATGCCGGCAGTCTCGTCCGGGTCGTAGATCGCGCCGCGCACGATGGCGACCGGCGTGCCCTCGGCGGCCTCGCCGATCACCAGGGAGGCGGCCGCGGCGATCTCGTCAGCGACACCGATCACGGTCGCCTGCAGTTCGCGGCCGAAGAGGTCCCGTTCGCCACGCCGGTCGCGCAGCGGCTTGAGGCCGGCTGAGCCGATCGCCGCGCCAGTGGTGCCCATGCGCCAAGCGCGGCCCAGGCTGTCGCTGACGATCACCGCCAAGCGGACCCCGAGCCGGGCTTGCAGCGCCGCACGAAGCCGCGCCGCGCTGGCGTCGGGATCGGTCGGCCAGAGCAGGACGGTTGCGGCGCCGTCGGCGCTCTGGACATTCGAGGCGTCGATGCCGGAATTCGCCAGGACGTGGCCCGTGCGGTGGCGGGCGATGATCACGCCTGGGACGGCGCGCATGATCTCGCGCGCCTCGGCGACGATCAGCTCCGCGACGGCCGGATCCTTGTCGGCCTTGGCCGCCACGGCATTCGCCTCGGCGCCGGGGGCGACGCTGGCCAGGGCCACGGTGCGATCCTCGACCTTGGAGACGGCCTTCTGGGCGACCACCACCACATCGCCGTCGCGCAGCGGCTCGCCGGAGGCCGCGACGCCCTCGGCGATCGCCGCGGCGAGGTCGTCGCCCGGCCCGAACAGCGGCAGCCCCGGAACCGAGGTCACCGAGAGGCGCGCGACGGACGGCGCATCCTTCGGCCGGCCGGTGATGCGCACGCCCGCCTGGCCCAGCTTGTAGCGGCGATTGAGCTGGATCAGCACCGAGGTCAGGGCCTCGGCCGCGGCGGAATTGGCCAGGGGACCGACGTACCAGCTGCGCAGGCCCAGCTCGCCCAGCAGGGCCCGGACGATCTCGGCGGCCTCGGCGTCGTCGGCGGCCACCAGCACATCGCCGTCCACCTCGCCGCCCGACGCCAGCTTCTCGGCGCCGATGTTCTGCAGGGCCGAGACCACCCGCACATCCGGACCCAGGGCCTGGGCGGTTTCGATCGCGGCGGCTCCGGCGGGCGGCAGCTGCACCGTGCCGACCTTCGGCGGCTTCAGCGGGACGGTCGTGTCGACCAGGATCTTGCCCTGCACCGCCGCGCGGATCTGGGCGAGCGTGTCGCCGTGGGCGGCGTAGGGCACGGCCAGGATGCACAGGTCGGCCTGCGCGGCGGCCTCCGCCAGGCCCGCGCCGGCCACCCGGCCATCGGCATGTTGAGCGGCGGCGGCCTCGGCCTTGGCGGGGTCGCGCGATCCGATCCAGACCTCGTGGCCCGCGGCGGCCAGCCGGCCGACCAGGGCCGCGCCGAGCGCACCCGTCCCACCGATGATCGCAACCCGGGTCAACCTTGAGCTCCCTCCGGTCGGTGCGGCGACGCCTAGGACGCTAGCAGGCTCTCCTCCGGGCCGCATGCGCTTCGGCGACCACGCAAGCGCGCGCCGCTCCGACACTTTTTCGTTGACCGACCATAGACTCTTATAATCATGATGATCAATATAGCCTCAGAACAAAAGAAACCGGAGGAACGGCGCCATGGCGGAGCGTCCCGTC
>Ga0207695_10008349_pt1 | contig 12974 bp, 11 predicted proteins | sample KBSC54metaG_FD_184354 | JGI IMG/M metagenome (GOLD analysis project Ga0207695, IMG submission 184354) | Corn rhizosphere microbial communities from Kellogg Biological Station, Michigan, USA - KBS C5-4 metaG (SPAdes) (version 2) | ecosystem: Host-associated > Plants > Roots > Rhizosphere > Soil...
CCCCCCACCCGCTACCCTCATCCCGGAGCCTATATGCCCACCAAACCCACATCGAATAAAAAATCCGCCACCGCCCGCGCCAACGGCGCCAAATCCCACGGCCCCGCGACCCCCGCCGGCCGCGCCCGCTCATCCCAAAACGCCCTCCGCCACGGACTCGCCGTCCGCGACGCCGCCCTCCCCACCGTCTCCGTCGTCCTCGACGACGAATCTCCCGACGACTTCCAGCGCCTCCTCGATTCCTATCTCGATGAGTTCGCCCCCACCAGCCCCATCGAAGTCGAGCTGGTCGAAACCATGGTCTCCGCCCGCTGGCGCCTCCGCCGCCTCGCCAATATCGAAACCAACCTCCTCGGCAACGAAATCGAGAGCAGCCTCGATGACGTTGACCGCCAATTTGCCGGCGTCGGTCGCGAAGCCGACGCCGATGATCGCCTCGCCTACGTGTTCAAGCGTCTCTCCTACGGCGCGAGCCTCCACCTGCTTCTCCGCTACGAAGGAACCCTCAGCCGCTCCTATGCCCGCGCCTTCAAACAGTTGGAGCAACTCCAGTCCCGTCGAAATCGCCCACAACCAAACGAACCCAAGCCCGCCGCGCCGTCTCTCGGAGCCGCCCCAATCCTCCGCCCCATCCCGTCCAATAAAGGTGATGATCCCGCCTCGCCCGCGCCCCCGCCCGTTCTCCAAATCCCTCCGCAGCCCCCTAAAATTCGCGTCAATCCCCAAGAAAACCCCGTTCCAGCCCGCCAAATCCCAGCCCCGCCCCCGCAAGCCGGCTCGACGCAGGTTCCCACCTATAAATGACCACCCCCCTTTGTTAAACTGAAAACTAAACCGGCCACCCCCTTTCGGAAGGAGCTTTTCATGGTCACCATCACGGTCAACGGAGTCCGGCGGGAGGTGCAAGCCCCCACCGACACTCCGCTCCTCTACGTCCTGCGCAACGATCTCGAACTCTCCGGACCGCAGTTCGGCTGCGGCCTGGCCCAGTGCGGAGCTTGCTCGGTCCTGCTCGGCGGCAAGGAAATCCGCTCCTGCGTCACGCCCCTCTCGGCCGCCACGTCCGCGGAAATCACCACTCTCGAAGGCCTCCCCGCGCGCTGGGCCAAGCAGAAGGGCTTGGCCGCCGCTGATGCCGAAAAGACGCTCCACCCCGTGCAGCAGGCATGGATCGAGGAGCAGACGCCCCTCTGCGGATTCTGCCAGAACGGCATGATGATCAAAGCCACCGAACTGCTGGAGAGCAACGCAACGCCCACCGTCGCCCAAATCAAAGCCGCGTTTACGACCTCGGGCCCCTCAGCGCATCTCTGCCGCTGTGGAAGCTACACCGCAATCATCGAAGCCGTCCAGCGAGCTTCTACCGTCATGGCGAAAGGAGGCAAGGCATGAACCTGCGAAAAAATAACGCCCGACTGATCTCAGAAACAAATCAAGTCTCAGCGACAAATCAGATCCCAGAAGAAAACGAAGTAAATGTCTTCGGCGCCGCCCTCTCCCGCCGCAACTTCGTCAAAGCCGGCGGAGCCCTGTTCGTCGGCTTCGGCGTCCTCGCCGCCGACGGCGTGAAGAACGTGGCCCACGCCGCCACCACCCGCAACTCGCTCGACGCCACGCTCCCCGAATCCTGGATCGAAATTCATCCCGACAACACCATCTTGATCCGCACCGGCAAGAGCGACTTCGGTCAAAGCACCGCATTCACCGCCTACCGCCAGATTGTCGCCGAAGAATTGAACACCACCTTCGAAGCCGTCACCACGGTAGTGATGGGCGACACCGATCGCACTCCCGACGGCAGCGGAGCCTTCGATTTCCTGGGCAGCGGAATGCCGAACATCCGCAAAGCCGCCGCCTACACCTATCAAGCCCTGCTCGATTTAGCCGCCCAGCGCCTCGGCGTCGCGAAGTCCGATCTCTCCGTCAAGGACGGCGTCGTTTCCGCCGCTGGCAAGCGCATGTCCTACGGTGATCTGGTCAAAGGCCAGCAGTTGAAGCTCACCATCCCCGTCAAGGGCGACCTCACCAGCATCATGGGACTCACCGTCGACGGCAACCCGCCCCTGAAGCCCGTCAGTCAGTACACGGTGATCGGCAAGTCGTTCAAGAACTCCGTCACCGCTACCAAAGTCGCCGCCAAGGAGCAATGGGCGGTCGATGTGCGCCTGCCCGGCATGCTCCACGCGCGCATGGTCCATCCGAAAACTCTCGGCTCCACGCTGATCTCCGCGGGCGCCGTGGATAAAACCAAGTTCCCGAACGCGCAAGTCATCGTGAAGGGCAATCTCGTCGGAGTCGTCGCGCCCACCGAGTGGGAAGCCATCCGCGCCGCGCAGCAGGTCGCCGGAGCCACTACTTGGAAAGATTGGAAAGGCCTCCCCGGCAACGCGCGCCTCTTCGACTACTTGAAGCAGGACGCCGACTGGAAATCCACGCCCGTCACCAAGAGCGACAAGTCCAACGGTGACGTGCCGCCCGCGATGGCCGCCGCCGCGAAGAAACTCACCGTCAGCTACCAGCTTCCGTACATGAAGCACGCGCCCATGGGACCCACCATGGCCCTCGCCGACGCTCGCAAGGACGGCACAGTTTACATCTACACGCACAACCAGAACCCGCAAGCCCTGCGCGGCGAGATCGCGCAGATGCTTTCCACCTCTCCCGATAACGTTGTCGTGCGCATCTTCTCGGGTCCCGGCCATTACGGCCGATCTAACGGCGGCAACGCCGGCGCCGAGGACGAAGCCGTGATTCTTTCGCAGGCCGTCGGCAAGCCGGTGCGCGTGCAATGGATGCGCCCAGAAGATTTCCAATGGTCCACGCAATCGCCCGCCGCGCTCTCCGATGTCGAAATCGGCTTGGACAATAACGGCAAGATGATCGCCTACCAGATCGATCACTACATGCCCGCAATGCAGGATGATCGCCCCATCGGCGCCGTGCTTGCCGGTCTGCCCACCATGCCTGCTCCCAGTGAGAAAGGTGATTTCGTCGCGAACACCCGCAACGATCCTTCCGATCCTTGGGTCTACGACGGCGTCGCGACCCTGCTCGAACAGGGCCACGGCACTTATCAGGTCGGACAGAAAAGTTCGCCGCTCGCCGTCGGACTCCGCGACCACAGCATGCGCACGCCGGGACAGTTCCAACAGAACTTCCCGCGCGAGCTAGCCGTCAGTGAAGCCGCCGCGCTTGCTGGCATCGACGCGATTCAATTCCGCATCGATCACGCCAAAGAAGCGCGCGTCATCGGCGTCCTCAAAGCCGTGCGCGATGCATCCGGCTGGGAGACGCGCACGTCGCCGCATCCCGCCGCCAAGTCTTCAGGTTCGACCCCCGGCTCCGCCCCCGGCTCGACCGCCGGCGCGACCCCCACCGCAACCCCCAGCGCGACCCTCGTGCGCGGCCAAGGCGTCTCGGTGATGTTCCGCTCGGAGACCTATTGGGCCTGCGTGGCCCAAATCGCCGTCAATCCCGCCACCGGCGCGATCGCGGTCGAGCAGGTTACCGTCGCCGTCGATCCCGGCATCGTCGTCAACCCGCTTCAGTTGAAACGGCAAGTGGAAGGCGGCACCATGATGGGAGTCAGCATCGCACTCTACGAAGAACTGATGTTCGATGAGAGCGGCGTCACCACTCGCGACTGGCGCACCTATCCGGTCCTGAAGATGGCCGACATCCCCGAGGTCAAAGTGGTCCTGCTGAACCATCCGGAAACCGGCAAGTACGGCGGCGGTTCGGAGGCCGCCAACGCCCTCGCCGCCCCCGCCATCGCCGCCGCATTTTTCGACGCAACCGGCAAGAACGCCCGTCGGCTTCCCTTGAAGCCCGAGTACATTCAAACGCTGCTCAAAGCCTGAGCGAGCGCGCAGAACATCAGCGCACGCCGCGGTCGTCGATATCGGCGGCGAGGGAACCCGAGTCTTCGCTCTGCAATTTCTGCCGCTCGATCCTAGAACCGGGTTGGATATTTTCAACTAAAAGTACTATTGTTCGTCTGACCGAACCGGAGTATGCTAAACGGAACAACGGGGCGGGGAGCCCTATATCGGCCCATGTCGGCCAGGAAAAGGTGGGTTATTTTATGAGATCAGCCGTTCGATTTCTCTTGGGAATTCTCGTCGCCGGGTGGTCAGCCAGTGCTCAATCCACTCTGCCCAACCTTTTTCCGTTCCCCAACGAAAGCGGATTGCTGCAGAATTACAATACCAATCAACAACCCATCCCTCTGACCGGTGCATTCTTTCAGTCGCTCGGCGCCAATGGACGCAGTTGCAGCACCTGCCATAGGCCCGCCGAAGGCTTCTCGATTTCCGCCGCCGAAGTAGCTCTCCGCTTTCTGCGCACCGCGGGCACCGATCCGATTTTCCGCACCAACGACGGTTCCAATTGCGACCAGCACATCGATGTCTCCACGCTATCGGGCCGGCGCAAAGCTTACAGCCTGCTCGTCAGTCGCGGCGTTATCCGCGTCACACTTTCGGCCCCTGCCGGCGCGGAATTCACGGTGACCAGCGTGCAGAACCCTTACGGTTGCAACAGCACGCAAACGCTCTCGATCTACCGCCGCACGCTGCCTTCCACCAATCTCCGCTTCCTGAGCACCGTCATGTGGGATGGCCGCGAATCCTCGCCGCAGACCGGCACCGAAAGCTTCTCCCTGTCCACCAATCCGGCGGACCTGCTAGCGGACCTCGCCCATCAGGCCATCGACGCCACCACCGGACATGCCCAGGGTACGGTCCCGACCGACGCCCAGGTGCAGGACATCGTGAACTTTGAAATGGCTCTCACCACCGCCCAGGCTTACGATTACTTCGCCGGTAACCTGAACGAGGGCGACGCTACCGGCGGCCCGGAGGCAATCGCCTCCCAGCCCTTCTACATCGGAATCAACGATCCGCTCAGAAACGACAAACCTGGAACTACCTTCAATCCCGCGGTCTTCAACCTGTTCACTGCCTGGTCGCAGGAGCGCAGCGGTTTTGGCGGCATTCAGAGCCTGCGCCGCGCCAGCATCGCCCGGGGCGAGGCCTTGTTCAATTCGGCACCGATCAACATCACCGGGGTTGCCGGACTGAACGACGTCCTCGGAGTCGCCTCCGTCCCCGGCACCTGCGGCACTTGCCACTCCACTCCCAACGCCGGCAATCACTCGTTTCCGTTGCCAATCAACATCGGTGTCGGCGACCTCACCAGTCCTCTGGACGTTAGCTATCTTCCCGTGTTCACACTCACCAATAACACGACTTTCGAGGTGAAGACCACCACCGATCCCGGCCGCGCGCTAGTCACCGGTAGATGGGCCGACATCGGAAAGGTGAAGGGCCCTGTCCTGCGTGGACTCGCCGGCCGCGCGCCTTATTTCCACAACGGCTCCGCCCTCACTCTCAACGACGTGGTTACCTTCTACAACCGGCGGTTCAATCTAGGACTCACCAACCAGAATCAACGGGACCTGGTTGCGTTCCTGAGTTCCCTCTAATTCATTCATGCCCCGCCGGGCCGGCGCCCGCTCGTCCTCGAAGGCGATTCGGGAGGATAGTAATCCCGATGCGCCCCGTGCTGGCAGAGTCGTCACCTGGGGCCGTGGCGATCGCCGACGAGAGTGTCGGCTGACGCCTTCCTCCGCATGCCGTACAATGAGGTCCTTATGACCGACATCGTCGAAACGAAACACGATGGCCGCGTACTCCGTGTCTGTCTGAACCGTCCCGCTCATCGCAACTTGCTGACGATGAAACTCTGCAAAGAGCTGGCTCAGGCGTTTGACCACGCTCAAAGAGACGGCAGCGTTGGGTCCGTATTGCTGACCGGCATGGGGGAATCCTTTTGTGCGGGGATGGAGATCAACGACGTCGCCAAAGGTGACGTGGCCAGCGTCAGCCGTGTGCAGGAAACGTTGTTCACGGTGGGAACCCGCCTCACGAAACCGCTGATTGGCGCTGTGCAGGGTGTCGCGCTGGGAAGCGGCATGGGTCTGGTGGCCAACTGCCACGTGGCGATCGCGGCAGAAGACGCCACCTTCGGCCTTACCGGAATCCGCTTTGGCCTCTGGCCCTTCGTGATTTTCCCCGCGCTTTCAGCGGCCGTGGGCCAGCGACGTGCGCTCGCGCTGACGATCACAGGGGAAGTGATCAACGCAGCCGAAGCCCTTCGGATCGGACTTGTGCACCAGGTAGTTCCCGCCGGGGAGGTTGAGCAGCGCGCACTCGATGTCGCCCGAACCGTTGCGGACTACAGCCTGAAGGCCATGCACGCCGGTCTCGGATTCGCGCATGAGATCCAGGGGCAGACCTGGAAAGCTTCCTCATGTATAGGCAGCCGTGTGCGGGAACAGTATCTCAAGGGCGCGGACTTTCAGGCAGATCTTGCGGCCTTTCTGAATCAGAAGAAGGAAACCGACCTCTGAAGCGTTTCACCCACAACTTGCACCGAGTCTCGACTGCGGACCAGCTCGCGTGAGTAAGGATGGTTGGCCGAAAACCGGCGGAATTCACTTCGTTCCGACTGTTAGCATAAGAAGTAAGGAGAAATGATAATGAAATTGGCGAAAGCGGCGTTGCTTCTCACCCTGGCGTCGGCGGCGGCCTGGGCTCAGGTCAATGCGGGCGAACAGAAGCCCGAAGCGAACCAGCCCTTCACCATGACCACGGTGACCACCTTTGAACTGCCCTGGCGGCTGGCCTTCCTGCCCGATGGCCGCATGCTGATCACTGAAAAAGTCGGGCCCGTTTGGCTGGTGTCACAGCAAGGAAAAAAGATACCGGTGGCTGGGACGCCGCCGGTCTATTGGCAGGGCCAGAACGGTATGCTGGGTGTCTTCCTCTCGCCCCATTACGCCACCGACCAGAGTATCTATCTCACCTATGTCGAGCCGGGTGACTATGGCGGCGGCCTGGCGCTAGCGCGCGCCAAGCTGAACATCACCGCGACCTCGGCTAGACTGCAAAACTTCGAAGTGCTGTGGCGCCAGATGCCCAAGGGAAGGGGCGGCCAGGAAGGCGCGCAGATCGCCTTCTCGCCCGACGGCCAGTATCTGTTCCTCAGCGTGGGCGACCGCCAGCGCTTCACCCCCGCTCAGGATCCCAACCAGCCCGAAGGCAAGATCCTGCGACTGACGCTGGACGGCAAACCCGCTCCCGGCAATCCCGAGTTCGGCAAAACCGGCGCTGCCACCGTTCCGCTGATCGATCCGCCCCGTGACACCGAAGCCGCCAAGACCGCGAAGGTGGTAAGCATCTATACCTTTCCCGGCCCCAACGAGACACCGGCTGAAACCTGGGCCAGCGGCTTCCGCACGCCCTATGGCATGGCGTTTTCGCCCACGGGCGAATTGTGGGAAGTCGAGCATGGCCCGCGCGGCGGCGACGAGCTGAACCTGATCGAGAAGGGCAAGAATTATGGCTGGCCGCTAGTCTCCTTCGGCCAGAACTATAACGGCGTGCCCATTCCCAAGCCCGACTCGCGGCCCGAACTGACGATGCCAGTGATCTATTGGGTGCCGGTGATCGCGCCTGGCAATCTGATGTTCTACCGCGGCACCCAGACCTTCCCGCAATGGAACGGCAACGGCTTCATCAGCGGGCTGGGGACCATGACGCTCAACCGCATCATCTTTGACGGCCATGGCGGCGCCAAGACCGCCGAGCGCTGGGAGGTGGGCCACCGCATCCGCGACGTGGAAGAGGGCCCCGATGGCTCGCTGTGGATGCTGGAAGACGCCAATCCCGGCGCCCTATTCCATGTGACACCGAAGTGATCAGTTCTCGTTAGGCGCGCATGATCCGGCCCTCTTGCTTTGTCGGCAAAAATCAAGCGATTATGGCGCCTGAAGTGTTCGCGCCGCTAGCGGCCGTAGACCCGCAGTTCCTTGCCGTCGGCGAGCACGACACGCTCAAGCCTGATGATCTTCTCGCCGTCGGTATACTGATAGCCGATGCCCGTGATCACGTCGCCGGGCTTCACCGTCGTCTTGGTCCACCCGTTACCCACCATCCGGATGATCGCGGGGCCACCGATCTGCCATTTCTCTGTCCGGCCGTCATTACCCTGAACCTCAAGAGTCATCATTGGGTGCGGATTGGCCCAATTGACCTCGGTTACTGTGCCCTTCACCGTAACCAGCCGGTCATGGTTGATCGGCCATGAGTGATGCGCCGCGAGCGGCGTCCCCGCCGAGACCAGCGTAAGGATGACAAATACTGGAGCGCAGAAGGCCTTCATCGTTGCTCCCTCCTGCCCGCTATTTTAAAGCAAAATCGCTTTGCTGAGGACTTCGGCGATTTGCACTTCGCATGGGGAAAGCGATCTGGAGTAATGGGCTTCGGTCGCCCAGAAGGTTCACTCCTGGTGTTTAGTCGCAATGCGGGAAGTCTTTTACTGGACATGCTCGAGGACCTGAAGATACTCGCGAATCGTCGCGACGCGCCCGATCAGTCCCTGCTCAAAGTCTTCCTCGCCGAGCGCCTCGCCCGCGAGCGGCAGACGCGCGTGGAGTAGGTCCGCCGTTGAAAGTGTAGGTTGGGAGGCGAGTGGGTCTCGCTGTTCATCTCCCGAGGCGCGCCAGGACAAATTGAAAGCCGTGATCGAACCGGGCGAAAAACCTGCATCCGAACCTGTCCAGCCTCTCCCGTACGTCCGGATCGTCGAAATCTCTCGAATTGCGATTCAGAAAGCAACTCTCCGCGGGCTTAGTCCGTTCCAGGTGCTGCAGCACGGAAGCAAGCACGATCGCATCCTGTCCTGACATCGCAAAGGCAGTCTGCAACTCCCCAGCGGAGCGAACAATCCCGCCGTCAAGCGCGATCACTTCAGCGGTCCGCAGCAGCCCGCCGATCGCACGCTGTAGGCCGTCCCGTTCCTGATTCGCGCTTCGTATCAGAATACCCGCCAGTGCGCTGAAATCGTCGGGGACGCCGCGGTACGGCTTCGAGCGCCCCAGTTCTGAAACCTGCTGCTGCAATTCATTGTTGAGCCGATTGCGCGTTTTTTCCTTCTGCGCGAGCGCCTGATGCGGCTCGGCCAGCGAGAATGCCGGAATGACTAACGAAATGTCGCCAGAGGCCGCAAGGTTTACAATCGCGTCGCAACTGTCGCTCTGCTCCTGTTGAAGCGCCTGCTCCAACACGAAGTTCGATTCGACATACACCGTCATCTACGAAGGATTCATCTCGATTCGCGCCTTCTCCAAGGAGCCGATCAGCCCCGAGTCCGCCAGCCATCGCCTGGAAGGATCTTTTTTCGATCTCGCATCGCCGGTGCGTGCGATCTCTGTGAGCCACGAGAGCACCAGCAGTTCCAGCGCCTGCTCGGAAACGCCTTGCGATGTCTTCTCCAGCTTGTCGAAATACGGTTTGAATTCCGTAGTCGCGTCAATCGTAAATTCCGGCGGCGCGTCCAGCACGCCGGGACGATCCTGTTTCCAGAAATACATCCGCTCTGGCGTCGCGATCAGAAAGAACTGGGCGTTCGGAAGCGTCCCATGCGCCAGCATGTTGCGTCGGAATTGCGCCGCCCACTTCTCCGACGTCCCGACCCTGCTCTTGGCCTCCGCCAGCAAGATCACGCGCCCGTCTTGATCGTAGGCAATGACGTCGATTCCTTTATCTTGCGTAGGCATGTGGTGTGTATCTGCTTCCTTATCTAGTGTGGCACGTTAGGTGCACGCCCTCCCAAGCTCGTCCCAAACAACGATCCGAAAGTCGTCATGGAAGGCGCCTCCAGCGGCTATAAGATATGAGGAAATGATTTTCGCGAAATCGATTATTGTCTTTGCTCAGGGAAGTGGGTAGGCACATTTCCATATAAATTCACGGCTGTAAATAGATCCTGCAGGGCATTGAGATGGTAAACCGGCACTCGCGCCTTCTGCGAAATGATTCCCGCCCATCGGTTTCCGGGCGCGATTTCATCACCTTCGGAATAGTGCTGCGGATGATTCGAGAAGACAAGGAGGTTATAAGGATCGATTCCTCCATGTTCTTTTCGGATCGCTTCCATCAGCGTTGCCATCGGCTTGGACGGCCTAAGAGGAATTCGCGATTCTGGCTCGTAAAAGAGTTCGGCTTTTTTCGGCGGCAGATTCGTATCGACGAAGATCGCTAGAGGGTTATCGGGATCTTTTGCGATCGCGTCATTTATGAGCCGCCGAAACCGAATATCAGGTTTTTCGTCTTGTTCTCCGGTACGACCCATGACGCCCGCCCGGTGCCTGCTCTTGGCCTCCACAAGTATGTGTTGGCCCGTCGTTTTGTGAACAGCGACAAATTCGACGTGGCGTCTCAAACGGTCCCCTTGGTTTTCTCTAATAATGTGAAAGCCTGCTCGAAGACATGTAGCCTGAACGAATAACTCATGCAGCGCGCCCTGAAACTGGTCGCGGTGTTTCAACCGCGCTAACAACTCAGCGTCGAGCAGGGCATTATCGTCAACTGTGTAGAGATCGTAATAAAAGTTGTTGCATGCGGCCGTCGGGCCGTTTGGAACTACGGCGTAGGTGCCATCGGGTTGGGGTGTCTGGCGCTGCTGCCAGTTGTAAGCTTGCAGTTGCCAAACGTAGAGAGGATGACGATCCTTTGGAGACGCCGCGTTCTGCGTGTCGAGCCACTCCTTGCCGAATTTCACTTTGTTGTAGTGGAAAAGGAAATCCGAGAAGAACCTCCATTTTTCTTTGTCCTGCCAATAAATACGATTCCTGACAACGACAATCCGTTTTCCGGCATATTCAGGCACCTGTATAATCGGTCGGATTTTGCCGAAATTGGCTTCGCGCAACACTTCCTCACGACGATGGCGTGCAAACTTCTCGATTACGCTACGCGGCAGTGGACGTGGGACAGCAGTCGTTGCGCCAATAGGCGGCATATTGAGATGGCACTTTTTGAATTTCTTCCCGCTGCCGCATGGACATAGATCATTGCGACCAACCTGCACTCCTTCAGTTTGCAACACATTGGCTAGCGGATGCAGACGCATGGCCGACAAGGCGTAACATCCTATGTTGGCAAACCATCCAAATGGATTCCTCAGGCATTCTTCGCCGAATCACCCTTTCTCGTTCAGCTAATCAACCATCCCTCCAACCACTTTCCCTCCGCACCACTCTCCGCCTCGCCCCCCAACCGCTACCCTCATCCCGGAACCAATATGCCCACTAACCCTAAACCCACATCCAGCAAAAAATCCGCCACCGCCCGCGCCAACGGCACCAAATCCCAGGGCCCCGCGATCCCCGCCGGCCGCGCCCGCTCATCCCAAAACGCCCGTCGCCATGGACTAAACACCCACGCCCTCCCGTCCGCCTCCGTCGTCCTCCCCACCGAGTCTCTCGATGAATTCCACGCCCTCCTCAACTCCTACCTCGCCGATTTCGCCCCCGCCGGCCTCGTCGAAACCGAATTAGTCGAAGCCATGGTCGCCGCCCGCTGGCGCCTGCGCCGCATCGCCACCATCGAAACCACTTTCCTCGGCAACGAAATTGACCGCCTCGCCCCCTACGCCGACAAATCCTTCGCCGCCATCCATCGCGTCCCCACTTCTGAGGACCGCCTCGCCCACGCCTTCAACACCATCGGCAACGGCGCCAGCCTCAACCTGCTCATTCGTTACGAAGGAACCCTCTGCCGTTCCTACGCCCGCGCCTTCAAACAGTTCCAACTCCTCCGCTCGCTGCGCGTTGGCCCACAACCAAACGAACGAACCCAAGCCCGCCGCGCCGTCTCTCGAAATCACCCCGGCCCTGCGCCCCATCCTTCCTAATAAAGGTGATGACCGACCCTTGCCCGCGCACCGGCCCGTGCTCCAAATTCCTCCGCAGCCCCCGAAAAGTTGCTTCGAATCGACCAAAATCAGCCCAGAACGGAGGCAAGTCTCCGTTCACGCGCGCCAAGATTCGTGCAAACTCGACTGCACGTGAAACGGCGCAGAGATCGCTCGCACGAATGATCTCTGCGCCGCAACGTTGGTTCGAAATGCCTACGGCTTCTTTGGAATCGATCCTGGCGCGAACAGGTCGGACAGATCGTTGGAGTCGGCCGCGTCGCCCAGCAGTGGGGGGCCCACCCGGAAGATTTCCTGCATGGTCAGCAGATCGGAGGAATGCGTGAAGTTCACAGGGCTCGCATACGGAACACCGTCGACGTTTGCATGCGCATGCGGAGAGATGATGATTTCGCCAATGGTGTGGTTGAAATCGTCCGCGTTGTCGCCCGCGACGCCGTCGTTTTCGGCTTCATCCCACCACAGGATGATCACGCCGTGGTTCTTGTAGGCGTTTGATGCCATGATGACGGGAACGATCTGGCTCAGGAAGTCGTCGCCTTGTTTGATGTTGGCCGCGTCGCCGGTCAGTCCCTTGTAGCCGCCGGTGAGGGACGTGTGCATATCGTTATATTGGTTCGGCGAAATCCAGTTGTAATCGGCTACCTTGTCATTGGCAAGATCGGTGAACAACTGCTGCAACGGTGCGTATTGCACGGACAACGGATTCGAGGTAGTGGTGTTATTGCCGCCGTTGGTGTCGGTGAAGAAGGCCATCGGATTGTGCTTGGCGGCGTAGTTGTATTGAATTGAGCCGTTGTAAGCGTTGACGCCGCTGGCAAATTTTCCGGAGAAACTGAAGATGGGAACGGTCCATTGATCCCGCGGCAGAGGGACGTTGTCGAATACGCTGCCGTCCGGAACCAGGTCGGTGTCTTCCTGGTACGACTTCCAGGTTTTCCCTGCGAGGGTGAGAAGAGTGCTCAAGTGCAGCGGAGTGTTCTGATTCGTGCCGCCGACGGCCTTGAAGGGGTCGTTATCGTTTAGCACGCCGAAATTGGTACCGGCTTCGGCCCACAGGTAGTTGGGTTCGGAAGGATGAATGTGGGGATTGTTTCCGCTAGGCGTGGCCAGAACGTTATGGTACGCCGTCGCGTAAGCGGTTTGCTGGCTGATATTCACCAGGGCTCCATTAATCACTGCATAAGCGGTTC
>Ga0207695_10008352_pt1 | contig 12970 bp, 9 predicted proteins | sample KBSC54metaG_FD_184354 | JGI IMG/M metagenome (GOLD analysis project Ga0207695, IMG submission 184354) | Corn rhizosphere microbial communities from Kellogg Biological Station, Michigan, USA - KBS C5-4 metaG (SPAdes) (version 2) | ecosystem: Host-associated > Plants > Roots > Rhizosphere > Soil...
GATCATCTTGATCGTATCGAGAATGCGCGGATCATCAGGCGCGCGCAGGCCGAAGCGCACCAATGCCAGTGCATCGGGGCTGACGATGCTGGAGGCAAAGGGCGCTTTGAAATCGGAATTGCGGTTGCGGATATTCAGCATGCCCTTCATGGCGCTGGCGACATCCGTGGTGGCTACGCCTGACATGCGCACATAATATTGCTTCACGTTAGCCGAGAACCCTAGCTCATCGTTGGACGCGAGCGTCCAATTCTCGATCTGCTCGTTCCAGCAATCGGCAGTCTCACGCAAATGGGTTGCCGCTGCTGTGTCACCATCGGCTTCCAGGAAATCCGCCGCAGCGAGCAACGCCGAAATCACCACCGCCAGCGTGAAGGGGCTATAACCGCCATCTTCCTCCCAGCGGTCTTCGCCGGTGACTGGGCCGTTCATCAAGATATACCCCGCTGCCGCGATGATCATCGGCAGATAGGCGGAAGCCAGTTCCTTTTTGAGATGCCCGCCTCGGCGCAGCATGTCCGCCAGCAGGATGGGGAAGGCGCATTCATCCATCTGGTCGCCGGCCCAATAGGGTTCGCCGTCCAGCCAGAAATTCTGCGGCCAGCGGCCCGAGGGCGATTGCACATTGCGCAAATATTCGAGAATGGCGCGTGCTTCTTCGGCCTCGCCCGCCGCCAGGAAGCCGCCGGCGATTTCAACCAGATCGCGGGGCCAGATCAGGTGATAGCCGCCCAGATCATTGTCGCCCTTGGCATAGCCCCAGGGGATCGACAGGCTGGCCACCACCGCGCCACGCGGTTCGGTGGAGCGATGCGTGGCGAGAACGGCGGTGGAAGTGCGGTAGTGGTTTACCGTGCCCTTCTTGCGGTCGAGCGGCAACAAAGTCTTCTGCCAGTCGCGCCATTCATCGACATAGTCTTTCCAGGCGGCATCGAATCCCGTTTCGAGGCTGGCCTTGGCATTGGCGGCGGCTTCAACGTAGGTGGAACCGAAACCAATGGCGAGCGTGGCTGTCTTGTCTTTTGCAGTGAAGGCAATCTCGGCCGTGAGCGCCACATTGCCGTGATCGGCGCGCTGCGAAAGCGTGGTGAGCGTGCCAGCATCACGCAGCTGCTTCCAGCCATCAGACTCGCCGACAAATCCGGCAGTAGCTGCACCCCAGCCGAGCGACGAGGCCACTGCCAGATAGCGCGATTGGCCGGAGGCAAACAGCATCGTCTGCTTGTCGTAATCGCCGATCCAGGCCGAGTTGTTCTTGCCGGCGTTGACCAGATGCGGCGCTACCAGGGCATAGACCGTATGGTCCTTGCCCTTGAACGTCACGCGCTGCAGCACAGAGGCACGCTTCGGGTCGGCAACGATTTCCTTGGTGATGGTGAAACTGCCGTCCTTCGCCGTGTTGGTTAGCGTGAAAGCCGGAATGCCTCCATCCACGGCGCGGCATACCGATACACAATCGCGTTTTTCTTCCGCGAAGTATCCGTCTGCCCCTACCACGAGCAAGCCGAAGTCGCGGGTGCAGGCGCTGTCGGGAAAAGGATAATAGATTTCGTTTAAAATGCCGTGGCTGTGGGTGAACCACACCGGTGACAAATCATTGAGCGCGGTGCCCACGCCCACCTTGGCGCTCGATGTCCATCGAGGCTCGATGCCAGGCGCGCCGGGTGCCTGATCTAAGTTTTTCACCATGGCCCGGTTTAGCGGAAAAGCCCTCGGCGGCAAGCTGTCTTCTCGGTAAGGTAGGCTTGCCCAAATCGAAGGAACTTTCTCGTGGATACTGAACCCAATGCAGGCCGTGGCCGCCGCCGCAACCGGGAGGGCGGCGCCAAGATCCAGCGCCAGCCGAACTACCGTCAATTGCGCCATCCGTTTCCGCCGCAGAAGGCCTTCTCCGATGATGAAGTGACGGCGATCCACAACACGGCTCTGCGCGTGCTGGAAGAGCTCGGCATGAAAGTGCTGCTGCCAGAGGCGCGTGAACTTTTCGCGAAAGCGGGTGCGCGGGTGGAAGACGATATGGTTTATATCGGCCGTGACATTGTTGAAGCAGCGATTGCCTCGGCGCCGAAAAGCTTTGTCATCCACGCGCCCAATCCGGCGCGCAACCAGACCTATGAGTTAGGTTCAATGCTGTTTTCCGCCGGCTCCGGCTGCCCCAATGCCACCGATCTGGAGCGCGGCCGCCGTCCGGGCTCGCTGCGCGACTTCACCGAGACCGTGCGCCTGTGCCAGAGCTTCGATGTGATCCATGTGCTCGGCCCCTGCGCCGAGCCGCAGGATGTGCCGATCAACCTGCGCCACTATGCAATGATGAAGGCGCAGCTGGAAAATGCCGACAAGCCGCTCTTCGTCTATGCGCGCGGTCGCAAGCAGGTGCATCAGGGCTTCGAGATGATCCAGGAAGCGCTGGGTCTTTCGAGCGAGGAGTTCGCCGGCGGAGTCTATGCCAAGACGATCATCAACACCAATTCGCCACGTCTGCTGGACAATCCGATGGCGCAAGGTTTGATCGATTTCGCGCGCGCCGGGCAGCTTTGCATCGTCACGCCATTCTGTCTGGCGGGCGCGATGGCGCCGATCACCCCGGCGGGCGCGCTGACCCTGCAACATGCCGAGGCGCTGGCAGGCATCACACTCACGCAGCTCGCCAAGCAGGGCGCGCCGGTGAGCTATGGCGGCTTCAGCTCGAATGTTTACATGAAGAGTGGTGCCCCTGCTTACGGCACGCCCGAGCACATCAAGATGCAGCTCGGCGGCGGCCAACTGGCGCGCCATATCCAGATGCCCTGGCGTAGCGCCACAGGGGCGGCGTCGAACACGCCGGACATGCAGGCGGCACTGGAAACCACCATGGGCCTGTGGGGCTGCGTTCTGGCCCAGGCCACGCTCACCGTCCACAGCGCCGGCTGGCTCGAAGGCGGGCTCACCTTTGGCTATGAGAAGTTCATCAATGACGTGGAAGGCCTGCAGATGATGTCCGAGCTTTGCACGCCGCCTTCGGGCAGCGAGGCCGAGATCGGCTTCGATGCGATTGCCGAAGTGCAGCCCGGCGGGCATTTCTTCCAGACGCAGCACACAATGGAACGCTACGCCACGGCATTCTATTCGCCGATCGTGGCCGATCTCAACAATTTCGGCAGCTGGACCGAGAGCGGCAGCCGCAGCTCGGCGCAGCGCGCCACTGACGTATGGAAGCAGACATTGCGCGATTTCATGCCACCGGAAGGCGGGGCCGAACGCGCGGCACGGATTGGTTCTCTTATTGAAAAAGGCACCGCTGCCGGCGGCGCCGCCCCGATGGAATAAAAGGCCCGCGGAGTTTGAATCTCCGCGGCCTGCTTCAATTTTGCCTTTGGATCAAGCCTGCTGCGGTTCTACCGCGACCTCTTCAGTGTCGTGGCTGGCCTTGTAGTTGCTCGAGGCCAGCAGCATGAACACTGCAGGCACCACGAATAGCGTGAACAGCGTGCCGATCGACATACCGGTGAAAATCACCAGGCCCATCGAATAGCGGCCCGCAGCACCGGCGCCTGAGGCGACGACCAGCGGCACCACGCCGAACACCATGGCGGCCGTCGTCATCAAGATCGGACGAAGGCGCGTGGCGCAGGCGTGGAGAATGGCTTCGCGCTTGTCCATGCCCGCAGCGCGGTTGGCATTGGCAAATTCCACAATCAGAATGCCGTGTTTCGAGATCAGCCCCATCAGCGTCACGATGCCAACTTCGGTATAGATGTTGATCGTCGAGAAGCCGATGAAGATGAAGACCACGGCCCCAAACAGTGCGAGCGGCACCGAGATCAGGATCACAATCGGGTCGCGGAAGCTTTCGAACAGGGCCGACAGCGCCAGGAACACGATAATGACCGAGAGCATCATGGTGATCAGGAAGCCGCCGGATTCTTGCACATACTGGCGCGACTGGCCGGCATAGTCAGCGGTGAAGCCGGTGGGCGCCACCGATGCCAGTGTCGTCTTCAGATAGTCGAGTGTTGCACCCTGCGCGCCCGAAGCCACGCCGGAAATCGTCGCGGAATTGAGCTGCTGGAAGTGGGTGATGCCTTCCGGCACAACGGTGTTTTCCAGATGTGCAATGGTCGAAACCTTCACCGGACCGGCAGGCGAGGGGATGTAGAGGTCCAACACATCGCTCGGATTGAGGCGCGCGGTCTGCAGCACCTGCGGGATCACCTGATAAGCGCGCCCGTCGATGGTGAAGTAGTTCACATAGCCACCGCCCAGCGCCGTACCCAGAGCCGCAGCAACCTGCGACTTGTTCAGGCCCAGCGCAGCGATCTTGTCGTTATCGACGACGAGATTGGATTGCGGCTGATCGATCTTCAAGTCAGCGTCGACGAAGTAGAATTTGTTGTCGGCGCGCGCCTTGGCCAGCACTTGCTGGACGACGTCATTCAAGTTCTGGAACGGCTGCGTCGTGGTGATCACGAACTGCACCGGCAGACCCGAAGCGCCCGGCAGCGGCGGGAACTGGAACGCGGCGATATTCACGCCTGCGATCTTGCCCCAACCGGCCTGCAGGTCGCCCTGCACCTGGTTGGCGGTGCGCGTGCGCTCGGCATAGGGCTTCAGGATCATGCCGGCGAAGCCGCCATGGACCGTCGGGAAGCCGTTGATCTGGAACATCTGGCTGTATTCCGGAATGTCCTTGGCCACGTCATAGGCTTGCTTTGAGTAGACCAGCATCTGGTCGGCCGTAGCCGTCGGCGGGCCCGTCACGAGACCCACCACTACACCTTGGTCTTCAGCCGGCGCCAATTCTGATTGCGACATCTGGAACATGGCGACGAGCAGCACGATGAGCACAACGGCCATGGTGATCAGCACCGAATAGGTCTGAAGCAGGCTGGCGAGCAGGTGCTCGTAGCCGTTCTTCACCCTTTCAAAAATGGCGTCGATATGCTTTGGCAGCCATGCTTCGTCCTGCGAAGCGCGGAAGATGCGCGAGCAGAGCATCGGCGAAAGCGTCAGCGCTACCAGGCCGGAGATCGCCACCGAACCCGCCAGCGAGAAAGCGAATTCGACGAACAGCGTGCCGGTCAGGCCGCCCTGGAAGCCGATCGGCACATAGACCGCGACAAGCACGACGGTCATGGCCAGAATAGGTCCGCCGAGTTCGCGTGCGGCCAGCAACGCCGATTGCATAGGCGTCTTTTTTTCTTCTTTCATGTGGCGGTCGACATTTTCGACGACAATGATGGCGTCGTCGACGACAAGGCCGATGGCCAGCACCATGGCCAGCAATGTGAGCAGGTTGATGGAATAGCCCAGCATCTGCATGATGAAGAACGTTCCGATCAACGACAACGGCATGGCGATGACCGGGATGAACACCGCGCGGAACGAGCCGAGGAACAGGAAGATCACCACCGTCACGATGATCAGCGCTTCGCCCAGCGTCTTGATCACTTCGGTGATCGAGGACTGGATGAACAACGTTGAGTCATAGACAATCTTGCCGGTAAGACCTGCCGGCAATGCGCCTGAGATTCCGGGGAAGGCTTTGGTTACGCCCTGTGCCACGGTCAGGATATTTGCCGCCGGCGCCACCTTGATGCCGATGAACACCGAGCGCACGCCGCTGAAGGCCACGTTCAGGTCATAGCTCTGTGAGCCCAGCACCACGGTCGCTACGTCTTCCAGACGTACGACAGAGGCGCCACTTTGCTTGACCACCAGCTTGTTGAACTCTTCGACCGAGTGAAGGTCGGTGGTTGCGGTCAGTGGAATCTGCACCGCATTGCCTTTGCTCTGGCCCAGCGCTGCAAGATAGTTGTTGGTGCCAAGCGCAGTCGAGATATCCGACGCTGTCACGCCGTGTCCGGCCATGCGGGTCGGATCAAGCCAGGCGCGCAGTGCGAAAACGCGGCCACCAAGCACTTCGGCGGTCTGCACGCCATTCACGGCGTTGAGCTGCGGCACAACCACGCGCACCAGATAGTCGGTGATATCGTTGGACGGCAGCGTATCGGAATAGAAGCCAAGATACATGGCGTCCGTTGTCTGCCCGGTAGCCACTGTGATGATCGGCGCCTGCGCCGCCGCCGGAAGCTGGTTCTTCACCGCATTGATCTGGGAGCTGATCTGGGTGAGGGCGCGGTCCGAGTCATAGTTCAGGCGCAGCGTGGCGCTGATGGTCGAAACGCCGCTGACTGAGGTCGACGACAGATAGTCGATGCCCTGCGCCTGCGCGATCGAGGCTTCCATCGGCTGGGTGATGAAGCCCGCAATGGTCGCCGGGTCAGCGCCTGGATAGGCTGTCGTGACCGTGATGACGGCGGACTGCGACTGCGGATACTGGTTGATCGGCAGGCTCAGCATGGAGCGCACGCCGAGCACGACGAACAGCATGCTGATCGTCAAAGCCAGAACCGGGCGCTTGATAAAGATGTCGGTAAAATTCATGGCGCTGGATCACTTTTCCTGCGGCTTGGCATTAGGATCGTTCGGCGGCTGCACCGAATTGTCGACCTTGATGGTCGCACCGGATTTCAGCTTGAGTTGGCCGCTGGTGACGACCTCCTGGCCTTCATCCACGCCTTTCAGAACGGCGACCTGGTCGCCGCGCGTCTGGCCGGTGGTGACGAAGACCTGCTTCACATTCTGCTGGCCCTTGTCGTCCTTGCCCACCACGAAGACCGTGGCGCCATAGGAGTTGAAGGTGATGGCGGTGACGGGGAGCGTCAGCAGCTTCTGCGGCGCTCCCACATCGACGGCGACATTCACGAACATGCCTGGCACCAGCTTCTTTTCCGGATTGGCAATGGTCGCACGCACTGTCACGTTACGCGTGGTGGTGTCGATCTTCGGTTGGACCACCGTGATCTTGCCTGCGAAAGTCTGGTCGGAATTGCCGAGAGTGAGGTTCACATTCTGACCCACGGCGAGATTGGAAATCTTGTCCTGCGGTACGAGGAAGTCAGCATTCATCGACGACAGGTCCTGAAGCGTGGCGATCACTGAACCTGGCGACAGATACTGGCCGAGATTGACCTGCACGATGCCGAGGTCACCGGCAAACGGCGCTTTGATCGTCTTCTGGTCGATCAACGCCTGCGCCTGATCCACCAAAGCCTGCTTGCTCTTGAGGTCGGCAGTGTCGGTATCAACCACCGCCTGGCTCGTCGTCTTGGTGGCGAGGAGGTCAGTGTCGCGCTTCAGCGTCTTGCTGGAAAGATCAGCGGCCGCCTGCAAAGAAGCGAGTTGCGCTTTGTCTGGCGTGATGTCGAGCTGCACCAGCTCGTCATTGACCTGCACCGTGCCGCCGGACTTCACCGGAATCTCGCTGATGATACCGCCCACCTGGGTGGCGACGTCCACGCCTTGCACGGCGGTGAGGTTGCCCACCGAGGTGATCTGCGGCTGCCAGTCATCATTCTTGGCGACGATGGTAGTCACCGTCGGCGGCACCGGTTTCGGAGCCGAGGCGATCAGCGTCTGGATATGGCGGTAGAAGCCGAACGCAATCGCAGCGATCAGCACGATCAGGAAGATGAACAGCAGCAAGAAGCGTAGCCATAAACGCGGCTTGCGCTTCGAACGCGTGTCTTGTTGTGCCGGCGCCACCGGCGCCTGGGTTTCGTTGCTGATTGGTTGTTTCATTGGTCTGCGACCGCCCCGTCTTTTGGCGTTCCTGTTTCCGCAGCCCCAATGCTCAACCCGAAGGCGAGCGCTGCTTCACTCACGAACTGTTAACATTGGCAATTTGCGTCAGCCAGCGCCGCGCGTCAACCTGATACCGCAACTGCGAAAAAGATTAAAAGTTGAGATTTTTCAGAGCTTGAATTCGTGATCACCCTAGCCATGCATCAATTCTTCACCGTCTTCGCACGCTACGCTGGTCTCAGGTGCCTCAGATTGTAAAATGGCGGGGCGTAACAAGGTATGGGTGTACCTTTGGGCCACGATAGCCACTATGCGGTGCTCGGTCTGCGTCGGGACGCGGACGACGCTGTCGTGGCCGCGGCCTACCGGGCACTGGCCAAGAAACACCACCCAGACCTGGCCATCGGCGACAAGAAGCTGGCTGCCAAAAGATTCCACGCCATCCATGCCGCCTTTGAAATTCTGGGCGATCCGGAGAAGCGGAAGCTCTACGATGCAAGCCCGCTTTTCGCGGCACCCAGAAGCATTCCGGCCGTGTCGGCTTCCCATGTCAAACCGCCGGTAACTGCTCCCAAGCGCACCACCTGGAGAGTGAAATTGGTCCTCATCAGCTTTGTAATCATTGCCCTGCTGAAATTCTCGCTGGTCTGGTTCCCGGCGAGCAACAATCTCGTGGGCGAATGGACGCCGCCTGGCACACAAACCGAGGACGCCATGGGTGCAGGCAACATGCCGGTGATTCCCGGCAACAAATTCAATGATCGCATCATCTTGAAAATGGATGCCTCGCGGCCGTAATCGGAAAGTCATAGAACGGGCCGAACCTCGTAAGCAGGAGTGCCGCCATGAAAACCTTTCTGATTGCCGCCGCCGCGTTGGCCTCATGTTCATCCGCCGCGCAAGCTTGGAACGATCGCGGCCATTCTGTCATCACCGAAATCGCCTATCGGCATATGACCGATCATGCCCGCGCCAAGGTGCAGGAAATCCTCGGCAACCGCACGATGGACGCTCTCGCCTCGTGGGCTGACGATTTCAAATATACCAAAGAGGGTGCCTATTCGAAGCCCTGGCACTTCATAAGCTTTCCCTATGACGGTGATGATCAGTACACGGACAAATTATGCCCGACAGAGGGTTGCGTCGTCTCCGCCATCCGCGATCTGAGCCAGAAAGTCACAGACTCTGCAGTCAGCGCGGCGGACAGGGAGACCGACCTCAAGCTCCTTATCCACATTGTCGGTGATTCAACGATGCCCTTCCATTGTGTCGACAAGGGCGATCACGGCGCATCGGACATCATGGCGGAAATGCATTTCCACTATCCCGACAAGACTGATTTCCCTACCGGCACCTATTCGGTTCATCACATCTGGGACGATTACCTGGTCGATACCGGCTATTGGAGCTGGGGCACCTATGCCGCAATCCTGGATGAGAAGGTCGTGCCCACCCTGTCCACCCCACAGGTGGACGGCGATTTTGCTGCCGTCTGGATCATTGAATGCCACGCGGTCGGAAAGGCCATGTACCAGGCGCTGCCCACGCCCCGCGCCGATGGTACCTATCTGCTCGACGGCATGTATCAGGACGCGATGCGCCCGATTATCGACAAGCAACTCGCAACCGGCGGATTGCGGCTTGCGGGACTGCTGAACAAGATTTTCCCCTAAGCGGTTCCCCTTGCCAATCTGAAGATTGCCCGCAAATCATTTGCCAAGTTGTTCACGGCTTGATCTAACCGTGACGGGCGTTGGGGATTTGAGTTCAATGAAGACGATGTCGGCCAATTTTCCGCGGCTGTGGCCGTGGGCATTGGTTTTTATGATTTCTCTGGGATCAGTCCTGCTGTTCCTTGGCGTCTATGCCTTGGTGGCCTCACAGCTTGCCCTAACACCGGACGGCCACTGGCCGAGCTTCTGCAAATGGGATTGTGCCTGGTATGGCTCAATAGCGGAGACGGGCTACAACGCTGCGCCACGTCCGGATCGCTCGGCTAATTACGGTTTTTTCCCAGCTCTCCCCATTGCCGCCGCCGTGATCATGAAGCTGTCGGGTCTGGCATTCGCAGGTGCCGGAGTCATTGCAAACGGCCTAGCGATTTTCATCTTCTCGTTCCTTGTTCTGTTAGGCCGCAAGTCTCTGAATCTCGCCAACACGCGTGAGGTTCTCGTCTTCCTAGCCTGGTTTTTGGTTTCGCCGTGGAGCCTCTACGATCACATTCCCTATTCTGAAATGATCTTCAACATGGCCGCCATGGGAACATTTGTGTTCTGGCGGCGCGAGCAATATCTGTTAGCCGCGATCTTCGGAATCGTCTTGACGGCCACCCGCGTGACCGGAACCTTCCTGCCGATCTTTCTGTGCCTCGAAACACTTTATACCGAGCGGTACCGTCTGCTGGATTTTGTTCTTTCGCTCGATAGACGGATTTTTTCGATCGCCGCCATGCCGCTAGGACTGCTGAGCTTCCTGACCTATCTGTACTTCCACACTGGTGACTTCTTCGCCTATTTCCATATTCAGGAATCCGCGTGGAACCACGCCTTTCGAAATCCTGTCGGCATCTTAGAAGCCGCGATGGCAGGAAACGGCAGGGCGATTTATGGATTGCTCGCCTATTTCACGGTGATGCCGGCACTGGTGGCCGGAATGATCTGGCGAAGAATACCTGTAGTGTTGGGCGCCTTTGCAATGGCCTGCATGACACTGCCCGTCCTCAGCATGATCGACGGTCAGGCGCGCTATGCGCTTGCCATATTCCCGGTCTATCTACTTGCGCCGTCATTACCCAGAATACTGCAATACGCACTTGCCGCGGCCTTGCTGGCCGGCCAATTCGTCATCATGTACTTCTGGCTTCTTGAGAGTCCGTTGCTGACCTGATTCACTGCACGGGCATGGCGTTGATGATCTCAGTCTCCAGCGCGTGATAGGCGTCGCCCTTGTTCTCTCCTGAGAAGATCACCACTGCCGCTACGCCCGCCTCGTTCACGTAGAAGAACGAGCCGCCGGTCTTCTTGTAAAAGGGCGGATGAAAATGCAGCAGGCCGTCGTGATAGAAACGCACCCCCGCAGGCGTCACCTGCCGGCAGAAGCCGAAACCGTAGGAGGCCTCCGGCTGGAAGCGCGGGCAGGGACCTTGCGCCACGGCCTTTTCGTCGCTCAGTCCTTGCAGCCGGGCGGCTGAAATCTTGCCCAGCTTGCCGGTCTTGGGATCGAGCACCGAGAGCAGCTCAGCATAATCCGCCGCATCAATGTCCCAGCCGCCATTCGGCGCTCGCGCGGCAAGCGTAGGATCGATCACTCCGGCATTTTTCGGCAGGCCAGCATCGGTGAAGACATGGGCACAGGCATCTTCATAGCGTGCATTGGCAACATGCTGGATCACATAACCCAGCATCAGATAGCCAGAATCGCTATACGCCACCGCAGTGCCGGGGTTGTTGTCGAGTGGCGCCCGCGTGGCGCTGGCAAAGGCTTCTTCGATATTGTGGTCATGCTCATCATTGAAGGCATTCTTGACCAGGCCCGCACGGTGCATAAGCAATTGCCCGATGGTGATCGTGGCGAAACGTGGATCCTTCGGCATCATGATGGAATTGCCGAGCACCTCGCCCAGCGTGTCATCCACATGCAGTTTTTCTTGGTCCATCAGGCTCGCCACGCAAAGCCCAGTGACCAGCTTCGACAGGCTGCCCAATGGCTGCTTGTCGGTGGCGTTCCAGCCATGGCCGAAGCTGCTGAGCAGTTTGCCATGTGAGGCAATCGCCACTTCGGCATTCTCGATATGAAAATCATTCATCCAGTGCTGGACGATGGCATCGATGCGCGTTCCGGGGTCAGGTTGCGCAGCCTGGGCTGCCCCCAGGAAAACTCCAAGAAGCACGGAAGCAGCAGCCGTAAGTCGCAGCATCATTCACTCATCATCCTTGAAAGTCCCCGGCTTGCTGATGAGTTTGAACACGAAAGGCACGGCGGCAAAAGTGTCAACTTGGATAGTTTCGCAAGAGCCCGGCTTCCGCTCCGGCGGCGTCGCGTGCAGCGTGACCTCGCCCTTGGCATTGAGTTTGGCGCTGCCACTCATCGCAAAGGCCACCGGCTTGCAGCCCGTGCCATAGAGATAGGCCTCGCCCACCAGCTGATCACCCTGCCGAGTGCCGTCCCAGAAGATGGCACCCGGCTGAATGCCTTCACTCTTGGCATAATCGGGAGGCATCTTTTCAAGCAGGAAAGTGCGCCGCTCCGCCTGCGCCTCCAGCCGCAGCGTGATATTCTTCCAGCGCCACATCGAAATCGAGACGGTCTCCGCATGGGCAGATGTCGCGAGCGTCAGCGCCAGAGCCAGAGCGATGAGGGCGACACTTCTCATCAGGGGCCCACAGCAATGGAGTCGAGCACGCCATTTTCAATCGTCATCTTCTTCGCGCCGTCATGGCTCACCACGACGCCGGAGAAAGTGCCGCTAAGCGTGTGCGCCGCTGCATCATAGGCGGTCACATCCAGCGTGCCAGACTGGAAGCGCAGCGAATCCGCCATCGGATCACCGCCCAGCAAATCGATATTGAAATTGCCGCCGCCGCCACCTTTTTTGGGTACGCCGGACTTCAGCTCATAATGACCCTTCATGTCATCTGAAGACGGCGCCAGTTGCAGAGATAATGCCGATGTCTTGTCGCCTTCCATCTTGCCGGTCATGGTGATTACCGGCCCGCCGGGCAACGGCAGCGAAGTGGAATTGACCACTGCCGCGGCCCAATCCTTGCCGTCGATCTTCATTGTCATGGTTTCGGCAAGAGCGGGCGAGGCCGCGATGGCGAGCGTCACAAGAAAGAACAGCAATCGGCTCATGTCTATCTCCTGATCGGGGCCTTCAGTCTGTCTCACTTGCAAGGTGAAGTCATCCGCAGAAAGCGCTAGCATGGAGCGCCGGACACATGGAGGACTGAATGAAGCGGATTTTTCTTTCGCTAACGCTCTCTGCCCTTGTCTGGGCACCCCCGGCCATAGCCGGAGATTTCGATCCCATCGACTTTCCGTCACAGGACGGCGCGGTGACCTTTTCGATGCCATCCGGCAACGTCGAATGCAATTTCACCCCGGCTCATTATCGTGGCGTCTATCGCACGCCCGATGATCAGGCCGAGCTGTCGTGTGATCGTGCCCAGCCCAGTTACATCCGCATCGTGCTGGGCGAAAAGCTCAAGCCGGTGCTCATCAAGAATCCCGGCGACCAGCCCTGCTGCAGCGGCAACAATGTTGTCCCCTATGGCCGCAGCTGGCGGCAGGGCACCTTCGAATGCGACTCGCGCGCCGATGGGCTTTACTACACGCGCGAGGATCAGCA